>SESF01024828.1_pt1 | contig 10836 bp, 8 predicted proteins | sample 3171521 | NCBI WGS metagenome assembly SESF01 (sample SAMN10866945, study PRJNA518727) | freshwater metagenome | biome: subpolar coniferous forest; feature: holomictic lake; material: water; isolation source: holomictic Lake 227, 6 m and 8 m depth | place: Canada: near Kenora, Ontario | collected...
TGTAGGCGTAGCCGAACTGCGTGGCCTCTGTTGCCCAGAAGCTTTCCTTGGTGCTTGTTTTTCTATCGGGCGTGTTTTCCATGGCCTTTGGTATGCGTTTGCTCTTATACGCCCCCGCCTCCTCGCCAAACTACACTTAATCACTTTTTCCGCGCTTTTCATTCCGCCTTTGCGTGAAACTTTTAAATTCGTAAGCATGGCTATCGCCGCAAAATGAGCGGGGTTTTGCCAGCGCGGGTTTGTTCGAGGCGCTCGACAACGCGGATTTCGACGGCGGCCAGATGGGGGTTGATTTTCTCCAACCGGGCGCGGATGCCGCCGATCTCCGCCTCGGCCAGCGGGGCCAGCGTGGTGAGATGCAGGGTGAGCGCGCCTCCTTTTTGGAGCATCTGGTAGCCGCTGATCCCGCGGACGCTTTTGACGGCGTGGGAAAGGGCTTCGGAGTGGATGCGCTCGCCGGAAGGGAGTTCCAAAAAGGCGTTGGTGCGGCCCATGACTCCCGCAAAGGCGCGGACGCCCAGGCACGGCGCATTGAGGGCCAGGGCGTCGCCCAGATCGTAGCGGACGAGCGGGAAGGCGCGCGGATAGAGGCTGGTGACGCGGACCCGGTAGCCCCCCTGCGGCGCGGGTTCCGTGGCTTCGACAAAGTAGCTCAACCAAAAGACGCGATAGCCCCCGCCGGGATGGGTGTGGGCGAGCGCGCCGGTTTCGACGCTCCCATACTCCATGGCCACGGGAGCCTGGAAGACGCTGGCAATCAGCTCGCGGGAATCGGGGCTTGGGAAAGATTCGGAGGTGGCGACGATGGCTTTCAGCGGCGTCCGATTGACCCGCCCGGCGGCCTGCGCGACGCGGGCGAAGCGGTCAAGCGCGGCGCTGTAGCCAAGCGCGTAGGCTGCGGGGGAGGACTGCAGGCGCTCGAAGGCCCGCATCAAGGCGGCGTCGGAGAGGTCGTAGGCGGAAAGGCGCTCAATCCCCAGCAAGGCGTCCTTTGCCTCCCGCCTGCGGGCATTGATCCACCCGCGCACGCCCTTGCCAAGCAGGTGGCTGTGGCCCCAGATGCGAAAGGAGGCGTCCCCGGGGGCGATGCCATACCAGTCGCGCCCGAGCCACTCGTTGCGCTCGGTTTCGGCGGTTTCAGCACTCCACGCCGGGAGCGAGACGGGCTCGGCAGTGGAGCCGCCGGTGATGCGAAACCCGTCGGCGGGCTGCGCGGCATCGGCAAGCTCCGGCAGATGCGCGTAGACAAACGGACGGTCGGCAACGGGCAGCACAGCGCAGATTTCCTCCCAGTTCGCGAACCGCCGGGGGGCCGTCTGGCGCTTCACCAGCTTCGCATAATAAGGGACCGTCCGTTGCATCCGCTCCCAACAGCGGTTGAACCGGGCAAGCTGTTCGCTCAAAGCGGCGGCGGCATCGCCGCAACCGGCGGCACGATAGTCGGCCGCGCGGGCGTCGCGGGCGAGAGAACGTTTGCGGGCAAGGATGCGGCGGATTGGGTTCATGGAAGGGGCCCCCGGTGAAGCATTTCGGCGAAAACGGAACGGCCGCGCCGCCCCCGAAACGCGGGCGTTGCGGCGGCGGCCATCTTGGAATCGACCTCCACCTCCGCGTTCGTGGCGGCCAGGCACAGCCCCGCGCCAAACGTGGCGAAGCCGAGCGCGGTGGGCTGGCCAAACTGCCCCTGCATGACGAGCAGGAAGCTGGCGCTGAAGACAAGCAAGGGAAGCGGGTTCTGCCGCCGCTCAAACACGGAGGCGGCCATCAATCCCATGTAGGCGGCAATGGCGACGCGCAGGAGCAGGAAACCCATGCCCAGAATGGGCCCCCCCTCCTTGACGACCCGCGCCCATTCCCCCTCCGCCAGCAGGAAACCGCGCTCGCCGCCAATCATCCCGGCCGCGGCGTTGGTGCCGATGCCCAGCCCGTAGCCGAAGAGGGGGGCGTCCGCCGCCGCGTAGATGCCGTCCAGGTAGTCGCCCAGCGCCCGTTCGATGATCCCGTGCTGGACGCCGCCGCCGGATTCGCCAAAGCGGGCGGCGTGGACCTCCATCCCTTCCTGAAAAACGGGCAGCGAGGTGATGACCCACAGGCCGGGGAGGGCCAGCAAGACGAATTTGAAGGAGCCGCCGATGTAGCTGGGCCGCCGCAGGCAGATCAGCACGAGCATGGCCACCGATATGATCACCGCGGAGACGGTGGCGCGGCTGCCGGAGATGACGACCATGAGGATGGTGGCCGGGGCGGCGCTGAAGAGCAGCCAGCGGGGGTAATACTTCCTGTCAAGAATGGCGTAGAGGAGGCACCCCGCCACGATGGTGATGTAGTCGGCCAGCCCGTTGGTGAAGGAGAACGTGCCCGGCGGCCGGATCTTGCCGAACCCGACGTCCAGTTGTCCCCCCTCGCCCCCGCCGACGCCGACGTTCACCCAGGCGGTGGGCCCGGCCTTGAACTGGACCATGACGAGGAAGGCCATGGGGACGGCGGTGATCAGCAGCCCGATGCAGAGGGCTCGCACGTCACGGGGCGTCAGCACCTTGGGCATCAGAAAAATGAGCGGCAGGTGGAGAAAGTCGGTGCGCCATCCATAGAGGCTCACAAAGAGGTTCCCGACGCCGGACACCAGGGAGACCAGGAAGGTCAGGATGCCGAGGCCGGTGATCCACCCGACAAAGCTGTCGGACGGAAAGACGCCTTTGCTCAAGGCAAGGGCGTAGATCAGGATGACCACGGGGTCGCGGACGATGAGGAGCGGGTTCGCCAAGCCGGGCACGATCCATTTGCGCAGCGCCCCCTCGTAGATGAGCAGCAGGAAATAGAGCCAGATCAGCCGCCGGATCCAGAGCAAGGGATCGGCGGCGGGCTCGCTCGCGCGTTGGGGGTTGGCGAAATTCATGGCGTCTTTTGCCCCCCAGGCAGGGCAGCCACGACGGTCTGGGCAAGCCGCGCCCGGTATTGCTCCCAGGTGTAACGGAGGGCGGTCTGCCTGGCGGCGGCTTTCATGGCGCAGCGTAGCCCGGGATCGCGCGCAAGTAAATCCAGCTTTTCCGCAATGGCCTGGGCGGAGCGGATCGGGACGATGAAGCCGCTGACCCCTTCTTCCACCAGATCGGGCCCGGCGGTGTGCTCCGTGGCGATGACGGGGAGCCCCTGGGCCAGGGCTTCCAGCAGGACGAGGCCGAAGCCCTCGAAGAGCGACGGGAATACGAAAACGTCGTGCCGGCTCATCTCGCGCAAGATGCCCTCGTGCGGAAGCGTGGGGATCCACCGATGCCGCCGCAGCGCGGCGTTGAGCGGGGCGCACGCCTCGGTGGGCTTCATCCCCACGAGCGTCAGTTCCACGCCGCGCCCGAGCATCCGCACGGCTTCCAGAAGGTAAGAGAGCCCCTTGCGCTGCCCGAGGCCGCCCACGAAGAGGACGCGCAAGGGACCGCCACGCGCGCTGGACGCGGCGGGCTCCGGCGCGGCGGCCAGGGAAGGCGGCGCGCCGTAGGGGATGACGTGGACGGGCTTGTCAAAAGGGTGGGTTGTGTGCTCCAGCGTCCGCTTGGTGAAGGAGCTTGCCACCAGGACGACGTCGGCGAGGTCCAATTCCTCGTCTTTGCGCGCGAGCTTGGCGGGGCTGTCGAGCGTGCCGGTCAGCGTGCAGGCCCATTGCGGCTCGCGCGCCTGCTCTTCCTGGTAGATCACGTGGGCGGCCCGCCAGTAGCCGATGGGCAAATCATAGATCCGCCGCAGCCCGCGCTCCCGGGCGGCGGCGAACGTCGCGGCCGCGCCGTCTTCATACGCATAGACGGCGGAAAGGGCCTCCCCGGCCCGGGCGACGCGCCGGGCAACGCGGCGGTCAAGGGTCCGGTACACGGCGTCGATGCAAAAGGGGCCGGTTTCGTGCGTGGTGAGCCACGGGAGCGGCCACCGGCTCGCGGCCATGCGGACGGCCTCGCGCCAGGGGAAATGGCGGGCGCGCTCCCGCAGGGCTTCCGGCAACGCCCGGCGGGCCAACTGGCGGCGGAGCGCCCCGGGCAGGAAGCGATTCCAGGCGGAATCCGGGTTCCAACTCACGCATGTCCAGTATTCCGCGAGCAAGTCCGCCTCGGCCAGCGCCAGGGCGGCGTGCCGGGAATTGGCGTTGCCGGTGGGATGAGAGAAAAGGATCATCGCGGGGAGTTTTGGAAAACCGCAATATACGCGGCCGCCACGGCGCGCGCCGTGTGGGCGGCGAGATGCGCGGGGGCGGCGGCGGCCCATTGTGCGGCGAGGTCCGGGCGCGTCAGGGCTTCCCGCAACGCGGCGGCCAGCGACGGAACGTCGCCGTTGGGAAAAGTAACGCCGCACGGGCCGATGGCGTCGGCAAGCCCCCCTTCCCGCGAGCCGATGACGGCGCATCCGCAGGCGATCCCCTCCAGGGCGACGATGCCAAACGGCTCGGCCCAGCGGGAGGGAACGGCCAGCACGCGGTGGCCGTTGAGCAGCCGCGCCAGTTCCATCCCGGCGCGCGGCCCCACAAAATCGACCTGCGCGGCGACGCCCAATTCCCGCGCGAGTGCCTGCAACGGCTCGGCCTCGGGGCCGCCGCCAATGAGGGTAAGGCGCGGGGAGATCCCCTCCTCTTTCAAGAGCCGGAGGGCCTGCAAGAGCAAATCGGCCCCCTTGTCGGAGACGAGCCGCCCGAGAAAAGCGAGGTCGCCGGTCCGCTCCACCTCGGGCATCCGATAAAACAGATCGTCGCGGTACGGGTTCGGGATCAGGATGGAGGGGACCGGCAGGCTCCGCGCGACGGCTCGGCTGATGGAAATGTTGGCGGCGGCGAAGCGGAGCAGGAAGCGCTTGAGCCGGTCGCGCCAGTCGAGCCGCCCGTCGAGCCGGGTGATCCAGGTCTGGTGGGCGACCACCCACGGCCTGCGCACGCAGAGCAGCGGCCAGAGCACCTGGAGGCTGATGTTGTTGTGCAAAAAGAGGTCGCACCAGCGCACTGCAGCGAGCAGCGCGCGCGCGCCGGGCCGCCGCAGCACCGGGTAGGGCCACTCCGGCTTGTCCGGTCCCGGGGTTTGCGTCACGACCCGGACTTCATGCCCCTGGCGCACGAACTCGGCGGCAAGCAGCTCGGAGACGGACTCGATGCCGCCGATGGCGGGGGAAAAAGCGTGGGAAGAGAGGAGGATCTTCACAAGGCGCTGCCGGGGGAATGGGGCTTCGACGCTATCTGCAAGGCCTGGAGAAATCTAGCGCAGATTTCGCCGAGCCGGGACGCGGGGGCGCGTTTGGGCAACCCCTCGGCGAGCCGCGCCGGGAGCATTGCGTCACACCGAAAATACGGGGCCGTATCGCCGGGCGGCGCTCCGGCGTCCCGGGGGACGATGACGGAGAGCCCGTGGTCGATCATCGTGGCGGCGGCGCTGCTTTTGCCAAGCAGGCTCCACGGCGAGGCGGCGACGCCGAAATCGGCCCATCGCAAGAGGGCGGAGATCCGCGTGGCGGGCTGCTCTCCGCACCGGATAAAGCGGATCTCCCCGCCATAGGTCTGGCGCAGCCGCTCCCAAAGGGCCTCCCCGGCGGCTCCCATCCGCCCGGCGGAAATCCAGCAGACCCGTTTCCCGGCCTGCCTGGCCGCGCTGAGGAGGGTGCCGGTGAACGGTTCGGGCTGCCACTCCGGGTGCAGGATGCCGAAGAAAAGGGCAAACCACCAGGCGCCGCGCTCCGGGGCGATAAGAGGAAGCCCGGCGGTGAGGAGTCCGGGGGGCAGCGCGGCATCCGGGGGGGCGATGGGGATGTTGCCAAAGATCGGGAGTTCCCCTGCGGCGACGCCCCCGGCTTGGAGCCGCGCGATGTAGGTGGCGTTGGAAGTGTGGACCACGCGCGGACGCAACGCGGCGATGAGCCGGAAAATGCATCCCCGCTGGACCGCGCCGACGAGCCGGTGCTTCCACGCATACCCGCCCCCCTCACCGATCCAAAGCTCATGGAACATGAGGTGGAGGGGCCGCCCGGCAATGATCTCCCGCAGTTCGCGCGCAAACCGCCACGGGATTCCCTTCGGGTGAAAGGCGTAGGGGACAAATTGCAGGCTGATCCAATCGGGATCAAAGCCATCCAAAAAAACGCGCGCGGCGGCGTTGCGTTCTCCCACGGGAAGATCCTCTCCGCACCGCAGGCTGGGGAGGGAGACCTCCTCGCTTTCCTGTTTTTCGGAAACGGTGCCGGAAATAAAAGCGTCGTTCAGGGCGATGAGTCGGCAGGCGTGCCCCTGGCGCACGCACTCGGCCGCGAGCCGCCGGGTGTAGTCCCCCACCCCGTCGCGTCCCGATTCCAAACTGCCGCAGAGAAAGGCGATGCGCATAAAAAGCTAGTTGCGCCGGATGACCCGTCCCAGCGCGGCGGCAAGGGCCAGATGGAGGCGCCGGAGCCGCAGGCGCGCCGGGGAAAAGACCCGCACCGGGCCCGCCTGCGCCCAATGCCAGTAGGCTTTGTCCGCGGCCCGGGGCGGGAGGCCGCGCAGGGCGTCGCGCAGGTACGCTTTATGCCACGGTTTGGACGGCCCGAGGGCGTGGGGCAGCCAGGCCTCGCCCGCAACGAACCCCATCGCCTGCTGCTTGACGAAGCTGGCGGAGACGCCTTCGGCGGCTTCGAGGGCGGCGTTGAGAACGTCCTGGTCGGTTTTGTCAAAGCAATCGGCAAAGCCGGTCCGCCCCGCGATGGGGCTCCCCCCGCCGATGCCGACGTATTCGGCTCCTCCGAGCGCTTCCCACAACTGGTCCTGCATCTGTTTCCAGAGGCGTAAAAAGGCGATCTCCTCGCGCCGGACGCCGACGAAGCCGCCGTTGGCGTAATACGGCTCCCCGGGACGCAAGACCAGGCCGCGCCCGGCGAAAAACCGCCGCCAGCCGACCCGCCGGGGGTGATGGGCGGCGAAGGGGGAATTGACATCCTCGCAGACGGCGACGCCGCAGGTAATCCAGTTTTCAAAAAAACGCCACGCCCGGCAAACGAGCACGTCCGGGTCGATGTAAAAGAGGCCCGCGCAATCGGGCGCTTCGCGCTCCAGCACGCGGAGCATGAAGTCGGGCTTGTGGTTGGTGAGATGGGCGCTCGTGTCGAGCCGGACAAAGCGGATCACGCAATCGGGCGCGGCCGTGAACTCCGCATACGCGCCGGTTTCTTGCAGGGACCGGGCCCACGGGGGGAGTTCCCCACGGATGCCGGCCCAGACGACCCCGCGGAAGCCGCTTCCGTAGAGCGAATTGACCAGGGGGCCGAGGCCAAGGTGGTAGCCGCCTTCCAAGAGCGTGCAGATCGCAAGGCGATGAGGCATAGAGCGTATTCTCGCCAAATGCGCGCGCGCGCCAAGGCGAAAAAGGGGGAAATCCAAACGCCGCCCGGGAGTGCCCCTCCCATGCTGCGGATGCACAATTTCATTGCTTGCGCGAAAGCCTCCTGCCATCGTCCGCAGGCATGGCCCCCTCGCCTTCCACCAGCCAACCGCCCGGCGGCGGTGCGCGGCACCTGGCTTTCCTGGACGTTGTCCGGGGCGTGGCGATTCTCCTGGTCGTGGGATTCCATACGCTGGACGCCGGGCTCGGCATTGACCATCTGCAATGGAACGGGTGGTGGCTGGACTTTGCCCATGCGCCCTGGACGTTTGTGCTCCTGCTGCCGGTTTCCTTTGGCTGGATCGGGGTCGCCATTTTCTTCGCGGTGAGCGGTTTTTGCATTCACTTGAGCTATGAGCGCTCGCCGGGCAGGGAGTGGAAGGCGTTCTTCCTGCGGCGTTTCTTCCGCATCTATCCGCCGTATCTGCTGGCTCTGTGTTTTTTCGCCTTCGCGTTCCCTCCCACGCGGCTGGGCGGGTGGACGCTGGATCACCTGGTCCAGTTCGGGAGCCATTTCCTCCTGGTGCACAACGTGGATAACCGTTGGGTCGTCGGCGTCAACGGCTCTTTCTGGAGCATCGCGGTGGAGGTGCAGCTCTACTTGCTGTATCCCTTGTTATACTTGGCCGCGAGGAGGCTGGGCTGGACCCGGGCGCTGCTGCTGGCGGGAGGGATGGAAGTGGGGCTGCGGCTGGGGGATTTTTGGTTCGGCGTCCCCTGCTGGCTGGGCGCGTCCCCTTTCAACTACTGGTTGAGTTGGGCGGTCGGGGCGAAGCTGGCCGATGATTATCTGCAAGGGCGGCCGCTCCTCCTGGCCCGCTGGCCGCTGGCGCCTTTCGTGGCGCTCACGGCGGGCTCCTTTTTTATCCGGCCGCTGGCGGAGTTCTCCTTCCTATTGACAGCGCTCACGACGGTGCGCGCCATCGCCGGGTGCCTGGCCCGGCCGGACGTTCCGGCCCAACCCTCCTGGCTGGCGAAGTGGGTCGGCTGGGTGGGCGGCTTCAGCTACAGCCTCTACCTGATCCACCAGCCCTTCCTGAAAGCCCTCTCGCCATGGCTGAAAGGGATGTTCCCCGGCCATGTGCTTCACCCGATGCTCCTGTTCTTCTGCGGGCTGGCTTCTTGCTGCCTTATTTTCCCGGCCGCCTGGCTGTTTTGCCGGGGGGTGGAGTTGAAGAGTGTGGAGTGGGGGAAGCGGTTCGTTCAGCGCCGCAGCCGCGCCAAGACCTCCGTCCCCACGGCGTACGCGGGGTAACGCAAGTCCAGCGGGCGGGCGCGCCAGGCTTCCAGGAAAAGCGACCGCGCCCTGGCCGGGTCCCCGCCCCGCACGAGGCGGCCAAGGTTCGCCAGGCTCGCCGCATACAAGGTTTTGCGCAGGGACGCCGGGAAAAAGGGGCTGCCCAGGTGTTTGCGGTAAAACTGGACGGCGTGTTCCGCGACAAGGAGCGTCCTGGTCATGGCGCTGCCGCCGTGCTTGACGTAGAAGCAGGTGGGTGCGCCGGTGCAGGCGAGCCGCCCTCCCGCGGCGAGGATGCGCATCCAGTAATCGCAGTCTTCGCCGACGCTCAACGCGGGATCGAAGCCGCCCGCTTTTTCGGCCGCGGCGCGCCGGACCATGACGAGGCTGGATGTCTGGATGAAATTGCTGCGGAAGAGATGCTCCTGCGGATGCGGCGGAACCTCCGGCACGAGGGTTTCGCGCTCCCTTTGGGACGGTTCGTCGTAAACGTGGAAGCCGGAGAAGCAGAGGTCCGCCTTCTTCTGTAGCCTTTCAAGGCCGGAGGCGAGATGATCGGGGAGCCACCAGTCGTCGGCGTCGAGGAAGGCGAACACTTCGCCGCGGGCCAGCGCCATGGCGCGGTTGCGGGCGGCGGAGACGCCCTGGCGCACGCCGGGGTTCTCATACCTTACGCTCTGGGAAACGCTCCCGGCGAAGGCGCGCACGTGCGCCTCAGTGTCATCGTGGCTCCCGTCTTCGACGACGATGAGTTCCCACGCGGAATAGGTCTGCGCACGCAGGCTCTCCAAGGCCCGGCGAAGAAACGGCCCCGCGTTGCAGGCGGGGATAAGGACGCTGACGAGCGGTTGCGGGGCGGTTAAGGCTGCGGCTTTCGGGACCGCCGGAACGGCGCTGTAAATGTCCAGCAGACTGTGCGCGGCGGCCATGATTTCAAAATACCGGGTAAAACAATGCCGCGCCTGCCGCCGCATGGCGGCCTGTTCTTCGGGGGAAAGCGCCCCCCAGCGGCGCAGGAGGGCCATGGTCCCCTGAAGGTCGTCATTCTCCACAAGCCCGGCGTGTTCGCGGTCGATTTCACGCCAGATGTTCACTTTGTCGGAAATCAAGACCGGCAGCGAGGCGGAGAGGGCCTCGGCCACGGAGATCCCGAAGTTTTCCTGGTGGGAGGGGAGCACGAACGCCTCGGCGGCCTGGAACGCGCCCCACTTGAGATCCCCTTCGAGCATGCCGGTCCATGTCACCTGATCCTCAATGCCGAGCTTTTGGGCGAGACGCTTCAACTCTCGCCCGAACGCGTTGTCCGCGGGCCCGGCCATCACGAGATGGAAGGCGGAGCCGGGATCAGTGGAAAGGAACCCGTGGAACGCCCGGAGGAGAAGATCGCCCCCTTTTTTCTCGTGCACGCGGCCCAGGAAAAGGAAGAGGCGGCGGCCCTCGAGTTCCGGGAATCGGGCGAAGAAGGCCCGCTTCTGCGCTTCGGCATCCCCCTTCCACCCGCCGGTGCCATAGTTCACGACGCGCTCGTTCCAGCGATAAAGCCAAAAGGAGCGCCGCGCCTGGATGGCTTCCTCCAGGCAGGTGAAAAGGACGGCGGTGGCGTCGCGCAAAACCCGGTATTCCCCCCACGGCCAGTAAAGCCATTTTTTGAGGTGCTTGAGCGGATAATGCCGCTTGAACCACGGGTCCAGCATCCCGTGGGTGAACACGAAGTAAGGGACGCCCTCTTTGTGCAGCACGCACCGGGTGGCAAAGCTGTGATACTGCCAAATGCCATTGATGACGACGTAGGCGTAATCCCGGGCGTGTTTCCGCAGCCACGGGATGAACCGCGGGGAGTAGGCGTAGCTGAAATAGGAGGGCCCCAGGGCGTGAACCGGCAGCGGGAAATCTTTCAGCCACGGGGCGTCGGGAGCGTCCAAACAGGCGACCTCGATTTTGGCTCCCAGGCAGATACTGGCGCTGGCCAGTTGTTTTACCCCTTCAATGGGGCCTCCCCCAACCGGGTTTACGGAGTGGATGATGTGGAGGATTTTCACAAGGGCGTTGCCAACGCAATCGGGGGAATGGCTGGGGCGGCAGTTTTATACGCTGACACCCCCGGCGCATTCAACAGGAAACATCCTCCCTGCCGCGTCGCCCCTGTAAAAACACGAGCGCCCGCGTCCCGGCAGACGCGGGCGCTCTTTGGGACAAGCGTATTTCCCGCAGCTAGTGTCCCGTTAGGCTAGT
>SESF01022600.1_pt1 | contig 10832 bp, 10 predicted proteins | sample 3171521 | NCBI WGS metagenome assembly SESF01 (sample SAMN10866945, study PRJNA518727) | freshwater metagenome | biome: subpolar coniferous forest; feature: holomictic lake; material: water; isolation source: holomictic Lake 227, 6 m and 8 m depth | place: Canada: near Kenora, Ontario | collected...
ATTAGCAAGTAAACAATAGCCATACCATAATTCAGCCAATGGGAATTGGGAATCCTTTGTTGAAATATATTGCTGGTATTGCGTTGCGGCCTCTTTGTAATGATTATAAAGACGGTAGGATTCAGCCAATTTATAAGTTATCCGATTCTTACCTGACTCTTTTATTTTGTGGATCGTAGTTTTTGAATAAGACAATACAGGATATACAAGTGATTCACTAGATTCAGTTATTGGCGATTCATTTAGTAATGCGGAATAAAGTATGGCTGCATTATAATAGTTTTTGTTTTTAAAATTAAGATCAGCCTTCTTCTCCATATTTTTAGCAGTCTGAGCCAATAATAATAGAGGAAGCAACATTGAAAATATCAATGTAATTAATGAACAAGCGATATTTTTTCTTATTATAATCTGGGACATACAAATTTTGTATCAGGTGATTTTTTCGGTTTAATAAAACTGACCGATATTTCATATCCGCCATTATTAAGGGAGCTGGTTTTTACTTGAGAAGTGTTCACATCATAACTAAATCCGATAGTTAGTCCATCTATATGCAACCCAATATTTGGAGCAATAGCATCATTAATTCTATAATTGCTGCCAACAATAAAGTCTTTCGTTGGATCAATTTTAATATTTAATGAAAGACCTGCAATTAATTCATTACTGCCGGCTTGACTAAGATAAATGGCATTGGGCAACAGATCTATTCGATCGTTCATCTTAATTCTGAGCCCACCATGCATGGAATAACGAATGGGTACTTTATTTTGATTAACGCTCGAAATGAACCGATTATCAGGCTCTGTCGGATGATATACACTAAAGCCGAGAAATGGATTGAGCGAATGATTGGGATCTCCATCAAAATAAATAAGACCAAAACTTCCATCCATTGATGTGGCAGATGGATAAGCAAATGATTCATTTGATGGAATCGTTGGGTCAAAGCCAATCAATGGATTGAATTGATTTCCAAATTGAAAATTGGCTGGATCTACCCTCCTATTTAAAAATCCAAATTGAAAGCCACTTGCTAATATTTGATATTGTGTAAGGTGTACTTGATAAGAGAGCGACAAATAACCACTCGTATAATGATAGCCTCCATCATCAGTTTTCTGATTGAATAAAGTAAACCCTATTCCAAAATTTTTTGGCAAAGAAATATCCGCAGATACCCCTTGAGATAATAATGCAGAACTAAGATTGGGCCATTGTTTACGGTAATTTCCGGCTACTCGATAGCTTCCATTCATTGCCCCAGTAAATGCAGGATTCAACCACTGCGGATAAGCGAAATATTGCGTAAAATGTGCATCAACCTGTGCAAAGGATTGAACCTGCATCAAGCTTAGATGAACAATTAATAGGAATAAATATTTACGCATCTGAATCTGTTATAGTTGAATCTTAAAAAATTACCTAATCAGAGTAAATGAACCTTTTTTTATTATTTCAGTTCCATCTCGCATTTTTGCTTCCAATGTATAATTGTAAACACTTGCTGGTGATTTGTTTCCTTTATAGTTGCCGTCCCATCCCACTGCTAAATCAGTAGCGCTAAATACCATTTCACCCCATTGATTATAAATTTTTAGCCTAATCGAATTAATAGCAGTTCCATAAACATGAAACACATCATTAGATCCATCTGCATTGGGCGTAAAAGCATTTGGGATATAAATGCCGTTCCCGAATGGATTAATAGTGGTAGCAGTAAGCTGACTAGTATCGCTTGTTTGACAACTTGCTTGTCCCAATGCTTTGATTATAAATTTTATAGACTGACCAGCTGGAATTCCATTTACCAATTCTCTTAATGCGAGTGACCCATTGGTAGGATCCTGAAAGTCCATCCCATTGTTTAGACTTATTAAATAACTCGTTGCGTTTGGATCAGCATTCCAACTAAAGATTGCGGAGTTTGCTCCCAGTGAATCGATCGAAAGAATTGGTTTTGGAATCTTTGTTCTTAAAATGATCTGTGCCGTTGTATTCTTTGCGGTACACACAGCAGGAATGCTAGTTGCATTGATCACATAAGAAACATTTTTTGTAACACTTGACAATCCATAGAAAGTTCCTGAATTAATTTTTATAGAACTTCCTGGCAGATACCAAGAATAGACAACGCCAGACTGGGGACTAATTACGGAAAGTGTATCTGATTCACCAGCGCAAATAGAATCTTGTTGCGCATGAACCATAAAATCTAAAATGGGTGATGCAAATTGGACAGTACTGCTATCTTTTGATGAACAAACAGCTTTTGTTACAGCTACTGTATAGACCGCATTTTTATGAACCGTAATAGTCTGTGTTTTTTCTCCTGTACTCCAGCTATAAGAATTAAATCCATTTCCTGCATCTAATATTGTTGTGTCGCCACAAATATTTACTGCTTGTTGCAAAGCAGTCAGCATATTTTGTACTGTAATGAGAATACTATCAGAACAAACAAATCCACCACTTGTACGTGTTATTTTATATTTTGTTGTTTGTGTTGGCTTAACAGTTATGGAAGCAGTTGTATCTCCGGTTGACCATACATATGATTTTTGAGAAAGAGGTAAATTTGTTGAATCAGGATAATAAGCCCAGATCCCATCATATCTAGCCCAGATCATTCTTTTCCCAATAGGATCATAATAGGCAAGTCCATTCAAACCATTTCCAATTGCAGCAGGAGGCTGATCTGCTTGACCAGTAAATGGTACAAATCCTGAATCTAGTCCACTCCGAAACCGAAACGTTTTATTGGTATTCGGCAAATTTTGATTTTGTAAATAATTGCCTGTTGGTTGAAATCCTCCAAATAAATAAAAGCGCGATTTATCATAATCATACCCAACAGCACCTTGATACTGTATGGAAGAATTGTTGACCGGTAAAATATTTTTGAAACTATAGGTAGATAGATCTAGTTCCCATAAATCTTTTAACCAACAATATAATCCAGCCGAACTTGCCCAAGGGCTTCCAAGTGTGCATGAACCATCTAATTCATTGCCACTATAACTACCTTGCCCAGCAAAGAGATACAATTTAGTTCCATTTGCATTTGCAGCAACCAGATCACCTCCCTTTGCAGGTACTGAATCAATTAATGGATTCAACTTTTTTTGTATCCATCCCGAACTACTACTTTCAAAGATCCAGCTCTTCATTTGGTTATATCCATAGCCCCCATAAAAACCTGGATGTTGGGTAATCGGGTTCCAATAAGAGGAAGAACCATAAGACTCCCGGTCAATATTTCCTGTTCCAATTAATGCCCAACTTCCACCCGAGGCAGGAATTGCAAAAACACTGTCGCGGCCACCTCTCCAGCAAAGCAAACGATTATTGGTATTATCGATGGTGAACTCTGTAAAATCGCCAGGCCAGTTACTGGCAATGATCGATGAAACAGTATTATTCTTCAGATCAAAACGAATGATCTTTTGATGAATAATACTATATAAATATTGATTAACCCGGTCGTATCCAAATGCCTTTATATTGAACAAAACTGAATCAATAGAACTTTTAAAAATCAATTGCTTCCAAACACCTGGTAAAATAGAGTCAGGTGCAGGGGCAGGGATTAGATCAAGAGTAACAGAGGCCCCAGGGCAAATCAAGGAATCTTTTTGAAATAAGAATGAATTGCAACTATTAGACTGCCCGTTCACCTGCTTAAAAGGCAAAACAGCTATTAACAGCATTACACAAATAAAATATCGTACCCTTTTTTTCACGGATGCTTTTTAATCGAATTAATAAAAGCAAAGACAATAACCGTTAAGGCAATTATCGTGATAAACTAAAGAGGTAGAACCAAATCAAAAGCTGCTTAATAGCAAGAAGAAGTAACATTGGGGGTTATTAGAGAAAGAGATCCTAATTTAAAGAAGGAATACTTTTTAGGTCTCTCTATAAAGTTAACCATTCTAAACAGAAATAAATAATTCAATATGTTTCAACGTATAATTTTCATATAACGAAAACGAAAGGCATTTATTGCTTAAGGCGAAAATTTAATTCTAGGCATTTGCCAATGCCCGATCTAAATGTACGTATCCACCGTCCACATGAATAATCTGACCAGTTGTATGGCTTGACAAAGAAGACAATAGAAATGCTACCATATTGGCAATTTCATCCACGGTGGTCATTCTATTTCCCAAAGGGATCTTTGCTGTTATTTCTTTGAGTTTGTCTTCAGGATCAGCAAGTGTTTTGATCCACTTTTCGTATTGCGGCGTCATACATTCTGCTACAACCACTGCATTGACGCGAATATTATATTTAAGTAATTCAACAGCCCATTCTCTTGTTAATGCATTTCTACCACCATTTGCTGCAGCATAGGCAGAAGTATTACCCTGACCAGTTTCAGCAGTTTTAGAACTGATATTTACGATAGCACCCTTACTAGTTATCAATGCAGGTAATGCATAATGGGCTAGTAAATAATAATGAACAAGGTTACGATGAAGGCTCTTCATAAATCCATCATAATCTCCCTTCTCAAGACCAACCCCATCATTGATTCCAGCATTATTAATTAATCCATCAATTCGATTATATTTTTCCAATACTGCTGCAACTGTTTGTTCCGATGAGTTAGGATCAGATAATTCGGCCACAACCTGCCATGCGTTTTCCCCACGCTCGAGAATCTCATGCATCAAAGCAATATTGTCCTTTTCATTTCTGCCAACAATAACAGGGATCGCTTTTTCTGAAGCCAACAATTTTACAATACCCGCGCCAATACCTTTTGCGCCACCAGTTACTATAATAACTTTATTTGCAAGTTGTAAATTCATTTTGCCTTATTTTAAATTTGATAAAACTTCCATGCATTCCCACCAAAGATCAATGCCTTTTCTTGGTCGGTATATTGTTGAAAATAGGTTTCATAAATATTCAACTGAGCAGCGTAATCTGCCGCCAACAAACAAACAGGCCAATCAGATCCATAGATCAGTCGTTCAATTCCAAAAGCTTCTTTTACAATAGTAAGATAGGGTTCAAAATCTGATTGTATCCAATTTTTCCAATCAGCTTCAGTAACCATTCCGCTGATCTTACAATAGAGATTCTTATGAAGTCCCAATTGCATCAAACCATCTTTCCATTCAGCAATTTGCGTCTCTTTTATATTGGGTTTGGCAATATGATCCATCACAAAACGCATATTAGGAAACTGTTGCACCAACTCTAGCACAGCTGATAAATGTTTGGGATAAATTAATATTTCATAACAATACCCAAATTTTTCTAATGCTGTTATTCCCCGAATAAATTCTTCGGTTAACATGAAACCGGGTTCTTCTGCCTGAAGAATATGTCGAAACCCTTTTAATATGGAAAATTGTTTCCAATATGAAAGTTGTTCTTCAAGATCATCAGCCAATAAGTCAACCCACCCTATCACAGCCTTGATCCAGGAATGCTGTTCTGCCAAATCAATTAAAAATTTAGTTTCTTCCACAGATTGATCAGCCTGCACAGCAATGGATCCATCAAAATTATGTTGCTTTAAAATCGGCAGCAATGATGCGGGTAAAAAATCTGTTCTAATTTCTTGCATCGATGCAGTGATCCATGCCTGTTTTTCAGGATGATAATTCCAGAAGTGTTGGTGTGCATCTATTTTCATGATTAGAAATTTGGCTGATAGGCAACCACAGTTTGCTTAGATGTTCCCAATCCATCAATTCCTAATTCAACTATATCACCCGGCTTAAGATATAGCGGCGGATTCATACCCAAGCCCACACCTGCGGGTGTTCCTGTTGAAATGATATCGCCTGGCAATAGGGTCATAAACTGACTGATATAAGAAATAAGATAAGGCACATTAAAAATCAGGTCGTCTGTATTACTATCCTGCACCATCTTTCCATTTAAGCTCAGCCATAAACGAAGATTATGGGGGTTTTCTATTTCATCTTTTGTAACTAGCCAGGGACCAATTGGCGCAAAACTATCGCAGCCCTTACCCTTGTCCCAGGTGCCGCCTCTTTCCAATTGAAATTCACGTTCACTTACATCATTATGTAAACAATAACCAGCTATATAGTCCATCGCATCCTTCTGTTCTACATAACTAGCTTTTTTTTCAATCACAATAGCAAGTTCAACTTCCCAATCTGTTTTTACGGAATTCTTTGGGATAATAATTGAGTCATTGGGACCAACAATAGCTGTGGTAGATTTAAAGAAAATGATTGGTTCTGTGGGTATAGCGGCATTGGTTTCTTTTGCGTGTTTGGCATAATTCAACCCAATACAAATTATCTTGGAAGGCTTTGTTACAGGGCATCCCAGGCGAGTACCTGCAGGAATTTCAGTCAACCTGTTTTTAAAGTCTTCCATACTAACTGCTAATGTTTTCAATCCGTTATTTGCAAAAAAAGACTCATCGTATTCTTTTACAATATGGCTTACATCATAGTTCTTACCATCAATATGCACCCCTGTTTTTTCATTCCCTTCTTGTCCGTATCGAATTAATTTCATGATCGTAATGACTAATTGAGTTGAATAATAGTATCTATATCGTTCAATTGTATTGAATCTAAGTAAACAAAAACGCCTTCTGCAACTTGCTTAAATTTCACTGGTGTTTTTGTATTGAATAAGTTGGCAGTAGTTATTTTTTCATTTAGTTGGGGGATAAAAATATAATTGTTACCATCTTTTTTACTAAGCAAGTGTATATAGATCGTTTTATTTTTTTGTGTGAGTACACCCCAATCCTGCGCAGCAACAATATTGCCACGAGTTCCTTGAATACTCGCAGAATTGACTGCCATCCATTTTCCAACTAAAGCAAGTGTATCAGTGAATTCTTTCTGAATCACTCCATTTGGTTTGGGACCAACATTCAACAAAAAATTGGCATTTCTACCTGCTGCATTTACTAAATAATGAATGATGGCTTTACTGGATTTAAAATTTCTATCTGTGATATTATAGCCCCATGCATCATTCATTGTTTCACAGGTTTCTAATGGCAATTGAGAAATATCTGCGCCACCAAAACCAGTGGTATTGCTACCTGGCAGGTCTTTTTCAAACATCTGAAAATCCTCTCCTGCAATGGGTAATAAATGATGGTTATTGCCAATCAAACACTGTGGCTGCAGTTTGTGAATTAAGGGATAGATCTCTTCATAATGCCAATTCACTTTCGATTGCAGGCTCTTATCAAGATCATTATCTAATTGATCCCAATGACCATCAAACCAGATTGCTGAAATTTCTCCATAGTTGGTCAGTAATTCAGTAAGCTGTGCTTTCATGAATTTAATATAAGAATCCCAATTGCTTTTTGCAGTTCGGCCGGACTTCTTACCTGTTTTTCCGGTTTCCCACTGATAATCGGTTCGATACCAATCGAGCAAAGAATAATAGAAACAAATCTTAATTCCCTGACGATGACACTCATCGGCTATTTGTTTCACGATATCTTTCCCATAAAGTGTATTCGTTATTTTCCAATCAGATTCTTTTGTATCGAAATTACTAAACCCATCATGGTGTCTGGTTATTAGCGTGATATATTGCATACCGGCATTCTTTGCAATGCTTACCCATTCTTTCGCATTGAATTCAGTGGGATTAAAAACATTTTGCAATAATTTATAATCTTCTGCTCTGATGCCTCTATTATTCATGACCCACTCCCCATTTGCTAAAACACTAGAAGCCCCCCAATGAATGAACATACCGAATTTCATGTCCTGAAATTGCACACGTGCCGCCAAGTTCTCTTTAGTTGGCGTATACGTTTGTTGAGCAAAAGCCATACAGCCCATGAAAAGAGCAAGAATCAATAACAGATAGTTTTTCATATTTTAATATTAATTATTCAATTTAATAAATCCACCATCGATAGGGTAATCATTTCCAGAAATAAAACCAGCTTCATCACTACATAGATAAAGTGCCAGTGCTGCAATTTCATCTACATTTCCCATCCTTCCAATAGGCTGACTCTTTGATAGTTTATCAAACATTTCAGCCTCCTTACCCGGATAATTCTTAGCAATAAATCCATCAACAAACGGGGTATGTACCCGGGCCGGAGAAATTGAATTACAGCGAATATTTTCTGATAAATAATCTTTGGCAACACTCAATGTCATAGCATAGATGGCACCCTTACTCATGCTATAAGCAAATCGATCTGGCAAACCCACGATTGCGGCAATAGATGCAATATTTAAGATAACACCCTTCTTATTTATTTTCATCTTTGGAACTGCACAATGAATTGCATTATAAGCCCCTTGCACATTTACACGAAATACTTTTTCAAAATCATCTGCACTCGTATTTTCAACATTGCCCACATGTGCAATTCCCGCATTGTTTACCAATATATCTATCGGTCCAATAGACTCAAATACATGTAACATGGCTTGTTGATCACTTACATCGCAACGATGCGCTTTTGCAGAACCACCACCAGCAATAATTTCAGCAGCCACTTTCTCTCCAGCTTCCAAATTAAATTCTATGATATGAACCCTAGCGCCTTGTTTTGAAAAAAGAAGGGCTATTGCTTTTCCAATACCACTTCCAGCTCCTGTAATAACAGCCGATTTATTAATTAGACTAAACATAAAAAATTATTTCAATGAGAATATTTCATTCATCAACACCCATTTTTCACCGGGTTTAGCAAAAGGTAGCCCTTTCTGAAACTGCCACATCAATGTTTCCCATTGCTGGACTTTTTCATTATCCAGATCCATGCTTGCTTTCAATTCGAAATTGAATTGATCATTCACATCCATTATCATGAACAAGCGATTACTAATTCGATAGATCTGCATCGCAACAATTCCTGAAGCCCTAATACTATCAATGATCTCAGGCCATACTTGTTGATGCCATTGATCATAACCCCGAATCAATTCAGGGTCATCATATAAATCTAAAGTGAAGCAATGCCTTTTCAAATCTTACTATTATTTATCGTTATTAAATTGGCTGAACACGATGACCTTTCCAACCGAAATAAAACACAAACCCAAAACAGATCAAGGGCACAATATATCCGAGTTGAATATTACCGGTAATATCACTAATAATTGCAAGTACTGGTGGTAATATGGCACCACCTACGATCGACATCACAATCAAACTGCTTCCCATTTCAGTATCTGAATCTAGTTCATTAATTCCCAATGAAAAAATAGTGGGGAACATGATCGACATGAAAAATGCAATTCCGATAACAATATAAACAGCAGTCATACCATGCACAAACATGGCTGCAAAAGAAAGTAGCACATTTACGCCCGCATAAACAGCCAATAATTTTGCAGGTTTAATAAATTTCATGAAGAAGGTACCTGCAAATCTACCAACCATAAATGCTACACCACAGCCCATACCTAAATAATCTGCTGCTTTAATTTTATCAATACCAGAGGCTTTCATAGCATACAAAATAAAAAAACTTAGCACGCAAACCTGTGCACCTACATAAAAAAACTGAGCAGCCACAGCCCATCTTAAATGAATATGTCGTAATGTATGTTTAATACTTTTTCCAGAAACAGAAGCGTCTTTAGGCTTGATCTCTGGCAATTTGATGATCGCGAATATGATGACAATCAACACAATTATGCTGCCTAAAACAAAATAAGGTGTTTTAACAGAAGCTGCTTCTGATGCCAGTGCAGCTTTTCTTGCAACATCTGTCATCCCAGCCAAAGCCTGATCACTAAACCCTTTCGTTAGTATAACCCTAGCCCCTATAATTGGTGCTAGCGTAACTGCGAGGCCATTAAATGATTGTGCAAAATTTAACCGTTGGGTAGCAGAGGATGGGTCGCCCAATAAAGATGCATAGGGATTAGCCGCTGTTTCCAGAATGGTTAATCCGCAAGCAATAATAAATAGTGCAGCTAGGAAAAATAAATACTGTTGTGTATTCGCAGCAGGTATAAATAAGAATGATCCAATTGCAAACAAGGACAACCCAGTAATGATACCTGCTTTATAACCATAAGTTTTCATAATAAAACCAGCGGGCAAGGCCATGATAAAATAGGCAATGAATACTGATGAATCAATAAGAGAGGATTGAAATGTAGTTAGACTAAATGACTTTTTTAAGTGTGGTATTAATATCGGATCTAGATTATGAACAAAGCCCCACAGAAAAAAAAGGGAGGTAATCATTATAAAAGCAAATCTGGTAGAGGCAGCTTTATTTGGCATAGCTTATCAATTGGAAGTAAATCTATTTAAATATTTTTCTAGTTTTTGAATAATAGTTTGCAGAACATGACTATTATGCATTTCACCCTCAATTAATTTCCAATCAACTCTTTTCAATTTTAGTCCCTTTGACTTTAAAAGCGGACGGTTATTTTGTAAAACAATGCTCCTGTTTCTTCCTGTCACTTTGATCCGTTCAACCTGATTAGATTGATATATCATATCAGCTTTTAATTGTATGTTTCGCTGATCAAATCTTATGGTAAATCGCCATTCCATTATTCTAAATTACTAAATTATTTAGCATATAGGCATTAAAACCAACTATATTTGAAGAAAGCGCAAAGCGCTGGTAGGAATCCTATTTTTGCAATTCAAAATGCGCCATATTAAATTTCAATGCCAACTGAAATGATGAATAGCGAATTACATGTAACCAAAATCAAACTTTAAGAACATGAAAATTGTATTCATTTCAGTAGGAAGGTCAAATGAAAATTATGTGGAAGAGGGAATTAAAGATTTCACTGGAAGGATCAATAAATATTTTCCCGTTAGTTGGCAAATTATTTCTGCACCAAAAAATGCCGCCA
>SESF01023147.1_pt1 | contig 10831 bp, 14 predicted proteins | sample 3171521 | NCBI WGS metagenome assembly SESF01 (sample SAMN10866945, study PRJNA518727) | freshwater metagenome | biome: subpolar coniferous forest; feature: holomictic lake; material: water; isolation source: holomictic Lake 227, 6 m and 8 m depth | place: Canada: near Kenora, Ontario | collected...
GTCCCGGGAGAGCCTTCTTGCCCGCTCTATAGAGTTGACAGGGCTCGTTAATCCTAACAGCCTTACACAACTTAAGAGCTGGTTGGAGCTTGAAATCGATGCTGAGGTAGATGATCTTAAGAAGGCCAGCCTGCCAGAACTTATAAAGACCCTACCAGATGCGAAGGTAAAGGAAGTACTTCGCCTACGCCAAGAGCTCTCTAAAACCTCTGTGAAAAAATATCAAGCCATGCTTAATGCCGTTGGATCTGAAAACAGGATACGTGGGTTGGCTCAATTCTATGGCGCTAACAGGACGGGCAGATGGTCTGGAAGACTCGTGCAGATGCAGAATTTGCCTCAGAATCACATAGTTGACTTAGATCTTGCCCGGGAATTAGTTCTTCGGGGAGATGGGGCTACGATTGAAATCTTGTTCGGTAGCGTATCGGATACCCTTTCCCAATTGATACGTACCTCGTTCATTCCAGAAGATGAGTGCCTTTTCTTTGTGGCTGACTTCTCTGCCATCGAGGCTCGGGTGATCGCTTGGCTGGCCGGGGAGAAATGGCGTCTGGAGGTATTTGCTACCCATGGAAAGATCTACGAGGCCTCAGCCTCCAAGATGTTCAAGGTGCCTATCGAGACCGTAACTAAAGGATCCTCGCTGCGCCAGAAGGGTAAAATATCCGAGCTTGCTCTGGGATATCAGGGAGGAATAGGCGCTCTGGAGACAATGGGCGCCATAAAGATGGGAGTGCCCCATAATGAACTTAAAGGGCTTGTGGAGCAGTGGAGAATAGCCAACCCTGCGATAGTGGCTCTGTGGGATAAAATGAATAAAGCGGCAATTAAATGCCTTGAAGAAGGCGGTATAGCTGATGTAGCCTTCGGGGTAAGCTTTGAGCTCAGGAAGTCCGCTATGTACATGCATCTTCCTTCCGGAAGAAAGCTTAGCTATTATAATGCCCGGATAGGATCCAATAAGTTCGGTAGCAAGTCCATCATATATGAGGGAATGGATCAGACCACTAAGCAGTGGCGGGAAATGGAAACCTACGGCGGAAAATTAGTTGAAAACTGTTTGACATTTGATACTTTAGTGCTAACTTCGTCCGGATGGAAAGGTATATTGTATATAACTTTAACCGATAAATTGTGGGATGGATCTAATTGGGTATCGCATTCAGGTATAGTGTTAAAAGGGTATCAAAAAACAATCCGAATAAACGGAGTAGGCATAACTCCCAATCACAGAGTATTAACAACTAAAGGCTGGCAAGATGCATCACAGGGCAAAAGATATTACCGGGTTAAGAGTCCATTCAATGGTGGCTCTTCGTTACTATGGCTCGGACGGGAAAAAATCACAGTGGATAATAAGATGCGATTGTGGAAAAGAGTTTGTAATGGCTTCTTCAGAATTCTTGAAGAAAAGGCAGAAATCTTGTGGTTGTCTAAGATATTCCGCGGTATCAAAAGCTTTAACCTCTCACGGGCTATCACATCATCCTCTATATCATGTGTGGCGGTCAATGAAGAGTCGATGTCATACCCCGACATCACAAGCTTGGAAAAACTACGGAGGCCGGGGAATAACCGTCTGCGAAAGATGGTTGGAGAACTTCAAAAACTTTTGGGAGGATATGTATCCTTCTTATCAATCCGGATTAACTCTGGAGAGAATAGATGTGAACGGAAATTATTTACCGGAGAATTGTACGTGGGTTTCAATGAAGAGACAGGCCAACAATACGAGGTTAAACCGAAAGATACTGTACAACGGCCTTATTATGAACTGCTCAGAGGCTTCAGATATTTGCGGAATAGGGCGAACAACCTTGCACTACCGATTGTCGAGAGGCGTAAATCAGCAAGATTTATTCACGAAACCGGACACCCGGAACAGGTTTGTGATATAGCAAATGCCGGACCTCTTAGGAGATTTACTGTAAAAAGTGAAAACGGAGAGCCTTTCATAGTTCATAACTGTGTTCAGGCAATTGCCCGGGACTGCTTGGCTATATCAATGCAAAGATTATCATCCTGCCAAAGGGTAGATGCCCCCGGAGGCTATGATATTGTATTCCACGTACATGATGAGGTTATTATAGAATGCTCGGATAACAAACCAGAGGATACCCTTAAAAAGATATGCGACATCATGGGTAAATCGATCCCTTGGGCTCCGGGGTTGCTTCTTAAAGCGGATGGCTATTTTACTAAATATTATAAAAAGGATTAATTATGAAAAAGGAAAACAAGTTCGTAGCGGTGGTGGGATTAGATAATATCCCGTGCTGCTTTATGCGCCTACAGGATTCAGGCGAGATTCTAATCTATGGCTTCGTAGATGGAGAGGAGGAGGAAGAAAGGTCGTATGCCCCGGATGTAGTAGCTATTATTCCTAAGGGTCATATTGTAAAACTTACAATAAGGTCTAAAGTGGTTGCTCCCGGGAGCTCTACGAGAGAGGGGATATTGGTGAGAGCTATATCCAGCGGTGGTAAATTTATAGACTCTGTTATAGTATCAGGGCTGACTGAAGAGGAAACAGGGTACATGAGCTATGCTATAACCGGGCTGTTACAGAAGATACCCGCTCTACAATCTAAAAACCAAAAGTCATGACAGTATTAAAGGATCCTATCGTTCTGCTCGAGGAAGAGCTGTCTGTTCTGAAGCGTTGTCTGTTTAAGTCCAACCGTCTATTCGAGGCTGAGGTTTTATCAACAGAAACGCACGATCTACATGTTAGAAATCTTGTACCTGTTATTGCTAAATACGAAATTGCAATAGCTGCTCTTAAACAGATAACAAACTCTGATAATAACATTAATTAAAATTATATTTGTCGCTTTACACTTAAAATTTATAACTATGAGAATCATTGTAATCACAGGTCCGAAAGGATCAAGAAAGAACACCATGGCTTGTCAATTAGCTGAATGCCACCTCGGAAAATGCCTGCACGTAGGAAACGTGGAGGAGGAACCATTCAGCATAATGTCCATAGCCTCGAAAGCCCTTACCTCAAAGCAAGGGTACAGAAATGTAGTTTTGGAAAATGTCAAGGATATGAATATGGTATTGACTCAGGTCGTACTTCTCCCCGGAATTCTCAACTATATCATTACCACGGAAGCCAAACCTGAGAGCTTCAAAAGATTTAATCAGTGGATAGAATTGATCCTCGATGCCCGCCATGACTTCCTTGTTGGAGAGGAAAGAAATAATTTTATAGAGAGCAAGGATAGAGCTGCTGATGCTTATGCGAGAGCCTGCGAAGTTTCGGATAATATAGGGAGCACTTTCAACAAGACCCAAGATACTAAATTCGTAAAGAATAGCGAGAGGGCGATAAAGGATCTCTCAAGTATGTATGATGATAATCCAGAAATAGAAAATTATTTCAAGTCTCTGATCGAGGAAGCCTACGCCGCACCGGAGAAGCCTAAATACTACAAGGAAAAAATGTCTAAATTCAAGCAAGGGGGTTGCTCAGCTTGCTCTCTGGTGTGCATGGGTAAGGCCTGCCTATCCATATACGGTCAATGCATAGATGACCAGAAAAACCTCGTTTTCAAATTAGTAGAATCCTTATAAACTATGGTAAGATTAGATGATAATTACTGGTTGGAAGCCGACCGGTATAACTGGGTGCTGCGATATAAGAAGATAACAATGATCCCAGACCCAGCAACAGGTGAGCTGCGCCCGGTTACCTCTACCGACGAGAGCTTCCATGGAAAGCTTGATTTTGCTCTCAAAGCTTACTGCGATAAATGCCTGAAGAATACAGGCAGCGTTGATCAGATCCGTTCCATGATTACAGACCTGCACGCCCGTATCTCGGGGATGTCCTCCCTGATAACCTCCGAAGCGAGGGTTTCCTCTATCAAGGATTACCCAGCTACCCCTGAAGAATCCTACTCCGAGGACGAGATCGGACTGGAACCAAAGCATGGGCCTTATAATGGTACCATCCCCGATATGTCAGCTGAAGCTCTGCTGGACGACTTACTGTAATAAGTACAATAACCTATAAACACCATAAAAATGGCGATAGAATTAAAGCATGATGCTACCATTAAGATAGCAACAGGGAGAAGTCGAAAAGAGACAAGCTGGAAGAACCGGGAGCAGTCTTGGAGTCAGCTGGTGAATAAGCTGTCCAAGACCCACAGGACAGCTGAGTCCTTGACAGAGTACGCCTCCTCAAAAAAGGACAGACAGGATGAGATAAAGGATGTAGGGGGCTTCGTGGGTGGCTACCTTATCGGTGGCAAGCGTAATAAGAGTAGCGTACTCTCTCGCAGCATCCTGACACTGGACGCCGACTCCGGGAAGCTGACCATCTGGGATGACTACGAGATGATGTACGACAGCGCTGCCTGCGTTTATTCCACCCACAAACATACTCACGAAAATCCCCGGCTGAGGCTTGTCATCAGGCTTGACCGGGATGTATCTCCGGAGGAGTACGAGGCTATCTCCCGTAAAGTAGCCGGAAGCTTGGGTATCAATGGCTTTGATGACACAACCTTCGAGGCCTGCAGGCTTATGTACTGGCCCTCCAGCTCCAAGGATGGTGACTACTTCTTCCGACATATGGATGGTCCCGCGATGTGCGCAGACAAAATACTTGATAGCTACCACAACTGGCGCGACTCTTCGGAATGGCCTGTATCCGACCGGGTAGATGTGTTAGTGCAGAGGGAGCTCAAGAAGCAAGAAGATCCCCGCGAGAAGATGGGGCTGATAGGGGCGTTCTGCCGTAGCTTTGATATCCATCAGGCTATCGATGAATTCCTCTCTGACGATTACTCAGCCTGCGACATGGATAATCGCTACACCTACAAAGGCGGAAGCACCTCCGGAGGATTAATCGTTTATGACGATTTGTATGCCTATTCCCATCACGGTACAGACCCATCCGGGGGAAAGCTCTGTAACGCCTTCGACCTTGTCCGGATCCATAAGTTCGGGCTGCAGGATGAGAAGTGCAGAGCGGATACTACTGGTATAAATCTACCATCCTTCAAAGCCATGCAGGACTTCGTCAGCAAGAACGAAGTGGTGCGGGTATGCTTGGCATCCGAGAGGCTGGCCAGTATTAATGATGACTTCGGGGCTTACGCCGAGAGCGGCAACGCCGGGTACGTGGAACCTGAGGAGGATGACGAGGATCTCGATCTGGAGGCGGAGCCAGAGGAAGAGCTGCAGGATCTTGACACCAGCTGGACAGCCAAGCTGGAGTCCGATAAGAATGGGATCATCAAGAGCACCATCCAGAATGTCCAGATTATCTTAGAGAGCGATGCCCGGCTTAAGGGAAAGTTCGCGTATGATGACTTTGTAAAGCAGGAGGTACTGACCGGGAGAGTGCCATGGCGCAAGGTATCCGCTAAGAAATATAGCAACATGATCGATCAGGATGACGCCGGGTTACGTTTGTATCTGGAGGTGGCCTACAATATCAATCACAAGTACAACATCAAGGATGCTCAGGATGTGGTAATGATCAATCATAAGTACCACCCAATACGTAACTATCTTAATGGTCTGGTGTGGGATGGCACGAAGCGTCTGGATATTATGCTGGTGGAGTTCATGGCAGCTGAGGATTCCAAGTACACAAGGAGCGTGACCCGGAAGACCTTCGTGGCAGCTGTTAAGCGTATCATGAAGCCGGGTTGCAAGTTCGACAACGTGCTGGTACTGGTCGGTCCGCAGGGGGCATACAAAAGCACCATGCTAAAAAAGCTTGGCATGAACTGGTTCGGAGATTCACTCAATACTGTGCAAGGAAACAAGGCCTATGAACAGATTCAGGGCGTATGGATTATGGAGATGGCGGAGCTCTCCGGACTAAAGAGAGCTGAGATAACAGCTGTAAAGCACTTCATCTCAAAGTCTGAGGACCAGTTCCGTGTGGCCTATGGCCGTCGTACCCAGAAGTTCCCCCGGGAGACCATATTTATAGGCACCACCAACGAGGAGGACTTCCTGCAGGACCCATCAGGTAATCGCAGGTTCTGGCCAGTAAAGGTATTGGCCAAGGACGTGGAGCCGCGCTTAAACGCTGCGGAGAATTTACCCCGTGAACTGATTGACCAATATTGGGCTGAGGCGGTGAGCTTATATAAGGGGGGTGAGACCATATATCTGGATAAGGAGACTGACATACTGGCAAGGGTGGTTCAGCGGGAGCATACAGAAATAGATGATAGGGCTGGAATAATTCAGGCATATTTGGATACACCTTTACCAGAGGATTGGTACAATTATGAGCTGTATGCGAGGCGAAATTACTTCGTTTCGGATCAGGATGAGAGGAAGGATGGTAAATTATTCAGAGATAAAATTAGCGTTGCTGAAATTTGGGTGGAAGCATTAGGTCTAAAAATATCCGATGTAACGCCATTTAACACAAAAGCGATACACGGCATACTGAAAATGCAGGAGGGTTGGAGACATAATACTAACCCAGTTTTGGTAAAAGGGTACGGTAGGCAAAGAGTTTATTATCGTAAACGGTTAGAGAATACTTTCGGTGACTTCAGATTAGATAAGGAAGATAACCTTAACGATAATAATGCACAGCTGCTACAGGAGTTATAAATCAGCTGTGCTTGTGTTAACTACTTGATAATGACTATTAGAACACAGTAAACACAGTAAACACAGGTAATTGTAATAATATGAGAAAGAGCATATATACCTTTAATCTACACTAATGCACTGTATATTCATTTTGTATATAACTCCATAGAGATTTGCTGTGTAAGCTGTGTTTCTGTGTTTTGAGCTGATTATCAAATAGTTATAAAATGCACAGCTGTGTCAGGCATAAAACCTTAAAAAATAATAGATATGCAAGAAAAAATGATTGAAAAGAAGTTAGTAAATATGATCAAAAATGAGGGAGGTTTGGCGCTGAAATTTACCTCCGATTACTTCACAGGTGTACCTGACAGAATGGCACTAATGCCGGGAGGTAAGATTTATTTTGTGGAGCTAAAGGCTACGGGAAAAAAGCAGAGCCCTATTCAGCTGGAGGTGGCCAAGAAATTTGAGGCACTTGGCTTTCCTGTGAGAGTGATTGATAGTCTGGAGGGGGTTAGGAGGTTTGTGGAAGAGATATCCGTGGCAGGGGTTCAGCTGTACCGGGAGCCCTTCTTGGAAGGAAATTGTCCGGCAGGTAATTTCAGCGTAGAGGTATCCGGAGGATCTTGCGTAGGGGCAGGGCTGCAGATGTGTGAGGTGTGCGCTAATTATTCTAAAGATCTTAGCAATGATATTTAAAGCCAGACCATACCAGCTGCTGGTAATAAACAGAATAGTAACTGATTGCGCAGTAGCTATTTGGATTGATATGGGTATGGGCAAAACGGTGGCCACCCTGACAGCTTTCAATGAATTGAAGTACGACAGGTTAGCCGTAGGTTGTATGCTGGTTATTGCCCCCAAACGGGTGGCCCAGAGCACTTGGGTGGATGAAATTAAACAGTGGGATCACTTAAAACATCTTACAAGCTCTATTATTTTGGGTACAGAACAGCAGCGCAAACAAGCATTGAAAGTAAAAGCTGATATTTATATCATAAACCGGGAGAATGTAGCGTGGCTGGTCGGGCAACGCCAAGCAAACTGGCCGTTCAAGATGGTGGTCATCGATGAATCCTCCAGCTTCAAGGCTGCCGACTCGGTCCGGTTCAAGGCACTTCGAATTGTCAGGCCACAGATTGAGAGGATGGTATGCCTGACAGGTACCCCGGCGTCAAACGGTTTAATGGATCTGTGGTCACAAATGTATCTTCTGGATCAGGGTCAGAGGCTTGGGAAGTTTGTCACGAACTACCGAGACAGGTTCTTTATAAATGCCAATCATCAGTGGTGGCCTAAGGAGGGATCAACAGAAAAGATATACGGACTCATTGAAGATATCTGCATAAGCATGAAGTCGGAGGACTATCTGGATCTTCCAAAGGTGGTCGAGAATACCACGTCGGTAGTACTTACAGAGGCACAGATGGCCCGCTACAAGGTATTTGAAAGGGATCGGGTTTTAGAGATGAAGGATGTAAATAATATCACGGCGGTGAATGCCGCTGTTCTTACCAATAAACTGCTTCAATATGCCAACGGGGCGATATATGATGAGGACAGGATTGTTCACGAGGTTCACAACGCCAAAATAGAGGCCATAGAGGAGGCTGTAGAGGCTTTAAATGGTCAGACGGTAATGATAGCTTATTCGTACAAGCATGACCTTGAAAGGCTTAAAAAGGCCCTAAAAAGCCACGGACCCAGAACTCTTGACACCCCGCAGGACATAAAGGACTGGAATGAGGGTAAAATAAGGGTTCTACTGATACATCCGGCCAGTGCAGGTCACGGATTAAACCTGCAGTTCGGGGGGCACCACATTATTTGGTTTGGACTTACTTGGAGCTTGGAGTTGTACCAACAGCTGTGCAAGAGGTTGGATCGTCCCGGGCAGAAATTTCCCGTGGTCATAACCCGGCTGGTGGTTAAGGGTACAATGGATGAGAGAGTCATCCCGACCATCAAAGGTAAAGCAGAGAGGCAGGACGCCCTTCTGGAGGCAGTTAAAGTATTAATAAATAAATATAGATAGATGAGAAAATATAAGATGCATATCTGCGAATTCTGCGACACAGAGTATAGAGCCTTCAAGGATGAATCAAGATTCTGCGGCAGGCACAGGCACATGCAATCCCCTGCCAGAATAGCGCTAAGAGAGTTTAACAGGGTAAACAGAAAGCCCAATCAGTCCCCGGAGGTAACCCGGGAGAAGCACAGACTTCTGTGCATAGATCTAAGAAGGAGAAAGGGGATAAACGCAAGGGTAAAGAGCGCAAGGGTTGTAAAGGAAAAAAAGAGTGTGACCCGGGTACAGGATTTCACGTTCAGGCCAGCGGTCATGGAGTGTGTTAAGGATTGGCTAACCAAGCCGCCTGAGCTTTTCTTCCTTCAGGTAAACCGAAAGACCCGCTATAGCTTCAGCAGCCTCGAGAGGCTGGAGCGATTCAAGGAGAGACATCCGGATCTTGTAGGGGTAATGTAACAAAAAAAAAGCCCCACAGGAATTAACCTGCGGGGCTTTTATATTAATGGTTGGCTATCCAATTGGACAAAGTCTCTTCAAGAATAAGAACGCCATCATCGAAGGAGCGGTAAGCGAATAGTCCCCGGGACTGTTTGGTACGATCAACGTGCATACAATCCCAATCTGAACCGATGCAATTGGTTAGAGTCCCCATCAGTAATTGCTGGGCCACATCAAAAGGATTAAGGACAACACCTTTAGGGCTACCCGCTTTGCGGAGCTCCCGGCAAAACTGCATCACTATACAACCCATTAGAATCCGGTTGTCATCAAGACGAGTTTGATGCATTTCAGGAACCACAAATAAAAGGCGGCTGAATATTTCTTTAGCCACAGCTACCAGTTCCGGGGTCATTTTCGAGTCCCCCATACGGGACCTTTCATGATCAGCAATGATACGAATATCATCATTACTTAGAATTCTTTTCATAGTTACTTTCTAATTTGTTTCTTTTCATCAAGTATTAAAGGGCGGGTAACAAGCCCCGGAAGCATCCCGGGGAAGTTTTTTTGGTTCAGTGCTTTCTGCTTTCTGACGGTATCAATTTTTCTTGGCATCGGGTTGATTGATTAAGTGGTTTAGAACTGTTTCGAATGTTTTGGTATTCATGTTTCGTTTACCGTTGCGGAATACGGATAGGGTATTGACCGATATTCCGGTCTCTGCGGCTAATCTGGCAGCTGTGTAGCCCTTAAGAGGGAGCAGCCTGTCCAGTTGCATTACAAAAGTTTTCCGGAGATCTATTGCCCCGGAATCATTGTGCTGGATAACTATAAATTGCATATAAGGCATGGCTTAGAATTTAAAGATTGAACGAATAATTGTGACTAAAACAAAGTAGGCTATAAACGCCAGTACGACGATGAGGCCTTTTGGATTTTTGGTTCTCATTTTTTTACGAATATAACGAATTCATCAGATAATCTTGCGGAGTTCTCGAGGAACAAAGTAACGGTATCTTTTGCAGATATCAGTCTAACTTCGTGGTCATCCAGAATATTGATAGAGTATGGAAGATCTATAGGATCCTGACGGAGCTTACCGGGAGCGGGTTTAGGTGTAGCTATATACATCCCAATAAGAATTCCCCAGAGCAACATGCAAAGGGCGAAAGCAACTAAACTTGGAGTATTTTTCATGATTATCATATATTAAAGAATAAATTATGAGCATTTTCTATTGATTTGGAACTAACAAGAGCATCAACAACCGTATGGCCATTAATGCGAACAACTATGCGGCTTTCAGAAGGCGCATGTCGGTAGCAAGCGGTGAATATTTTTAGGAGATCTTCACCCCGGGTAAAGCTGAGCCCGTAGCTCCCGCCAAAACCCCAAGCGCTGTTGCTGTTGAACTCTTCAACTTCTACACCTGTGGTCTTTTTAAGTTTGGATATTAATTCTGATTTGGTCATGATTAGTAGATATTAAGATTGTTAAGTACAGAGATAAATATTTTTTTGTGCTTTGCTTCCTTGGCAGCAGTGCTGAAGGAGAGGAGAGAGTACAGGCCGATCATATCGAAAGAGCCCAAGAAGTGAAAGGCACATTCCTGCCACAGGGCAGGGCAGAGCTCTCCAGCGTTCAGTGATTCAACAAATGCTTCTTTTGTCCGGTGTTTGCGGACAGTTTCCATGGCCAGATTGCCTTCCTTGAAGGCCTCTGCATGTTTCTGATAGATCTGTTCAGCTGTCATGATTAAAATAATTAAAGGTT
>SESF01014525.1_pt1 | contig 10829 bp, 6 predicted proteins | sample 3171521 | NCBI WGS metagenome assembly SESF01 (sample SAMN10866945, study PRJNA518727) | freshwater metagenome | biome: subpolar coniferous forest; feature: holomictic lake; material: water; isolation source: holomictic Lake 227, 6 m and 8 m depth | place: Canada: near Kenora, Ontario | collected...
CCGCATTTAGAACAGCTGGGAGCGACCTGGGTGACTTGCATCATTGCGTTGGCCGTGCTGTGGTGGCCAACCTGGTCCCGTTCGATGATTGACACCTGGCTCCTGGCCGCGAGTTTTGTCCTCCTTGTGCTGTTGGTTGAGAACAGCTTCCTTTATTCCCGGCATACGGCAGCCAACAGCGCCTTGAGGCGAATGGCGACGACCGATCCGCTGACGCTCTTTAAGTGCTTTCGGTTAGAGGCAGGTTCCGGATGAAATCACTGTATTGGGCGGCCTGTGCTTTCATGATAGCGGTCGGGGTGACCGGTTTGACTTGGGTATTAGTCTTTCCACCGGAGCATCTTGACGATGCCGGGCACGTCATCGGTGAGATGCCGATCGAATTTGGTATCGGATTATTGATCACCGCGCTCGGGCTCATCGGCGTTTTGGCCGGGGCGGTGGTTTCGGGGATCATATGGTGTTGGCGAAGAAGGGCCTGCATCAAGCTTATCGCGCAGAAGGGTGAACCCGCTGACCACCGCTAAGCCTTAAGACATCGAAGGGGCCGGACTTCCGCATCCGTGCGCCGCTTTTCGAGTCGGGCCGCGTAATGCACCGGCTGTTCGCTTTTCCACGGAAGTCTTCTGTAACTCGAAACGGTGAAGACCCTTGCACCGGAAGCCCGATCCGTTTATCAAGTGGGGGCGAGAAGGTCGGTAACGCGACCGTCGACGCGGCGGCGCGGGCGTAGCTCAATGGTAGAGCTCCAGATTTCCACTCTGGTGACGAGGGTTCGATTCCCTTCGCCCGCTCCATTTTCGCTTCCGGCTTGACGCCGGCCCGTAGCCTCACTTTTCCGCCATCACCAGCACGGTTCCGGTTTCGCCTTTGGCAAGGCGGGGCAGGTAAAGCCTTGGCAGCGCCGCATCGGGCCACCGGGCGGCGAGTGCGGTCAGCGCCTCGACCGCTGTCGGGTCTGCAAGGCGCACGAGTTCATGCGCCGTTCGCCACGCGGCGATCAGGGCTTCATCGGCGCCTTCGGCCACCGGCATCGAGACCGGAATCGGGATGTGCTTGCCTTTCAACACGACCTCGGCCACCGGGATAAAGCGATGGCGGGTGCAGCGCGCCACCGTTTCGCCGCCTACGGCCAGCCGGGTGCCGAGATATTTGTTGACGCCTTCGAGTCGGGCGGCGGTGTTCACCGTGTCGCCGATTGCGGTATAGTCGAAGCGGGCGCTCCCGCCGAAATTGCCGACCACCGCTTGTCCGCTATTGACGCCGATTCGGGTCAGGCCGAAGCCGAGCGCGGCATGGGTAATCCGAAAACTCGCGGCGAAGGCATCCATCGCCAGCGCGCAGGACACCGCACGGTCGGGATCGTCTTCGTGCGCGACCGGGGCGCCGAACAGCGCGACCACGGCATCACCGATGAATTTGTCGATGGTGCCCTGATGGTCGAGCACGGTCTTGCTCATGCCGTCCAGATATTCGTTTAGCAGACTGGCGACCCGGTCCGGCGGCAATTGTTCCGACAAGGTGGTAAAGCCGGCAATATCGCTGAAGACGAAGGTCAACTCGCGCCGGTCGCCGCCCAGACGCAGCTTCGAGGGATCGGCCTGAATTTCGGCCAGCACCGCGGGCGAGACATAGCGCTGAAACGCCGATTCGATAAAGCGCTTCTCGCTGAGCTGGCGCCGGCCGAACAAGGCGCTGCCGAGCCATAGCGCCAGGATCAGCGCCAGACTGGGGCTAAGCGGGGCGGCCACCGGCCCGCCGAACTTGGCCAGCTCAAGGCCGCCCGCCCACGGGATCGCAAGCGCGACGACCGCCAGCGCTCCGGTCGCCAGCATCGGCAACGACAAGGCGGCGATGCGCAGGCCGGTTCCGGCCATGGCCACGGTCAGGGCGCCGGCTTCCAATGGAGTCCAGGACGGGCGGGCGCGGCCGTCGATCATTTGGGCGAGCGCAAAAGCGTGGATGAACACGCCGGGAATCGTGCCCTCGGTATTACCATAGGCGGCGGCGAAGGGGGTGCGGTGCCGGTCCTCCTGCGGCAAATCGGACCCGACCAGGATCGCCTTGCCCTTCAGCCACTCCGGCGGCAGCGCTCCGGCCAGATGAGCGGGATAGGCCGGAATCGCCGGGGTGGCGGCATCGGGGCCGCGACGGTAGACGATCGGCACCGGCACTTTCGGTACGGTGCCGCCCACCGCTTCGGCCACCGCTCCGGGCAGGCTGGACCAGCCCCGCTCCGGCGGTTGCAACTCGCGCACCGTGCCGTCGGCATCATCCTTGCGCAGATTGGCCCAGCCCATGCGCACCGGCTTGGCGAACTCGGCCAGAAAGGCGCTTTGCTCCTCGGTCAGGCCGGAGTCGGCATCGCCGCGTGCTACCACCACCGGCAGTTTGACCTCGCGCAAGGCGGCGGCGAGGGCGGCGTCCTTGGCCGGCTCGGTCGGCTGGTCGAACAGCACGTCGAAGCCGACGGCGCGGGCTCCGGCGCGGTCGATTTGCCGCAGCAGGTTGGCGAGAAAGCCGCGATCGACCGGCGAGCGATAGGGGAATTGCGCCAAAGTGTCTTCGGTCAGGGTCAGCACCACCACATCGGAATTTTGTGGCTCGACCGGGCTGGCGAACACCTCGAACAGATCGGAGACCCAGTTCTCAATCGCCTTGACCGGCACGAAGAATGAAGGCAGCGTCAGCGTGAACACGACCACCGAAACCAGCAGAGCGATTTCCGTAACGATCCGGCGCATGCGAACTCTCCCCTGTTTTCAGCGGGGATAATCGGATTCGGGCGTCGCGTCCACACGGGGATGACGGAGGAAGACAATTATGGCTAACGGGCAAGCGCCGGTCTTGGGCATTATCGGCGGCAGCGGCGTGTACGACATCGACGGTCTCACGGCCAAGGAGTGGCGCAAGATCGCTTCTCCGTTCGGAGAAGCTTCCGATGAATTGCTGTTCGGGGAACTCGACGGTCAACAGCTGGTGTTCTTGCCTCGCCATGGCCGCGGCCATCGGATTCCGCCCTCCGAGATCAATTATCGCGCCAATATCGACGCGATGAAGCGGGCGGGCGTGATCGAGTTGCTGTCGCTGTCGGCGGTCGGCTCGCTGAAGGAGCATCTGCCGCCCGGCACCTTCGTGATCGCCGATCAGTTCATCGACCGCACCTTCGCCCGCGCCAAATCGTTTTTCGGCACCGGCATGGTCGCTCATGTCGGCTTCGGTGATCCGGTCTGTGCCCGGCTCGGCGACGCGGTCGAAGTCGCGCTGAAAGAACTGGATATCAAGCATCAGCGTGGCGGTACCTATCTGGTGATGGAGGGGCCGCAATTCTCGACCAAGGCGGAATCGCAGCTTTACCGCTCCTGGGGCTGCGAGGTGATCGGCATGACCAACATGCCCGAGGCCAAACTCGCCCGCGAGGCCGAGCTGTGCTATGCCACGGTCGCGATGGTCACCGATTATGATTGCTGGCACCCCGATCACGATCACGTCACTGTCGATGCCATCATCAAGGTGCTGCTGGGCAACGCCGAGCGCGCCCGTTCCGTGGTCAAAACCGTAGCGCCATTGTTACGTAATCATCCGGGGCCGTGCCGCTGCGGCTGTCAGACCGCGCTGGAGAATGCCCTGATCACCGCGCCCGACAAACGCGATCCTGTCGTTCTCGCCCGGCTGGAGGCGATCACCGCACGGGTGCTGAATAAGGGGTAGGGGGTGCTGATGGATCCGGCCACCCTCGTGACAACACCGGATGGCCGGATCGAGTTTGGTCAAATCGGTCCGGAGATCGCCCAGGCGATCGGCCGCGAGGCGGCGCCGATTCGCCTTGTTTACGGTGAGCACCGTGCAGCGAATGACGGATTTGGCAAGGTTCACATCGATGCCGAAGTTCTCATGTCGCCGGGGCGGGGCGCCTGATGTTAATCAAGCGCAACGGCCGCCCGCTTTCATCTGTTGTTGAGCTGCGGCCGTTTGAAGACGGGACGGGATGGAGTGTCGTCAACGCCGGATCGTTTCGACCGAATTATTACGAGAAAAAACCACTGCTCTGGTCAAGGGACCGCCCCTCCCCTGATCCCGGCGCTGGAGACCGGGCCGCTTCCGGCAGAGTCACCGCTTTTCAAGCCCAGCGCGGCGCCCGTAGCGATTTCAACCAGAGCAGTGACGATAATCTACCGCCTGCCGCTCCGAAAGTCCAGACCGGACCGAAATCACCGCCATAGCCGGGAAAAGTTCAAAGCGTCTCCAGCCAGGCGGCGATGGTGTCGGCCACGGCTTTCCAGTCCGGCTCGATCATCATGCCGTGGGCCATGTCGGGGAAGATGGTCGCCTGGGTTCCAAAGGCCTGGGCGGTGGTCTCGACCTGAGCCGCGGTGAAAAAAGCATCGTCGGCCGCGCCCAGCACCAGCATCGGGACCGAGGGGTCGAGCGGCGGCGAAAACGGGTCGAAGGTCATCATGTCGATAACCACCCGCTGCGACTCGCTCTGGAACAGCGATTCAAAGTGATCGAGTTCGCTATCGGGCACGCGGTCGGACAGCAACGCCCGCCGGACGGATTTAATATTGATGAGCCCGGGGCCGAACGTCATCAACATGCTGAGCTGGTGGGCCAGCATGGGATCGCGGAAGACCATTCCCAGCGTGCTGTCCCACATGCCGTAGGGCGGGACCGAAGCCATCAGGACGGCGCCGGGAACCTTGGCGGAGCGCAGATAGCGCTGTACCACCATGCCGCCCATCGAGTGGCCGATCAAAATCGGCGGGGAACCGAAACTCGGTACGGTATCCTCCAAATCGGCGACATAGTCTTGCAGACTGTGCCAGGGCAACAGGCCCCGGCCCTCGCTGCCGCCATGGCCGCGCAGGCTGACCGCATGCGCCTCGTAGCCGAGCCCGGCGAAGTAGGGCAGAAAATTGATATCCCAAATTGCGGCATGGCTGAACGCGCCATGGACAAACAGCAAAGGGAAGCGGCGCGCCTTGCCTTCGGGCCGGCGGGAGATGATTTCAAGCTTGGGCATGGTGCGGGAGGCTCAATCGGTCAGCGGTTGGCGGTCAGCGGTTGGCGGTCAGCGGTTGGCGGTCAGCGGTTGGCGGTCAGGGGGCTGTTGCAGCAACTTTGGAGGATTTGGCTTCACCGATGCCGTCGAGGCACCCTTTTTGAATATAGTCCCGGTATTCAGCGCGCTGAATGGCATAAGGGTCGCGGGCGGCGGGACCGGGCTGGTCGGTGGCATGGCGCAGGGTCGCGGCCGAGGCGCTCAGGTCGACCACCAGATCGGCGGTGGCCAGCACCGTTGAAATCAGGCTGAGCACATACCATTCGACCGCGAAAAAGCCGGTCAGTAACCCGGCCGACCAGACATTGCTGGAACCGATCAGCGGCAGCACGAGATAAGGGCTGGTCGGTACCCCGAGCTTGCACAGGGACTCGCCGAATTCGGTTTCACGACGAACCAAGCCGAGGCCGGTTGCGGGGTCGAACAGGCCGGCAAGGCCGACCGTGCTGTTGATGGCGAAGCGTCCGGCCGAGACTCCGGCATCGCCGTTGTTCCCTGAAAACAGGTTGGTGACGATGAATTCCGGTTCGGTCAGATTGGCATAGACGTTACTGCCGGCCACGCGGACCGCGTCGGGCATCGAGGACTTAAGCGCGCCGGACAAGGGATCGATGACGTAATCGACCATGAGGCCGTTGAAGGCGAACATCGAGCGGTTGAACAGCTCCAGCGGGTCGTTATCGGCTTTGGCTGCCGGGGCTGCGAACGCCAGGGGCAGGGCTACGGCAAGAATGGGGAATGTGCGCTTCATGAAGGAATCCCGGGCCGGTCCTATGGCGAGTTTGCCATCGTGACCGATGGTGCCTTGTAGGGATCGCTTCGGCAAGCGTATTATTTCGGTGGCATAACAGGCCGGCGTTAACGAATTCATCACGAGACATTGTTAAGGACTATTTGATTAAGCGATAACACGAGGAAGTGAGCCTCGACGCATGACCGTGCCAGTTGGCCTTTCCGACGGTGAACCGCTCATTCTTTTCGGTCGTGAGACTGAGGTGGCGGCGCTTAGCCATGCGTTGGAACAGGCGCGCGGCGGGCGGCCTCATCTGGCGCTGGTGACCGGCGCCGCCGGCATCGGTAAGTCGGCGCTGGTGCGCACGTTCCTTCAGCGCCATTGCGTCGGGACCGATCCGGTGCTGATCGCGCGGTGTGATCCCGCCGGACGCCACCGGCCTTATGGTGCGCTCGGGGCGGGGCTGCGCGTGCGGTTGAACCGGATGCTGGACGGCTCGCCTCTTGAGGGTTCCGGGCAGGAGGAGTCCGGGCAGCCGCCGTTCGGCAAGCTGATGGTGCTGGTGCTTGAAAATCTGCAATGGGCCGATTTTGATTCGATCCGTCTGATCGAGCGGCTGGTGCTTGAGGGTGACGGACGGCCGTTGCTGGTGCTCGGGACGTTTCGTGACGCCGAGGTTGACTCCGATCATCCGCTGGAGCGCGCGGCCGGGACCGCCCGCTCGGTCGGTCGGTTAAGCCGGGTTTCGCCGGGGCCGCTGCCGGAAACAATAGTTGCCGAACTGATTGCCACCCGGTTCGGCGGCTCCGCTGCCGATGTGGGCGAACTTGCGGCTTTGTTGCATGTTAAAACCGGCGGCAATCCTTATTTCCTGACCCGGTTGTTGGAGATTCCCGACCTTGAGGCTATCCGTCTTGCGGGTATCGCGGAGTCCGCGGTCGGGTCGGTGCTAGAGGATATCGGGCATTTGCCCGAATCCGGCCGGGAGCTGCTGCGGTTGGCCGCGCTTCAGGGCATGGGTTTTGATCTTGAGACGCTGACTCTGGTTCGGGGTACCGGGCGGGAGGACACGGTGGCGGCGCTGGCTGCTCCGCTCCGGGCCGGGCTGTTGGTGCGGATCGAGGACGGGGCCCGGTTGGCTTTTGCCCATAACCGGGTGTGGGAGGCGGCGGCTTCGTTGACGCCACCTTCGGATCGGCCGGGGCTGCATCTGGAAATTGGCCGCAGGTTGGCCGCGGCGCCCGATGCCGATGGCCGTCTGTTTGATGTCGTCGATCATCTGAATGCTGCCGGTTCGGTGATGAGTGATGCCGGCGAACGGGCTCGGTTGTGCCGGCTTAACCGGAGTGCGGCCGAGCGGGCCGCTGCCGAGGGCGCCGTCGAGTCCGCCGCGCATTTTGCGCTCAAAGCGGTTCAGGTGTTGCCTGCCACCATCGGGGAAGACGAACCCGCCGGCCGACTGGATCTGTTTCGGCTTGCGATCCGGTTGACCGGGCTGGCCGGGCGGGAGGTTGAACGTGATCGCCTGATCGAAGCGGCGTTGCCCTTTGCCGTCACCGTAAGAGAGCGGGCCGAGCTGCTGGAGCTGCGCATCAAGGTGTTGTGTGCGGCCAACCGTCTGCCCGCGGCGATCGATCTCGGGTTCACGGTGCTGGAGCTGCTGGGTTTTCCGGTCGAGGCCGAGAACGACGACGACATATGGCGCCACCGTCTGCTTGAGTTGCGCACCAAGCTGTCTGAAGCGGGGATGCCGGCCGAGCTGCCGATGATGGCCGGGGGACGGATGCGGCAAGCGGTCCGTGTCTCGGCCCTGATGTGCGGACCGGCGTTCGCGACGCGCCCGGAGTTGCTGCCCCGGCTGGTGATCCCGACGGCCGAGGCGATGCTGCGCTTCGGTGTCTGTCCCGAGGCGCTGGCGGTTTGGCCCTATCTCGGCCTGCTGGTCGCCGAGCGGCTGGATGATTATGCGCTGGGCGGGGTCTTGGGCCGCTTTACCGAGGCGCAGATGGTCCGCTGCGGCTGGCGGCCGGGACCGGCTTTCGCGGTCAACCTGCTGATCCGGCCGTTCGAAGGATCGTTGGCGGCGACGTTGCCCGAATTGAAGGCGTTACAGCGGCGGGACTCCGCCGCCGGCTCGCCCCGTCATGCCGCGCTGTCGGCTTGGCTTTATTGCTGCCATGCCGAGTTGGCCGGCAGGCCGCTGGCGCCGCTGGCCGAAGAGATGGCCGGATTGACCGAAATGGTCGGGCGGCTGCATCAACCGGCGGTATTGAAGCGGTTTCATCCCCTGCGCCGGCTGATCGAGCGGCTGCGCGGGACAGCGGACGAAAGCGACGGCATCGAGGAAGACGGCGCCGGGGACGGGGCGCTCGAACCGGAAGACCGGCACGGGCACTATCTGATTTATGCCATGCGTACGATCGAGTTGTCTTATCTCGGCCGGTACAGTGCGGCCTTGCTGGCGGCCGAGCGGGCCGAAAGCGACGAGCCGGTAGCCTGCGGTACCGCGGCGGCGGCGGTTCGGCTGTTCCATGCCACGCTGGCGCGGCTGGCCGTGCTGGACAAATTGGCCCCGACCGAACGGGTGATCACGCTGGCCAAGGTCTATGCCGCACTTGATCGGTTTGCCGTGTGGGCGGAGGCGGCGCCGGGCGATTTCCATCACCGTTTGTTGGTGTTGCAAGCGGAACTCGACCGGGCCGAGGGCCGTCTCGATGCGGCGATGGTCGGTCACGAGGAGGCGATCGCCGCGGTCTGCCGCTCCGGTTGCTTGCCCGAAGAGGCGCTGGCGCATGAACTCGCGGCGCGGACTCTGATCGCCGCCGGGCGGACCGCCGCCGCCGGAAGCCATACGAGACAGGCCCGCGCGCTCTATTTGCGCTGGGGGGCCGATGCCAAGGCCGCTCAATTGCGGGCCGCCGGGCCGCCGGGTGTCGCTGCCGATCGTGAACCGGAGGCCGCCGTTGAGCCGTTCCGTGCGAGCGAGCGCCGCTTTCGGGATATGTTCATCGGGCATAGCGCGATCATGTATCTGATCGACCCGGACACCCTGCGCTATATTGATGTGAACCGGGCGGCTCAGCGTTTTTACGGCTATTCACACGATGAGTTTCTAACCAAGCGGGTGACCGATATCAACATTGCTTCCGAGGAAGCGGTGCGGCGCGAAGGGGCCGCCGCGCTGACCGCGGGCAATGTGACCTATACCGCCCGGCATCGGCTGGCCGACGGCAGTATTCACGAAATGGAGATGCGGGTCTCGCCGATCTTCGGGGCCAATCGTAAGCCGGTCTATTTCTCCGTTGCCAACGACGTGACCGACCGGGTGCGTGCCGAGGCGGCTTTGCGGGAAAGTGAGCGGCGCTTTCGCGACGTTGCCGATGCCGCCGGCGAATATATTTTCGAAGTCGATACCGAGGGCCGGTATACGTTTCTGTCCGATCGGGTCGAGGCGGTCAAAGGTTATCCGGCGGCCGAACTGATCGGGCGGCGCCTGTTCGATACCGTGCCCGAGGGAACCGCCGCGACCTTGGCCGAGACTTTTTTCGATATGCTCGACCGCGGGGTACGCTTTAAGGATTTGGAGCATCCGACCCGTCATCGCGACGGTTGGCAGGTTTGGGAGCGGATCAGCGGTGTTCCGGTCAAGAATAGCGAAGGCCGAGTGATCGGCTATCGCGGTGCCGGGCGTGACATTACCGAGGATAAGCGCGCCGAGGAGGAACTCCGGCTGGCCAAGGAAGCGGCCGAAGCCGCTAACCGTGCCAAGTCCGAGTTTCTCGCCGTGATGAGCCATGAAATCCGTACCCCGATGAACGGGGTGCTGGGCATGACCCGGCTCTTGCTTGACGAGCCGCTGCCGCCCGCGGTGCATCGCCGGGTTGAGATCGTGTACCAGTCGGGCGAGGCGTTGCTGACTATCCTTAATGATATTCTCGATTTCTCCAAGCTCGAGGCCGGACGCATGGCGTTCGAGGCGGTCGATTTCGAGTTGTCGGCGGTGGTCGAGGGTATTCTCGGATTGCTCGACTCGCAGGCCCGTGAAAAAAAGCTCGCGCTCGGCGCCGAGATCATGCCCGAGGTGCCGCCTCGTCTGACCGGAGACGCCAACCGGCTGCGGCAAGTGTTGCTCAATTTAATCGGCAATGCGCTGAAATTCACCGAATTCGGCGGGGTTCAACTCACGGTGTCGCGTCTTGACGAGGATGAGCGCGGGGTCTTGCTGCGCTTCGACGTGGCCGATACCGGGGTCGGCATTCCCGAGGCGGTGCGTTCGCGACTGTTTGAAAATTTCGCGCAGGCCGACAGCTCGATCGCCCGGCGCTATGGCGGCAGCGGGCTCGGGCTGGCGATTTGTCGGCAGTTGGTCGAGCAGCAGGGCGGCACCATCGGCGTCTCCAGCCGGCCGGGCGGCGGCAGCCGGTTCTGGTTCATGCTGCGCTTCGGACGGGCTCCGGCCGTTTTCGTTCATCCGGCGGGAGCGGTCGCCGGCGAACCGGGGCGGTCGCTTTCGGTTCTGGTGGCCGAGGACAATCCGGTCAATCAGATGGTTGCCGCCGGCCTGGTGGAGCGTCTCGGCCATCGGGTTACCTTGGTCGGGGACGGACGCCAGGCGGTCGAGGCGGTGCGCGGCGGAGCCTTCGATCTTGTCTTGATGGACATGCAGATGCCGGTGATGGACGGGGTGGAGGCAACGCTTGCCATCCGCAATTTGTCCGGCCCGGTCGCCCGTATTCCGATTATCGCACTGACCGCGACGGCGGTCACTGCCGAATTCGATCGCTGCATTCAGGCCGGGATGAATGATTTCCTCAGCAAGCCGATTAATCCCGACGCCCTGTCCGCCGCTCTGTTCCGTCATTCCTGTTCTTTTATAGCGTCTGTACCGTCTCCCTCGGGGGCGGAACCGAAAATACCGGCTGACTCCGGTTTCAATCCCTCCGTCCTGGCCGAATTGGAACGGCATCTGGGCCGGGATAGCGCGCGCGAAATCTGCCGCGGCTTTGTTACTCAGATGGTAACTGCCCAGGTTCC
>SESF01023694.1_pt1 | contig 10826 bp, 10 predicted proteins | sample 3171521 | NCBI WGS metagenome assembly SESF01 (sample SAMN10866945, study PRJNA518727) | freshwater metagenome | biome: subpolar coniferous forest; feature: holomictic lake; material: water; isolation source: holomictic Lake 227, 6 m and 8 m depth | place: Canada: near Kenora, Ontario | collected...
TGCCAGATGCCGCGCGCGTGATAGGCCAGGAAATTAGCCAGCAGCGGGTTGTCCGTGTTCACCCGCATCAGCTTAAAAATATCTTTTTTCGATTTCAGGCTGACGATATGCCACAGGTCGATGGCGGCCACGAACAGGTTCACGGCCAGTACCGGCCAGGCGCGGGTAAGGGCGGCGTACAGCACGAAAACCGCGGCCCCGGCCAGGTTCAGCACCCGCAGGCGCAGCACGTTGCTGGTAAGCAGCGAAACCGCCACCAGCGCAGACGCGGCGTAGCCTATAAGCTCTGTCATGCCTTTATTATAACTGTTAGGGCCGCCTGCTGCGCAAGATTTTGTAAGATAAACCTGTAAAACCTGCGCGGAGGGAAACATGAAATTTATTTTTTCGCATAACAGCTTTAACGTGCTCGACCTGGATAAAAGCCTGAAATTCTACAAGGAGGCGCTGGGCCTTGCGGAGACCCGCCGCAAAGAGGCGGCGGACGGCAGCTTCACGCTGGTCTTCCTGGGCGACGGCGCCACGCCGCATAAGCTGGAGCTGACCTGGCTGCGTGGCAGGAAAGAGAAATATAACCTGGGCGACAACGAGACCCACCTGGGTTTTACCGTTGAGGATTACAGCGCCGCCCATGAGCTGCATAAGAAAATGGGCTGCGTCTGCTACGAGAACGAGGCCATGGGGCTGTATTTCATAGAAGACCCCGACGGCTACTGGCTGGAGATAGTGCCGGCCCGGAGGCCCGCGTGAACTGCCCCGCCTGCGGCCGCCCGGTTGCGGAAGGCAAAGCGTACTGCGAGAACCCCGCCTGCGGGGCCGTGCTCAGCCCCGGGCAGCGGCCCGCGGAGCGCGTGTTCCAGCAGAATAAGTATGTGGCGGTTAAAGTGAACCTGCCCCTGACAAAACTGGTCGTCGTGCTCGTTGGCGCGGCTATTTTCGTCCTTATCTTTCTCTGGATGAAGCCGCTGGGCTGACCCGCCGGCCGTATAAAGTAAAAAAGCTCCCCTTCCGGGGAGCTTTTTTATTTGCCAGACTGAAAATCTGGCGGGGTCGACGGGATTCGAACCCGCGGTCTTCGCCTTGACAGGGCGACGTGTTAAACCAGGCTACACCACGACCCCGCAACTGATTTGTATAGGATATCAAAATTAGAAATATATTTCCATAAGAATGTGGCCGCTCCGCCGCCGGGCGTAAAAAAACCCGGCCGGAGCCGGGCTTTTTTACCGCTGCGCGGGGGCCTCAGGCCAGATGCAGAAAGACCTTGACCGAGTGCAGGAACGGCCTTATCGGGGCCAGGAAGGCCGAGAACATGGCCCTGGCGTCGTACAGCGCTATACCCACGCCCATCAGCGATTCGCCGGCAATGATGCCCGAGCTGACCGGGATTATGTACTTCTCGGCCGCGGCGCGGTTCTTTTTCTCGAAGATCAGCGCTATCAGGCCGCCCAGGAACATGGAGAAGGAGTTGTAGAACCCGATCACCATCGACAGCCCCAGGCCCATGGCGGAGGGGATATATTTGCGGTGTTTCGGGAACGCCAGCTCCAACAGCGGGATGATGATGCCTACCAGGCCGCCGATCAGCATGGCCATGCGCGCGGCGGGGTGCAGGGAGTGCACGCCGTTGGACAGGAGCCGGGCCACCGCGGCCCAGACCTGCGCCGACGGGGCCGGCCACTGCTCGGAGCCCAGGGCGGAAGCGTCGGGCACCAGTATGTAGAAGGCGGGCACTACTACCAGCGTGCCGGCGAAGATGCCGAGGAACTGGGCCAGGAACTGCTTGCGCGGGTTGGCGCCCAGCAGGTAGCCGCTCTTAAGGTCGGTGAGCAGGTCGGCGGTGGCGCCGGCCGCGCCCGCCGTTACGGAGGCGGTCATAAGGTTAGTGGTCATGTTGGACGGCGCCAGCATGCCGAAGGTAAGCTGCGTTATCTTGCCCATGGCGCCAATCGGGGTGATGTCGGATTCGCCGGTGGCGCGGGCCGCCACTATGGCCAGGAAGAAGGTCATTATTACGGCCACCAGGCCCATCCACCAGCTGGTCTGGAAGGCGTAATGCAGCACCAGGATGCAGCCGAAGCCGGAGATGGCCGTGCCGGTGACGAACCAGGTGCCCGGCACTTCGATATGGGCCAGGGGGTCGGCCGCCGTGTCCGGGCGTTTGTGGAAAATATTAGTAAGGCCGCCGAAGGCGCGCAGCACGGTCTTCCACTGCAGCGCGAACATGAAGAGGCCCGAGGTTACCATGATGGACGCGCCGCCCCAGGTGCTCCACTGCACTATGGCGCGGTAGCCGAGCTTGGTGGTGTCTATGGCGAATTTCCCGGCGGCATCGGCGGGCAGACCGGAAACGTACGGAGCGAGCACGCCGTAATTAATAACCGAGCCCAGCAGCAGGGACCAGGCCATTTTCCAGCCTATGATGGCGCCGGCCGCTATCATCAGCGCGCTCACTTCGAAGGAGAAGGTCCATTTTTCCAGCGGCTGGCCCTTGATAAAGCCTTTGAAAGGGATCATGCCCGGCAATTGGAAGCCGAACAGGCCTTTATCGCGCAGGTAGGAGATGGCCGCGCCGAACAGGCCCGCTATGCCCATGGCCCGGGCTTTATCCGAGGCTTCATTGCCCTTCGCGTGCAGGCTCCTAAGCGTTTCGGCCGCGGCTATGCCGCTGGGGAACTTAAGCTGCTCTATATTTATCATCTGGCGCTTCATCGGGATGGCTATGAACACGCCCAGCGAGGCCAGGCAGAAGGTCCACATGGACAGCACCTGCCAGCTCATGTGGTGGCCGGTTATTATCAGGTAAGCTGAGATGGCGGAGACCATGGTGCCGCCTGTGGAATAGCCCGCCGAGGAGGCCGAGGACTGCATGCAGTTGTTCTCGAGGATGGTCATGTCGGTCTTGAACAGGAACGGCAGCAGCGTGCGCAGCGTTTTCCAGATGCTGTAGGAGAGCACGCAGGCGGTGATGGCCACGCCCAGGCCCCAGCCGGTCTTAAGGCCGATGTAAAGGTTGGACAGCGACATGAACCCCCCGAGGAAGGAGCCCATGATGACCGAGCGCACCGTGAGCTGCTGCATGGTGTCGCCCTGGTAGACTTCCCGGTACCACTTGAGTTCTATTTCTTCGGGGGAGAGGCCGGCTACGTGAGGGGTTTCTTTCGGCTCGTCGATAAGCTCCACGCCCTCTTCGGAGCGCATTTCTTCGAGCGGCAGATCGTCGCGTTTTTCGTCGTTGGACATTTTGAGGTTCCCCCGGGCTGGAATTAGGACCGAAAAAACTGGTGCGCGGTACAGGATTTGAACCTGTGGCATCCTCTGTGTAAGAGAGGCGCTCTACCGCTGAGCTAACCGCGCGGTAATTCCTGAATATTCTAGCAATAGAGAGGGGGCGGCTCCAAACGCCGCGCACCTGCTCCTACGGCGCTACGCGGCGCGCGCCCAGGTAGCGCTGCCGGAAATAGTTCATGTTAAGGTCGGCGTACGACACGCCTTTGGACGAGGAGGCGTGCATGAAAACGCCTTTTTCCGCGTCGGTTACCAGCCCTACGTGCGAAACGCCGGTTCCCATCGTATTAAAAAATATCAGGTCGCCGTTGCGCAGCGCGGGCAGGTCCGCCCGGCTGCCGGCCCGCCATTGGTCGCGGCTGACGCGGGGGATATTGATAGTATTCTCGGCATAGGTGTTCTGCGTGAATCCTGAGCAGTCTATGCCGCTGTGCGTGGTGCCGCCCCAGACATAGGGCGTGCCTAAATAGGACCTGGCGCTGTTGTTGATGTTCGGCCATAGTTCGCCGAAGCCGGTGGCGGGTTGAACGGCGGGGCGCGCTTCCGGCCGGGCAGGAGCGGCCTGTTTTACGTCCGGCTTCGAAGCGGCGGCCTGTTCGGTGCGGGGCGCCGTGGTTGCCTGCTTCACGGCGGCGGGCTGCTGCGCGGGGACGGCGGGGGCTTCTATTACGGGCGGGGGGAACACCCCCTTGTACGGCGGCAGGGGCACCTGGCGGTGCTCCTTTTTTGCCTTGGCGAAAGCTATTGCCGCGTCGCCCGAGACGCGGCCCGGGGTTTTCCCTTCGAAGACATTCCCGAAAAGGTAAGTGGCGTAAGCTTTGGGGTCGTAGCCTTTCTTCACCCCGTCCACCAGCGCCCATTTCAATATGTTGAACCCCGCGTCCGGGATATCCTTCTCCATGGCTACGCGCACCAGGTCGGCGGCCACTTCCTTGGGCACTTTGTTCTCGGTAAGGTTCCTGAAGCCGTTGGCCCATAAGGCCAGGCGGTCGCCCGGCAGTTTTTTCCGGTAGCCGTACAGCGCTATCCCTTCCACCACTTCGGGGGCCGCGCCCCGGGACACCGCCTGGTAGGCGGCGAAGGCCACCTCGGCTACGCGGTCGGCGGGCGCCTCGTCGAAGGAACCTTCGGTGATCACGTGCAGCACCACCGGAATGGCGGCCTTGCGCTGGGCGTTCACTACCTGGAAACCGTAATCGGCGAAGCGGGTTTTTATGGCCGCGAGCAGCTTCGCGCGCCCGGCGTCGTCGTAGCCTTTGTCGGCGGCCAGCGCCGCGGAAATAGTTTCAAGCACGTTCAGGCGCGTTTGCGCCGCGGCCGGCGTTGCCAGCAGCAGTATAGATAAAAGGATTTTCCCCATACCGTGTATATTACAAAAAAGAAAAGGCCGCGGCTTACGCGAAGCGGGCCAGCAGGGCCAGTACCAGGAACTGCGTGTCTATCAGCGTCTCGGCCGTTATCCGTTCAGGTATCCGGCTGAAGAAGAAAAAAAGCATAAGGCCCATATAATACAGCAGCCCCGTTAGCAGCGCGGCGGTAAGGCCGGGCTTCCAGTTCATGCTTTCCAGCGTGAGCAGGATGAAAGCCAGCAGCAGCAGGATAACGAGCAGCGTGAAGTAAGTGAAGCCGGAGCCGGCGGCCTTGTAAAAGTTCTCCCTGCCCACTATCAGGTCGCTGTGCGCGTGGCTGATGCCGAACAGGACCGAGCGCGTGAACACCAGCAGGAAGGCGAAGAACACCGCCAGCTGCGTGGAATCGGCCAGCGCCCCGCCGTTCCACAGCCCCGGGGCGTACGCGCACATGAAGGCCCAGCCCAGCGCCGTAAGAATGTCTTTCGAGGCGGGGAAATTGCCGAACTTCTCAAGGCCCAACGGCAGCTTGTGCGGGTACAGCATGCCCAGGGACCAGAAGAAGGCCGCGGTAAGGAAAACTTTCCAGCCCAGCGCGGCGGACAACAGAATGGCCAGCGCTCCGCAGAGCAGCGCCGTAACGCGCGCCGCCGCGCGGTGTTTTACGAACAGCAGCCTGCCTGCCTTGTCCGGGGCCGCGGCGCCTTTTTCCGCTGCGCGGTTGGCCATGTGCAGGCTGAGCGCGAAAAGCCCGGCCATGCTCAGCGGCATGCCCGAAACGGGCGCGCCTTCCAGCTTCAGGCAGACGTAGGTGAGCGCGGCGGCCGCCAACGCCGTGTACAGCGAGCCGGTTATCGCCAGCTTCCAGGCGAAGGCCAGCTGCTCCAGCAGGCGGCTCTCCCGCCTGCCGGCCAGGCGGCGGGCTTTCTCCAGCACTTTCTCTATCATCCACGTGGGGGTGGAGGCGCCGGCCGTGATGAAGATCTTCGAGGCGCCGTGGAAAAAACTTTTCCTCAGCTCGTCTTCCTTCTCTATGTGCGCGGCTTTTTTCGCCAGCCGTTCGCAGATCTGGAACAGGCGCGCGGTGTTGGCCGAGTTCTTGCCGCCCACCACTATCACCAGGTCGGACTTCTCCGCGAATTGGACGGTCTCTTCCTGGCGCTGGCGGGTGGGGTTGCAGATGGTGTTGGAAATTATCAGTTCGCCGCAATGCAGGCGGGCCTCTTCGGCGGCGGCCAGGAAAACGGCGTGTTCCTGGGTGGTCTGGGCCACTATGTTGGCTTTCTCCAGGCCGGGCAGGTCCCTGGCCTGGGCGGGCCCGTCCACCACGTAGCCGCGGCCTTCGGTATAGCCCATCAGCCCCAGCACCTCGGCGTGGTCGCGGTCGCCCACTATAATGGTGGCGTAACCTTTGCGGGCGTGCACGCGTATGTTCTCCTGCACGTGCTTCACCAGCGGGCAGGTGGCGTCCACCACTTCCAGGTCCAGCGCGCGCAGCGCCGCCTCTTCCTCCGGCGGTATGCCGTGCGCGCGTATCACCAGTATGGCCCGGGCTTCTTTTATTTCGGCCGCCGAACTTACCGCGCGCACGTTCTGCTCTTTGAGCGTCTCTATCACCTGCTTGTTGTGTATCAGCGGGCCCAGGGTGTAGATGGTCCTTTTGCGCTGCTTGGCCAGCTCCAGCACTTTGTCTATTGCGTTCTTCACGCCGGGGCAGAACCCCGCGCTTTCAGCTACAGTTATTTGTACGCGCTCCGGCATGAAGAAATTCTAACATTTATTTCTTTTCCAGCACGTAGTATTGCGGCTTCTGGTGGCGGATGGTGTAATCGCCGCTCTTCCATTCAAAGAACATGTATTTTTTCCCGTTCAGTTCTTTAATGAGGTAGGCGCTGGCGGTATGATCGCCGCTGTGCATCACCACGCCTTTGGTCCAGGTCCACCAGGGCGCCGCCGTTTTTCCGCCGGGCAGGAAGTTAAGGCCTTCCAGGTAAAGCTTCCCCTGGAACCGCTTCGCCCCGGGTGTGAAGTCCGAGGGCTCCTTTACGAAGTCCACGCTCACCCACTCGCCCAGCACCGCCGGATCGCCGGCGAACGGCAGGTCTATGTTGTCCACTATTCTTTCCAGGGCGTACCCGTACGAAGCCAGGGTTATCAGCGCCAGGAACAGTGCCGCAATGTTCTTTTTCATAATACCGCCTCCTATGCCCGCGTTTGCTTTCCACAGGTTAATACGCACGGGGGCTTAAAGTATTACAAGAAAAAGCCCCCGGTGGGCGGGGGCTTTTCCAGAGGCTGAGGCTAAAGGAAGTTATTTCTTTTTAAGCACGTAATAATACGGCTTGGCGCCGCGGAACACATAGTCGCCGCTCTTCCACTCGAAGAACAGATAGTCGGCTCCGCCGATATTCTTTATGGTGTAGGCGCTGGCGGTCCTGTCGCCGCTGTGCATCACCACGCCCTTGGTCCAGCTCCACCAGGGTTTGCCGCCTTTACCGCCGGCAAGGAAGGTCAATTCCTTCAGGTAAAGGTCCCCGTTCCAGGCTTTTTCGCCCGGGGTGAACTTGGCCGGGTTTTGCACGAAGTCCACGCTTTCCCAGGTGCCCACCACCTGCGGGTCGTCCTTGAAAGGCAGGCTGATGTTGTCGCGCCGGATGCCGGCGGTCTTTTTCAGCACGTAATATTCAGGCGCCCGGTGGCGGATGGTGTAACCGCCGCTCTTCCATTCGAAGAACATATATTTCGCGCCGGAGAGGTCCTTGATAAGATATTTGCTGGCGGTCTTGTCGCCGTGGTGCATCACCACGCCTTTGGTCCAGGTCAGCCAGCCGTTGACGGTCTTACCGTCGGGCAGGAAAACCAGCTCTTTTAAGTACAGCTCGTCGGTGAAGGCGCGTTTTTTGGGGTCGAAAGCTTCGGGCTTCGCCACGAAATCCACGGCCTGCCAGGAACCCTGCGCGTCCTTATCGTCCACGAACGGCAGGTTTATGTCGTCCACCGTGCGGGCGTCGGCGGCGTAAGCCGCGCCGGCCGCGAACAGAAGTACCGCTATCAGCGCTATTTTTTTTCTCATATCTGGCTCCTCAAAATCTCGGCACGGACTGATAATCCTGCAGTCCTTGTCTGCCGCAGTCGCTGTAGCTGTCGAAAGGCGGGTTGTACGACAGGTACGCGCCCGGGGCTTCCGGCCGTCTGTGCAGTATGACTACGGTAAGGGCGGCGGCGGCCAGCGCGGCGGAGGCGGCCGGCAGCAGCCAGCGGGGCAGAACGAAGCGCCGGGTTTCAGGCGCGGTCTTGCCCAGCAGCCTGTTCTTCAGCGGGTTGCATATGCCGCTTTCAACGCTGAAATCCAGGCCGCGCAGCGTTTCGGCCAGCTGGCTGTATTCGCCGAAGTCTTCTTTCGTCTTATCTTCTGTCATATAGCTTCCGTCCGCATCAGTTCTTTAAGCTGCTTCATCGCCCTGAACAGGATAACCCCGATATTGCTTTCGCTCAGCCCCATGGTCTCGGCTATGTCGCGGTTGGTCATGTCCATGGTGAACTTCAAAGCTATTATTTCGCGCTCTTTGTCCGACAGCCGCGCTACCGCTTTTAATACCCTTTCTCCCAGGTCTTTTGTCTCCACCTCTTTTTCCACCGACTCCGGCGACTGTATGGTCTCTTCCATGTCCGAGATGGACAGGCAGCCCCGTATCTTAGCCCGCCGGTAATGGTCCATCAGCGTGTTGCGGGCTATGGTGAACAGCCACACCTCTATATTGGCCTTGGCGGGGTCGAAGGCCGCGTATTTGTCCAATACTTTCTCAAAGACCAGGGAAACGATATCGTCCGCCATGTCCGGGGCTATCACGCGGTAGCGGATATAATTGTAGACCCGGCTGAAATATTTGTCGTAAAGTTCTTCGAAGCTCATTAATTCTCTCAACTGTTAATACGCACGGCAGGTTAAAGTATTACAAATATACCGCTCCCTGTGGAACGGCTAAATATTGCTAAAATTTACTGATGGCCGATAAATTCAAGCTGGTGGCGCCTTTCAAGCCCTCAGGGGATCAGCCCGGCGCGCTGGACGCGCTGTGCGCCGGCGTACTGGCCGGCAAGGCCAACCAGACCCTGCTGGGGGTGACCGGCTCGGGCAAGACCTTCACGGTGGCGGCCATGATAGAGCGGCTGCAGCGGCCCGCGCTGATAATTTCGCCCAATAAAGTGCTGGCAGCCCAGCTGTATTCCGAATTCAAGACCTTCTTCCCCGAGAACGCGGTGGAATATTTCGTTTCCTATTACGACTATTACCAGCCCGAGGCTTATATCCCGGCCAGCGATACTTATATCGAGAAAGACGCTTCGATCAACGACCACATCGACAAACTGCGGCTGAAGGCTACCACTTCCATACTGAGCCGGCCGGATACCATCGTGGTGGCCTCCGTTTCCTGCATTTACAATATCGGCTCGCCGGATAATTTCCTGAACATGTCCCTGAACATAAAGCTGGGGCAGAAGGCCGACCGGAAAGAGCTTACGCGCGCGCTGGTGCATATCAACTACGAGCGCAACGAAATGGAATTCGGCCGCGGCTCTTTCCGGGTGCGCGGCGCGAACTTGGATATTTTCCCGGCCGACGCCGAAACGGCCTGGCGGGTGCAGCTGGGCGATACCGTTGAAGCTATAAAAGAGATAAACCCGCTCACCGGCGACGTTATAAAGGACCTGCCCGAGATCTGGGTGTTCCCGGCCACGCATTTCGTGGCCGCCGCCGGCGAGGTGGAGACCGCCGCCAAAGCCATCGAGGAAGAGCTGGCCGGGCGGCTGGCCGAGCTGAAAGGGCAAGACAAGCCGCTGGAGGCCGAGCGGCTGGGCCAGCGGGTGCGCTACGACCTGGAGATGATACGCCAGACCGGCTACTGCAACGGGGTGGAGAACTATTCGCGCCACCTGGCGGGCCGCAATCCGGGCACGCGGCCGGACTGCCTGTTCGATTATTTCAAAAAGAATTTCCTGCTGTTCGTGGACGAGTCCCACGTTACGGTGCCGCAGATACGCGGCATGTACGCCGGGGACCGGTCGCGCAAGCAGACGCTGGTGGATTTCGGCTTCCGGCTGCCGTCGGCGCTGGACAACCGGCCGCTCAAGTTCGACGAGTTCGAGGCGCTGCGGCCTGCCACCGTTTTTGTGTCGGCCACGCCCGGGCCTTACGAGCTGGCTGCCTGCGCCAAAACGGATATTGTGGAGCAGATAATCCGCCCCACCGGCCTGGTGGACCCCGAAGTGAAGATACTCCCGGTGACCGGCCAGATAAAAGCGCTGACGGCGGAGATCCTTAAGCGCGCGGCCAAAAAAGAGCGCACGCTGGTGCTGACGCTCACCAAGAAAACCGCCGAGGACCTTAGCGCCTACCTGACCGAGAAAGGGCTGAAGGCGCAGTACATGCACTCCGATATGGACACGCTGCAGCGGCTGGATATCCTTTCCGCTTTCCGCAAAGGGGAGTTCGACGCGCTGGTGGGCATCAATCTGCTGCGGGAAGGGCTGGATATCCCGGAGGTTACGCTGGTGGCTATCCTCAACGCCGACAACGAGGGGTTCCTCAGGAGCGAAACCACGCTGATACAGATCTCGGGCCGGGCGGCGCGCAATCTTTGCGGTGAGGTCATCCTTTTCGCCGACCGCATTACGGACAGCATGGAGCGGGCTATGTCCGAGATGACCCGCCGCCGCACCAAACAGCTGGCCTATAATAAGGAAAACAATATCGAGCCGCGCAGTATCATCAAAAAATTCATCGAGTTCGAGGAACTGCGCACGCAGGCGAAGCACCAGGGCCTCCTGGTGGCCGAGCCGCTGCCGCGCGGCGATATGCCCAAGGCGTCCATGAAAGCCCTGGCTGAGGAAGTAGAGCGCCGAATGAAGGACGCCGCCGACAACCTGAACTTCGAGCTGGCCACCGAGCTGCGCGACCGCCTGTTCGAGATCCGCGAAATGGCCGGCCTGAAAGGAAAAGCCGTCCGCTCCAGGAAGAAATAGTTCCGGATATATACACAGCCAGGCCGACACGCCTTTGACGGGGTGGTCTGCTATGCTATTTGCATGGCTTGACTGTGGCGCGGCATCTGGTATACTATAATGTGGCTACAAGTGCAGCTACAATATGGAGGGGATATGACAATTTCACAGATAATGCGGGCAACG
>SESF01002706.1_pt1 | contig 10821 bp, 8 predicted proteins | sample 3171521 | NCBI WGS metagenome assembly SESF01 (sample SAMN10866945, study PRJNA518727) | freshwater metagenome | biome: subpolar coniferous forest; feature: holomictic lake; material: water; isolation source: holomictic Lake 227, 6 m and 8 m depth | place: Canada: near Kenora, Ontario | collected...
TTATCAATTAAAAACAGAGGTTTTTGATGCTTATAGTTATGTTTACTGTAAGCAAATTATTAATTTAAGATTTTAAGTATTTATTGTATTTTGGGCAGTTACCAAAGTGGCCAACTGGGGCTGACTGTAACTCAGCTGTCTTTCGACTTCGGAGGTTCGAATCCTTCACTGCCCACCAGACCCCCATCCCCTAAAGGGGTGTCGTTAGTTATTCCCCTTTAGGGGTTAGGGGTAAATTTGCGGAAGTAGCTCAGTTGATAGAGCATTAGCCTTCCAAGCTGAGGGTCGCGGGTTTGAGTCCCGTCTTCCGCTCTGAAAAGAGCAAAAAAAAACAATGTCGGCAAGTGTGCCGCAAGCTCTTGAACCTGCTGTTGTAGCTCAGTGGTAGAGCACTTCCTTGGTAAGGAAGAGGTCGCGAGTTCAATTCTCATCAACAGCTCAACTTTGTAAGCTTTTATAAAACATATAAATTAATTATTAAATAATCTTTGAGTTATGGCAAAAGAAAAATTTGACAGGTCAAAACCCCACGTTAACGTAGGTACTATTGGACACGTTGACCACGGTAAAACTACCTTGACCGCTGCAATTACGATGGTACTTGCTAAAAAAGGACTTTCTGAAATGCGTTCATTCGATTCAATCGATAATGCACCTGAAGAAAAAGAACGCGGTATTACTATTAACACTGCCCACGTAGAATACCAAACAGCTTTACGTCACTATGCGCACGTTGACTGTCCGGGTCACGCGGATTATGTTAAGAACATGGTTACGGGTGCTGCTCAAATGGACGGTGCTATCATTGTAGTTGCTGCAACTGATGGTCCTATGCCACAAACACGCGAACACATCTTGTTAGCTCGTCAGGTAAACGTACCACGTTTGGTTATCTTTATGAACAAATGTGATCAGGTTGATGACGAAGAAATGTTGGAATTGGTAGAAATGGAAATGCGCGAATTGCTTTCATTCTATGATTTCGATGGTGATAATACTCCGGTTATCCGTGGTTCTGCTTTAGGTGGATTGAACGGAGTTCCTGAATGGGAAGATAAAATCATGGAATTGATGGATGCAGTTGATACCTGGATTTTATTGCCAGAACGCGCTGTTGACAAACCATTCTTGATGCCTGTTGAAGATGTATTCTCGATCACTGGTCGTGGTACAGTTGCTACAGGTCGTATTGAAACTGGTAAAATCAAAACAGGTGAAGAAGTTCAAATCATTGGATTAGGATCAGCTGCCCTTAAATCTGTTGTTACAGGTGTGGAAATGTTCCGCAAAATCCTTGATGACGGACAAGCTGGTGATAATGTAGGTTTGTTGCTTCGTGGTATCGACAAAGAAAGTATTAAACGTGGTATGGTTATTACCCACCCGGGAAAAGTAACTCCTCATACTACTTTCAAAGCTGCTGCTTATATCTTGAAAAAAGAAGAAGGTGGTCGTCATACTCCATTCCACAACCGTTACCGTCCTCAATTCTATATCCGTACATTGGATGTAACTGGCGAAATTACTTTGCCAGAAGGAACTGAAATGGTAATGCCGGGTGACAACTTGGAATTAACTGTAACATTGATCTATCCGGTAGCTTGTAGCGTAGGTTTACGTTTCGCTGTTCGTGAAGGTGGTCGTACAGTAGGTTCAGGTCAGATTACTGAATTGTTAGACTAAAAAATAAGCCCCCTTAATTCCCCAAGGGGGACTTAAGAGAGCAAACAATATCAACCCTGCTAATCAAAGCCCTCCCTTTTGGGGAGGGTTTGGGTGGGGCTGTTTTAATACGGGCGTAGCTCAGTTGGTAGAGCACTGGTCTCCAAAACCAGGTGTCGGGAGTTCGAGTCTCTCTGCCCGTGCAAATTCTATTTATATATGAAGATTATTAGCTATATCAAAGAGTCGTATTTAGAACTAGTTCAGAAAGTTTCGTGGCCATCGCGCTCGGAACTAACCAGCAGCGCAATTGTGGTATTGATAGCTTCCATCATTCTTGCATTAGTTGTTTGGCTTATGGATTTAAGTTTTGAATCTATTATGACATTCGTTTACGGAAAACTGTTTTAATTTTAATCAAAGGAGGTCAACAAAGTGTCTGAGTCAACAGAATTTAAATGGTACGTAATGCGCGCCATTAGCGGAAAAGAGAACAAGGTAAAAGAGTATATTGATGCAGAAGTCAAAAATTCGGATCTTGGTCAGTATGTTGCTCAGGTGTTAATCCCCACTGAGAAAGTTTACCAGATTCGTAACGGCAAAAAGATTACAAAAGAACGTAGTGCAATGCCGGGTTATATTTTAATAGAAGCGAATCTTATCGGAGAGATTTCTCACCGACTGCGTAATACACCAAACGTCATCGGATTCCTGAGTGAAAAAAACCACAGTCCTATTCCAATTCGTGCTTCAGAAATGAATCGAATTTTAGGCAAGGTTGACGAACTTCAGGAAACGGCAGAAGAAATGATAACTCCTTTCTATGTCGGCGAAAACGTAAAAGTGATATTTGGTCCGTTTACCGGATTCAGCGGAGTCATAGAGGAAGTTCACAACGAAAAGAAAAAACTCAAAGTTATGGTTATGATTTTCGGTCGGAAAACACCGCTCGAACTCGCCTTCACACAAGTAGAAAAGGAATAGTCGGTTGCTGTTACAAACCGGGCTTTCCACTTTAACAACAAAAATAAATATTATTATGGCTAAAGAGATTGCTGGACTAATTAAATTACAGATTAAAGGAGGGGCCGCAAACCCATCTCCACCGGTAGGGCCTGCATTAGGTTCTAAAGGAATCAATATTATGGAGTTTTGCAAACAATTTAATGCCAGAACCCAGGACAAACCAGGTAAAATTTTACCTGCAGTCATCACCTATTATACAGACAAATCTTTCGACTTCGTTGTAAAAACTCCGCCAGTTGCCATCCAGTTATTGGAAGCAACCAAACTGAAAAGTGGATCGGCAGAGCCAAACCGTAAAAAAGTAGCTGAAATTACCTGGGAACAGGTTCAGACTATTGCTACAGACAAAATGGTCGATTTAAATTGTTTCGAATTAGAGGCAGCCATGAAAATGGTAGCCGGTACAGCAAGAAGTATGGGTATTACCGTAAAAGGTACTTTTCCAAGTAAAAATATATAAACTTCAATTAAGATGAGTAAACTGACAAAAAATCAAAGGTTAGCTTTAGAAAAAATTGAAGCAGGAAAAACCTACACACTCAAAGAAGCAGCTGGTTTGGTAAAAGAAATTACCAACAGCAAATTTGATGCTTCTGTTGATATAGATGTACGCTTAGGTGTTGATCCACGTAAAGCCAACCAAATGGTACGCGGCGTAGTGTCGTTGCCAAACGGAACCGGAAAACAAGTAAAGGTTCTTGCATTATGTACTCCCGATCAGGAAGCAGCGGCTAAAGAAGCCGGAGCTGACTATGTAGGACTCGATGAATATATCGAAAAAATCAAAGGTGGTTGGACAGATGTTGATGTGATTATCACTCAGCCTGCAATCATGGGTAAATTAGGCGCTTTAGGACGTGTTTTAGGCCCTCGTGGTTTAATGCCAAATCCGAAAAGCGGTACAGTAACCAATGAAGTTGGTAAAGCTGTGAAAGAAGTAAAACAAGGGAAAATCGACTTTAAAGTTGATAAATATGGTATTGTACACACTTCAGTAGGAAAAGTATCTTTTACTGCTGAAATGCTCGTTCAAAATGCCAAAGAATTTGTGAATACTTTGATGAAACTAAAACCTACAGCCGCTAAAGGTACTTATGTAAAGAGCATTTATCTTTCAAGCACAATGAGTATGGGTATTAAAATTGAACCCAAATCAATAGACGAATAAAATAAAAAGTTTATGAAAAAGGAAGATAAAAGCGCTATTATAAAACAACTCGAAACAACCATCAGCGAGTATGCACACTTCTATTTGACTGACATTGCCGGCTTAAATGCAGCACAAACCAGCGAATTAAGAAGAGTATGTTACAAAGAAGATGTTAAGCTTGTAGTTGTAAAGAATACATTGCTCCAAAAAGCACTTGAAAACTCATCAGTAGATTTTAGTGAACTTTATGGTACGCTCGTAGGTGAAACTTCATTAATGCTTTCGAACACAGCTAATGTGCCTGCGAAATTGATTAGTGAATTCAGCAAACAAAAAAGCAACAAGCTTAAAAAACCCGTTTTGAAAGCTGCTTATGTTGAAGAAAGTTTCTTTATCGGCGAAGACCAATTAGATGCATTGATCCACGTGAAGAGCAAAAACGAACTTATCGGCGAACTTATTGGCTTATTGCAATCGCCTGCTAAGAATGTTATATCCGCACTCCAGTCTGGAGGAACAACTATCCATGGCGTATTAAAAACGTTGTCGGAAAGATAATTTCAAAAAAAAATAATAAAAATAAATTTATAAAAAATAAGTAAAATGGCAGATTTGAAAGCTTTTGCAGAACAATTGGTTAACTTAACAGTTAAAGAGGTAAATGAGTTAGCTCAAATTTTGAAAGATGTATATGGTATTGAGCCAGCTGCTGCAGCCGTTGCTGTTGCTGCAGGACCAGCCGCAGCTGCAGCTGATGTAGTTGAAGAAAAAACAGCTTTTGATGTAGTATTAAAATCAGCTGGCGCAGCTAAACTACAAGTCGTTAAATTAGTTAAAGAATTAACTGGTTTAGGTTTGAAAGAAGCGAAAGACTTAGTTGATGCAGCTCCTTCAGTAATTAAAGAAGCTGTTTCAAAAGACGAAGCCGAAGCTTTGAAAAAAGCACTTGAAGAAGGCGGAGCTGAAGTTGAACTTAAATAAAAACTCCTGAATATCAGGTCTTTGGTTTAGATTCCTACAATCCGTAGGATTCTAAACCTTTTGTTGTCTATAAAATAATTGAGTTCACCGCACCAAATAACCTCTTTGAAAATGTCGTCATTAACAAAAAATCAAAGAATAAATTTTGCTTCTATCAAGAATCAGTTGGAATATCCTGACTTTTTGGAAGTACAATTAAAATCTTTCCAGGACTTTTTTCAGATGGACACAGCTCCTGAAAAAAGAAAATCAGAAGGTCTTTACAAAGTTTTTTCTGAAAACTTTCCGATTGCTGATACCCGAAATAATTTCATCCTCGAATTTCTAGATTATTACGTTGACCCTCCACGTTATTCGATTGATGAGTGTATAGAACGCGGACTGACATACAGTGTGCCTCTTAAAGCAAAGCTGAAATTATATTGTACCGATCCCGATCACGAAGATTTTGATACGGTAATACAGGATGTTTATCTGGGACCTATCCCATATATGACAGCCAAAGGAACATTTGTTATAAACGGTGCTGAGCGCGTTATTGTTTCGCAGCTTCACCGTTCACCGGGTGTATTCTTCGGTCAGAGCACGCATGCTAACGGAACCAAGTTGTACTCAGCACGTATTATTCCTTTCCGCGGATCGTGGATAGAATTTGCGACTGACATCAACAACGTGATGTATGCTTATATCGACCGTAAAAAGAAACTTCCGGTAACTACATTGCTTCGCGCCATTGGTTTCGAAAGCGATAAAGATATTTTGGAAATCTTCAATCTTGCCGAAGAAATAAAAGTCAGTAAGACCAGCCTTAAAAAGGCGATTGGTCAGAAATTAGCTGCACGTGTTTTGAAAACCTGGGTGGAAGATTTCGTAGATGAAGATACCGGTGAAGTGGTAACCATCGAACGTAACGAGGTAATTATCGACCGTGAAACCATTCTTGATAACAGTCATATCGACGATATCATCGAATCGGGCAGTCAGACTATATTACTTCATAAGGCAGATGCCAATGTAAATGACTATGCCATTATCTATAATACACTTCAGAAAGATCCGAGCAACTCGGAAAAAGAAGCTGTGTTGTACATTTACCGTCAATTACGCAACGCTGTACCCGCTGATGATTCAACGGCTCGCGAGGTAATCAATAATTTATTTTTCTCAGAAAAACGCTATGATTTGGGCGATGTAGGTCGTTTCCGTATTAACCGTAAACTGAATCTGAACATCAATCCTGATATTAAGGTATTGACCAAAGAAGATATTATTGAAATTATCAAGTATCTGATTGAGTTGATTAACTCAAAAGCAGATGTGGATGATATTGACCACTTAAGCAACCGTCGGGTACGTACAGTTGGTGAACAATTATACAATCAATTCGGTGTTGGACTTTCGCGTATGGCCCGTACCATTCGTGAACGTATGAACGTTCGTGATAACGAGGTTTTTACGCCAATCGATTTGATTAATGCTAAAAGTATTTCGTCAGTAATCAACTCGTTCTTTGGAACAAATGCTTTATCGCAGTTTATGGATCAACAGAATCCGTTGGCTGAGATTACACACAAGCGTCGTATGTCTGCCCTCGGGCCTGGCGGTTTGTCGCGTGAACGTGCAGGTTTCGAGGTTCGTGACGTACACTATACTCACTACGGACGTCTTTGTCCGATTGAAACTCCTGAAGGACCAAACATTGGTTTGATTTCTTCACTTTGTATTTATGCCAAAATCAACGAATTAGGATTTATCGAAACTCCTTATCGTAAGGTTACCGACTCAGTGGTTGATACGAGTGAAGCCGGAATTGAATACTTCACAGCTGAAGAAGAAGAAGCTTTGGTAATTGCACAGGGAAATGCACCCTTGAACGACAAGGGCGGATTTATCCGTACCAAGGTAAAATCTCGTTTGGGTGCCGATTTCCCGGTAGTTCCACCTTCAGAAGTAAACTTAATGGATGTTTCTCCATCGCAGATTGCTTCTATCGCTGCTGCTTTGATTCCATTTTTGGAACATGATGATGCGAACCGTGCGTTGATGGGATCGAACATGATGCGCCAGGCAGTGCCTTTGTTGCGTTGCGAAGCTCCGATTGTAGGAACCGGTATTGAGGCTCAGTTGATTCAGGATTCACGTACGCAGATTACTGCTGAAGGTGAAGGTCTGGTTGAATTTGTTGATGCAAATTGTATTAGCATCTGCTACGACCGTACTGAAGAAGAAGAATTTGTTAGCTTTGATACAGCCGTTAAAGAATATAAATTACCGAAATTCCAAAAAACCAACCAAAATACAACCATTGACTTACGTCCGATTGTACGTAAAGGTGAACGAGTAACAACCGGTCAGATTCTGACTGAAGGTTATGCTACTCAAAACGGTGAATTGGCTATCGGTAAAAACCTGAAAGTGGCCTTTATGCCCTGGAAAGGTTACAACTTTGAGGATGCAATTGTAATTAATGAACGGGTGGTTCGTGAAGATGTCTTCACTTCTATCCACGTAGTTGAACAATTGCTTGACGTTCGCGAAACGAAACGTGGAATTGAAGAATTTACTTCGGATATTCCAAACGTAAGCGAAGAAGCAACCAAAGATCTGGACGAAAATGGTATTATCCGTATCGGTGCACGCATCGAACCGGGCGATATTATTATTGGTAAAATTACGCCAAAAGGGGAGTCAGATCCTTCACCTGAAGAAAAACTGCTTCGTGCCATCTTTGGTGACAAAGCAGGTGATGTGAAAGATGCTTCTCTGAAAGCAACTCCGTCATTATCAGGTGTTGTAATCGGCAAACGGTTGTTCTCGAAAGCACAAAAGAACCGGAAATCAAAACTGGCTGACAAAGCTGTTCTTCCCCGTTTGGATGAAGAATTCGAAAATCAGGCAGCCATTTTACGCAATACCCTGGTTGAAAAACTAATCGTATTACTTGGCGATAAAACCTCGGCAGGTGTAAAAGATTTCTTAGGATCAGATATAATTTCAAGAAATTCAAAATTCACCGAAGATCGTCTTCGTGAAATTGATTATTCAGCCATTCAACTAAGCAAATGGACAACTGATTCGCATAAAAACGAACTGGTAAAGAAATTGATTATGAATTATCTGAGAAAATACAAGGAATTGGATGCTCAGATAAAACGCCAAAAATTCAATATCACTATCGGTGATGAGCTACCAAACGGTATCGTGCAAATTGCGAAAGTCTATATCGCCAAAAAACGCAAAATACGCGTGGGTGATAAAATGGCCGGTCGTCACGGTAACAAAGGTATCGTATCACGTATCGTTCGTCAGGAAGATATGCCGTTTCTTGAAGATGGAACTCCGGTAGATATCGTATTGAATCCACTTGGTGTACCTTCACGTATGAACCTTGGACAGATTTTCGAAACTGTACTGGGTTGGGCCGGAAAAGAATTGGGTGTTAGCTTTGCTACTCCGATTTTCGACGGTGCCAATATCGATGATTTGAATGCCTGGACTGACAAAGCCGGTGTTCCAAATTATGGTAAAACATACCTGTATGATGGTGGAACCGGTGAACGTTTTGACCAGACTGCTACAGTGGGTGTAATTTATATGTTGAAACTGGGTCACATGGTTGAAGATAAGATGCATGCGCGTTCTATCGGACCATACTCACTTATTACTCAACAGCCTCTTGGTGGTAAAGCACAATTCGGTGGTCAACGTTTCGGAGAAATGGAGGTTTGGGCACTTGAAGCATTTGGTGCTGCTCATATTTTGCAAGAAATTCTGACTGTAAAATCGGATGATGTTATGGGACGTGCCCGCACTTACGAAGCTATTGTAAAAGGCGATCCAATGCCAACACCGGGAATTCCCGAATCGCTCAACGTATTGTTGCACGAACTTCGCGGATTAGGTCTGAGCATTAATTTAGAATAATACCTCACCCCTGCCCCTCTCCCAAGTGAGAGGGGTAAAGAGGTTCTTCTAATTGTCAATTGTCAATTTCTTAAATTGTAAATCAAAAAAAAGTTATGGCTTTTAAACATGATAATAAGGTAAAAAGTAGTTTTAATAAAATCTCGATCGGTCTTGCATCGCCCGAAGAAATATTGAAATTATCGAGTGGTGAGGTTTTGAAACCGGAAACCATTAATTATCGTACCTACAAACCCGAACGCGATGGTCTGTTCTGCGAGCGCATTTTTGGTCCTACCAAGGATTTCGAATGTCATTGCGGTAAATACAAACGTATCCGTTACAAAGGCATTGTCTGCGACCGTTGCGGGGTGGAAGTGACCGAGAAAAAAGTTCGTCGTGAACGTATGGGACACATCCAATTGGTGGTTCCGGTGGCTCACATCTGGTATTTCCGCTCGTTGCCGAACAAAATCGGTTACCTGCTTGGTATGCCGACCAAAAAACTGGATTCTATTATCTATTACGAAAAATACGTTATCATTCAGGCTGGTATTCTCGAAAACGGTGAAAACATCGCTTTAGGTGAATTACTTTCCGAAGATGAGTATTTGGATATTTTGGAAGCACTTCCAAAAGAAAATCAACAATTGGAAGATACAGACCCAAACAAATTTATTGCTAAAATGGGTGCTGATGCTATTCACGACATGTTGAGTCGCCTGGATTTGGATGTTTTGTCATACGACTTACGTCACAAAGCAAACACAGATACATCACAACAACGTAAAAACGAAGCCTTGAAACGTCTACAAATCGTAGAATCGTTCCGTGCTTCCCGCTTGCGTAACAAACCGGAATGGATGATTATCAAAATCGTTCCTGTAATTCCACCGGAATTGCGTCCGTTAGTTCCATTGGATGGTGGCCGTTTTGCTACCTCCGATTTGAACGACTTGTATCGCCGTGTGATTATTCGTAATAACCGTTTGAAACGTTTGATTGAAATCAAAGCACCGGAAGTAATTTTACGTAACGAAAAACGTATGCTTCAGGAAGCGGTGGATTCATTGTTCGACAATTCACGTAAATCGAGTGCCGTTAAAACCGACGCAAACCGTCCGTTGAAATCACTTTCCGATTCGTTGAAAGGTAAACAAGGTCGTTTCCGTCAGAACTTATTGGGTAAACGTGTGGATTATTCGGCTCGTTCGGTAATCGTCGTTGGACCAGAATTAAAAATGCACGAATGCGGTATCCCAAAGGATATGGCAGCAGAATTATACAAACCGTTTGTTATCCGCAAACTGATTGAGCGCGGAATCGTAAAAACGGTAAAATCGGCGAAGAAAATTGTTGACCGCAAAGACCCGGTAATTTGGGACATTTTAGAGTACGTGATGAAAGGTCACCCTGTATTACTAAACCGTGCTCCGACTTTGCACCGACTTGGTATTCAGGCTTTCCAGCCAAAAATGATTGAAGGAAAAGCTATTCAGCTTCACCCACTATCGTGTACGGCTTTCAACGCCGACTTCGACGGTGACCAGATGGCTGTTCACTTACCACTGGGTAATGAAGCAGTTCTGGAAGCTCAAATGTTGATGTTGGCTTCGCATAATATCTTAAATCCGGCTAATGGTGCTCCTATTACCGTTCCTTCACAGGACATGGTTCTTGGTTTGTATTATATTACAAAACCACGTACAGGTGCATTAGGCGAAGGACTGATTTTCTATTCACCCGAAGAAGCAGAAATTGCTTACAACGAAAAGAAAGTGGCACTTCACTCCTGGATTAAGGTGAAAACCAAAGATTTAAACGAAAATCGTGAAATCGTTGACAAAATTATTGAAACAACCGTTGGACGTATTTTATTTAATAAATGTGTTCCGCCACAAGTTGGTTATATAAACGAGTTACTTTCTAAAAAATCATTGCGCGATATTATCGGTAACGTTATTGATATTTGTGGAGTTGCCCGTACAGCTGCTTTTTTGGATGATATTAAAGATTTGGGTTACAGCATGGCTTTCAAAGGCGGACTTTCGTTCAATTTGAATGACGTAATTATCCCACCTGAAAAAGATGAACTGGTA
>SESF01006134.1_pt1 | contig 10821 bp, 17 predicted proteins | sample 3171521 | NCBI WGS metagenome assembly SESF01 (sample SAMN10866945, study PRJNA518727) | freshwater metagenome | biome: subpolar coniferous forest; feature: holomictic lake; material: water; isolation source: holomictic Lake 227, 6 m and 8 m depth | place: Canada: near Kenora, Ontario | collected...
GGTATTACTGGGCTGTAGAGGTTACTAGCTACTGAAACCAGCCATCTGGTACGCCCATATTTATCACGGGTATAGCTGGCAATTCCTAGTCGTTGGAGGACAGTTAAAGCGGCATAAACAGTGTTGATGGAAATATTGAGTGCTAGGGTTATTTCCTTGGCAACAATCTTCCAATGGGGGGGTTTGGATAGAAGGTAATTTAAAACGGTACTATCACGAGGTTTAAGCCCTTTAATGTGGCGACCATAACCTAATAGTTGGTTTGGTAATGCTGTGAAATTGTCTGTTACTTCTGGTCTGATGATGTTGGTAGTTGCCATAAAAGTATTCCAATTTAACTTTTATGATGTTGCATTAACTGGTTCAAATGTTTAGAATTGAACACTAGTAGGCAATCAGCCTTGTTGTTGTTTTAGGCTTTTGTCTATTGCAGCATCATAAAAGATACTATGTTAAAAAGAGAAGCCCTTAACTTTTTGCGGAGTGGGAGGGCTTTTTTTGTGCGAACAGTGTAATGTTAATTATATTGGTTGCCCATCTTCGTCCACTTTACCCTTTCCATTGCAATACGGACAAGTGCCACCACGCATTTGTTCTTCATTAGACGTTTCATCTCGAGGTGGTTTATAAATACCAGTGCCATTACATTTTTCACATTTTTGAACATTTTTTGACATTTACTATCCTCAAATTAAGTTTATATAAATTGTAAATATTGCTTTGCTTATCCTAAATACAACTACTACTCAGTCATTTTTAAAATGACGGATAATTTTTTATTTAAAAATAGCAATATCAGTAAGTTAAATACTAATCAACCCGTCAAAACAACTTTGACTGAGTACTACTTCGATGTTAATGCTTTGACGGATGCCATAAATCCAACTATTGCTACCGCAACAGATGGAAAATTTTTTATACAAGATGGGCAAAATTCATCATCATATATCGCCCCGCCTTTAGCATAATTATGACAAGCTGGTGTTCTACACACATAAATGTATTCGTTACATTTTTCACATTTACATTTATCTCGACGCAACGTGTTTGAATCAATAACGTTAGCCCTTGTCCTTTCTTCACAAAAGGGACACACACCAATTGGTTTTTTCATTTTATAAAATACATAGCTATTTTAATAATGATGAATCAATCTTTTACTTCCATAGGGGATGAGGTTACTTTTTTACTTCGACATTGTGGACAATAGTCAGGAGTTCCATAACCTTTTTTACTTGTCCATTCATATTTGCACTCTAAACACTTTGCTCTATAAACAATAGCCATATTTATACCCTAATTTGTTGTTATTAAATTTTACGAAAGATTTTTTATTTCTCTTAATTCATATTCAGCTGAATCTAGTCTACTTTTTGCCTCGCTAACTTTTTTTTCTAGTTCTTTATATTCCTTGCTGTTTTTGTCTCCTGTAAAACCATCAAATTCTTCTTTAAAATTCTCATAGTAACCTCTGATTCTATCGATATTTTCATCAAGTATTTCTTTTCTCTTTTTAAGAAACTCTTCTTTCCTTTCTTTCATTTTTTCTAATTCAGATTTTATGTGTTCTCGTTGTTCATAACTTAAATCACCATTGTCCAATTGTGCTACTAACTCTTTTTCTTTATTTTTCATTAAATTGTACGTTACAGTCGCACTTTTAGTGCCAGAACCTTTGGTAAAATCATCAAAAGCACTTACAACTACAAATTTTGCTACCTCTGTTGGAACTGCTATTGCCGATTTTCCAACAACCTGTAAAACACCTAATGCTTGTTCACCAACAGAATCGCCATTTGAAACTTTATCATTCCAAGTTTCTTTTATATTTTCCCAAGAAAAAAACATTTTAAACCTCACAAAAAATTTTTGTATGATATACAAAATCTATGTTTATCATATAGTTAATTATTTTAAATTAAGTAAATATTGATTTTTATTTTTTATAACTATTTGATAATCTTAGAAAACATATATAAATCTACTTAGTTCCATTCTGTAGATTATAAACTTAATTATTTTTTTTACTAGTGGGGACGATCAATCGTTTTGAATTACACATTCAAAAAACTAATAAAACCAGCAAATACGGGTGCTGATTCCATTTAATGTAGAGCGATTTTTCTAGCATCTGGGAGCATACGAAAACACTAGCTCCCAAAAGCATGTCTTTGTTTGATTCTTTGAAAAAGCCTTGAAGCCCTTGATATTCGTATTACGGAATGAAAAATCAGTTACATTAAATGTAATCAGCACCCGCAAATACAGCATATAACCCGTTATTTAATCTATGTTTTACAGATTAAATAAAAAATTTAATCTTGTGACAAAAAATTTCTTAATGGAAGTATTTGCTCCGTTAAGTGTATCGCCCACGTTATATATTTTGAGGAAGAAAAAACTAATGAACGACATTGAATAAAAATTACAAGCCATTGTAAAAAAGATATTTTTATTTCGGAAATTAAAAAACAGCTTGAAAGAAACATCAATAATCAATAGGTAATAATCAGAAGTGGCGTAACGGAGTTTATATTCCGAATTTCCTGTCCACCCCATATAGACTTTGAATTAATTTATCCAAAAATGATAATGGTTTTTTTTTCAATTCTTTGTAATTGCAAACTGGACAAAAAGAGTAGAACTCATTTGGCATGAGCATATCACTTCGAGGAACAATAATTTTCTTCCAACCGCAAGAAGGACAATGGTAAGTATAAGGAGAAGGTCTTACGCACATTTCAATAGTGTTTTTAAAAAGTATGATGTCTGAATCAATTCAATAATTTTTGCTCTATCGCTCTTGATTTGAGAGATTCAAGCATTTTCGTTAAATCTTTGATTTGTTTTTCAGTCGATTTATTCAATTCTTTCTTACAATTACTAATGTAAATACGCAAACTTTCCGCAGTATCGTCTTTCTGGTTATACAAAACCCATGCTGTCACTGGCAATATACTTACAACTGCTACGAGGGTTATTCCTACACTCTCAAAAAAACCTGCACCATCATAAAGTCCACCCGATGAAGAACTTTTTGTTCTCTCAAAAGTTGTGTGTTCACTTTCTGAATGATTGTTGAATTGACGAGGGTAACCTAACTTAGCAGAAAAATTCCCATACATTTTGAAAGTTTTTTCTGTTTCTATTCCCATCAATTCGCTTAATTTTTTATTCAGTTCACTTGCAGATTTTTTGATATTTTTTTCTAAATTTTCATCTCCACTGCCAAAAATACCTAAATTTTCTTTTATATCTCTCAATTTTTCTTTTGTCCAATTATCAATTTCATTTTGCATCAAACTTTTACAACGCAATGGCAATCTCAAAATCAACGAATCAAAAAAATCATTGAATGCTTGTTGTTCAATTTCATGCTTACCGAATTGCTCAGTAATTCCAGCTCGTGTTTTTTTTCCTTCATTGCACACAGCAATTATAGAAATGCCGTTAATCTGTTTTTGTAATTCTTCTCTCAAAAGGTTTTCTTCTTCCTCTGAAATTAAATCAGATTTAGTAAGAACGACACTGATTTTGTAATTGTTTTCAATGAACTTTTTGATAATTTTAATATCGCAATCTTGAATTCTAGCTCCACTTGCTTGAATACAATAAAAAGCAGAATGAAACCATTTATCAGCCGATTCATTCACACTACGTTCTTTTAATTCTTTTTCTAAATCGTGCATCCAAGTTTCAGCTTGGTCTGCTTCTAACCCCCAAGAATCAAACAAACGAACAGGAAGTTCATTTATTTCAAAATCTATTTCGTGGAACCCTTGTTTCGTTACTGGTTTTCCAACTCCTGAATCAGCAATTTTTTTCCCATACAAATAATTGATTAACGAGCTTTTGCCAACCCCAGTTTGACCAACGATAACCGCGTTATATCTTGCATTCATGAATTTTCCTTTTTTTCTTTGTAATGTTTAAGAATTTCACTTTCAAAGAAATCAGTAATGTTTTCTAAAAATTTTTCTAATTCTTTTGTTTCACCAGCAATCACTTTTTCAGAAATAACAAAACATATTTCTGAAATTGCTCTGCCAATTGCATAAGTAATTGCTGAAGCTACTCCTCCTGTTATAAGTCCACCAACGAATGTACCAATACCAGGCAGCATTTTGATAAATTGAGACGCTAACCACGCCCCCGATTCTGAAATTAACGAACCTAAAACAGCCCCACCTAATAAATCTTTAACCTGAGACGCAAAAGATTCCATGTCATAAACGAAAAGAATTCGTGCAATCAAACCTGCTTGATTTGCTAAAAGAATAGGTGCATCTGAAAACGGAATTGGAGTGAAACCAATACCAAAAGCACCTAAAGAATGCTGGTCAATAATTCTTTCGGCTTCTTTTCGTTTTAATTTGATATTTTTACGTTGAGCGGAGACAAAGCCTGTTTTCAGGGCATCTGCTAAATTATCAACTGACCACTGGCAAAGTTCATTGAGTTGTAGATAATTTAAATTTTCTTGTGTAGTTGTCTCAAATACTTCAATAGTAGGTAATGTATTTTTTAACACATTACGCAACTCTATTGCATCTTCATCACTGATCAAATCAGATTTAGTTAATGCTACGGCAATTGGTAGCCCCGTTTGTTTTAGTTTTTGAATGGTTGAAATATCAAAATCTGTGATACGTCCGCCACTTGCCTGAATACAATACCAAGCAATGTGAATTGCATCATTGCTCGTTTTAAAATCAATCGCATAATCAATCACTTCTTTGATAAAGGCTTTTTCCTTATCGGAACCAATTTCATAACCTTTGGTATCAAATAAAACAACAGGGACTGAATCGCATGAAAAAGATTCAATATTTTGTGTAATGGGTTTGCCTACGCCAACTTTTGCTAGTTGTTCACCAAAGCAAGTGTTAATTAAGGAACTTTTACCAACTCCTGTACCGCCAATCAAAAGGATATTTGGTTTTTGTACGGTTCGTTTAAAACTATCAAATTCTTCCTTAAATTTATTCTCAAAATTGTGTAAGTCCATAATTTTCCTTTTGCTATCTCCGTTATTGTTGACATCTTTGCAAGTTGTTCTTATTTTTTAGCTCCAAGTTCCTCTGTACTCATGACAGATTTTACAACTCGGCAACGTGTAAATCTTCATACTGTTCAATCAATCCCCCTAGCAATTCCATCAATGAGGCTAACGGGTGTTTTTCATTTTCGCCCACCATATCAATCAAGTTATCTAGCAGGGATACGGCTTTTTCATAATCTTTGGTCATAATACCTTTAAATTTTCTTGTCCAGTAAGAATCAGAAAGCAAATAATGTTACCAACGCTTGATCTTGAGTAAATCGCTCCACTATGGGCAAATGTACCTAAATTCGTTTTAGTGATACTTGTTCGTTGTTTATGGGCAGATGAATTACACCTTATTATATAGGTGCTTTAAATTTCATCTCCGACCGATTATCACCTAAATTTTTCGATTTCTTGAGCGACCATCCCAAAAAGACACTGTTGTTTCGTAATCTTTCTCGTCAGGTATGACTAAAACGAATTTAGGTACATTTGCCGATTGGTTAGAGTAGTCGATCAGAAGGCGAATAATTCTTGAAGAGTGTTGCAAACCTCAATTTGGGTCTCTCTTTCGAGTTCACCTAATTGTTTTATCAGCCTTGTTTTGTCAACGGTTCTGAGTTGGTCAAGTAATATCAGCCCATCCTTGCCCTTAAAATGACACGTCACACGACTAGGATATGCAAACCCTTTGCTTGTCATAGGGGCAACAATAACAGTGCCTAAAACAGCCAATTCATCTGGTGACACAATAAGGCAAGGTCTAGTTTTGTTAATTTCCTGTCCTTTTGTTGGGTTCAGTTCGACTAACCAAATTTGAAAACGAGCTACCTGCATCACCATTCCCATTCAGTATCGGCGATTAAATCTGCATTCAACCATTCTGTGTCTAATGGTTCAGAACCTAACGCTTCAATTTGAGCCTTCCAAGAGGCACGAGGCGATTGTTTTGGGCTAATAAGCAGTCCATGTTCAACCACGCTTAAATTCAGCTCACAGTCCCTTAATTTAGCCTGTTCAATAAGAACTTTTGGTATTCGGATACCCTGTGAATTTCCTACCCTGACTAATTGCACCATAGTATTTTACCTTTTTTAAACATGGTTACGATGTAATCACTATTATTTAAGTTGGTAACGATGTCAATTAGAAAGTGGTCATGCCTGTTCAAAACCTATCAAAAACTATAAATGACCGTTATTTACCACCCAAATAAGCCGCAAATTAACATTTTTATCAAATTTGATACTTGGGTAAGGCTTTTACTTAGTTGTCGTTATTGGGGCAAATTGAGCTGTTTTAATGAATGTCATTTTTAAAAAATTCTATAAAATTTTTTAGTCATTTTTTTAGTTTTTCTACATTTCTCGTATAATTAAAGTTGCCTATTAAAAACAGCTTGTATGTGATTGTTTTTACTAATGATTAACCAATAAACTTCTTGACAATTAGGGGGTGTTGTGGTACCATTTCTCTTATGCTTTAGAGCATAAGATGTTTAATAAAAAGGAGAGTAATTTATCAGTTGTTATCGCTGTTTTAAAACAACTAAAATTTTAAATTTTTTAAGGATAAGAAAATGTACTCAGAAAGACAAAAAATCACAAACATAAAAAAAAATGAATTAACTGATTTTGAAAAAGAGTTTGTGAGTGCCTTCGCACAGGGGAAAAAAAGAGCTACAGAAATGTTAAAATCTGGTGAACCATTACTTAAAGCAATAGAATATGTTTTAGATAATTTAGAGTATGGGGCTTGTTACGCTAGGAAATGTAGATTTTTTAAAATAATAAATTATCCAGGTTTAAGTGTTGATTATAAATATCTTTTTTTAAAAGATATATTTAAAGATAGGTTTGATCAATACGATTTTAGGAGAATAATGAAAGTTTTTACTAAAGATGATAGATTTGATTTATCATTCGACGATAATTTTTTGTTAATGTGTGCGGTTTCAAAATATGTTACTTATCATGTAGAATCGATTAATTATCTTATGAATAATGAAAGAGTTAAGCAAAAAATATTAGAATCAGAACAATTTAATTGTTTAAACTTTCTTCCAATGGCAGTTAAAATTGAGAACAAAGAATTTTATAATGGAGTGATGGAAAAATACCCAGACAAAATGATATAAATTTTTTGAACTAATTTTAGAAGGGATTCTGTGAGAAACGGAATCCCTATTTTTTTGCCTTCATTTGCAGGAAGTTATCAGATAAGACCGATGTATCAGATGTGAGCTTACAATTCGTAATCGTCATAAGTTTGAAGCACCTGTTCCTTGGTAATTCCTAGATAGCGTAATGTTGTGGAGGTGTTGGAATGATTCAGCACCTTTGCAATGGTTTCAACGGCGACACCATCATCAAACATAGCTTTGCCGCGTGATTTACGCATAGAGTGGGTGTTGATGCCTTTGATTCTTAGAACGTCACCACATTCTTTGAATTTGACGCTTACGGCAACACGGCTAATGGGCTTGTTAGATGCTCGGTTGCTGTGAACTTGAAATAAATAAACATCATTTGGATATTTTGAGCGTCTAGCGTTAATCACTTCGATAGCGGGGTTATTAAGTCTAATGGTTTTAGATTTGCCTGTTTTTTCTTCAGTTAATACTAAAGTTCTGTCGGTGATGTTCAAATCAGAAAATTTGATTTTGAGTAAATCACCAATTCTTAAAGATAGATTCACGCCGATTTTCCAAATGTCAGCATAGATGGTGCTGTTTTCTTTTTTTAGATAATTATGAATTGTGTCGATGTCTTTTTTGGAGGCGGCGAGGACTTCGCGTTGGTTTGTTAAATCAGCTCGTTGTTTGGTTGTCATTTTGCACCTGATTTTAATTAACAATGTTATTTAAAAGAATTTATTTTGTTAATTAGAATAACAGATTTTGAAGTGATGTCAATAAAAACAGGTGGTTAGTAATTAACAAAATTACATTTTGTTAATTAAATCCTCTCTAACCCTCCATCCTCAAAACGACACACGAATTTTTGAAAAAAGCTCTTAACGGGAAACTTTTACCTATTTTGTGCATCAACCCGAAATTCACCATTTCTATTTGCTTTTTACGTCCTAGCGAGTATAAAATTTGATACATAGAATTTGGAGCTATTCATGGAAAAAGAAATTCGTTGGCTAGGCTCTTCTTATCAAGACATTCTCAAATTTCCCGAACCTATGCGTAAAGAAGCTGGATTTCAACTCGGAAAAGTACAAGCTGGCTTAGAACCTGAAAACTGGAAACCATTTGATGAAATAGGAGCTGGTACAAAAGAAATTCGTATTCGTGATGCGTCAGGAATTTATCGCGTCATGTATGTAGCTAAATTTGAAGATGCCATTTATGTGTTGCATTGTTTTCAAAAGAAAACAGATGCCACAACAAAACATGACAAAGAAATAGCTACCATTCGTTACAAAGCCATCATCGCCACTAGAGGTAAATCAAAATGATTGTTGATACGGAAATTCGCCATATCACCAAAGCGGGGAGCAACCTATTTTTAGAATTAGGGTTTAGTGCAACTGAAGCCGATGCTCTCCAAATACAATCGCAACAAAACATCAATGACGCTAGATTATTAAAAGAACAATTAATGAGTGAAGTTTCTAAATGGATTAGTGAAAATCAGTTAAAGCAAGCTCAAGCCGCTACGATACTGAATGTTACTCGTCCTAGAGTGTCTGATTTGGTCAATAAAAAAACGACTAAATTTACATTTGATGCTCTTGTTAATATGCTAAACCGAATTGGAAAGAAAATTGAATTTTCAGTTAGTTGATTTAAACAGAAAGCCTACTAAATAGCCGACATCTCATGCTTCCTTAGGCGTTAAAATTATGGCACTACAATTTTACGACAGCCCTTTCCATGTAAACCATGACCAAGAAACAGCAAACAAAATGGTTATTAAAATGGATTTATCCATCATGTTAAGCAAGTTGATTGTAAAGAAAAAATGGACACAATCTGAAGCGGCACAACAATTAGGTGTCACACAATCAAGAATATCAGATTTGATGAATTCCAAAATTGAGAAATTCACCATTGATACCATGTTCGATATGTTGGACAAATTAGGGTTTATAAAATGAGCTGGTCAATGCCAAACCTAAATAAAGCCACTGTTGTGATTGCCTCTATATTTAAACGAATTGATGCCCAGTGCCATGAGCAATGTAATTTCACGAAAACATGATGAACGTCAAACTGAAACCGCTTTTGTCGATTTGTTAGATAATTATTGCCGTCAACAAAACACGATAAAACCATTGAGCAGTAATTTATACGACAGAATTGAACAATTGAAAGCAAAAGCACAAAATGCCAAAGTCATTCAACCCGTAATATAAACTCGTAGAGCGTTTGCCAATGAAAATTCTTTGAATGTTTGTGCCATCGTTCGTTTGAAAAATCTAAATTGCCGACCATATTCCTCCATTAGAATTTTGCCTTCCATAGAAAGCATTACGCTTTCATAGTGAATTTTGAAGTCAAAAAATCCCTCTCTTAAATAGTCGCAATCTCCATATTTGTCGAATTGAAAAGTCCACTCTGATTTTTCTTTCGCCCATTCCATCCATTGTGATGAAGGCATCGAATCAAGTTCTACTAAAACGTTTTCATAATCACTTGGTTTATCATAAAGCAACGGATAAATGGTTTTTAAAAATGGAAGTAACTGCTCAAACCAGATTTCGTCTTTAAGTCGAAAATCGTAAATTTCTTCATTTTCAATAAGCTCATACAAATCAGCATCAAAACCACATTCTTGTTGAATCTTTGCTTGCAATTGTTCAACTGACATTTGAGCCTGTTGTACTTTTGTTTTTTCCACTCTAATTTTGGTTACTAAACCAATAGCTAAAAACCGTCCCATTTTCACGCCCTTTCAAATTAAACGTTATCAATATCAACAAAAAACAACCATCTTCAAGTTTTTGTTCTGAGTTACCACTTTCATTTTTTTATGTAGTGTTGCTCGGCGGATTAAAAAAACGATTTTTAATCCGCCGCTATCCACTACGCCATTTCTAGCATTTGCTCATCTAATCGCTTAATAAGGGTTAGACCCCGATTGCTACGCTTACCCTTCATGTTTCGGATAGTGCTTGTAGTGCTTGTTCCCAAAAAAGCTACGGCTTGGGGAAGCAACACAAAGTCCTCCTTCTGTCTTGGATGCAGCTTATGGTAAACGTTTCTGAGCCAATTTAGGGTTTTCGCAAATGAGTCCCTTGAAATGAACTGGGTAGTACCAAATTTTTTTACGCTCAACCGATATTCATCAGGAATATCATCTCCTCCATTAATCAGTTGTTTTACTGTGATATAAATTCTTAAATCATTGTAGAAAAAATTGTTATAGAGATATTCAGAATAGAACTCATATTTTTGTAATTTTCTTTTACATTCACCAACAGTTAAGTAATCCTCTACATCGAATGATTCTCTAAATTGTTCAACTGATTTTTCATCGAAAACATAATTCATCTTCACTCGTTCAGATTTTATGATGTTTTCTTTTCTCAAAAATCGAATTACATTTAATGGGAGTTTCAATAATTCAGCAAGTCTTGTTTGATTCATTATTGGATTTAGTTCTTCAATACATTTTTTCATTTTAGTGTACCTTCAATTTAAGATTTTTTTGTTAAAGTCCCCTCTCCGTTAAATTAAATAATCATTTGTACTACAAATTTTGTTGCTCGTTTTCATTTGCTCAGGAATGTCAAATACGACATCCCGATTCTGCTATCACTCA
>SESF01021002.1_pt1 | contig 10819 bp, 8 predicted proteins | sample 3171521 | NCBI WGS metagenome assembly SESF01 (sample SAMN10866945, study PRJNA518727) | freshwater metagenome | biome: subpolar coniferous forest; feature: holomictic lake; material: water; isolation source: holomictic Lake 227, 6 m and 8 m depth | place: Canada: near Kenora, Ontario | collected...
TGCAGGTAAACGGAGCCCGCGCGCTTCAGCGCCGTGATATCTTCGGGCTCCAGGCGCAGCACGCTTTCCAGCTCCTTGGCCGCCAGGTAAAATTTTGAATCGTAAATATAGCGCAGGGCCAGGTCTTTCTTGTGGTCCAGGACGGCCGCATTGGCCGGCTTGGTGTCGTTGAGCCTAAGCTGGGGGTCCTCCTCCTCCAGCAGCGCCACCAGGCGCGGAAAAACCGTTTCCTGCGGCGCCAGTTCCCCGGCGTAGCGCAGCGCGTCGTAGGCGAAGGGGAGGTCGGCGCTCTCTTTCAGCCAGGCGTTCAGGCCGGCGGCGGCGGCGTTCCAGTGGCGGGAGGGGGCCGCGGGCCGGCGCGCCACCACGGCGGAAACGCGGCGCAGGGTGGCCTGCAGCTTCTGGTAGACCGGGCTGGTGGGGTCCGAGGCCAGCATGGTCTCCATCCTCACCAGGGCTTCGGAGTAGTGACCTTTGTTCACCAGCGCGTAAAAACCGGCCTTCAGGCCGGCCGACGAGCCGGCCATTTTCTGGCGGGCCTCCTCTATCATGTTCCTGGCGGTCACCTGCTTGGCGTCCAGGCTCAGCACGGCGTTCCAGTGCTCTATGGCGTGCGGGTAGTCCCCCGCCATATAGTAGCTGAAGGCCTTGTCGTATTCGGAGCGCATGTCGGCGGGCGCGGGGGCCTCGGCCGCGCAGAACGGCGCCGCGCAGAGCGCGAGGGCGGCCAGTAAAGCGTAGGTGGGGCTGCGCATGGCGGTTATTATACCTTTTTGCTTTCTTTGTTTTCCTGGCGCATTATTATGATCTCTATGCGCCGGTTCTTTACGCGGTTGAGCTCAGTGTCGTTGGGGGCGGCGGGGCGGAATTCCCCGTAGCCGAAAGCGGTCATGCGCGCCGGCGCCACCCCGTCCTTGATGAGATAATCGATCACCGAGAACGCGCGCATCAGCGACAGCTCGCGGTTGGAGGCGAACTTGTGGCCCAGCATGCGGGCGGCGTCGGTGTGGCCCTCCACCACTATCTGGTTGTCCATTTTATGCAGGCTGCGCGCTACGGGGGCCAGCACTTCCACGGCGGTCTTTTTGAGCGTGGCCGAGCCGGAGTCGAACAGGATGGGGGCCGTGAAGGTGATCTTTATGCGCGAGGTGGTGACCTCCACGCCCAGCGAGCCTTCCGAGATCTGCTTTTTCAGGTCCTCCTCCACCTGCCGGGTGGCGGCCATTTCCTTCACTTTGTCGTCGGCCGACTTCACGCCCATGTCCTGCTGCAGCAGGGCCATGGCGGTCTCGTAGTCGGATTTCTTCATGTTGAAGGAGAAGCCGTACAGCGCCAGGAACAGTATGACCATGCAGGTCATCAGGTCAGCGTAGGGGACCATCCAGAGCTGGGAGGTGTTCTTGTTGTGGCTCATTTGCGCGAGACTATGATCTCTATCCTGCGGTTATGGGCGCGGCCTTCGGCGGTGGCGTTGCTGGCCACCGGGCGGTACTCGCCGTAAGCGGCGGCCACCATGCGCTCCTGCGGGATGGCGTATTTACTTGCCAGCAGCTCCACCACGGCGTTGGCGCGGGCGGCGGAAAGCTCCCAGTTGGTGCCGTAGTCGCCGGAGCGGATGGGCACGCTGTCGGTGTGGCCTTCCACGATGATGTCGTTAGGGAGGCGGCCTATCACGCGGGCCACGGCGCCCAGCACTTCGGCCGAGGAGGCGCCCAGCGCGGCGCGGCCCGACGCGAACAGCACCGGCGCGGCGATATTTATCTTTATCTGCTTTTCCGTCATCTGCACTTCGGCCATGTCCTTCATGCCGGCCTTGGCCATTTCCTCTTCAAGCTTTTTCGCCACGTCGGCTTCCTCGAACTTCTGCACCACGTCCAGCGCTTTCTGCTCTTTGAGCTTCTGGGAGTGCTCCTTGTCGAAGCCGTCGGAGAACGCGGCTTTCACGTTGGTCTCGCCCTGCAGGCTGAAGACGTAGAGGATCAGGAAGAACAGCATCAGGTTGGTCATGATGTCGGCCAGCACCACCAGCCAGAGCGGGTTGTCTTCGGACCTGGACGAGTACCGGCTTAAAAGGCTCATTTCGCGGCTTTGGCCTTGCGCCTGAGCGCCAGCGACAGGTAGCCCTCGAGCTTCTTGGAGACCAGCCAGGGCACGTCGCCTTCGTAGATGGACAGCACGCCTTTGGAGATAACTTCCCGGCTGAGGATGTCCTCGTCGGAATAGTAATTGAGCTTGCTGGCGATGGGCAGGAAGATGAAGTTGGCCGAGAAGATGCCGTAGAACGAGGCGGTCATGGCGATGGCCATCGACGAGCCCATCATCTGCGGGTTCTGGATGTTGCGCAGAACCTGCACGACGCCTATCAGCGTGCCCAGCAGGCCGAAGATGGGGGCGAAAGTGCCGGCGGAGGTGAAGACGTTGGTCTGCTGCTGGTGGCGCAGGCGGGTGGTGTTGATGTCATGGTCCATGCGTTCGCGCAGGATGTTCAGGTCAACGCCGTCGAGCATCATCTGGCAGGAGTCGGTGAGGAACGGGTGCGGGGATTTGGCCAGCTCGCCGGCCAGCGCCTCCATGCCGTTCTTCTTGCTGACCTCGGCGAAGTAGACGATGGAGCGGATGAGGTCGGCGATGGGCGGGCGCCGGGGCGGGAAGAGCACGAGCTTGAAGGAGGACGCCGTCCATTTCAGCGAGGCCCAGGGGTAGGAGATCATCACCGAGCCGAGGGTGCCGCCGAAGATGAGGATGATGGCTTCCCAGTTGAGCAGGAACTTCAGCATGCCGCCGGTGGAGAGCACGAAAAAGATAACCCCCATCCCGATAGCGCCGCCGAGTAAGGTCATTATGTCCATAGGTTTTGCCTCCGGTCAGGATTGTCAGCTCTTCGCCGGGACCGGCGGCTTCTCCGGTTTGGGGACGGCGGGCGGGGGCGGCACGGCGGCGGCGGGGGCCGGCGGCGGCGAGGCCGGAGCTTCCGTATGGGGGGGCGGAGCTTCCGTATGCGGGGCGGGAGGGGCGGCGGGCGCGCCGGGTTTGTCGGCCTCGCCGGGGGCGGCGAAGTAGCCGGGCAGCTTGTGCCCCGCCGCGGCGGAGGCCGGGGCGGCCGAAGCGCCGTGGGCGCCGCCGCGCGTGATGAAACCTTCGCTGATCATCTGGCGCAGGGCTTCCACCACCCTGGCCTTTTCCGCCTTATACGCGCCGGGCACGCCGGCCCGGGTGAGCTCCAGTTCCTGGCGGAAGCGCTCCTGCATGCCTTCGGTGAGCTTGTCGACGAAGATCTCGGAGTAGGTGGAAGTTTTAAGGGCCGCCGCCAGCACGCGGATGGGCAGGCGCCGCGCCAGCGCCTGGGCCTGCGCGGGTTCGAGGTCCCTGAGGTCGGACAGCTTGACCACCGCGGAGTTGAGCTTGCGCGAAAGCACGGGGTCGATGCGGCTGAACGCGGACAGGGTCTTTTCCTGCATCGCCTCGTCCAGCCCGTTGAGGATGGCCAGCGCCTTGTCCTCGCCGCCCACCACGTAGTCCAGCGCCGCCTGGATGTCCGTCTCCAGCGCGCGCACGCGGGCTTCGGGCAGCAGCCGCACCGCCGGCAGGGCGGCCAGGGCTTCCACGCTGCGCGGGTAAAGGGCTTCAGAAAGCTTGGCGGCCACGTCGCCCGTAACGTAGCTGAGCACGATGGTAAGGTCCTCGGCCGGGCGCGACTGCATGATGAAGGCGAGGCTGGCGGCGTTGGCGGCGGTGAGGAACCAGAAGGGGGGCTTGCGGCCGTCGGCGGACGCCGCGCTCAGCAGCTCTTTGGCCGCTTCGGCCGGGGCCTTGTCCGGGACTTCGGCGGCGCGCTCGCGGGAGGCTTCGGAAGTGGCGGTGTTCTTCGCGTTGAAGGCTTCCACGAACGACCGGGCGGTGCGGGAGAGGGGGGCCAGGAACAGGAAGACTACGGCCAGCACCAGCAGCAGCACCAGCGCCAGCCAGGCGAGGCTCCACACGTTGGGCGGGGCGAGGAGGTCGGAGAACGAAAGGGCGCGCGACTTGCGGAAATTCATCTTCTCCACGCTCACCAGGTCCTGCCGTTCGGGCGGCAGGCCCAGCAGCCCGGCGGCCAGCTTCACCGCCAGCTTGGTGTCCTCTTCGGACACCGACTTGTCCAGGATGATGCTGGCGGAGATCTTCTTTACCATGGTGAGCGTGCTGGATAGGGACAGCTCTCCCACTTTCTCTTTTTCCGGGACGCCGGGCATTATTTCCACCGCCGCCTTCCTGCCCTGCACCTGCTCCTGCATGTCGGCCGAGATTATCACGATGATGTCCTCGGTGCCCAGCGCTTCGGCCAGCACCAGCCTGAGGCGTTTTTCCAGGGAGTTCTCGAGGGCCAGCTTGGCTTCCAGGGGGGAGGACGCTACGCCCTGCGCGTAAAGCTGCGTTCCGGCGGCGGCCAGCTGCACGGCGAGCGCGGAGAAGAGCAGGAGTTTCTTCATATTGTGGTCCCCTTATTGAACGTACGGCGCAGTAAGCCCCAAACTGCCTACATGGTTTCATTATATTAATATTAGCGGTTCCGCACAAACCGCCGGCGCGGCCGGGCGGGGGGCGGGCGCGCGGAAATTACCGGTTGACTTGTCCGGGCTGTTTTACTACCATTCAGAAGTATTCGAAAAACATATTAGGAGGAGTTGATGAAAAACAAGTTACTCGCAGCTGCTGTCTGTCTTGCGCTGGGCTCCGCGGCCTTCGCGGCCGACGGTTCCGTGTCCTTCGACAAGAAAGGCAGCCTGGCGCAGCTAGTCAGCCAGATCAAGGCAGCCGCGCCCGAAGCCGGCGTGATACCTCTGCCCGGCAACCCCAAAGCGGCGAAGAAATGGACCGTGATGGTTTTCGTGAACGCCAAGAACAATCTCGAGGAATACGGCCTGTTGGACGTCAACGAGATGGAGAAGATAGGCTCCGACGACAATATCAGCATCGTCGCCGAGCTGGGCCGCATAGCCGGCTACTCCACGGCCGACGGCGACTGGAAAGGGTCGCGCCGCTACCTGATACAGAAGGACGCCGATACCGCCGCGATAACCTCGCCGGTGGTGATGGAGATCCCCAAGGCCGACATGGGCAGCTGGCAGTACCTGGCCGACTTCACCAAGTGGGCCATGACCAACTATCCCGCGCAGAACTACGCGCTGGTGGTGTGGAACCACGGCTCGGGCTGGAACAAGACCGACCCCATGGCCGACGGCAAAGGCATCTCGTATGACGACGAGACCGGCAACCATATAACCACCGCGCAGCTGCGCTCTGCTCTGGCCGCCGTGGGCGGGGTGAATATCCTGTCCATGGACGCCTGCCTGATGCAGATGATAGAGGTGGCCTACGAAGTCAAAGGGCTGGCCGAATACGTGGTGGCCTCGGAAGAGACCGAGCCCGGCGACGGCTATACCTACGACTCGTTCCTGGGCCCGCTGGCCAAGAACCCGGACATGGATTCGGCCGCGCTGTCGAAGATCATGGTGGACGGCTACACCGACCATTACCAGGCCATCAACCAGGGCGCCACGCAGTCGGCCGTCAAAGTGGCCGCGCTGGACCAGTTCGTTGCCGTTGCCGACGCCTTCACCGGCGCGCTGATAGCGGCCAACGACCTCACCGTGGCCAAGGCCGCCAAGGCCAAGACCCAGGCGTTCTATTACTCCAGCAATAAGGATATGTACCACTTCGCGAAGCTGATCAGCGAGACCACCGCCAACGCCGACGTTAAGGCGAAGGCCCTCGAGCTGATGGGCTATATCAAGAACACGCTGGTGCTGCACAGCAGGGCTTCCGGCGCGAAGTACGCCAATGCCTACGGCCTTGCCGCGTACATGCCTTCCTCCTACACCGCGGCTTACGACAGCCTGCTGTGGGCGAAGGACTCGAAATGGGACGACTTCACCAAGTGGCTTAAATAAGGGCCCGGACGAAGCACAGCGAAGGGCGGGGGCGACCCCGCCCTTCTTTATTGTATTCGGCGCGTAACATTTTGGCCATTGAAACGGGCCCTCCGTAATGTATACTATCTGCACGGGTCCGCGCCCCCGGGGGCACCCCCGCGGGCCGGGATGCGGCTATGACGAGAAGACTGACCGCGATATTCTTTTCCTGCGCGCTGCTGGCGGCCGCGCGCCCCGGCCTCCTGCGCGCCGGGGCCGACGCCGGCACCACCGCCGCCAATTTTCTGAAGATACCGGTGGCGGCCATCCCGTCCGCCATGTCGGACGCCTATACCGCCATGGTGGGGCCCGATTCCATCCTTTATAACCCGGCGGCCCTGGGGCTGCTCAGCTATTCCTCTTTTTCCGGCGCGCACAACCAGTACCTGGAGGGGATAAGCCAGGAGTACGCGGCCCTGCTCTACAGCTTCAGGTACGGCACGGTGGGGGCCGCGTTCACGTCGGTGGCCAGCGGCAAGATAGACGCCTACGACGCCGACGACATGCCCATCGGCAAAACTTCCACTTCGCACCGGATGATGATGGTCTCCTACGGGCGGAGCTGGCCGCATTTCAACGAGGACGCGGGCCGCCTCGACCCGATGCTGATAACGCCCAGCTGGACCAAGGTGGAGCCGGTCACCAGCTTCAGGCCCAGGTCCTACCGCTTCTCGGCAGGGGTCAGCATAAAAAAGATCACCGAGAAGCTCGACGAGGAAACGTCCTCCGTGCAGGCTTATGACGCCGGGCTGATGCTGCTGCTGCCGGGACATTTCCACATGGGGCTGGCCGCGCTCAATTTCGGCGGCGGCCAGAAGATAGTGAAGGATACCTTCCGGCTGCCCTCCTCGGTGCGGTTCGGCGTGGCCAAGGATTTCCATACCATGAACGACGTGATGATCTTCACGCTGGCTTCGGACGCGGTGAAGTACCGGGACACGGCTTACTACAACACCACCGGCGTGGAGGTGGACGTGATGCGCATGTTCCAGTTCCGCCTCGGCTACAAGACCAGCAAGGACGCGGGCTCGCGGCTGTCCGGCGGGTTCGGCCTTAACTTCGACCGGCTGGCTGAGAAGGACAGCCTGGTGCACGGCATGCGCGCCGACTACGCCTTTGTGGATTACGGCGACCTGGGCGCCACGCACCGCCTGGGCATACAGCTTATCTGGTGAAACCCGCGCCGTCAATGTTTTATATAATTAACTGATGAACACCGAGCAGTACCTGGAGCGCAACGCCGCCGCCGTGAACGCCGCCCTGCCGGGGTTCGTCCGCGGCCTGAAAGGGGCCGAGCCCGGCCTGGCCGCCGCCATGCTGTATTCGCTTTCGGCCGGCGGCAAGCGCCTGCGCCCGGCGCTGATGGGTGCGGCCTACGAGGTTTTCGGCGGCAGGGCGAAGGATATCCTGCCGGCCGCCTGCGCGCTGGAGATGGTGCATACCTATTCCCTTATTCACGACGACCTGCCCTGCATGGACGACGCGGACCTGCGCCGCGGCCGCGCCGCCTGCCACAAGGTTTACGGCGAGGCCCGGGCGGTGCTGGCCGGCGACGCGCTGCTGACCGACGCTTTTACCGTGCTGACGGGTTCCCGCTACCCGGCGCGGGTCAGGAAAGAGAGCCTGCTGGCCGCGGCGGGCATACTGGCCCGCAGGGCCGGTGCCCGCGGCATGGTTGCCGGTCAGGCGGCCGACCTTGCGGCCGAGGGGTTCCTGGACCGGAAAAGGAAGCTTCCCGCGGCGCGCCTTAAGCGCGAGGGGCTGGAACTGCTGGCTTACATCCATCTGCACAAAACGGCCGACCTGATAACGGCGGCGGTGGAAATGGGCGCGGCGCTGGGCGGCGCAGGCGGAAAAGAGCTGAAGGCCCTGTCGGCTTTCGGGCGCGATATCGGCCTCTGCTTCCAGGTGGCGGACGACATCCTGGACGCCGCGGGCGACAGCGCGAAACTGGGCAAGAGCGCCAGCGACGCGGCCAACCATAAACTTACCTACGCCACGCTGCTGGGCGTGCGGGCGGCCCGGGAGCGGGGGGGCGCGCTGCTGCGCTCGGCGCTGAAGAATTTAGCTAGGGCCGGCGGAGCGCCGGCGGCTGCCGCGCGGCTGGCCGCGCTGGCCGGCTTCGTCCACGGGAGGGACAGATGAAGCTGCTCCCCGGCATAAACAGCCCCGCCGACCTGCGCAAGCTGGACGTGGCCGCGCTGCCCGGCCTGGCGCACGAGGTGCGGCGCCTTATCATCGACGGGATCAGCCGGACGGGGGGGCACCTGGCCTCCAGCCTGGGCGCTACCGATCTCATCCTGGCGCTGCATTACGTGTTCGACACGCCGCGCGACAAGATAGTTTTCGACACCGGGCACCAGGCCTACGCCCACAAGATCCTCACCGGGCGGGCCGCGGAGTTCCATACGCTGCGCACGCGCAAAGGCCTGTCCGGGTTCCTGAAGCGCTACGAATCGGAATACGACGCTTTCGGCGCCGGGCACGCCTCCACCGCGCTGTCGGCGGCGGCGGGCATGGCCGCGGCGCGCGACCACGCCGGCGAGAACTACCGGGTGGTGGCCGTGGTGGCCGACGGGGCCATGACGGGCGGGATGTCCTGGGAGGCCATGCAGAACGTCGGGCAGCTGGGCACCGACCTGCTGGTGGTCCTGAACGACAACCAGATGTTCATCTCCGAGCGCGTGGGCCGGCTCGGCCACATCCTTACCAAAATGCTCAACCTGGGCGCGGTGCAGCGCGCCGTGCGCAGGACCGAGCTGTTCCTGGGCCGCTTCCCGCACTGGGGCCGGCGCATACGCCGGGTGATCAAGCGCGTGCGCGTGCTGTTCTTCCCCGGCATGATCTTCGAGGAGATGGGCTTCGCCTATTTCGGGCCGGTGGACGGGCACAATATCCCGGAGCTGGTGGAAGTGCTGGGCTACGTGAATAAATCCACGGGCCCGGTAATGCTGCACGTGGTCACGCAGAAGGGCCGCGGCTACGAGCCGGCCGAGGATTCCCCTACGGAATTCCACGGCACGCCCAAGTTCGATATCGAGACCGGGCTGTCCGCCGCGGCGGCCGGCCCGGCGCAGCCGCCGTCCTTCACCTCCGTTTTCGGCGGCACGCTGCTGGAGCTGGCGCGGCGCGATGCGAAGATCTGCGCCATCACCGCCGCCATGCCCGAAGGCACCGGGCTGGACAAGTTCCGCGACGCCTGTCCCGCGCGCTATTACGACGTGGGCATAGCCGAGGAGCACGCCGTCACTTTCGCGGCCGGCCTGGCCGCGCAGGGCATGAAGCCGGTGGTGGCCATCTATTCCTCTTTCATGCAGCGCTCGTTCGACCAGGTGATGCACGACGTGGCGCTGCAGGGGCTGCCCGTGGTGATAGCCATGGACCGCGCGGGCGTGGTGGGCGAGGACGGCCCCACGCACCACGGGGTTTTCGACCTGTCGCTGTTCCGCATGCTGCCCGGCGTGGTGGTGATGGCGCCGGCCGACGAGGACGAGCTGCGGCATATGCTGGCCACGGCGCTGGCCTGCGGGCGGCCCGCGCTGCTGCGCTACCCGCGGGGCAAAGGTTTCGGCGTGCCGCTGGACGGCGCGCCGCGGGTGCTGCCGCTGGGCAAAGGCCGCGCGCTGCTGGCCGGGCGGGCGCTGAATTTCCTGGCTATAGGCAACCGCGTGCACCCCGCCCTGAAAGCGGCCGGGCTGCTGCGGGCGCGCGGCATAGACGCCGGCGTGGCGGACCTGCGTTTCATAAAACCCCTCGATACGGAACTGGTGGAGCGCCTGGCGGCCCTGGGGCCGCTGGTGACCGTGGAGGACAACGCGCTGGCCGGCGGCTTCGGCTCGGCGGTGCTGGAACACCTTAACGCGGCCGGGCTGGACGCGCAAGTGCTGCGCCTGGGCATCCCCGACGCCTGGGTGGAGCACGGCCGGGTGGACGAGCTTTACGAGGACCTGGGGCTGAACCCCGCGGGGCTGGCCGAAGCGGCGGCCGGCTGGCTGGAAAAAATTTCGAAACAAAAGACCGCAGCTTAGGAGTTCAATGTGAAAAAGACACAGAAGATCAGCAAAGAGGTTCTGGCCCTGCGCCGGACCAAGGCCTACCGGAAAGCTTATACCGACGACGATTTTATGAGCCGCAGGGAGCTGCGGCCCGTGCGGCTGCAGCTGGAGCTGCTCAAGCCCGAGCTGGCGCTGGCCGAGCACGATATCAAGACCACGGTGGTGGTCTTCGGCAGCGCGCGCACGCGCAGCGCCGAACAGGGAGCCGGACGCGAGGCCGAGCTGCGGGAGCTCCTGAAAGAGCACCCCGGCGACGCCGCGCTCAAAAGCAAGCTGGCGGCCGCCCGCAGCCTGAGGCCTTCCGCGAAATACTACGAGGTGGCCAGGGAGTTCGCGAAAATAGCCTCCATCCGCGACTGCGCGCCCGGCCGCAGGCTGACGGTGGTTACCGGCGGCGGCCCTGGGATAATGGAGGCCGCCAACCGCGGCGCCCACGAGGCGGGGGCCAAGAGCGTGGGCCTGAACATAACGCTGGACATGGAACAGGGGCCGAACCCGTACGTGTCGCCGGAGTTCTGTTTCCGCTTCCATTACTTCGCCATACGCAAGATGCATTTCGTGATGCGCGCCAGGGCGCTGGTGGCGTTCCCGGGCGGCTTCGGCACCATGGACGAGCTGTTCGAGGTGCTGACGCTGATACAGACCGGCAAGAAAAGGCTGCTGCCTATAGTGCTGGTGGGCAGGCAGTACTGGTCCGATATCCTGAACTTCGACAACATGGCCAAGTGGGGTTATATAGCCAGGGAAGACCTGAAGCTTTTCCGCTACGCCGAGACCGCGGAGGAGATCTGGGCGCATATAACGGCCTTCTAC
>SESF01014574.1_pt1 | contig 10818 bp, 9 predicted proteins | sample 3171521 | NCBI WGS metagenome assembly SESF01 (sample SAMN10866945, study PRJNA518727) | freshwater metagenome | biome: subpolar coniferous forest; feature: holomictic lake; material: water; isolation source: holomictic Lake 227, 6 m and 8 m depth | place: Canada: near Kenora, Ontario | collected...
TACGGCTGGCGACAAAACCCGCCCCTCCGGCCAGCAGGAAGGCTGCGACTCCCGACCAATTGGTAGCAGATCGCAGGAAGCTCCGCCGGCCCGCGTCGGCCGCACCCGCGTCGGCGGCGCGTGCGCCGGCGGCGCGTGCGCCGGCGGCGCGTGCGCCGGCGGCAGGGCCGCGGGGAATTCGGGCAGCCGCCAGGGCTTTCGCCGAAAATGCGATAGACCGCGATGGACAGACCGCCACGCAATCAAAACAGCGGATGCAACGTGCCTCGTCGATCGCGGGGGCTTCAGCCGCGCCTCGCTCAGGCTCGCTTATGCAGGAGGCGCGGCAGGCGCGCGAGCAGGCGCCGCAGGCTGTGCAGCTGCCTTTGTCCACACGCAGGCGGAACAGGGGCTTCGACGAAAGGAAGCGGAGAATGGCGCCCGTCGGGCAGAGGAGGTTGCAGAAGATGCGGCCCCGCGTCATGACAAGTGCGAATAGGGCAAGGCATATCATGATGCCCTCGAAGCCCTGGACAGGCTCCCAGGGGATGGGCCCGGGTGCAAGGTCCCAGGAGCCGAAGGCTCGGGCCAAGGCAGCGGCAACATTGTTGGCCAAGGCAGCAGCGGGCCGCAGGACAGCGGAAGCCAGCTTCCCGAAGGCTGCCCAAGGCTCGACCAGACCCAGGAGGAGGGGGAGGCCGGCCAGGGCCGCTACCGCAACAAGGGAGAAGGCCGCTGCATGGACGAGAGGACGCCCCGGACGGTAACGGAAGAACCTGGCACGCTTTCCCGGAAAGGCGCGACGCAGGGCGACAAGGCCATCCTGAAAGGCCCCGAGGGGGCAGAGAAAGGAGCAATAGACACGACCCAGGGTCAGCGTGGCCAGCAGCATGACAATTATGACGACAATGGCGCCGAGGCCAGCCCCGGCTGCGAGCCGGAGGGAGGGGGCGACAGCGAGCCGCTCGAGTGCGGGGAAAAGCTGAAGCCCCGGAAGGAGGTCGAGCACTGAAGCTTCCCGCGACGAGGGAAGGAGGAAGAGCCAGGAATAAAGGACAAGGATGAGGGAGGAGCCAGCGACACGGAGTGCCACCAGGGGGGATCTCCAGCCCTTCCGACTCACCCTGCCCCTCCTAGCCATGGGAAATTCCGGAAGCCCTCAGAGCTGGATCCGCCGGATGTCGAGGCTTGTCAGGTCGGCGCTGCCGAGGCCAAGGGCAGCGGCCATCCCGATGTAGGGAAAGGTCCTCTGGCCCGATCCGAAGCTCTTCGCGGAGGCGGCGTCCACTGCCACGATGTCGGGACTGAGGATCTGCATGCCGAGCTCGGCGTAGCGTGTGGAGCCATTGCCCCTCGGCCCCCCCGTCAGCATCACGCGAGAAGCGTCCACGACCGTGAGTTTCGGCCTGACGGCCAGGGCAACCTCGGCGATGCAGCGGTCGAGGCCCTGGAAGTGGAAGGCCTGCCGGTCCCAGACCGTGCCCATGAGGTTCTTGAGCGCGCAGGTCATGCCCGCCCCGCCGTGGGACTTGAGCACCGGCACGTTGATGATGGAATCGGCCTCGAGGAGGAGTTCGTGCACCTTGACCGATGAAAGGGTGGTGGCGCCCCGCATTTCCACCTTGTGGTAATAGGATTCGCTGCCGGCAGGAGCCACCGTGGCACCCGCCTGCCTCGCTGCGGCCTCGATGCCGGAGCTCTTGTAGCAGGCCCGCCATTCGTCGCAACTATGATCGACGACATAGACCCTTTTCGCGCCGGCCGCCAGGCAGGCTTCGATGATGGCCGCCACGAGGAGGGGATTGGTGTTGGCCGCCCGGTCGGGAGCCACGTCCCAGCCGATGTTGGGTTTTATGACGACTGTTTCTCCCTTGGCCACAAAGCGCCCCATGCCTCCGAGGGCCGCTATGCCCGCAGTGAAGAGCTTCACCGGGCCGTCAGCGGCGGCAGACGTCCCCGTCGGGCCCTTGACGGCCACGAGCTGGGGAAGGGCTTCGGAAACCGGAACCCTGCCACCGTCCCAGCTCTCCGCGGCAGGCCCGAATCCCCCCGGTTCCCCGGCCGGCGACGCTCGCAGCGTCGACGATCCCCGCATGGCTCGCGTCGCCGGCGATCCCCCTGCGTCGAGCATCGCAGCAAAGAGCCGCCCGCCTGCCAGAAGTCCGGCAGAGGCAACACCCAGGCCTGCCATGCGCTTGATGAACTCCCTTCGATCCATTGCTCCCCTCCCCCGCGCGTCCCTTCGGGCCTGGCTACACGTTGAATTTGAAGAAGATCACATCGCCGTCCTGCGCCATCGCCGTGGCGATGGCGCGCGTACGGATGTCGTGCCAGACGGCCTGGCTATACATTGAACTTGAAGAAGATCACATCGCCGTCTTGCACGACGTAGTCCTTGCCTTCCTGCCTGAGCTTCCCGGCTTCCTTGATGGCCCTTTCGGTGCCCAGAAGGACAAGATCGTCATAACTATAAATTTCAGCCTTGATGAAGCCCTTTTCGAAGTCGGTGTGGATGACCCCGGCTGCCTGGGGAGCCCTGTCGCCTGCCTTGATGGTCCAGGCGCGGCACTCGTCCTCGCCCGCGGTGAAGAAGGTGCGGAGGCCCAGGAGGCGGTAGGCGGCGTGGATGAGGGAGGCGAGCCCCGTCTCCTCAAGGCCAAGTTCGGAGAGGAACTCGCGCCTTTCCTCCTCGCTGCCGAGGTCGCCGAGCTCGGCCTCGAACTTGCCGCAGATCACCACGGCCTCCGAACCGATCGCGGCGGCGGCACGGCGCACGGCCTCGATGTGGGCATTGCCGGACTTCATGCCCTCCTCGTCGGTGTTGCAGACAAAGAGTTCCTTCTTCATGGTAATGAGAAAGGCCTTCTTTATGGCTTCGGCCTCTTCGGGGTCAAGGGCGACGGTGCGGGCCGCCCTTCCCTCCTGGAGGGCTGGGCGGATTTTTGCGAGGGCGGAAAGCTCGCGCTCCGTCTCCTTTTTTATCTGCGCATCCTGGACCTTGAGCTGCTTCTGGAGCTTCTCGACGCGCTTGTCCACCGTGTCGAGGTCAGCCAGGGCAAGCTCCGTGTGGATGACCTCGATGTCGTCCGCGGGATCGACCTTGTTGGCCACGTGGATGATGTCCGCGTCCTCGAAGCAGCGCACGACGTGGGCGATCATGCCGACCTCGCGGATGTGTGAGAGAAACTGGTTGCCCAGCCCCTCACCCTTCGAGGCACCGCGCACGAGGCCCGCGATGTCCACGAATTCCACGATGGCAGGCACCGTCTTTTTCGGCTTGAACATGGCCGAGAGCCTTGTAAGGCGTGCGTCGGGTACCGCCACGATGCCGACATTGGGATCGATGGTGCAGAAGGGATAGTTGGCAGCCTCGGCCTTGGCGCTCGTCAGGGCCGAAAATATGGTGGACTTGCCGACGTTGGGTAGTCCGACGATTCCGCAATTGAGGGGCATCTTTCCTCGCAGGGTCTCAAGATGCCCCACTCTAGTGAAAAAGCCGGGTCCGGGTATATGGGGAGGCTGGACGCGGCGCCCTCAGCCCTGGGAGAGGGCGACAGGCCACTTCCCTCATTCCTCCAGAGGAAAGGTCAGGATGGAGGAAGTCCCTGTGTCGGCGCCCTTCATGCTGAAACCGCCGCCGATCTGTCCGGAAAGGCCGTGAATGAGCTTCATGCCCATCCCAGCATGGTTTTTATGATCAAAGCCTGACGGCAGGCCGACGCCATCGTCACGTACAATCAGTTCAGCGCCGACTTCGGTCCTGCGGAGCGAAACGAGGACCTGGCCCGGGTGATCCCCGGGAAATGCATACTTGATGCTATTGGTCAGCAATTCCGTCAGTATCAGGGCGATCGGCACGGCGATTGGAGTCTTTACCGAAAGCTCCTCCATTTCGGTCCTGAAATGGATCATTCCCTTGAAAGCGGATACCGCCGAAACGACTTCCAGACAATAGGTATCGAGCCGCAGCTCGCTGAAGCTGCCACTCTGATATAAGAGCGCATAGAGCTGCGAAATGGTTCGGACCCGTCCTTCCAGTTCCCCGAGGGTATCCCGTGCCTCGGCACTCTCCGCTTCCTCCGCGGACAGGCTCACGAGGGCGCTGATCATGTTGAAGCTGTTCTTGACGCGGTGCTGGAGTTCGCTGAGGAGGGTGCGTTTTTCCTCACTCACTACGCGCAAGGCTGCCTCGATGGCCAAGCGGTCGCCGATGTCGTGGGCCATGGCAAACATGACGGGCCTTCCCTGCCAGGAGTAGGACCCGCCGACGATCTCGACGGGAAAGATGGTCCCGTCCTTTTTCCGGTGCCAGCGAAGGGGGATGAAGGATGTGGCTTTGTCCTGGGCCTGTGCCGTGGAGATCACGGCTTCGGTGCTGACGTCGTCGATGGTCATGCCGTCGACCAGCTCTTCCCTCCCGAATCCATAGAGCCTGGTAAAGGACTCGTTCACATCGATGATCTTGAGTGTCTCAAGGTCGAAGATGCAAATCGCAAAGACCTCGTTGTCGAAGATGATGCGGTATTTTTCCTCGCTGCTGCGGAGATCCGCGGTAAGCCGGGCCGCAATCCTTTGCGCCTGGTTTCGGGTTCGCAACAGGACATGGAAGACGGAAAAAAGCAGCAAGGATATCAGGATTCCCATCAACAGGATGAACCAGAAGAGGCTATTGTCCGACTTAAAAGTCGCACCGCGGGGGTTGGAAAAACCGAGGGTCCACTCCAGGCCTGCCATGTTCACGGTACTTGTCTTTGACAGGCTTCCGCGCGGCCTGGCTACTTCCCCGGAAATGCTGCCGCTGTCAAAAAGCAGCGAGGAATCCGACCCTGCGCCGCCAAGATGTATCTGAAGAGAAAGCTGCTGATCATGGTACTTCGCTGTCCAGGCAGCCAGGACCGAATTCATCTGGTCGTTCAATCGATACGGGCTGTACACCCATCCCATGATGGCTGCCCGGCGTTCTCCGATGGTTCCGGTTGGCATGCCTTGCTTATAGACAGGCAGATACAGGAGGATCCCCGGCTGGGGATTCTCTTTGGTTTCCTGGACCAGGCGCACTATTCCCGAAAGCCTTGGCAATCCTGTATCACGGGCGTCTTCCATGGCACTGCGTCGCACAGGCTCGGAAAACATGTCGTAACCGAAGGCCCGGAGATTCTGTCCTGCGAAGGGCTCGAGATAGATGATCGAGGAATAGATCGGACGTGGACCCTCGGGCCAGACCATATACGAGGGAAAGCCCTCGGCGCGGATTTCGCCTGTATTGCGAGCAAGTTGGTCTGGCTGGATAAGCAGGGAATAGCCGATGCTCTGGATGCCAGGAAGGTCCGATCCTAAGTCAAGCGCGGTCGTAAAGACCTTCCATTGATGTCGCGAAACAGTTTCGGATGTATCGAAAAACGCAGCGCCTGCATGGAGAACACGCGTAAAATCGTCAAACCTCTCAAGGATAAGGAATTGGATCTCGTCGCAGGCAGCATTGAAGCGGAGACGAGCCTCGGCTCTGGAATGGTTCCCTTCATGGGTAGCAATGAGAACGGTCAGGCCAAGACAGAAAACCAGGATTACGACCTGTCCCGCTCGAAAAAAGATGCGCATTTTGTCCTTATGCTTTGTCTCAGCAAGAAAAGCCTGAATATCGGCTCGAAAGTCCGCTGAAAACAAATCGCAGGACTCTATCATGCAGGATGCAAAGTGTCAAATTTTTCAGACAGAATCAGACCTTCGTTTCTCATGGTGAAATGGATAGTTCAAATACTGCAATTTTCTTTACGCAGGGCCCTATTTGGGTATAAAATCGAATGAATAAATTTCGCCCCCAAGGAGCAGGCCATGCCCGACCTCGAGAAGTTGCTTTCAAAAAATGCGCGGAACATGCGAAAGTCCGTTATCCGCGAACTTCTCAAGCTCACCACCCAGCCTGACATCATTTCCTTCGCTGGGGGCCTTCCCGCTCCGGAAACCTTCCCGGTCGAGGACCTCCGCAGGGCCGCCGACGAGGTATTCACCAAACACGCCTTCAAGGCCCTCCAGTACGGCACCACCGAGGGCGACGACGAACTCAGGCTTGAACTCATCAAATTCGAGGAGCGCGGCGGGGTAAAGCTGGCCCTCGACAACATCCTGGTCGTTTCGGCAAGCCAGCAGGCCCTCGACATGATGCCCAAGCTCTTCGTCGATCCTGGAGACTATGTCATCGCGGGGCGGCCGACCTATGTCGGCGCCATACAGGCCATCACCGCCTACCAGGGCAGGGTCCTCGGTATCCCCTTCAGCCCCGAAAACGACGGCTTTGACATGGACGAGCTCGAACGGCGCTTTGGGCGTGCCGTGCATTCGAGGCAGCGGGTCAAGTACATCTACGTGATTCCCGACTTCCAGAACCCCTCCGGCATCTGCTGGAGCCTGGCCAAACGGAGGGCCCTCCTCGACTTTGCCTACCGCAACGAGCTCCTCATCGTCGAGGATTCCCCCTACCGCGAGATCCGCTTCATCGGCGCGCATATTCCCTCGATCTACCAGCTCGACCAGGAGGGCCAGAACCGGGGGATCGTCATAGGCCTGAAGACCTTCTCCAAGATCCTCGTGCCCGGTGCGCGCGTGGGCTGGGTGATGGCGAGGCCCGAGATCATCTCGAAGCTCGTCACGGCCAAGCAGGCCATGGACCTCTGCACCAACGTCTTCGCCCAGAAGTGGCTCGCCGAGTACCTCAAGACCGGTAAAATATACCAATTGATCGAGAATACCTGCGCCAACTACCGCGCCAAGCGCAACCTCATGATCGAGATGTTCAAGCTGCACATGCCCAAGCGCTGGGATCTCCGGTGGACCGAGCCCGAGGGGGGCCTCTTCCTCTGGCTGTCACTGCCCAAGTACATCAATACCGATGCCTTGATCCACAAGGCCGTGGCGAGGAAGGTGGCCTATGTCATCGGCTCGGCCTTCTACTTCGACCAGCCTGAGATGAACGCAATGCGGATCAATTTCTCCTACTCCTCGCACGGGCAGATCGAGGAGGGAGTCAAGCGCCTCGCCGCCGTCATCACCGAAGAGATCTCCGCCCACGAAGCCGGCCCCCGAGGTCAGACGCAGGCAGAAATCTGAGCTCGGGGAGCGCGCAGGACCGCGCGCAACGTGGTTGCCCGAGCGATAGCTCGGGTACGTCATGGATGACGAGGTCAGACGCAGGCAGAAATTTGACCTCGCGGGGCAGGGTCGCCCTCCTCGGCCTGCCCGCCGACGAGCATTCCTCCCACCTGCGCGGGGCAGCCGCGGCTCCGCCGGCCATCAGGGCAGCCCTCGCCTCCCCCTCCTCGAACCTCTGGGCGGAAAATGGCGTGGATATCGGCGCCAAGGGCATGATCGCCGACCTCGGGGACCTCCCCTTGGGCGGAAAGCTTGACCTTGAAGCCATCGAGGCAGGCGCCCGAGGAGCGTTGGCGGCTGCTCCCCGGGCCATCTTCCTCGGTGGCGACCATTCAGTGAGCTGGCTCCTCCTCCGCGCGCTGTCCGAAAGCCGGGGGAAGAACCTCACCGTACTCCATTTTGACGCCCACCCCGACCTCTATGACAGCTTCGAAGGCGACCGCCTCTCCCACGCCTGCCCCTTTGCCCGCGTCATGGAGGAGGGCCTGGTCAGCCGTCTTGTCCAGGTAGGCATACGCGGCATGAATAGCCACCAGGCCCAGCAGGCCCGGCGCTTCGGCGTCGAGGTCATCAACATGGAAGACTGGACCAGTGGAAAGCGCCCCGCGATCGAGGGCGAACTCTATATTTCCCTCGACCTCGACGCCCTCGACCCGGCCTTCGCCCCCGGCGTCTCCCACCCCGAACCAGGCGGATTGTCGACACGTGAAATCATCACGGCTATTAATTGCAGCGGAGGGACCCTTCGTGCAGCCGACATCGTGGAGCTGAACCCCAGCCGGGACCCCAGCGGCCTTTCCGCGATGGTCGCGGCGAAGCTCCTGAAGGAACTTGCGGGCCGGATGATCCTTGAAGGCGGGGCCTGACCCCGCCAGTCTTTTCAGTTCTCGCGTATATCCAGGATCTGGACGACGACTGGCTTGAGGGCCGTCTGGAGCTGGTCGCGGCTGATCCCCTGGACCTTGAGCATGAGTTCCCAGACCTGGGCGCCGGAGGGTGTTGTGGAATCCGAGGCACCGAAACCGACGATGTCCCCTCCCGCCTCCGCGACTGCGCTCATGATCTTGGCGAAGACGCCCTTCCCTGAGGCCGTTGTCGCGGTAACCCTGACACCCTTGGTGCGACCTCCGAGAAGCTTGAGGAAGGTACGGAAGATGTCGGTCTCGGTAATGATCCCTGCAATGCTGCCGTTTGTGATCACCGGGAGGCCGCCGATCTTGCGGTCGGCCATGATGAGGGCCGCTTCCTCGAGGGGAGAATCCTCGGAAACGCTGATGACCTGCCTGGTCATGACCTTTTCGACGGTGAGCTTGGACAGGAGGTAGGGTATCTCATACACGGACAGCGAGGTGGTCGGAGAAGGCGAAGCGTAGAGGAGGTCCTTTTCTGAAACGATGCCGAGAAGCTTGTTCTGGGCATCCGCGACAAGGAGTCGGCGGATCTTGCGGTCACGCATGAGGGTGAGGGCGTCTTGCACCGAGCTTGAGGCGGTGACGGTAACAGGATTCCTGGTCATCTGGTCGCGAACGAGCATTGGAGCCTCCTTTGGGATGGAAAATCGCCCTGATGTTACCCTGAAATCGCGCCAGTCCGCCAGAGGCCCGCGTGCAGGGAAAGTGGCCAAAGGACGCCGGTGGACCGTCTCCGATTGACTCCACACCCTGCTTTCGGTAGCGTTGGCAGATGCCGAGTCCATGGAAAATGCCAGAATCCCACGCGCTGCCTTTGGTCCAGAAGGGCATCCCTGGCTCCAGGACGTCGCGGCTTGCCGGAAAGCCCAGGGCCATCCTGGCCCTGCTCGCCATGACCTGCATGGCGGTCCAGGCTGTAACCGAGGTGCCCCTGGGCAGCGCTACCAGCGATACGCCCGGAGTGTTGTCCGGCGTGTCTCCCGGCCTGTCGCCCGGCGAGTCGCCGCGGGCCCTCATCGGCACGACAAAGCAGCTTGAGGTCTCTGTGGAAGCGGGTCCCCGCAAGGGCTGGATCCATGCCCGCGCCGTCTTCCAGACTGCCTACCCCTACAGTGGAACCCGGGTCTACGCCCTCCTCAACGATTACTCGAACATATCCAGGTTGTTCTCGCGCATCTGGAAAGAACGCATAGTCGCTACCATTCCCGGCGGCTACCTCATGGAGCAGGAAACCGGCGTCAAGATACTCGGCTTCGTGTTCAGTTCCACCATCCGCCTCCGCACTCTCATCACGCCCGATGTCGGGGGGGGCGGCACGATACAGTGCATCCTGGTCAACGAGGGAGGTGCCCTCGAGAACAATACCACCACCTGGCAGATCAGGGAACTTTCCAGCTCATCGGGACCTCTGTGCCTCGCCACCTACTCGATCGAATTCGACACCCTCAATCAGTTTCCCGGCCAGATCCTCATAATGCGTCAGTTCGGTCCCCAGGAAATCGCTGGCACCTTGGTGGAGCTCCGTGAGGCGCTGGACAGGCTGCCGCGATGAGCCTCGGGTAGGCTGGTGGATTCATGACAATCGACATCCTTTGCAAGGTAGTCGATAATTTTGGAGATATCGGCCTGGTGTACCGCCTGGCCAAGGCCCTTGCTGACCTGGACCCCCAGCTTCGACTCCGTCTCCATGTCGATGACCTGGAATCCTTCGCGGCCCTTTGCCCGGGCATTGACCCTGGGCAGGTTATCCAGGAACACCGGCTCTGGACTGTGCTGCGTTGGGGTTTTGGCCGGGAAGGACTCGCTGCCGAGCCACCCCGTCTCGTTCTTGAATGCTTTGCCTGTGGAAGACCTGAAACCCTGGAGGGCCTCCTCTTCGATCCCACCCGCACGCAAGCCTGCCTGATCGTCAACATCGAGCATCTCAGCGCCGAAACCTGGGCCGACGAGCTACACCTGATGCCCTCTGCCACACGGAGCGGCCTTGTGCGGAAAGTGATCTTCATGCCTGGCTTCACGGCCGCCACGGGAGGACTCATCATCGATCGGGTCTTTGCGGAAGCGGCAAGGGTCTGGATGAGGGGGGAGGCGCGGGACGAAAAAAGGCAGGCCCTGCTTGTTACAATTGATTCCATCGCCGCATCGGCGCGAGCCTCCCATGGCGCCGTCTGTGCCTGCGAGCCGCCCCCCGACGCGGCCTTTCGCCTCTGGATCCCCCTCTTCGCCTACGAGTGGGATTATGTACCGATGGTGAGGGATCTGGCCCGCTTCGAGGAGCGCCAGCCCCTCCTCGTCCTCGTAGCGCCAGGCAGAAGCGCAGGTCCTTTCCTCTCAGCCTGGGAGGAATCCGGACGGCCCTTCCCTGCCCTCGCCCTCCCCTTCCTGCCCCAGGAAACCTGGGACGAGCTTCTCCTCGCCTCCGATGTCTCCATCGTGCGAGGCGAGGAGTCGTTGTCGCGGGCGGCACTCTCTGGCAAACCCTTCCTCTGGCAGGCCTACCGGCAGGAGGATGAGCACCAGCGGGTCAAGGCCCAGGCCCTCATCGACCGTATGCGGCCATGTTTCCCGGCCAGGGCGTTCGCCGCACTCGAAACCCTGTCGGCGGCCTTCAACCGCGGCCTTGGCCCAGGCGGCGATCCCGGCCTCTTCGAGACCTTCCTCGAAGCCCTGCCAGCCCTTCGCCCGGGCTTTCGCCACTTCGCCGACGGACTCTGGAAAAACGGCGACCTCGCTGCCAGGCTCCTCGCCTACCTAAGAAGCCGACCTGAATGCGACAGGAACT
>SESF01031248.1_pt1 | contig 10811 bp, 9 predicted proteins | sample 3171521 | NCBI WGS metagenome assembly SESF01 (sample SAMN10866945, study PRJNA518727) | freshwater metagenome | biome: subpolar coniferous forest; feature: holomictic lake; material: water; isolation source: holomictic Lake 227, 6 m and 8 m depth | place: Canada: near Kenora, Ontario | collected...
TGATCGAAGGCCATACCGATAATACAGGAAGCGAAGCTAAAAACCTTACTTTATCGGAACAGAGGGCCGCCAGTATTAAAGCCGAAATGGTCAAAAGGGGTATAGATTCCAGCCGCATTGAGACCAAAGGATATGGTTCTTCTATGCCAATTGCCGACAATAAAACTGCTGCAGGCAGAACTCAGAACCGCCGGGTCACGGTGAAAAAATTATAGTATATGCCCATATTGAAAAGCAGCCTTCCGGCCCTTTGCCGGAAGGCTATTTTTTTTCAGGCGATTCAACCCGTTGTTTGATCCCGCCCATCACACTCAGCGGGGTTTCAACAATCACCAGGTTGTATAACCAGGCTGGAACGCTGCCTCCAGGATCAACGAAGCCTTCCAGTACTCCCTCCACCATGTTTTCACTCACAGGCTTCAGAGTCCACTTTTGCCAGTAATGCTTTATCCTTACCACACCTTCCCTTTGAGGCACAACATCTGGCAACGGCTTTGCATAAACTGTTTTTATCCCGCTTACCGTATCGGTGGAAATAAATACTTCGACGCAAAAATCCCGGTCCTGCAATGGCCATGAAACATTGTACAGAAAATAGTATTTAACGTGCCGGTCTGATCCTGATTCCAGGACCCGGAGATCCCTGATATTCTTATCCCACCAGTTAAAATTCTTTACATTCCCTATGTACTTCCCCAACTCCTGCATACTTGCATGAAATACAGTTTCACCTTTAAATGTCTTAAACGAGGAACTGTCTGAAGAACGGGTATATATTTTAATCCCGTTTTTATCCTTAATAAAATCCCAGGATTGTGCACTGGCAGACAGGGAAGTGAAAAGAGAAATCAGTGCACAGAAGAAACCGCCATAGTTCATTTTCAGAGATCAGGATCAATTGTTCAGAAGAAACAGCCTGTTTACAACAGATTGAGGAAAAACATAAAAATTAATTAGAACCCCAATGGCCAAAGGAAACGCAAGCAAAATCATGTTCAGCATGACATGATATCGTAATGGCAGAACAAGTTTTCTGACAGCCACTGACCTGACGCCTTTTCTCATTTTCATAAGTTTATGCTCAATGTTGAAGATCACAGAATAGATTGAAAACGTCACTGTGAATACGATTGAGAAGCTGCCAGAAATCATGTAAATAATCATATCATGAAATACAAAACCGCTGGTGATAAAGACAATAAAAATCGCATAGGGACGCTTAATGTTTCCACCCAGAAAGGAGTATAAAAGAAAAAACAAGTAACCTGAGAAAGGATTCCACATCCTCCAGAACCTGCAAAAACTCTTTTGAGAGAAACTTGTATGTATAGTTTTTATCAGCGCCTGGTCAAATGACAACAACCAATAACCCCTGCGTTTGAGGTACTGCTCAAAACTTACATAAGGAAGTTTAAGTATTTTTGTCATTGTCCCTACATATCCATATCAAATGTAAGAAATCCGCAAACCGGATACAAATCCGGCTTAATTATTTTTTGTGGAATCGGGCTCCCTTCCGAAAAACAGGTTCAGAAAATGATCCTTCCCAATCTCGCTCATGATGGTCGTGCCTAAGAGGTAAGGCAAAAGGAAGAGAATATATATGATATGAAAAGCCCAGAACCTGGGCCACTGTATCTCAGCAGCAATATGGTTTAAAGCCTCGGGTACAGATCCGAATTTAGAAACAGCAGGAACGAATTCTTCAAGGAACTGGAAAAGCAAAACAATAGCAGAATACACGATGATCTTTAGTGTCATCATGTAGATAATTCGTTTTTTTGACAATAACCTGAACAGGGGTAAAGAGTCGGCAACCAGGATCGACTTGCCGATCACGAGGGCATTTACAGTGGCAAATAAAGATGCAGTAAAGGTAATGACATATTTGTCGATCATCAGGAACCTGATGTACACGACAATATGAAATGCAACCATAAAGAAGATGGTGGGCGGAAGCATTTCAAGGAATTCACGCTTCAGAAACTGCAGTACCTTTTTCATTTTGTAAAAACAAAGATATCAAAAAGCCTCTGAAATAAAACCGGTATCTTTGCCCCTCATTTTGATTTTGAGGGATGATTTCAGTTGACGGACTAACAGTTGAATTCGGCGGGACCACGCTATTTAAGGATATTTCGTTCGCGATCAACGATAAGGACCGTATTGCACTGATGGGAAAGAACGGGGCGGGAAAATCGACCCTTCTAAAGATCATTGCAGGTAATAAGACTCCCACCCGGGGCAAGGTCTCGGCCCCTAAAGACGCCATTATCGCATATCTTCCCCAGCACCTGCTTACTGTCGACAACCGCACGGTGTTCGAGGAAGCCTCCCAGGCTTTTGCCCATGTGCTCGATATGGCAAAGGAAATAGAAGACCTGAACTCCCAGCTTTCAAGCCGCAGCGATTATGAATCACCCGAATATTACGACCTGATCGAAAGGGTATCGACCCTCAGCGAAAAATACTATTCCATGGCTGAAACAAATTTCGATGCCGAGGTCGAAAAGATCCTTATCGGACTTGGGTTCACCAGGGATGATTTCACCAGGCCTACCGGGGAATTCAGCGGGGGCTGGAGGATGCGCATTGAACTGGCCAAGATCCTTCTTCAGAAACCCGACCTCCTCCTTCTTGATGAGCCCACCAATCATATGGATATAGAATCGATACAGTGGTTCGAGGATTTCCTTATCAACAGCGCGAAGGCAGTGATCGTGATCTCCCACGACCGTGCCTTTGTCGACAATATCACCACCCGCACCATCGAAATAACGCTGGGCCGTATTTATGACTATAAAGTCAATTATTCGGCCTACCTCGAACTTCGCAAGGAAAGACGGGAACAGCAACAAAAACAATTCAATGAACAACAGAAGTTCATAGCCGATAACCAGGACTTCATCGACCGGTTCAGGGGAACTTTCTCGAAAACAAACCAGGTGCAGTCGAGGGTCAAAATGCTTGAAAAGATAAGCCTGATCGAGATTGACGAAGAAGACACATCCGCCCTCAGGCTAAGATTCCCACCTTCTCCCCGTTCGGGAAATTACCCTGTAATCCTCGACGGGGTGTCGAAAACTTACGGGGATCATACCGTATTTTCAAACGCCTCGTTCAGCATACAAAGGCAGGAACGTGTTGCCTTCGTGGGTAAGAACGGAGAAGGCAAATCGACCCTGGTCAAGATCCTCATGAACCAGACCCCCCATGAAGGGAAGCTTACCATAGGGCATAATACCATGATCGGCTATTTCGCCCAGAACGAGGCTTCCCTCCTCAACGAAGAGGTTACGGTGTTCGAGACCATCGACGATGTTGCGAAAGGAGATATCCGCACAAAGATCAGGGACCTGTTGGGAGCATTCATGTTCGGGGGCGACGACTGGAACAAGAAAGTGAAAGTCCTCTCGGGAGGTGAACGCACCCGCCTGGCCATGATCAAACTTCTGCTTGAACCGGTAAACCTCCTGATCCTCGATGAGCCTACCAACCACCTTGACCTGCGCACCAAGGACATCCTTAAAAATGCCCTTAAGGATTACGACGGCACCCTGATCCTGGTTTCCCATGACAGGGATTTCCTCGACGGGATTGTTTCAAAGGTCTACGAATTCGGAGGCAAGCGCATCAGGGAGCATCTTGGCGATATACACAGCTTCCTGGCAAAAAAGAAACTTGAAAACATGAGAACCCTTTCCTGATGAAACGAACCCTGATCATCCTCGTCTTTTTGTATGCCATCCTGCCATTCAGCCAGGCAAAAACAGCAACCGGCGGTCAGCGGCTGAAAGTGGGAATAGTCTTCGCCCCTCCCTATGTCATATATAACGATACCACTAACCTCTCGGGGGTATGTATTGATCTCTGGAACCAGATCAACGATTCCCTGCATGTGAACTACGAATATAAATTCTACACCTCGATAGACACCATGTGCCTCGACCTTCACAAAGGGATCATTGACTTCACTGTTAATCCGTTTACAGCAACCAATGACCGCCTCGAAAGGTTCCGCTTTTCCATTCCGTTTTATATTTCCAATATGGGGATCGCATCAAGGGTAGAGAGACAAAACCCTATGATGGGGTTGTTTCAGAAAATGATTTCATGGAAAGTCATACGTCCGCTGCTTCTCATCCTCTTTATTGCCACCTTCTTTGCGATTTTCCTCTGGCTGGCCGAACGAAAGAAGAATTCAAAGCAGTTCAGGCACGGTGCGCTTGGAGTGGTCGACGGCATCTGGTGGGCCTTTGTGACCATGACCACCGTGGGCTATGGCGACAAGATCCCTAAAACAGGGCTGGGGAGGGTCCTTGCGATCCTCTGGATGTTCTTCGCAATCGGCATGTTCTTTATCGTTTCGGGGGTGGTTTCTTCAGAACTTACCGTCACCCAGCTTCAGTCCCAGGTAAAAAACACTGAAGACCTGAGCCGCTGCAAAGTGGGAGCTGTTTACAAAACAGGATATGCGGAAACACTCAGCAAGCACCATATCAGGTATGTGACATTCAATTCCTGCTGGGACGGGCTCACGGCAGTCTCATCGGGGCTTACCGATGCGTTTGTCTATGACGAGGCTATCCTGAAATACCTCGTCTCAACCTATGATCTGAGTGATAAGATCGTGATCATTCCCGCCGGGCTTAACATCCAGTACTTCTCGTTCATGTGCAACAAAAGTAATCCCGAGTTGATCGACCGGATCAATCCGGCCATACTGAATGTGATCGACAGCGATGGTTGGGGCCGCATCCTCAGGAAGTACGGTATCGACCCTCATTAGATCATAATACTTTCTTCTTCCTGCGGATGAATGGAAATTGATTAATTTCATCCCCTGAAAATTTATACTATGTCAGAAAACATTCTTGGAGTCGGATCACGTGTAAAGCATCCGCAGTTTGGCAAAGGAGTGATCGTTCAGATCCGTTCCGATGCTTATGAGATCACATTTATTGATCATGGCACCCGCCAAATCACCCGTGATTTCGAAGGACTTGAAATCATCGAAGCCGTTGAAACCCCTACGGACCTGGCAACCTGGGAAAAAATGGAAAAAAGCCTGATCAGGGTTCTGCGCAGGTTCAGCGACCTGCAGGAAACCATTCCCCTGGGCAGCCGGTGGACAGGAGGAAAATTCCTGATGATTCCCGGGGATCCGGGCTTAAAGGAAAAGGAAGTGCCAATCGAAGTCTTTTTTCACAAGATCGTGATGGTTCGCGACAGGCTCAGGGTGATGGAGCAAAAGATCAACGCCAGCGAACTCACCGACGAGGAAAAGGTCGACCTGCAGCAGTATATCACCAGGATCTACGGCAGCCTTACAACATTCAACGTTCTGTTCAAAAACAAAGAAGACTTCTTTGTGGGAGATAAAATCCAGTCATGAAACTGAGAATCATTGTTTCGCTTCTGTTTGGCTTCGCATTAAGCCTGCAGCAGTCCATGGCATGCACCAACCTGATTGTTTCAAAAGGAGGCAGCAGGGATGGTTCTGTCATGATCACCTATGCCGCCGACAGCCATACGAGATACGGGGCATTGTTTTTTTACCCGGGAGGTAATCATCCGCAGGGAAGCATGCTAGATATTTATCATTACGAGAGCGGAAAGCTACTCGGACGTATACCGGAGGCGGCTGAAACGTTTACTGTCATAGGTTTCATGAACGACCACCAGGTGGCTATCGGAGAAGATACCTGGGGCGGACGTGATTCTTTGCTTTCGCAGCCGGGAGCTATCCTGGATTACGGCTCCCTGATGAAGATTGGTCTGCAGCGTTCAAAAACCGCGAGGGAGATGATACAGGTGATGACGAATCTTGTTTCTGTTTACGGATATGCGACTACCGGCGAATCCTTCGCAATATCGGATTCAAGAGAGGCCTGGATACTCGAACTCATCGGTAAGGGGAAATATGAAAAAGGAGCTGTTTGGGTTGCCCGACGTGTGCCCGACGGCTTTGTGAGCGGACATGCCAACCAGGCCCGCATCACCCGATTCCCCTTCCAGGAAAAGAACGACTGGAACAATGTTAAACAGGATTGCTACCATTCGCCCGATGTGATCAGCTTCGCCCGTGCCCGTGGGTTTTACAAGGGAAGCGATGAGACTTTTTCCTTTTCTGATGTATATAACCCTGTAAATTTCGGGGGAGCGCGTTTCTGTGATGCACGTATCTGGACTTTCTTCAGGAGGGTGAGCAGCGAGATCCGCAATAACCAGGCTTATACCGACTATGCCATGGGCAAGCTGGTCCGCGATAAGGAATACCCCGACGGCACTCCCAATCCCAATGGTTTTGTGACCAACCGTCTGCCTCTTTGGGTAAGGCCCGATACGGCAGTTACACTTGAACTTATGATGGCTGCTATGAGGGACCATTTTGAGGGAACTCCCTTGGATATGCGCTTCGACTTCGGAGCCGGCCCCTTTGGGTGTCCATACCGCTGGAGACCCATGGAATTCAAAGTCGACAGTGCCGAATACCTCAACGAAAGGGCGATTGCTACCCAGCAGACCGGTTATGTGTTCGTAGCACAGTCCAGGTCCTGGCTGCCCGATCCCATCGGAGGCATCTTCTGGTTCGGGGTCGACGATGCCGACGGCTGCGTGTTTGCTCCCATGTTTTGTGGAATTACAGGCATTCCTGAAAACTATGCCGTGGGAAACGGCTCCATGATCCGCTGGTCGGAATCGTCGGCCTACTGGACCTTCAGCCAGGTCAATAATTTTGCATATTCAAGGTATAACGTCATCCACCCCGAAATAGAAAAATACCAGAAGGAACTCGAAAACAAATACATCAGTGAAAATACCGGCATCGAAACGATGGCTTCAACGCTGTATAAACAAAATCCCGCCGAAGCGCTCGCCATGCTGACCGACTATTCGGTGAGCACGGGGAAGGAACTGGTCGCAAAGTGGAAGGAGTTTTACCATTTTCTATTCATGAAATACAAGGACGGCAATATCATGCCTTCTGAAGGCTTCCTTATTCCCGATAACGGGAACGGAAAAGAAATTCCCAAAAGGCCTTCACAGCCGGGATACGGCAAGGAATGGGAACGGAAGATGATTGAAGGCACCGGCGATCGTCTGAAAGTGCCGGCGGAGAAGAAATAATTGGTACTTGGCTATTGGCTCTTGGATTTTGCATCCTGCATCTTGCATCCTGCATCTTGGATCTTGCCTTTTCCCTCGAACAACGATACCCATACGATCTGGATGGTGTATATATAGAGAATTCTCAACACAAAAACAGCATTGCTCGTCCACCTGTTACTGTGCAGGTTAAGCAGGGCCTTCTGCAACGAGGCTTCCATGGGTTTATGCCGGGCGGCCGAACCGATGGTGAAATTGACCAGGCGGGGATAATTGAAGAGGTTCCTCATCCGCGAATGGAACCTGAACTCCGTCATCATCCGCCGGTAGATCTCCTTATCATAGGCTTTGTTGAACCCCGACGAGAAGTCATCCGCCTTCAAACAATCAAGAATATGTTCGGCGGCAACACGGCCACTGCGGATGGCATTACCCACCCCTTCGCCTGTTGAAGGATCGACCAGGGAAGCGGCATCCCCTGCCAGCAGGAACCTGCTGCCCGAGATATCCCTTCGCTCACCTCCCATGGGAAGGATGTAGCCTTTGAATGGCTCGCTCTGTTTGCCTCCCGAAAGCCTGGATTTCAGGGGCTCGCTGCTGAGCAGGCCTTCAAAGCATTTATTCAGGTTGATCTTTTTCTTTGTGATAATCGAAGCGAGCATCCCTATGCCTACATTCGCCCTGCCGTCGCCCAGGTGAAATATCCAGAGGTAGCCGGGAAGTACGTCTTTGAGAATGTACATCTCAACAGGGTTGCCTTCGCGCAAAGGCTTCAGCCCGGTGAAATAAGTCCTGAGGGACACGCATTGATGCTCCCTTGTTACCCGCTTCACTCCCATCTGCCTCGCAACAAAGGAATTCGCACCGTCGGCACCAAGGATCATCTTTGCTTCGAAGCTGCCGCAACTGGTTTCAAGTACCACCTTATCCGCAGTAATATCAAGCTTTTCAGGCAAACAGTTTTCGAATACGCTGATGTTGCCGAACTGCTTCATCTGAGAGAACATGAAATTGTCGAATTCAAACCGCGGACAGGTATAGATGGGCTGTTTTACACCACTGGCATAAAAAGGTATGTACAGATGATCGTGACCGGGTGAGATGATCTCGGCGCCATATGATGCCTGTTTATGAGGAAGCTCTGCAAAGGCCGATGCAAGCGATTCAGAGATAAGGCCCAGCTGTTTGATCACATCGTGGGTAAGCCCGTCCCCGCAGGTCTTTTCCCTGGGAAAGGTGGCCTTGTCGATCACAGCCACTCTCAACCCTGAATTACCAAGACAGATCGCAGTTGCAGCCCCGGCCGGACCAGCACCGATTATCAAAACATCATACTTTTTGTTCATGTCCAGCGAAAGGTCTTAGAATCCCAGGTTCAGCTGGGCATAGATTCGATTGAACTGGTCGGCCTTCTCGAAAGTGCCTTCATAATAGACCGACATGGAGAATTTCCTCCATATCCTCCAGCTCAGGCTCACTTCCCCTACGTTCTGCACCGAGGAGATCTCGTTGTTATAATACTTGTAATCGGTATACCTGTAGGTGAGTCCGGCATAGAGCTTTCCTTTTACAAAATCCTTCGAAAGCCCTATCCCGTAAATGCTCCCGTTGATATAGCTTGTTTCGAGCAGGGTTACGGTAGCCGTGGCAGCGCAGTTGATCCCGGGGATCTGGGTATAGGTTATATATCCGTAAAAGTTCTTGCTCGGCTTTGGATCGGATTTTTCAAAACGATAGCCGCCGGTGAGGCCGATAGCCAGCATATTTACAGGCCTGATCACAGCCTGAAGCGTATAGCCCTGCAAAGTTTGTGGGTCGGTGAGTTTGTCGAGCAGGCTCTTGTATGTCTCGTAATAGATCACGTTCTGCCTTGCACTATACGAAAACGAAAGGGAAAGTTGCTTGATCACCCGGTAATTCAGCGAGAGGTAAAAATTCGTGGGATGAAATGTGGTTGAAGGGGTGTATGAACTATCGGTGGGGTTAAATGACAGCTTATAGAGATCGAGTTCGAATGAACCGAAAAACACCAGGTTCTTCGCCAGGGAGTTCACATGCTGCAGGTAAATGAACCTGCGGTCGGTGCTTCCCTGGTTGGTCTGGTTGATAAACGCAAGTGTGGTCTGCATCGTGCGCCCTTTCTTCGACTTGTATTCATTGTACAGGTAAGCTCCGAACTGGAACAGGCTGGCATCAAAGCTGTAATCGGTATAGTTAGGCCTGAAACCGGCAATCAGGCCAATGGTAAGCGGCTTGAATTTAACCTCAAACTGCAATCCGTCGTTGGCTCCCATATTAGAAAGCTTGGGGTTGATCCTTCGCCCGAGCAACAGGCTGGCCCTGGTCCCGAAATCATAGTTAAGGTTGAGGGCGTACACCTTAAGACCGTTGAACATATTGCTCTGGATCTCGCTCCAGTTGGTGTTTGAATGGTTGAACGACATATAAATCTCGGTCGAAAGGTTGGTGTTCCCAAGGTTCCTCCCGTTGAACGAAAACGTATATTTCATCCTCTGTGAATTGGTCGCCGAATTGTTCGAAAAATCGGTATAGGAAGCGATCTGGAAAAACCCGTGTATGCTTTGCCTGCTTTTTTTAGTCTGAGCTGTTACCGATGCAGGTGAACCTGCAAGAACCGGGGCGGAAGAAGCTGAATCAGGCTTTTTTCCTGTCTGATTCTCTGCGGATGTGGGAGCGGGGACCACCGCTGTGCCCGGGACTGCAGTGATCGGCCGGTGATATACTTTCTGGGATATGGCAGGAAGTTTTGATCCGACCGGATTGCAAACACAGGAGATCGACGACATTTCCCTCACCGTCATCAGGGGAACGAGAAACCGGCCCTCCTTAGCGTAAAGTGTATCCCCTGCCAGGATTCCTGCGGTCGTTTCGAACTTCACGTAAACGCTTTGAGTGCTTATATACGAAACCGTCCCTTCAACGTCAGAACCTGAAGTCTGGCCCCGAAGGCTCAGTCCTACGGACACAAATAGAATTAACAGCAGCAGGTACCTCATGTGTGTCCTATTCTTTACGCATGAAATTATTCGGCACCTTTATCAACTTCCCTCCTGAACTGCCGGTAGGGTGACATTGATAGCAGGCATTACTGTTGTATGAATAACCCGAAACTCCCTGGTGATTGTTATTTGTTGAGTTCTGTGGATGGCAGGATGTGGTGCAGGTGAATTCCTGGAAATTGCTGACATTCGGATGGCAGTCGGAACATAAGGTCCATCTGTTTTTATGATGCCCTGAGTAAATCGGGAAATACTGTCCGTCATGGTTGAAGGTCGATGGAGACCAGGCGACCTGGGTATGGCAGGTCAGGCAATCGGTCGGGAACTGGGCCGCGGCATGGTTCGGGTTAGTCGTTTGGTTGTAGTTGGTCTGATGGCATCCGATACAGGTAGTTGGTGCACTGGTGTAATTGCCTGTATGGCAGTCGGTGCAGGGGCGCGTAATATGAGCGCCTGCCAATACATAATAATTGTTATGGATCGGGAAAGTCGCCGGGGTCCATCCTGGGTTGGTAGTATGACAATCAGCACAGGTGGTTGGAATGCTTATCGACGCATGGTTTGGATTGGTCGTGTTGTTGTAGTTTGCCAGGTGGCATCCCACGCAGGTATTCGGCGGATTGATGTAATTGCCGTTATGGCACTGAACACAGTTGTTTGCAATCGTGGCATGTTTGCCGG
>SESF01015369.1_pt1 | contig 10803 bp, 7 predicted proteins | sample 3171521 | NCBI WGS metagenome assembly SESF01 (sample SAMN10866945, study PRJNA518727) | freshwater metagenome | biome: subpolar coniferous forest; feature: holomictic lake; material: water; isolation source: holomictic Lake 227, 6 m and 8 m depth | place: Canada: near Kenora, Ontario | collected...
ATGAAAAGGTGCGTCCTAGCGGAGAACGCGGAGTTGAAAGTGCGCCTCGACAAGTTGGAGCAACTGTTGGAAAATCGCCTTTGAACGACCTCACCATGAATCATGAAAGCCAAATCTGTAGTCCTTTGTCTCCTCACCTTTGTGCTCGGCCTCTCCGCTTTCGCCCAAGGCACCGCCTTCACCTACCAGGGCCGGCTGAACAACGGTGGCAACGCCGCCAGCGGCTACCACGATTTCCAGTTCAAGCTCTTTGACGCCTTGGCCAGCGGCGTACAGCAGGGCAGCACGATGGTCGCAAACACCATCGCCCTCAGCAACGGCCTGTTCACCGTCACGCTGGACTTTGGCCCCGGTCTTTTCAATGGCAACGCGCGCTGGCTGGACATCGGCGTGCGCACCAATGGGGTCGGCGCGTTCACCCCGCTGACGCCGCGCCAGCCACTCACACCGGTGCCCTACGCGCTTTACGCGCCGAGCGCCGGCACGGCCGCGACGGCCACCACTGCCGCCGCCGCCCAGGGCGTGACGGCCAGCGCCGTGACCGCCGCCGGCATCGCCTCCGGCCAGGTGGTCAAGAGTCTCAACGGACTGCGGGACGCGGTGGCGCTGGCCGCCGGGCCGAACGTCAGCTTCGCGACCAATGCCAACACGCTGACCATTTCCGCGGCAGGGGGTGGGGCGAGCGGCGGTTGGACCACCACCGGCAATGCGGGCACCACACCCACCGCCAATTTCCTCGGCACCACCGACGGCCAACCGCTCGTGCTCAAGGCCGCGCGTGTCGGCGTGAACACGAACAACCCGCAGGCCGCCCTCCACGTCAACGGCACGGTGCTCGCCACGCAGTTCGCCGGCGACGGTTCGGGCCTCAGCAACGTCCCCGCCGCACTCGCCACGCCGTTCACGCTCACCACTCTGGCCACCACTAACTTCTATGGTCACGCCCGGGGGCTGGCCATCTCGGGCTACTACGCCTACGTGGCCCAGGGTTACGCCGGCTTGCATGTGTATGACATTTCGGATCCGGCCCATCCGAGCCACGTCGGCCCGAACCCCAGTTTAGTCTGGAACGCCTCGTCCGTGGCCCTGTCGGGCCACTATGCCTTCGTGGCAGGCGACACTCTTTCCTGCGTGGACATTTCCTCGCCCGCGAATCCAGTGATCGTAGGCTCCGCTCCGGGGACTCGCGCGTGTTACGGGGTGGCCGTGTCGGGCAATGTTGCCTACCTGGCGGCGGACGCCGATGGCCTGTTCACTTACGACATTGCCAATCCCACTACTCCCGTCAGCCTCGGCCACATTGACAACGGCGGGCACGCGCTGGGAGTGGCGGTGGCCGGCAACTTCGCCTATCTGGCCAACGACCTGGATGGCCTGCGCATTTACCACATTGCCAACCCCGCCGCGCCGGTGAACATCGCCAGCCGCAACGAGGGTGGGCAGGCGTACGGCATCGCCGTCGCCGGCGACTTCGCCTATCTGGCCAACTACAATGACGGCTTGCGCATCTACAACATCTCCAACCCGACGAATCCGGTAAGCGTCGGTCACGTATTCGACGACGGTTACGCCTGCGGCGTGGCCGTTTCGGGACGCTACGCCTACGTGGCCAACAACAATCTGGGCCTGCGGGTCTATGACCTCTCGGACCCGGCGCATCCGACCAGCGTGGGCGTGGCGCCCATCTCCGGCGACGGCGTCGCGCTGGCGGTGGCGGTGGCGGGCCCTTACGCTTACACGGCCAATGAGAGTGGCGGCCTGGCCACCTACTTTGCCGCGCCGCTGGCGACGGTGCCGGGGGTGATCGGCGCCACGGCCTTCATGGGCGACGGCTCCAGCCTGACAAACCTGAACGCCGGGCAACTCACCGGCCAGCTTGCGCCTTCCGTGGCGTCGGGTTTGTGGCAGGTGACCGGCAATACGGGCACCACGCCGGGCCGGAGCTTCCTCGGCACCTCGGACAACCAGGCATTGGAATTCAAGGTGAACGGACTACGAGCATTGCGCTTGGAGCCAAGCGTAATCAGTCCGAATGTTATCGGCGGCTACAGCGGCAACGTGGTCAGCAATGGGAGTTCGGGCGCGACCATCGGCGGTGGCGGGAGTCTTGCTTCCCCCAATCGGGTGGGGGCCTTGTTCGCAACCGTGGTCGGCGGGGTAGGCAATACTGCCAGCGGCGGCAGCGCGACCGCGATGGGCGATAGCACCACCGCCAGCGGCAGCAGCTCGACCGCGATGGGACTCGGTACGAGCGCGGGCGGTGACTTCTCGACCGCGATGGGGATTGCCACCAGAGCCAGTGCCTACGTCTCGACCGCGCTGGGGTTCGAGACCACGGCCAGCGGCTACTACTCCACGGCGATGGGGGCTGAGACCACCGCCAGCGGCTGGGGCTCGACGGCGATGGGCGTTGAGACCACCGCCAGGGGGATGAATTCCTTCGCGGCAGGCAGCAACACCGTGGCCTCGGGGGAGGCTTCATTTGCCATGGGCCTCAACGCGCAAGCCACGAATACCGCCGCGGTGGCGATAGGCCAAAACACCATAGCTGGCGGCAGGAACTCGACCGCACTGGGTTACTGGGCCCACGCCACCGGCCCCAGTTCGACTGCGATGGGCTACCACACCGAAGCTAGCGGGACGAACTCGACCGCGATGGGCGATGGGACCACAGCCAGCGGCGAAGGCTCGACTGCGATGGGCTTATGGAACACTGCCAGCGGCACCTACTCGACTGCGCTGGGCGCTTTGACCGAGGCCAGTGGCATTGGCTCAACCGCGATGGGAATAGGCGCCAGCGCCATACACGATGGCGGGTTTGTCTGGTCCGATTGGTCGAGCCTTGATGTCTTCGCCTCCACCGGCAACAACCAGTTCCTGATTCGCGCCCAAGGCGGCGTCGGCATTAACAAGAACAATCCTGCCAATGCGCTGGATGTAAACGGCACGGTTGCGGCGGGGAACTTTGCCTTGAGCGGCCCGCCGTATGGTGACCTTAAGCTGCGAGATGATGATTTCCATGGCCTCGGCTGGTATGGCGCGGGCAAGCTCTTCGCGGGGGTGAACGTGAACGGCCCGGCGCTCTACGGCAATGCGGGCGGCGTGTTGGGCACGAGGGGTCCGGCCGACAAGATAGCGCTCGCTTGGGACGCCACGGCCGTCACCATCCCTGGCGATCTCATTATGGAAGGGTGGATTTGGCGCCGCTTTGGCGGGCAATTATTCCACCTCGACAGCGAACCGAACTACAACGCCTACTGGAATCCGAATAATCCGAGCGACCAGCGGCTGAAACGCGACATCGAGACGATTCCCGCCGCGCTGGACAGCCTCAAGCAACTGCGCGGCGTCACCTTCCACTGGAACGACACCGGGCTTGACCGCCTCACCCGCAACATCGAGACGAAGTGGAAGTCGGCTTCCGGCCGACCCGAGGACGACCAGAAACTCTGGGCCGAGAAACGCCAGGAGGAACACGAGCGGCTGGCGCGGCGGCAGACCGGGTTCATCGCGCAGGAATTGGAGCGGGTCTTCCCGGACTGGGTGACGACCGACGAACAGGGATTCAAGCAGATCAACACAAAGGGTCTCGAGGCCGTGCTGGTCAACGCCGTGAACGAGCAACAAGTCCAATTGGAAACGCAACAAGCGAAGATCGCCGCGCTGGAAACGGCCGTGGCGGAGTTGAAGGCACTGGTGAAGACCCTGGCGGAAAAGGTGAACGGAGATGAGCCATGAAAACGCAAGGATGGAAGATCGAGGATGGCGGATGGCTGGCGCAGTCCAAGACCTGGCGGTCAACCAGGCTGCCGCTTTTCGGTTTCATCATTCTTCATTCTTCCTTCTGTGGCAGTCAGTGCTACCGGCTGCGCAAACAATGGTAACGGCGTTCGAAACTCATCCCGGCAAACGGAGCGCTCCGTTTGCGGTCGGGATAGAAGAATACGCTTGGCTTGCGCGGGGCAAAGCCGATGGCCCGGGCCGTGGCGTTGCCGATCGCCACTGCGTCGGTCAGGATCTTTTTCGTGAATACTGCCAAGACTGCGGGATAGACGACAGTGAGCAACCTCTCTCCAGCCCTCCCCTTCTGAAGGGGCGAGGGAGAAGCCTCCGCAGCTTTGGGTATAGCGTATGCTGCGGACTCCGCAGTAATCTCGGCTCAAGAGTCTGATCAAAACTCATGCGGGTCCCAGCAGGGGTCCAGGCCGAGGTCCTTGAGCATCTGCAAATCCTTCTCGACCGGTTGATTGAGGGTGGTAAGGTAGTTGCCGACCATCAGCGCGCTGGCGCCGGCCATGAACATCAGGCTTTGCAGGTCACGCAGGTTCACGGTGCGCCCGCCGGCGATCTTGATTTCCCGCCGGGGCAGAATGAAGCGGAAGCAGGCGATGGACTTCAGTATCTCCAGCGGCGCCAAGGGCTCGCAGTGGGCGAAGGGGGTGCCCGCAATCGGGTTGAGGAAATTCATAGGGACAATCTGTGCGCCGACCTCCTTGAGCGCAAAGGCCAGGTCACAGCGGTCATCGCGGGTCTCGCCCATGCCGAGGATGCCGCCGGAACAAATCTTGATCCCCGCCTGCTTGAGGTGTCTCAGGGTCTGGACGCGGTCCTCGTAGGTGTGCGTCGTGCAGACTTGCGGGAAGAATCGCGACGAAGTTTCCAGGTTGTGATTGTAGCATTCCAGGCCCGCCTGCCGGAGGCGGTCGGCGACGGACTGGCTCTGGATCATGCCCAGCGAGGCATCCGGCCGCGCCTGACCGCTCTGCTTCAATTCCTCAAGCCGGTGGCAGACCTGGTCGAGCACCGGCCCCTCCTTGAGCCCGCGCCAGGCAGCAACGAGGCCCAGCGCGGTGACACCGTTGGTTTTGGCTTCGCCGGCCGCGGTCAGCACGGTCTCGGGGTCAATCAACCCATGGCGGGGCGAGCTGGTGTCGTAGGCGGCGGATTGGGCACAGAAGCGGCAATCCTCCGAGCAGCCGCCCGCTTTGAGGTTGACGATCGAGCAGAGGTGAATCTTATTTCCCTTGAAGTGCTCGCGGATGCGGTTGGCCCAGGCGAGCAACTCAAAGATGTCCGCACGGGATTCGCTATGGAAGAGCCACCGGCCCTGCTCGGGGGTAATATCCTGACCGGCCAGCACCTGGCGGCCCAGCTCGGCGATGCGGGGTTGCGGGGTGGCGTCAATTAGCTTCGCGCTCATGGTTGACAGCATAAACGGTAACCGCATTTGCGCAAGCCGGCAGGTTGTAACACCGCGGCATCGCCGCAGACGGAGATGGGAGGGATGGCCCGCTAAACACGCTAAACACGCTAAATACGTACCCAGATCCGGCTTAGCGCTGGCTTGGAAGGCCGCGCTAGATTAGCAGGGTTTCGTCACGGGACATTTAGCCCGCTCGCGCCGGATAAGCCGGCAACATGCCGACGCTCCGGACGCGCACTTGGGGCGGGCAGCGGGGCGACGTCCGGCAAGACGATTTCATACTTCTCGCCCTCAAACTTCAGCACCACTTGCACGGCCGCGAGGTGCTTCGCGGCGCAGAATTCGATGGCGGCGGTGGAGTCAACAAAATCCATAGCCTCCGCCACATCGCCGGTCCAGGAATCAACGTCTCTGAAGTAAAGGCCGGTATCCTTCTGCTGAAGAAGTATTCGCATCCGTTGCATACGATGTCATCATCTTGCTTGCCTCGGGCCAAATGAACTAGTACAGGTAACCTCGCACAAATGCCTCGCGCAGACAAGCGCTAAACCGAAGCACGGCGAAGCAAGGGCGGTATCCTGATACCACCACCGGAACGCCGAATCCATCCGGTAGGCCGGCGAGCCGCACTGGGGCTGCCGGATGAACCTGGAGTTCCGATTGGCATAACCGACCGCCCTGGTGGTAGTGCCAGGATGCGCCCCCGAGGCAAAGCGCGACGGCGCAAGTCACTGGACGATTTGCCCGAGAATATTTGCGCGCGGGACAGGACCGTAGCTGCGGCTGTCGATCGAGTTCGCGCGGTTATCGCCCAGGAGGTAGAACTCGTCCTGGAAGCAATGGATCAACCGGTCGCGGCAATCTGATTCGCTGAAGGTCATAGTGCCGGGAGCCAGATAAGCTTCCTCGATCAGGCGGCCATTCACGTACACCTGACCGGCTTTCATATAGACCGAATCCCCCGGCGTGGCAATGACGCGCTTGACCGAGAAACCGCCGTCAGCGGGGTCACGCAGAACGACGATGTCGCGGGACCGCGGGGAGTGGAGATGATAGATCCAGCGATTGAGGAGGTAGCACTGGGAATCGTGAAGGTTGGGCACCATGCTGCGACCGACGACTTGGACGGATTGGACCACATATTGGCTGATGACGAAGTAGCTGGCGAAGGCCAGGGCGACGATGGCCAGGCCCTGCATACCCTGCCGCAGGATCGAGCGCGCCGGCTTCCGTACTGTGGGCGCGAGCGGGAGAAAGCCCGGGCGGGCTGAGATGAACTCAGGTTCAGTGGTCGGCGTGGCGGCACTCATAAATCTGCTCTAGCTTAACAGACCGGGCCAAATCGACAAGTGGTGGAAAATACGCAATGGCTTACGGGTCCAGTACGGGTACCATGTGAGCATCAGCAAGCCTACCGGACGGAGAACCGACCATCGCGGGAGCCTCCGCAGTCAGCACAGTCACTTTGGTCATAGCCACGCGCAGGTTCTCGATCAGGAAGGGTTTGTTGATGAGGGAATCCACGCCCGTGAGGGGATTGGTCGCGACCAGCAACACTTCGTTGCAGGCGGTGATCATAACGACCGGCTGTTTTGAATTACGCGCTTTGATGGCGGCTGCCAAGGCGTCGCCTTTCATGCCGGGCATTTGGTAATCAACGATGACCAGATCGAACTTGCTCTTTTCCAGCAGGGCCAACGCGTCCTTGCCACAACTAACCGTCTCCACGACGTGGCGGTCGAACTCCAGCATCATCTTGAGCGCGTCACAGACAAGCGGTTCGTCATCGACCACCAGGACGCGTTTTTGTGGAAAAGCAGGCGGTGTCATTGGAGCAATACTAGAGCAATGAATAGCGGTACGTTACCACATCACGGAGAAATTACGAGTGTTTCTTTCGGCCCCCCGGCGGGCTGCGGGCTGGCGGGTTGGGGGCACACCAGGTTCACTTGCTCAATCCCGGCGGAGGAACTTGGCCACCGCCTCGGTTCGGGTTCGGACCTGGAGCTTCTCGTAAATGCGACGGATGTAGGTATGCACCGTCTCGTAGCTGATGCCCAGCTTGTCGGCGATTTCCTTGTACAGGAAGCCGTGGCTCAGGCAGTCGAGCACCTCCTGCTCGCGCTGAGAGAGGTTCTCGGTGGGCTGGGGCGAGGGGCCCGCCTTCTGAAAAGACTGGGTGACCTTGCGCGCGATGTGGGTCGTCATCGGCGAGCCGCCCTGATGCACTTCGCGGATGGCCTCGAGCAGCTCGGCGCTCCGGGTGCGCTTGAGCAGGTAGCCCGAGGCGCCGGCCGCCAGCGCGGCAAAGATGTTATCCGTATCCTCATAGACGGTGAGCATCACGGCCTGGATCTTCGGCGCCACCTGCTTCAACTGCCGGACGCATTCCACGCCGTTCATACCCGGCAGATTGATGTCCATGAGCACCACTTCCGGGTTGTCCTTGGGCAGAGCGGCCAGCGCCGCCTCGGCATTAGGGTAATGGCTCACGCACTTGAAGCCTTCCGCCCGGCTGATCACGCGCGCCAGCGTGCCGCGCAATTGATCATTGTCTTCCACGATCGAAACAGAGATTGGCATGGTATCAGTTGGTTCTTGCGATGTCAGCTTGGCCCCGGCGGCAAGGGAGCGGTGAGCCGAACGACGGTGCCGCGATCCGGGGCCGGGCCCATAAAGAAGCTGCCGCCGATATCCTCCATCCGTTTGCGCATGTTGCGCAACCCATTTCTGGACTGGGCGGCTTTCGGGTCCATCCCGGCCAAGCCGCGCCCGTTGTCCTCGATCTCCAGGGTGAAGCTCGCAGCTTCCAATGCCAGGCGCAGCGAAACCGCCGAAGCCTGCGCATGCCGGACCACGTTGGTAATGCTCTCCTTGGCTGCCAGGAAGACGTTGTGCCGGACTTCCGGAGAAATGGGGGTGGCGGGCAGTTGCGGCGGCGCCTCGAGCCGGTAGCGCAACCCGGCGACGGCCAGATACTCCTGAGCATACTTGCAAACGTAGGTGATCAACCCGTCCAGCGTGTCGTTGGAAGGGTTGACCGTCCAGACGATCTCATCCAGCGCGCGCGTGGTTTCGAGGGCGGTCTGCTCGATTTGCCGGGCATGGGCGGCGACTTCCTCCGGGTGGTGCTTATCGCTCTCGACCAGTTCTCCCAGCAACGAAAGCTGCGTGAGGCTGGCACCGACCTGGTCGTGGATGTCGCGGGCGATGCGCGCCCGGTCCTTCTCGATAGCCTCCTGCTGCCGCAAGGCGGCCAGTTGGCGCTGCAGTCGCTGCGTGGAAACGTAATGCACCGAGCCGACGATCATGCCGAGCAGGGCCGCCGTGGTCAGGCTCAAGAACCACCAGGTCTGCCAGAACGGCGGCAGCACGGTAATCGCCAGCGTCGCGCCCACCTGGCTCCAAACATCATCCTCGTTGCAGGCCGATACCTGGAAACGGTATTGGCCCGGCGGCAGCCTGGGATAAACCGCCTCGCGGACGTTGCCGGGCCGTTCGTTCGGGGTCGCTTCATACCCCTCTAACTGGTACTTGAAGCGGCCTTTGACGGGAGCGGCCAGGTTAAGACTCGCGAACCCGATCTCCAGCCGCTCCTTTCCCGCCGGGATAGTTACTGCGGCCGGCGGCAACGCCCGCAACGAGTCGCGATGCTGCGACTGGCCATCGATGAATACGGTTTCAATCACCACCGGAGGGGGATTGGTGTTGAGATTGAGCTGGGCCGGGTTGAGCCAGGCGAGGCCCTGGATGGTCGGAAACCAGAGAGTTCCATCCTGGCTGCGCAAGGCGCCCGGCTGGGAGCCAGCGGTGCATTCGGTTGCCGGGAGCCCATCGGGCTCGGCATAAACACGACACGAAACCAGCGCGCTGTTGTCCTCGGCGAAACGGTTCAGCTCCGTTTTCTTCAGCCGCAGCAGGCCGGCATTGGAGCCAATCCACAGGTGGCCCTGCCCATCCTCCAGCAGGTAGCCGAGGTTGTTGCTGGCCAAGCCCTCCTTCTTCGTGTAGCGAGTCCACTGACCGGCGCGGTACCGGGCCAGGCCGCCGGAGGTCGCCGCCCACAAGACCCCTTGGTCATCCACCTCGACGGCGGAAACGCTATTGCCCGGCAGGCCGTTGGTCTTGGTGAAACATGTGAAACGCTCTTCGCGCAGCCGGTTGAGTCCGCCACCTTCGGTGCCAATCCAGAGGCTTCCCTCGCGGTCCTCGGCGATGGCCCGCACATCGTCGGCGGAAAGACCGTCGCGGGTGGTAAACAGCCGCAAGTCGTCCAACCGGAGCAACCCGCTCTGCATGCCCAGCCACAGCCGGCCCGCCTGGTCCTGGAAGATGGCGGAGACTTTGCCGTCCAAAGCCTCCGGCAGCCGCAGCGGGGCAAACTGGCCATATTCCAGTTGAAACAAATGCGGCCCCTCCGCGCCCCAGGTTCCGGTCAAAACCCAGTTACCGCCGAGCGCCCCTTCTTTCCGGCCCACGAACACGGACTTCACGTTCAACTGCGTGTCCGGGTTCACATCCACCCGCAGAGGGCTGGGGATGAGGCGCAACTGCCGCGCGCCGCTCTGGGTCCAATAATCAACCCGCGCGCCGGAATAGCCGATCCAGAGCCCCCCCTGGCCATCCTCGCAGACCGATTGCACCACCAGGCCGCGCGACCGTTCCAACACCTCGAAGAGCTTGCGCCGCACCCGGCACAAACCGCCGCCATTGGTCCCGACCCACAGGCACCCCTCGCGATCGACGGTTACCGCCAGCACATAATCGTTGGAGAGCCCTTCCGCTTTGGAAATCCGCCGGGCGTTGCCGTCGGCGTCAAACCAGTAAACGCCGTCGCCGTAGGTGCCCACCACCAGGTTGCCGTCCCGGTCCTCGCACGCCGCCACGATCGGCAGCGTGTTGGTCCAGGGATACGCGCCCCAATTACATTCCACGACGTCCCCGTTGCACTTCTGAATCTGGCCATTGGCCAGACGCCAATAGCCGCCGCGTTTCCCCGCCAGGAGGAAGTTCAGCCGGATAGGTCCCAGCGATTCCGTCACCGTCGGAATGGGGTTCAGGGCAAACAGGTTCGTATCCGAGCCGACCCACAAGCGGCCGGACGGCTCGGGAACCAGTGCCCGGAACGTGCTGGGTGCCTCCGAGCCGACGGGCCACCCCTCATCGACTTTCCCCTCCCGATACCGCGCCAGCAACCCGCTGTCGGTGTAAAGCAGCACCGACCCGCTGAAGTCCTCACAGATCGCCATCAAACGGCCGGCGTAGCCACCCTGCCCTACCGCCAGGCTGGTGACCTTACCCGCCTGGGCAATGGCGATGCCCCCGTTATCCGTTCCGATCCAGAGGTTGGTGTGCCGGTCCTCGTACAGGCGGCTGATCTGGCTGCTGCTCAGTCCGGGGGTGTTGTTTTCATCAAACACGGCGAATTGCACCCCATCGAACCGGGCCAGGCCGGCGAGCGTTCCCGCCCAAAGATAGCCGTCGCGCGTCTGCGTCAGCGCCAGCACCGCACTGGACGGCAGTCCCTGAACGGTGCCGAAAACGTCCACGGTGAACCGCCCGTTGGTCTCGGCCGGAAGGGTCGAGGTGGCGGCGAAGAG
>SESF01006961.1_pt1 | contig 10801 bp, 8 predicted proteins | sample 3171521 | NCBI WGS metagenome assembly SESF01 (sample SAMN10866945, study PRJNA518727) | freshwater metagenome | biome: subpolar coniferous forest; feature: holomictic lake; material: water; isolation source: holomictic Lake 227, 6 m and 8 m depth | place: Canada: near Kenora, Ontario | collected...
CCGTTCGCCCGCGCGCTGATCGCCGATGCTTCCGGCACCTACCCGCAGACATCCACCTTCCGCCGCACGCTTGTGATGGTGGACGTGACCGACTCCGCGACCGCCAAGGACCGCGGCTATGCCGTGGATTTCTTCGACGTGGCCGGCGGCCGACAGCACGACTACAGCCTGCACGGCCCGACCGGAAAATTCACCGCGCTCGGCGGCACCTGGTCCGCGCCCGAGCCCGGCACGCTCGCCGGTCCGAATGTGAAGGTCGGCGAACTCTACGACGACCCCGTCCGCGGCGCGAAGGACTTCAAGGGCAGCTATCTCAATTACGCCGGCTCCGGCTTCCAGCACCTCGTCCACGTGCAGCGGCTGCAGTCCGGCGCGGATGATTTCATCGCCGAATACGTCCACGACAAGGATCCCAACGCCCGCCTCCGCCTCCGCGTGCTCCCGCAGCCCGGCCAGGAGCTGATCCGCGCCGAGGCCCGCGTCTCGCCGATCAAGCACCCCGAGATTGTCACCTACCTCATCGCCCGCCGAGTGGCCGTGGCCCGGGTCACCCGACCCGGGTCTGGTGCTGGGGTTTCCGATCTCGGGTCAGGAGACCCGAGCCACGGCGAGCCCGAGTTCACCAGCACCTTCTCCGCGGTGCTTGAGCCGTTCACCACCGAGCCGTTCATCGCCGCAGTGCATCGCGACGATTTGAGCAACAGCACCGTTGTCACCATCACCCGCACAGACGGCGGCCGTGATATGGTGGTGCACCACCACGGCTCCGGCCCTGTCCACTTCGCCCCAGCTGGTCAGCCAGCGCTTGCCACCGACGCCGAAGTCGCCGTCGTCACCCTCGACGCCAAGAATGAGCCGATCCGCGCCTACTTCGCCGGTGGCAGTTTCCTGCAGTTCGGCGATCACCGGCTCGCCGCCTCAGGCCTCAAAGGCAAAGTCACCGCCCTCGATGTCGCCGCCGGCAAACTGCGCATCCGGCTCGCCGCCGGTTCACCCGCACCCGATCTCATGCATCTCCCCGGCCGTGTGCTTCATCTCTCGAATCCTTTCCGCGATACCGTCCACACCATCACCGCCGCTACGCTCAACGGCGACGACCTCGTGCTCACGGTGAAGGACGACCTCCGCGTGGGCCTCGTGCATGTCTCCTCCGTCGCGGGCGCCACCGTCCTGAGCAAGACCGCCCTGCGCATTTTTGCGATCTACCGTGGCACCACCCTGTGCAACCGCACCGACCAGCCCCTCGCCACCGTGCTCGCGGCCAAGGATGACGGCACCCTCACGCTCACCGCCCCACCCACCGCCAAGATTTTCCCGGGCGAGGATGTCTGGCTGGTCGACGGCGCCGTCGGCGAATCCGTCCGCCTGCCCGCGATCCTCAGCTGGACCAGGTAGGGCCGTGGCCCGGGTCTCCCGACCCAGGTCTTGCGCGAGTTACCTCATCACGGGTCAGGAGGCCCATGCCACGGAGCTTGCCCGCGACATTTGCTTACTCGGAGGAGTCGAAGCATGGTTTGGCCTCCGCCAGCATGAAAACGCTCGCCAGCTTCAACCTGCCGATGGACGCCTACCTGCTCCGCGTCAGGCTGGAAGGCAGCGGCATCAACGCCTACGTCCGCGACGAAAATCTCATCACGCTCGACTGGCTCTACGCCAACGCCGTCGGCGGCGTGAAGGTCGAGGTCATGGACGAGGACTACGAACAGGCGCTGGAACTCCTCAACGCCGGCTGACGGTCGCCGGTTCGCTCACACCCGGTAGAACGCCTCGGCGTTGCGGACGTAGAGCTGGTGCTGCTCGTCGGGGGACGCGCCCGGCATCGCGGCGTCGAGCGTGTGCACCCAGCGCGGATAGTCCGTCGCCTGCGTGGACACCGGCCAGTCGCCGCCGAAGATCACGCGGGCGAACCCGAAGCAGTCGAGCACGTGATCGATGTACGGCTGCAGGTCCGCGGGCGTCCATTGCTTGAAATCCGCCTCGGTCACGAGCCCGGACAGCTTGCACACCACGTTCGGAAACTTCGCCAGCTCGCGCAGCTCCGCGCGCCACGGGTCGAGCCGCCCGGCCTTGATGTCGGGCTTGGCGATGTGGTCCATGATGAAGCTCACGTTCGGGCACTGGCGCACGAGCTTCAGCGTGTTGGCGAGCTGCTGGTGATTCACGCAGAGGTCGAAGCTCAGCCCGTGGCGCGGCAGCAGCTGCACGCCGCGCACGAAGCCGGGCCGCAGGCAGAACTCCGGGTCGGCCTCGAACTGGATGATGCGGCGGATGCCCTTGACCAGCGGGTTCGCCGCCAGGCGCGCGAGGTCGGCCTCGGCGCCGTCGCCTTTTTCCAGCGGCGCCCACGGCACGATGCCGCGGATGCGCGGGTCGGTGCGCGCGACCTCCGTCACCCAGTCCGCCTCCTCCTGGAACTGCGCAAAATCAGCCTCGCACTGGAGAAACACCATCTTCGCCACCGCCACCGGGCCGCAGGCCCGGCGATAGTCCTCGATCAGGTGGTCGCGGTTGAGCAGCGGCACGCTCGCCAGCCACGGGTAGCGCAGGCGCCGGAGGTCCCAGAGGTGCAGGTGCGTGTCGACGATCGGGAAGTTGGGCATGGGGGTCGGGGGAAAGGGGAGGCCGGGCGCGGCGCGCGGGCGCCTACTGCGTGCCGGCGATCCGGGTGTGCTGGCCGAGGCCCTCGGGGCCGAGGCCGTTGTAGCCGCCGTCCACCGGCAGGTCGGTGCCGGTGATGAAGGAGGCGTCGTCGCTCAGCAGGAAAAGCACCGGGCCGGCGATCTCCACCGGGTGGCCCATGCGCGCCAGCATGTGAAACTGGCCCCAGACCGGGTCGTACTTGTCCCGGTCCCCGCCGGCGGCCTTGTCCACCTCGCGCGTCCAGATCCAGCCGGGGCTGACGCTGTTGACGCGGATGCGGTGCGGCGCGAGGTCGAGCGCGGCGCAGCGGGTGAGCTGGGTCACCGCGCCCTTGGCGGTGTTGTAGGTCCAGCGGTTCGGCTGGGCGACCCACGCGGAGATGCTCGAGACGTTGACGATCGCGCCGCCGCCGTGCCGCTTCATCGGCTCCGCCGCCAACTGCGTGAGCAGCGCGAAGGCGAACGGCCCGACGTTGAACGACCGCTCGAAGTCCGCGCGCGTCGCGTCCAGCCCCTTCGCGAGGAAGGAAAACGCGTTGTTCACCAGGCAGTCGAGGCGGCCGTGCTGCGCCAGCACCGCTGCGACGAGCTGCCGGCAGAACGCCTCGTCGGCCAGGTCGCCGGCCAGAAGCAGCGGGGCGAAGCCGGCGGCGGCAAACGCGCGGCGGCCCTCGTCGGCGTCGGCCGGCAGGCCGGTCACGGCGACGGTCGCGCCCTCGCGCAGCAGTTCCAGCGCGATGGCCTGGCCGATGCCGCTGGTGCCGCCGGTGACCAGGGCGACCTTGCCCTGGAAGCGGCCGGGGATCGGGCGGCGGGTGGGAGGAGGGTTCATGGGGTAAAATTCCGGGGCCGCGCCGCTCAGCCTTGCTCCGCCAGCAGGCGCCAGCAGTACCACTGCATCCGCGGCAGGTGGAACGGGCCCTTCCAGATTCCGCCCTTCAGCGTCGACGACACGCTGCCGTCGCGGTGCAGGTAGCCGTACCACTCGCCGTGCTCGCGGTCGGGAAAATGCGCGTAGGCCCAGTCGTGCACCTGCCCGTGCCAGGCCAGGTACTTCGCGTCGCCCGTCAGCTGCCAGGCCAGCAGCGTGGCGATGATCGCCTCGTTGTGCGGCCACCAGAACTTCATGTCGTGCCAGTACTCCTGCTGCGGCCGGTCCCGCACGTCGACATGGTAGAGGATGCCGCCGTGCTCGCGGTCCCAGCCGCGCGCCCACATCCAGTCGAGGATCGTGCACCCGAGGCGCCGGAGCCGCGGGTCGCGCCCGCGGTGCTTGGCCTCGTGCAGGATGAACCACGCCGCCTCGATCGCGTGCCCGGGGTTGAGCTGGCGGCCGTCAAAGTGGTCCAGCAGCTCCCCGCCCGGCCCCGCCACCTCCAGCAGCACCTGGAGGTCCGGCTTCAGGAAGTCGCGTTCGATCTCGCCGATCGCCCGGTCGATCCACTCGGTGCAGGTCGCCCCGCCCACCCGCTCGTCGCCCAGCTGCGCCCGGAGCTCCTGCGCGGTGACGATCGTGATCATCCGCGGCGCGAGCCCCTGCATCGGCCGCGTCGCCGGGTCCGTCTTCGGCGCCATCACCCCGGGCGTGTAGGTGTGGCGCAGGTAGGTCGCCCACGCCTGCCAGGCGTCGGCCGCGGAGCGCGCCTCGCCCGTGGCCTTCGCGTGGGCCGCAAACGCGATCGCGGCAAAACACTCGCTGTACACGTACCGCCGCATCCGCAGCGGCCGGCCCTCGCGCGTGACCGTGAAATACATCTTCCCCTCCGGCCCGTACCCGTGGCGCCGGATGAAGTCCAGGCACGAGCCCGCCAGCTCCAGCCACTCCGGCCGCGGCGCCACCGTGTGGTAGGCGGTCGCGTACATCCACGCCGCGCGGCCCTGGAACCAGATGGGCTTGTCCGTCTCGATCAGCGCCCCGGCCCGGTCCACCCCCGTCATGATGCCGCCGTGCTCGCGGTCCCAGCCGTGCCGCACCCAAAAGGGCAGCACGTCCTGGAGAAGTCCGTCCCGGTAGGTGGCCAGCAAGGCGTCGCGTCGCTGCGGGGTCATGCGTCGGCCCCATGCTGGACCGAATCTCCCGCGGCCGTCAGGCAAATTCCGGCGCCCGGGCGCGGGGGATTAATCAACGCCGGGCCGGCGGGTCGCGCTTGTGTTTTCCCGGGAAAATCGATTTCGCGTTGGGGTCTTTCCATGAGCACCGCTCCCCACCCTGTTGCTGCGTTGAGCCTTCGCAGCGTGTCCTATCCCGTTTCGTGCCAGCCGGTCGAGCAGACCGCCGCCATGGAACTGGCCCGCTTCGCCGGCCTGATCGCCCTCCCCGCCCGCCGGCCCGGCCGGGGCGTGAACGTGGCGCTCGCCTCGCGGCAGTGGGCCCGGGTCCCCGGCGCGCCCGCCACCGGGGCGTGGATGTGGCTGCGGCTCACCGACGCCGGCACCGGCGAGCTCGTCGCCAACGAGCCGGCCCTCCTCTTCGCCGCCGTGCGCCTCCTCGCCAACGGCCTCAGCGACGCCACGCGCGCCAAGCTCGACCGCGGCGTCCTGATCCAGGCCTCCTTCGACTGGCACCGCCCGCACTGGGACAGCTGCCTCACCCAGTACTGGCGCACGGCCCGCCACTTCGACCCCGAGCACTACGTGGCCACCCTCGCCGAGAGCGGGTTCACCCACGTCGAGGTCAATGGCCTCCAGGCCCACATGCCCTTCGAGGACAGCGTGCAGTCGGAATATTACTCGCAGTTCTACACCTACTGCCCCGGGTTCAACCACTTCGTCGACACCCCGCTGACCCGCGGCCTCTGGCCCGCCCACTACCTCGAGGCCAACGTCACCCACCTGCGCAAGCTCGCCGAGCTGGGCCGCCGCTACGGCCTGCGCCCCGGCGTGTGCATGTTCGAGCCGCGCACCCTGCCCGAGCGCTTCTTCCAGCGCTACCCCACGCTCCGCGGCGCCCGCGTCGACCATCCGTTCCGCTCGCGCCTGCCGCGCTACACCCTCGCCCAGGACCACCCCGTCACCCTGCAGCACTACCGCGCCGCCATCCAGGCCCTGATGCGGCACGTGCCGGAGCTCAGCTGCATGTCCGTCTGGACCAACGACAGCGGCGCCGGCTTCGAGCACACCGGCTCGCTCTACGTCGGCCGCAACGGCGGCCCGTACATGATCCGCGAGTGGCGCAGCCACGAGAACATCGCCAAGGCCGCCGGCGAGAGCATCGGCCGCTACCTGCGCAACCTCCAGACCGCCGCCGCCGAGGTCAACCCGGACTTCGACGTCATCCTCCGCATCGAGCCGTTCAAGCTCGAGCAGGACCACATCAAGGCGACCATGGGCAACCACGTCACCTGGGAGGCCCCCACCCTGCTCGTCCGCGGCTACCAGCTGCCCTACACCCACCCGCGCTACCCCGACGTGGGCCACGTCGCCGGCAGCGCCCTGCAGCCCGACATCGACCCGAGCGAGCGCGCCGTGCTCCGGGACTCGCGTGCCCACGGCATCGACCCCGTCATGCAGTACTCGGCCGGCCCGGTGATGAACCACGAGCCGCTGCTCGGCCTGCCCTACCCGCGCATGCTCCACCGGAAGCTCGCCGCCATGCGCCGGCTCGGCCTGAACCGCATCAGCGCCCTCGGCGGCCTCGGCAACACCTCCGTCACCCCCTACTGGCCCAACCCCGCCATCCTCCGCGCCGCCCAGTTCACGCCCCGGCTCACCGTCGACGCCGTGCTCCTCGCCACCGCCCGGCAGTTCGTCGGCGAGCGCCACGCGCCCAGCCTCGTCGCCGCCTGGGGCCTGTTCGAGGACGCGCTCAGCTGGCAGCCGCCGGTGCCGCTCTTCACCGGCTTCGGCTTCTGCTGGCAGCGCACCTTCGACCGCCCCTACGTGCCCGACATCGAGGCCATTCCCGAGGCGGAGCGCGCCTATTACGAGCGCCACGGTTGCTTCCAGCACAACAACCCCGGGATGAACGACCTGGGCAAGGACGTGCTCTTCGACCTCGTGCCGCAGGCCTACGGCGCCAAGGCGGCCGGGTACTTCGACCGCAATGTCTTCCCCCGCCTCGCCAAGCTGCTCGCCCGCCTCGCCAAGCTGCAGGCCCAGACCGCCGGCGACCCGGCCGCGCACGCCGTGTTCACCGACCTCCACGACCGCGCCCGCGCCTACCGCGCCTGGTGCGGATCCCTCCGCACCGTCTGCGCCTGGTGCGCCCACGTGCACGGCTACCTGAACAGCACCTCCGCCGCGGCCAAGCGGCGGCACGAGCAGCTGCTGCAGGCCGCCATCGACCTCGAGCTCGCCAACACCGCCAGCCTGATCGACCTGCTCGAGCACGCCAAGACCGAGGTCATGGTGCTCTCCGCCGCCGGCAACAACACGTTCTTCTACGGCGAGGACCTGCCCCAGCTCCTGCGCGAAAAGATCCGGCTCATGCGGAAATACCGCCACCGCCGCCCGCGCATCGACCGCAACATCCTCTGGCGCCCCATCCCCGGCGCCACCTGGCCGAAGTTCGACTGAGCCGCCCCCGCGCCACCGCCGGCGCCGGCGCCACCCACCGCCCCCCCGCGGTCGCGGGCGCACCCCCGCGCCCGCCCGCGGCGGCCTACCCGCCGCGGACCTGGCGGCGGAACTCCGACGGCGTCGCGCCCGTGATCTGCTTGAACACCTTGGAGAAATGGAACACGTCGCAGAACTCCAGCTCCTCCGCCAGCTGCTTCAGGGTGTGGTCGCCATGGTAGATCGACGACTGGGCGCGCTCGATGCGCTTCCGCTTCTGGAACTGGCCCGGTGACACGCCCAGGTGCATGGCGAACTGCTTGCGGAAGTTCTCGTAGCTGAGCCCGACCGCCTGCGCCACCTGCTGCGGGCTGAGCCAGCCCCGCGCATCCGGCCCGCCCAGCAACCGCTGGCCGTCCTCCAGCCAGGCGCGGTCCGCCGGCGTCCGGGCTTCCGTATCGCGCAGCGCCAGCAGCGCCCCCAGCACCTCGAGAAACCGCCCCAGGGTGCGCAGCGCCGCCGACCGGCCATGGCCCTTCTCCGGCCGCACCGTCTCCTCCAGCTGCCGCGCCCAGAAATCCACCGGCTCCGCCCGCCAGACCGGCCGCGCCGGGTCCAGCAGCCCGCTCTTGCGCCACAGGTCGAACTGCGGCCCCGAAAAGACAAAGTAGAGATGCCGCCACGCCGTCCCCGGGTTCGGACCGTACGCATGCGCCAGCTCCGGCAGGATCAGGATCACATCCCCCGCCCCCACCTCCCGCTTCACCCCGCGGGCATCCGCATAATACCCGTCGGCTGCCGTGATATAGATCAGCGCATAGCTTCCCAAAACACGCATGGCCCCGGGATTGATCCCGTCGTTGTCCTGCAGGACCCCCGCCAGCTGCAGTCCGCCAACCGGCGTTGCAAGAGGGCTTTCCAGCCAGGACTGGGCGCGGAGATTCTCCAGATGAGCCATGATTTCCCACAATCTACATGCCTTTTACCACTTCAACTATTTTGTACCGGCCGGACCGCGTGTATCTTCTCCCAGTGAACACCGTCGCCCTGCCCCAGATCTACTCGTACGGCCATGCCCTCGACATGGGCGAGGACAAGTTCGGCCTGCTGCGGGACTCGGCGGATGCCGCCACGGACTTTGACGAGCTGCGCCGCCGCTTCGCCGAGGACGGCTACCTGTACATGAAGGGCTACCTCGACCGGGACCAGGTGCTGGAGGCCCGGGCCAGCCTGACCGAGCGCCTGGCCGCCGCCGGCGCCCTCGCGCCGGGGGTTCCCCACGTCGAGGGGATCGCGCGCCCGGACGCCGGCTACCTCTTCAAGCCCGACCTCACCACCGGCAACGAGCCGGTCCAGCGCCTCCTCTATTCCGGTCGGCTGACCGAATTTTACCGTAACTTCTTCGCCGAGGACATCCGCCACTACGACTACACCTGGCTGCGCGCCATCGGCCCGGGCAAGGGCACCAACCCCCACTGCGACCTGCCCTACATGGGCCGCGGCACCCACCAGCACCTGACCTGCTGGCTGCCCTACGGCGACGTCTCGTTCGAGCTGGGCGGCCTCATGCTCCTCGAGAAATCCTTCCAGCGGATGGACCTGCTCGAGCGCTACGTCTACCGCGACGTCGACGCCTACTGCGAAAACAAGCCGACCGAGGTCTCCAAGATGCAGGCCGGCAAGTGGGCCTTCTCCGGCACGCTCTCCCACCACCCCCCGGCGGTGCGCAACAAGTTCGGCGGCCGCTGGCTCTCGACCGAGTACCAGGCCGGCGACTTCCTCACCTTCGGCATGTTCATGGTGCACGCCTCGCTCGACAACCGCACCCCCGACCGCCTCCGCATCTCCAGCGACACGCGCTACCAGCGCGCCTCCGAGCCGATCGACGAACGCTGGATCGGCGTCCACCCGCCCGCCCACGGCCCGGGCGGCAAGCGCAACCTCATCTGCTGAGCCCGGCCCGGCCCCGCCCCGCTGGCCCGCCCCGGCGCCCCCGCCTCCCCGGGAGCCCCGTCTCCTCGCACCTGCCCCCTCCTTCCGACCCATGACCGCCCCTTCCGCCCCCGCCGCCGGCCGCATGGCTGCGGTCAACGAAATGACCCGCCTGCTCCGCCTGCTGTTCGAGGTCGAGCGCGAATTCGTCCGCACCGCCTCCACCCTCGTCCCACGCGTCGGCGAGCCGGAGCTCAAATACCTCGTCTGCCAGCACGTCTGGGAGTCCGCCGGCCACGCCCGCTTCCTGCGGGAACGCGGCCGCGAGCTCACCACTTTCGGCGCCACCGACGCCGTCCGCGACTCGATCCGCCGGATCTTCGCCGAGGCCGTCGGCACCGCCGCCGCCGACCCGCTCGTGATCGCCACCGGCTTCTACGGCGTGCTCCAGTCCGCGCTGCTCGCCGCCTACCGCCACTATCTCCGGGTCACCGACCCGCTCGCCGACTGGCCCTCCAAGAAGCTCGTCGAGGAGTTCATCCGCGACGGCGAGCGCCAGCAGCGCGAAATCGCGCCCTACCTGCGGGGGGTCGACGCCCAGGCCTGGTCGGCGCACCTCGCGGAGGCGCTGGGCGAGCTCGGCGGCTGGCTCGGCCAGGAGCCCCGCCGCCCCCTCCCCGCCGGCTACGCCTGGCAGCACGAGCGCACGCCCTACACCCACCCGGCCACCTGCAACCGCCGCCCCTATCCCGTCTGCTCCAGCGTCTTCGGCTTCGATCCCCAGCAGGACCCCATCATCCGCCCCTGGCTCACCGACCCGCAGACCGACGCCCGCGTCATCCGCCTCATGGTCTACGTCTGGCTGATGATGGAAATGGACGCCATCGACTACCTTGCCACCGTGTTTATCGAGACGCCCGGGGCGCCGTTCGACCTGCACTACGACCTGGCGCGCCACCTGTGGGACGAGTCGCGCCACAGCCAGTTCGGCTTCCGCCAGCTCCCCAAGCTCGGCGTCGACCTCCAGACCGTCGAGCACTCCCTCGACCTCTACCACATCCTGATCCAGATGCCGCCGCACGAGCGCTACGCGATGATGACGATGGAATTCGAGGCGAACAGCTTCCCCACCAAGGCGACCGTGATGGACCGCGTGCGCGAGCTGAACGACTTCGAGGCCGACACGCTGCTGGCCTTCGACCGCAACGACGAGCAGAACCACGTCCGCTACGGCCACCGCTGGCTGCCCGAGATGATGGCGCTGTTCGGCGAGACCCGGCCGGTCGAGGAGTTCGTCCAGGCGACCCGGGAGAAATTCGCCGCGCTGGCCAAGATCCACGGCGGCCAGGTGCCGCACTCCCTCCCCGCCAGCCGCCGGCTGACCGGCGAGAAGATCCGCCAGCTCGCCGGCGTCGCCTGACGCCGCGCCGGTCCGCCCGGGCCGGGGCCTGAATGATCGGCGGCTCGCCGCTTGAAAGTGCGGGGCGTCTGTCTTTCCTGAGGGGCGGATGTCCGCCCTCCTGCCGCGCCTGCTCGCGCTCTACTGCAGCCTCGCCCTGGCCGCGCTCGCCGGCAACCCGCTCGTCGCGCTCACGGTCGAGCCGCTGACCCCCGCGGCCGCCGCCGCCGCGGAGGGCGACGCCGCCCGGGTGCTCGCCGCGGCGCAGCTGCCGACGCCCGCAGCGGTCCGCGCGCTGCCGGGCTTCGACCCCGCGCTGCAGCCGCTCGCCGCCGCG
>SESF01013906.1_pt1 | contig 10798 bp, 2 predicted proteins | sample 3171521 | NCBI WGS metagenome assembly SESF01 (sample SAMN10866945, study PRJNA518727) | freshwater metagenome | biome: subpolar coniferous forest; feature: holomictic lake; material: water; isolation source: holomictic Lake 227, 6 m and 8 m depth | place: Canada: near Kenora, Ontario | collected...
CCCTGATCGAAAAGGCTGGCGGCAGGGTGAAGTACCTCAGCGTGGATGTCACTGACTCAAAAAAGCTCAAGGCGGCCCTCGCCCCCGTCATCGCCGAGTTTGGGGCGGTCACTGGATTGATCCATGGCGCAGGGGTACTGGCAGACAAGATGATCGAGCAAAAAACCCTGGCCGACTTCGAGGCTGTCTACTGCACCAAGGTGGATGGTCTGGCAGCCATGCTAGCCTGCGTCGAGCCTGAAAACCTCAAGCACTTTGTCCTCTTTTCCTCGGCGGCTGGCTTTTATGGGAACCCGGCCCAATCGGACTACTCCATCGCCAACGAGATCCTCAACAAGACAGCCCTCCGCTTCAAGGCCCTCTACCCGCAGGCCCAGTCGCTCAGTTTTAACTGGGGACCCTGGGATGGCGGCATGGTGACGCCCGAGCTCAAGCGGATGTTCGCCGCCCGTGGGGTGTACATCATTCCCTTGGCTGCAGGGGCAGAACTCCTGGCAAAAGAACTCATGGCGACCACGAATCGCTCGCCCCAGATCCTCGTCGGCAATGACATGAAGGGTGGGAGCGAGCAAAAAAAAAAGCTTAAAGCCGGGCGTGTGATCAAGGCCCTCCATCTGCAGAATAACCCCTTCCTTGCCGACCACGTCATCGCTGGGCACAGTGTCCTGCCCACGGTGGCGGCCATGGCCTGGATGACAGAGGCGGCGAAGGCCCTGTATCCGGGCTTTGGATCTGCGAGTCTCGAGTCCTATCAGCTTTTCAAGGGCGTGATCCTTGATGGCACCCAGGCAAGCAGCTATGCCCTTGACCTCGTACTGGTCGCAGAAGAAGCCGAGGCGCTGACTGTCGATGTCAGGGTTTCGGGCGAAAAAGGCAAGAAACTACCCCTCGTTCATTACGGTGCCCGGCTGCACCTGCAGCGGAGAGCCTCAGCATCGCCGCATCGAACACTGCCCCCTCCGACAGCTGCGGGAAAAGATGCGAGTATCTATTACGAAGATGGGACGCTGTTCCACGGGCCTTCGCTCCGGGGTCTGGTCCGCCTCCTTTCCTGCGACGATCGGGGTCTGGTCCTGTCGGCACGCATCGACCCCTCGGTGCGCGCAATGCAGGGGGAATTTCCCCTCGAGGCTTCGAACCTCTTTGCCAATGACCTCGTGTACCAGGCCTTGTTGGTGTGGGTGCGCGAGGTGCTTGGCATGGGCAGCCTGCCCTCATCGACAGGTAGCTGGACTGTCTATCGCGAAGTCACCCCCGGAGAGACGTTCTTCCTCGCCCTGAGCGTGATTTCCCATGATACGACCCGACTGCGTGCTGACCTGGATGTGGTGGACTCCGATGGAGCTGTCCTGGCTGAAGTCCGTGCCGCCGAAGTGACCATCAGCGCAACCCTGAAGGACACTTTCAAGCGCCCATGAAGACACTCGCTGTCATCGGCATGTCCGCCGGATTTTCGGATGAACTCACGGTCGATCGCTTTGATCGCAGGGTGTTTGTGGGGACGCCACTCAGTTCCGCCCCTGCTCCCTGGTCCGATCGGGGAAGTCGTGTTGTCGCTGCAGTCCGCGAAATGGCCGAGGATTCAGGCGTCGAGATCTCGATGCTCCGCGTCCTGGTCGTCTGTGACGACTGGGACGCCGCCTCGGAGGCAGCCCTCCGCCCGAATGTAGTGTCAGTGCATGCTGTGTCCACCCTGACAGAGGGAATCGTGCTGCTTGCAGCCTGGGTGAGCGAAGGCAAGGACCCAGTGGCAGTGGTCGGCGTCTCGCCCCAGAAAGCCCCAGCTGCCGAGCTTCCCCTTAACGCGAACATCAGCTTCGGTGCCGGGTTCGAGGGTTACCACGAGGCACGAGGCTTGGCAGCCCTCCTCCTGACCTCCGCCGATGCCGCTGCCTCACAGGGGGCCATTCCCTACGCCTTCCTGGCAGGGATTTCATCTGAAGGCCAGGTCTCGGAATGTTGCCTGGCCGCCCTGGCCCAGGCCCGGGTGACAGCTGCAGACGTTCGCTACGTCGAGGCTACAGCCCTCGCCGATTCGGTTCTTTCCACCCGCGAGGCTGAGGGCCTGGTGGCGGGCTATGCCTCAGCGAAGGAAGCGACCAATGCTGTCGGAAGCCTCCGCTCCGTCACCGGAGAGGGGAGGGGATTTTCCCAGGTCGCCGGCCTCCTCAAGACCGTCCTGGTCCTTCATCAGCGCTATGTTCCGGGGACTACGGCCTGGCAAAGGCCAGTGGGCCCGGCCTGGGATGGCTCCTCCTTTTACTTCCCCGGAGAAGCCCGTCCGATGTATCCCCATCAGGGGCATGCCTATGTCGCCGCCTACAGCTGCCAGACTCCTTCCAATTACAGCCATTGGATCGTGGTCGAAGACCGTGCCCAGAAAAGCCGCCTGAACGGCTATCTGGCTGTCAGCGACCTCTCCTTGGTACTCCTGGCAGCTGATACCGGAGCCGAGCTTCAGCTCGAATTGCAGTCGCTCCACGATTCGCTTGCCACAGCCAGCGATCACAAGTCGCTCGCCACGGCCTGCTACCATCGCTTTCTGGCCCGGGGGGGACGGTTCAGGCTCTGCCTCCTGGCCGAGTCGCTTGCCGAGCTGTCCCACGAGGTTCATCTCGCCCAGGCAGGTGTCGCCCACGCCCTCGAAGCAAAAAAAGACTGGAAGACTCCCAAGGGCAGCTACTTTGCCCACGAGCCCTTTGAAGCGCCCGAAAACGTGACCTTTGTCTATCCGGGAATCGGGGCCACCTACGTCGGCCTGGGCCGTGAGATCCTCCACCTCTTTCCGGAGGTCTATCAGACCGTGGCGGAGCTGGCGGACGACATCGGGCGCACCCTGGGCGACACCGTCCTCAATCCAAGGACCCTGCTTCGGCCCGATGGCCATGAGCTCAAGCGCCGCGACCACGAGCTTCGAAATAACTTGCCGGTGATCGCGGAATGTGGAGTCGGCTTTGCCTGCCTCTTTACCAAAGTTTTCGAAGATGTATTTGACCTCAAGGCCGATTTTGCCCTGGGCTATTCCATGGGTGAAATCAGCATGTTTGCCGCCCTTGGCAGCTGGGACACTCCCGGAGCCATGAGTGAGCGACTGGCCGCCTCGGACACCTTCAACCACCGCCTGGCTGGCGAATTGCGGACCCTCCGCCAGCTCTGGGGCCTCGACGTGGCCGAGGCGACGACGGAGAAGCTCTGGGACACCTACACGATCAAGGCCACCTACGAGGAGGTCCAGGCGGCCCTCGAAGGCGAAGAGCGGGTGTACTGCACGCTGATCAGTACGCCCGACAGTCTGGTGATCGGGGGCTACCCCCCTGACTGCCAGCGTGTGTTCAAGAAACTGGGGGTCCGTGCCCTCTGCCTCGACATGGCCAATGCCATCCACAGTTCGCCTGCCCATAGTGAGTTCGAGGAGATGGAAAAGCTTTTCACGATGGAAGTGAACCACCGCCTCGACACCAGGATCTTCTCGAGTTCCTGCTATCTTCCTGTTCCCCAGAGGACCAAGTCCATTGCCAATGGCATCGCCAAATGCCTCTGCGATCCCGTCGATTTTCCCCGGCTGGTCAACGCCGTCTATGAAAAGGGTGCCCGAGTCTTTGTCGAAATGGGCCCCGGCAGCTCGCTGGGTACCTGGATAGAAAGGATACTCAAGCCCGCGCGCGGAGACTCGGGCCCCGCCCGCCCGCACTCCACCATCCTGGTCACGTCCCGAGGTGTCGGCGAAGAGCTCACCATTTTCAGGGCAGTGGCCAAGCTCGTCAGCTCTGGGGTTCAACTCAATCTTCACAAATTCTTCGAAGGTTCGATCGTCACAAAGGCGGCACGATGGAAAACATAGCAATTATAGGTATTGCCAACCTTTTCCCCGGCTCCAGGACTCCCCAGGAGTTCTGGGCGAACCTCCTTGCGAAGAGGAACTCACGCTCGAAGGCCAGCTCGGCCCAGATGGGCGTTGATCCCGAAGCCTACCTTGGAAAAAAGGGCGATGTAGACCGTTACTACTGCCTTCACGGCGGCTACATCAGCGATTTCCACTTCGATGCCCAGGGCTATCTCCTCGATGCCGGATATCTATCTGGTCTTGATGATCTCTTCCAGTTTGCGCTCTTTGTCGCAAAGCGGGCCCTTGAGGATGCAGGCTACTGGAACTCCCCGGCGCTGGACCGCTGCGGCGCAATTCTGGGCAACCTCTCCTTTCCCACCAAGACCTCGAACCACCTTTTTCTTCCCCTCTATCACCGGGCGGTCGAAGCGGGACTTAAACAGCTCATCGGCGAGGGTTTTGAACTCAAGCCCTTTGCCCCCCATCGTGAGGTTCACTCCGACAATGGCTTGATCGCAGGCCTTCCCTCGGCCCTCCTGGCCCGTGCGACCGGACTCGGGGGCAGTCACTTTTCCCTCGACGCGGCCTGCGCCTCCTCCTGCTACGCAGTCAAACTCGCCTGCGATGCCCTCGCTACCGGAAAGGCTGACCTCATGCTGGCAGGCGCCGTCAGCGCCGCCGACCCGATGTTCGTCAACATGGGCTTTTCGATCTTCCAGGCCTACCCGGCCAATCAAATCAGCGCCCCCCTCGACGCCAATTCCCAGGGGCTCTTTGCCGGGGAAGGCGCTGGCATGATGCTCCTCAAGCGCTACGAAGATGCCCTTCGGGATGGCGACAGGGTTCTGGCCCTCATCCGCGGTGGCGCCCTTACCAATGACGGCAGGGGCGAGTTCGTCCTGAGTCCCAACACCAAGGGCCAGGTCCTGGCCTTTGAGCGGGCCTACGCCGATGCGGGAGTGGACCCCTCCGATGTCGCCTTTGTCGAATGCCACGCCACGGGAACTCCCAAGGGAGACAAGGTCGAACTCGCATCCCTTGAAACATACTTCAGCAGGACCGGGTCAAAGCCCCTCCTCGGCTCGGTGAAATCCAATCTCGGACACTTGCTCACGGCCGCGGGAATGCCGGGCATGATGAAGGCAATTGGGGCATTGGCGCAGGGGACCATCCCCGGGACGCCCAATATTACCGAGCCTCTGTCCTCGCCGACTGGCTACTTTGGCGCAGCCCAGATCCCATCGGACGCGGTAGCCTGGCCGGACAGTGGGAAGCCCCGCATCGCGGGCGTCAGCGTCTTCGGCTTCGGCGGCAGCAATGCCCACCTTGTCCTTCAGCAGACACCGGAAAGCGGGCAGGCCATCACCCGCAGCACAGCATTGGTACCGACCCGAGCCAGCGAGCCCATGGCCATCGTGGGCATGGACGCCTGTTTCGGGCCGCTCCATAGCCTCAAGGAATTCGCCGCCCTGGTGGGCAGTGGCCGCACAGTCTTCCGCGAGCTCCCCCCCCTGCGCTGGAAGGGCATGGATGCTGCGGCGCAGGGCGCTACGGCGCCCTGCGCCGGCTACCTTGAATCCTTTGACATCGACTTCCTGCGCTTCAAGATTCCCCCGAACGATCAGGATGCCCTTATTCCCCAGCAGTTGTTGATGATGAAGGTGGCCGATAACGCGGCCCTCGACGCGGAACTCAAGCCCGGCAGCAATGTAGCCGTCCTGGTCGCCATGGGCATCGAAGAGGAGCTTCACCAGTATCGGGGACGAGTGAACCTCGATTCGCAGATTGTCCAGAGTCTCGCTGATCTTGGGATAGCCCTGACGCACGAAGAACTCAGCGCCCTGCAGGCCCTGGCCAAGGACTCGGTAGCGGGGGCAGCCCAGCTCAACCAGTACACCAGCTTCATTGGCAACATCATGGCCTCGCGAATCTCCTCGCTCTGGGATTTTTCCGGGCCAGCCTTTACCCTCTCATCCGAGGAAAACTCGGTGTATCGCTGCCTTGAAGTGGCCGACAGCCTCTTCCGCACGAGCGAGGTCGAGGCTGTCATCATTGCTGCCGTGGACCTCTCCGGGAGCCTGGAAAACCTGACGCTGCGCAGGCGCTTCGGTCCCGACGCAGCGGGGTGCGCCACTGCCACAGCTGCGTTTTCGGCAGCTGGGTGGACAGCTGGAGAGGGTGCCGGAGCCTTCGTCCTCGTGCCTTCGTCCCGTGCTGCTCCGGGGCGGGTCTACGCTACCGTGGCGGGCCTCGCCTTTGCGCCAGGCTCGGGTGCAGAGGCCATCGAGACCGCCGCGCGAGAGGCTCTCAGGCAAGCGGGTGTTTCGCCCTCTGACATTACCCTTGTCGAAGCCAGTGCGAGTGGCCTTGCCGAGGAGGACGGATCCGAGCGGCAGGCCCTGGCGTCGCTGTATCCTGGAATCGTCCCAGTTAGCATAAAAACCCAGGTAGGTCATACCTTCTCGGCGGCCGGAATGCCAGCGATCATCGCGACGGTGGTGGCACTGGGCCATGGCCGTCATCGCTGGGCCGCCCTGAACGGCCTTGGCCGCGACCTGAGTGCGGCCCATGTGCTGCTGAAAACCGCCCCTGCGCCCCGCGCCAGCAAGCCTACAGCATCAGCCGCAGCCCCGCCTGCCAAGGCCGGCCTGGTCAAGACCATTGTGCTCGGCGGCGCGCTGATAGCCGAAGCCTTGGCCAGCCATGCCAACGATCCCCTGGTGATTTCAATCCGCCAGAAACTCTCCCAGCTTCCTGCTGGCCGCCCCCCTGTCGGTCGGCTCCTCCCTGCCAGCCGCCCCGACCTCGCAAAGGAAGTTGTAGAGCCCATGAAGACCTTCGTCAGTTCTACCGTCCCCCTGGAAATCACCGGTCAGTACGCTGCCCATAGAGCCTTTCTCGACCTGCGCCAGGCCGCCGGGAAGCAGCTGGCAAAGCTCATTGAGCTCCAAGTCAGTATTTCCGCTGGCCGCCCTAGGGCAGCCCTCGCCCCAGCCAGCGTCCCGCCCCCGCCCGCAACACCGGCAGCACCGCCAGCAGCACCAACCCACGCCGCCTCCGCCCACGCGCACGCGCACGCGCACGCAGGCCCTGCCCCGGCAGGCCGCCTCCTCGCCCAACCCATCCGCCTCATTGAGCGTTTCAGCACGCCCACCCAGGTGATCTTCGACACCCAGGCCCTGACGGAATTCGCCGAAGGCAGCATTGGAAAGGTCTTCGGAAGCGAGTACGCCCTGATCGACAGCTACCCACGCCGCGTCCGCCTGCCGACGACGGACTACCTCCTGGTAACCAGGGTGACCGACCTCGACGCAAAGCGCCTCGAATACCGGAAATCCTACATGGCTACCGAGTACGATATTCCCCTCGACGCGCCCTTCCTGATCGATGGCCAGATACCCTGGTCGGTATCAGTCGAGTCGGGCCAGTGCGACCTCCTCCTCATCTCCTACATCGGCATCGATTTCATGGCCAGGGGGGTGCGGGTCTACCGCCTCCTCGACTGCCAGCTCACCTTCCTGGAGGATATGGCCTTTGGCGGAGAGACACTCCGCTACGAAATCCACATCGACTCCTACGCCAGAAACGGCGAGCAGCTCCTGTTCTTTTTTCACTACGACTGCTACGTGGGCGGCAGGAAGGTGCTCATCATGCGCGGCGGCTGTGCCGGTTTCTTTACCGATGGAGAACTGGACGAAGGCAAGGGCGTCATCCATACCGACAAGGACCGGAGCGAGCTCGCCAATGCCAGGAAGAGCCATTTCGCTCCCCTTATCCCCAATACGCGCAGAGCGTACGAGTTTGAGGACATGATGAAACTCGTGGCCGGCGACGTGGCTGGCTGCTTCGGCCCCGCCTACGACCAGGGCGGCCGGAATCCCTCGCTCAAGTTCTCTTCCGAGAAGTTCCTGATGATCGAGCGTGTCACTTCAATCGATCCGCAGGGCGGTCACTGGGGCCTCGGCCTCCTGGAGGGGCAGAAGCGACTCGAAGCTCATCATTGGTACTTTCCCTGCCATTTCAAGGACGACCAGGTCATGGCCGGTTCGCTGATGTCGGAGGGCTGTGGCCAGCTGGCGATGTTCTACATGCTCTGGCTCGGCATGCATTCAGGCACGACGAACGCCCGCTTCCAGCCCCTGCACGGTGAGTGCCAGACGGTGCGCTGCCGGGGCCAGGTGACCCCCCAGTCGAACGTGCTGACCTACCGCATGGAAGTAACCGCCATCGGCATGGAACCCCATCCCTTCATGAAGGCCAACATCGATATCATCCTGAACGGCCGCGTGGTGGTCGACTTCAAGAACCTCAGCGTCATGATCAAGGAACAGGAGAGCGGCGCTCCCTACGCTGCCGTGCTCATCGACGAGGCAGTCACCTCTCCCTTCCGCGACCCCTCGCGGCCCCTCATGCGTGTCGAGACCGATACGAGCGCTCCCCTGATCAAGGGCGTGGCTCCCATCCGGCACTTCGAGGCCCCCTATGTGAGCGGACAGAACCGGGTGCCGAACACGATTCCCTTCAGCCCCTGGCACCTTTTCGAGTTTGCCACTGGCGACATTTCCAATTGCTTTGGTCCGGCCTTTGATGTCTACAGGAACCGGATTCCTCCCCGCACCCCCTGTGGCGACCTTCAGCTTGTCACCCAGGTCCTCGAAGTCTCAGGCACTCCCCTCGACCTGAAAAAACCGGCGAGCTGCCGTGCGGAGTACTTTGTGCCCGCCGATGCCTGGTACTTCGCCAAGAACTCCCACGAGGCCTGGATGCCCTATTCCATCGTCATGGAAATCGCCCTCCAGCCCAACGGTTTCATCTCGGGCTATATGGGCACAACACTGACCTATCCCGAACGGGACCTGTTTTTCCGCAACCTCGACGGCACAGGAAATCTCCGGAAGAGGCTCGACCTCCGTGGAAAGACCATCGTCAACGACTCCGTCCTCGTGAGCACGAGCATGGCCGGGGGGGCGATCATCCAGAGCTTCACCTTTGCCTTGAGCGTCGATGGTGAAGTCTTCTATGACGGGAAGGCCGTATTTGGTTACTTCTCTGGCGAGTCTTTGGCCAACCAGCTCGGCATCGACAATGGAAGGACGACAGGCCCCTGGTTCGCCGACAAGGATATCCCGGCCAAGACGCTGGAAGTCATCCAGCTCGCCGGTGCCTCCCATCCTTTCTTCAAGGCTCCTGCCGGGAAACCCCACTACCGGCTTGCCGGGGGACAGCTGCACTTTGTCGACACCGTGACCATCGTCGAAGGCGGCGGCAACTCTGGCAAGGGCTACATCTTAGGCGAGCGCGCGATCGATGCGGGCGACTGGTTCTTCCGCTACCACTTCCACCAGGATCCGGTGATGCCTGGCTCCCTCGGGCTGGAGGCCATCATCGAGATCCTCCAGGTCTACGCCCTGAAGAACGATCTGGGTGCTAGCTTCACGAATCCACGCTTCATGGCGCCGCTTTCCACCGTGGTCTGGAAGTATCGCGGCCAGATCACCCCGACGAACAAGGCCATGACAGTCGATGTGCACATCACCGGAATCCTCCGCGAGGCGGGAAGGGTAACCATTGTCGGCGATGCCAACCTGTCCAAGGATAATCTTCGTATCTATGAAGTAAAAGACATCGTGCTATCTATCGAGGAAGCCTGAGCGCGGTTAAGGAGCGGAGGATGGCGGTCATGTCAATTGAGAGGAAAAAGCCCATTTCCTGGGGGTGGAACGTCGATCCGGCTTTGCTGGAAACTGGCGCCGATAAGGTGAAGTCAGCCCTCCTCGACCTTGGCAAACCCCTTTTCCTCGCCGAGGCAGATGGCCAGATCGGAGTTGCGGACGCGACAGTGGCGGCTCAGGGGAGTCCGGTCCTTGCCTTTGCGCAAACCCTTCTGCCCGAAGACCTCGGTGACCCGGCCTTCAAGGCCTCCCACGGTGTGAAATATGCCTACCACGGTGGCGCCATGGCCAACGCCATCGCCTCGGAGGAGCTGGTGATAGCCCTCGGAAAGCAGGGTTTCCTCTGCTCCTTTGGCTGCGCCGGACTTGTACCCGACCGCGTCGAAGAAGGCATTCGCAGAATTCAGGCAGCACTTCCCGATGGACCCTATGCCTGCAACCTCATCCATGCCCCGGTCGAGGAAGCCCTTGAGCGGGGTGCGGTCGAGCGCTTCCTGAAGCTCGGCGTGCATACTGTCGAGGCCTCGGCCTACCTCGGACTGACTGAGCACATTGTCCTCTACCGCGTGGCCGGCCTGGGCCGCAGGCCCGACGGCAGCGTGGACATCGGAAACAAGGTAATTGCCAAGATATCGCGCACCGAGACCGCCCGCCGCTTCATGGAGCCCGCCCCCCCCAAGATTGTCGCCAAGCTGCTTGAACAAGGCAGGATCACAGCCGAGCAGGCAGAGTTGTCTACGCTCGTACCCATGGCCGACGACATCACCGCCGAGGCGGACTCAGGCGGCCACACCGACAACCGGCCCTTTCTGACCCTGATCCCCTCCATCATGGCACTGCGCGACGAAATCATGAGCGAACGCAACTATGCCATCCCCCTCCGCGTCGGCGGCGGCGGAGGAATCGGTACACCGGAAGCGGCCCTCGCCGCCTTTACCATGGGAGTCGCCTATGTTGTCCTCGGCAGCGTCAACCAGGCCTGCATCGAATCGGGCGCATCCGAACACACGCGCAAACTGCTCGCAGAAGCCCAGATGGCCGACGTCGCCATGGCTCCGGCCGCCGACATGTTTGAAATGGGCGTCAAGCTCCAGGTCCTGAAGCGCGGCACCATGTTCCCCATGCGGGCCCAGAAGCTCTACGACCTCTACAAGGAATACGACTCCATCGAGGCGATCCCGGCGGCTGAGCGCCAGAAGATCGAGGAGCAGATCTTCCGGGCCAATCTTGATGACATCTGGAAGGGAACAATTGAGTTCTTCCGCCAGCGTGATCCCGGGATGCTCGAGCGCGCCATGGG
>SESF01011417.1_pt1 | contig 10796 bp, 8 predicted proteins | sample 3171521 | NCBI WGS metagenome assembly SESF01 (sample SAMN10866945, study PRJNA518727) | freshwater metagenome | biome: subpolar coniferous forest; feature: holomictic lake; material: water; isolation source: holomictic Lake 227, 6 m and 8 m depth | place: Canada: near Kenora, Ontario | collected...
GCGCCTCCGCCGTGGTCATCATCCACAACCACCCGACAGGCGACCCGACCCCGAGCATGGAAGACATCAACTCCACGCGCCGACTGGTCGAAGCTTCGCGGATTATCGGTATCCCTGTTTTTGATCATGTCATTATCGGAAACCGTTTTGAAAACGAAGACCTCCCTTTCATTTCTATGCGTGAGAGAAACCTAGTCTCGTTTTCAATCACCACCCCGAACACGTAAGGAGACCACCCCATGAAATACGAAACCACCACCACCAAGACGGCGCGCCTATTCGTACAGACAGGCACACGCACACGCAACACGGAAGAGCAGACCGCCTATTTACGCGCCTACCTCCTCAAATCGGAAGCCTGCCCCCGTGAAATCGTGGAAGCTTGCGCCGAGGAGATGGCCAGCCTAATCGCTGGGGAGGACTGTATTTTGATACCAGTACCCGACAGCAAGGGAAACACTAAGCAAAACCTATGGCTTGCGCACCGTATAGCGCACAACGACCGCACAGGAGACGCGCAGGTTAAAGACATCCTCACACGCGCCGACTGGTCAGAAAGCCAGTGCCAGAGACATCGCGCAGGACTGCCACCGCAGACCCCCGAGCAATTAAAAATCAGCGTGACCCCTCACAAGCCTTTCACCCTCCGCAAGGTTTACTTTGTGGACAACGTAATCACGTCAGGCGCGACAATCCAAGCTTGCCATAATGCACTTGGATTCGGCACAGGCCTTGTATATGCCGAAGCCATGAGGAGGAAATAACGCCATGAGAAGCCTAGCAACAGACCCTTTTTTCATCGCCCTAATGACAGGCGGAAACGCTCACATCATAAGCCAACCGCCGAGACCACGACCAGAACCGACAACCACGCGCCGAGCTTGGCAGACAGGCACACGCGCAGACATCGACTGGGAGAAGACGCTACCCCCGAGCAGTGGCGACTATCGCAACCCACTCGACAAAGACACCACGGCGGAAGCACTGGAAGAAATCCAACGCGAGAACTATGGCGACATGATAACGCCCCAACGCCCCCGAGCTTGTAGCCAGCAATTCATTGACCTATACACGGACGGCGCTGGGCACTGTTTCAGTGACGCAGACGAAGGACTATAAACCCCGAAAGGAAACCCCCACATGATAAACCAAGCACCAATCACGAACCCCCGAGAAGTCAGATACTACGCCCGAGTACAAAACCACAAGGAAGCCTTGCGCAATGGCTCATTTTTACGCCGAACCGCTGGAGGACTGGCAATGTATATTTTAGGCGACTACGCTGGAGACGTTGACACCGTCCCCGAGGGGTTGACTGAATTCGAGAAAGACTATGCGGAAGCCTTGCTTCCTGCCTGCTGTAAATAAAACACAACCACCGCCCCCACCGGTACAACGTGGGGAGAGGAGACCAAACCATGATAAACGACATACGCATTTTGCAAGGCGCGCAGGCATTGCACGAACTGGAGAAACGCCAGCTTTTACCCCGAGGGGAATTTTTAACCCTTGCGCAGAACCTCAAAGGCGAGGAAGGCATCGCCATTGCCAAGACCATTAAAAAGGTGTGGCAGACTTTCGAGACCATGCCCAAGACCTACGAGACCGAAGCCAAGCCCGACCCAATCGCCCACCTGCATTTTTTTATAGGCTCATGGGATTGGTGGATCACGGAGAAGGACGCAGAACCCGAGCAGGCGCAGGCCTTCGGATTCGTGAAATCCGAGCTTTGCCCCGATGGGGAATGGGGATATATCAGCCTTGAGGAGATCACGCAGGCAGGCGCGGAGCTTGATTTATACTTCACGCCCGCCCCAGTCTCAAAATTCAAAAAATGAACTTTTACCCCATCCTTGGAAGAACAGGCAGCAGCACCGACCCGACACCGCAGACCACGAACCCGAGCAAAGTACACGCAAGGCGACACGGACACGGAAGACAGGCGGACACGCGAGAGTATAAACAGAGATCGCCAAGGATGGGACATTTTCAGAAAGGCGCACCCATGAAACATGAAACCGCAAGAGACCGACGCAGGAAGACCGCAGACAAGCTGGAAAATATCCTAGTGAATCGCTTCCTTGCACGTCAGAAACTCGACTGCGCCGACGCTGTATGGCTTAGACGCGCCGTCAGACAGCTACGCACCGACCGCACGCGCTAGACCAGGCGCGTACCCCGCGCGCCCCTGCGTTTCACTCCGGGGCGCGCGGGAAACCGATACCTTTTATCCGGAAAAGGTAGCCAAAAACCGGTCCTCATAAGCCGGACGGGCTGATGTAGAAGAAGCGCAGTCGCTTTATGACATGCGCAATGAGAACCGTTGAAATTTACTTCCATGCTTGCCCGGTCATGCCGTAAATGTTAAAGTTTAAGAACTTTCTATCACCATTATCTGTTAATGATCAGGGCTGTTTGGTATTGAATTAGGTACGGTATCATGTCTGTAAACAAAAATCAAAAACCGGAATCGGAGATTTCGAATCTGATCTGCAAAGGCGAAAGCCTGACGCTCGAATTCAAGGCCTGTAGAAATCAGGTCAATCGCGATGTTTACGAAACCGTGTGCGCGTTCCTTAACCGTCACGGCGGAACAATCCTGCTGGGCGTCAACGATGCTGGCGTGGCCACAGGCGTTGATCCGGATGCCGTCCCGCAAATCAGGAAAGACCTTGTCAACACCCTCCACAACCCGCAGAAGCTCCATCCTCCGGCCTACTTGTCAGTCGATGAAGTGCAACTGGAAGGGAAAATCATCCTTCGTGTTTTTGTACCTGAAAGCTCGCAGGTTCATCGTTGCAACGGACGCATCTATGACCGCAACGAGGACGGCGACTTTGACATCACTGACCATACCCGTCTGGTCGCCTCGCTCTACCAGCGCAAACAAGCCGCTTACAGCGAGAACACGGTATATCCGCATATTCAACCTGAACATCTCAGGACTGACCTGATCGAACGATGCAGGCGTATCGCACGGATTAATGTGCAGCATCACCCTTGGGCGGAGATGGACGATGCCCAGTTGATCAAAAGCGCGCAGCTTTTTCAGAGGGACCCTCAGACACAGAAAGAGGGTGTGACGCTGGCGGGTGTCATGCTGCTTGGGACTGACGACCTGATCCTTCAAGTCTGCCCGGCTCATCGTACCGACCTGATTTTACGCAAAGTCGATGTGGATCGATATGATGACCGCGACCTGGTGCGCACCAACCTGATCGACAGTTACGACCGTATCCTCTCCTTTATCCAGAAGCACTTGCCCGATCCCTTTTATCTGGAGGGCATTGAGCGTATCAGTTTGCGGGACATTATTTTTCGGGAAGTCGCTTCCAACATCCTCATTCACCGGGAATATGCGAGTGGGGCGCCGTCACGGCTCATCATCGAATACGGCAAGGTCACCACTGAAAATCCGAACAGGCCCCATGGCTTCGGCATGCTTGATCTTGCAACGGTCGCGCCTTTCCCAAAAAACCCGGTCATTGGTGCCTTTTTCAGGGAGATCCAACGGGCGGATGAGCTGGGTTCAGGGATGAGAAAAATGATGCTGTACGGGAAGAAATACGGCGGTAGGGATCCCCAACTCATGGAGGGCGATCTCTTTCGCATGGTGATCAGCGTCCCCGAGTTTGCTGAAAAGCCAGCAGGCGCCATTCCGGTTCATCAGGTCGAGGCCCATGATGAGGCCCATGATGAGGCCCATGATGAGGCCCATGATGAGGCCCATGATCTCACGGAGATAGAAAAGAGTATTATGACCGCTTGCGCTAAGGAAGCATACAGCACGCCAGAACTTCTCATCGCTTTAGGCTACAGGACTCGAACTGGAAACTTTAAAAAAGCACTAGCGCACTTAATAGATATCGAGGGAATAGAAAGAACTATTCCAGATGCCGCCCGGAGCAAAAACCAGAAATACCGGCTCACCGACAAGGGGCGTGCGTTTCTGGATACGTCGCTGAAGAAGGGGGCGAACGAATAACCCTTTTCATATTCCCAAAAGCTGTCATGTCAGCAAAACTGTCGACACGGCGCTCCTTCCTCGATGTCGGCGTTGTGAAGTGATTCACTTGGACTTGGTCGTCGTATTGTCTTCCTTCGGGGCGGAGCCGATCCGCCGGGTCCGGATTGAGGCGCCGCCGTTGCATACAAACTTCTCGACCGCACCCACATTCCCCTCGACAACCCAGTAGTTGATATCGCCAAAACCGAGATTCTTAGGGTCGTTAACATCACTGACGAGCGCCTGCCAGGCATTCCGGGCATCCGTCTGTCCCGGCCCCGGTTGTTCCGTGTTCATCTGTTCGATCGAGAACCCGTGCCTGCCGGAAACGGTGACCTGATGGGTGTTGCGGTAGGTGCCCACCCGCCCGAAGCGGGAGGCATGATGGTTAGACAGGAATTCCAGGCCGTTGACATTGGAGGCCACCACGATGTTATCCCCGTCGGTGTGCTCGTTGACCAGGATGCCGGTATGATACCCGGTCACGATCACGTTGCGCAGGATTGTGAGGGCTCCGTTGTTGCAGGCCGGGGTACTGATGCCAGCCTTACCATGGGTGGGCTTGGACGCATCAACATTGTAGCGGTCGGTGTTGACGAAGATGTTCTCGAGTTTGCATTGCACCGCGTTCAGCAGATCGATGCCGCCGATACCGGGATTGTCGTAAGTGCGGACGTCCAGGTTCCGCAGGCTCACATTGATCCCCGAAAACTGCATGTACATCCTGTCGGGGACGTTGGCTGAAGAAATCACAGCCGGCCCCGATTCCGACAGGCATTTGATAATCGTGCCATTCTTCGGAAGCGGAAACGTGCCGATCGTCCCGAAGACCGGGGTCGGCTCGCTCTCGCCCGCGATCTCCACGGTGATCCACTCTTTTGTCCCGGGAATGATAATCCTGCCGCGGTAGATCCCGTCGGGGATAAACATTCTTCCGCCGCCGGCCTTGATCACCGCCGTCAGGCAGGCCGAGAATGCCGCCGTGTTATCCGTCTTGTCGTCGCCCACAGCACCATAGTTCAGAACATTGAATGTTCGCGATTTCACAGCGCCGGCAGGTGCGCCAGCCTTCTCGCCTCCGTCAACCGCTGCGACTGCACCCGACACAATCCAGCAGCACATCGTCATTATAACCATCATCTTGTTCATAAAATTTCCTTTTCTTCCTCTCAACACAGTCCTCAGATGTTTAAGCATAATTGACCAATTTGTCTAATGTCTAATTACGCCCCCTCTCCCGCTCGTGGTATTCCACATGGACGCTTTGACCCGACTCCACCTTTCCGCTGTCCCACAAATCACCCTTGTTTTTCTTCAGCAGTTCTTCCGAACTCGCCACCAGAATCTGATACGCCGTCTGCCTCAGCCCTCTGGCCTCAGTCCTCTGACCTCCGACTTCCGACTTCTGACTTCTCTCTTCAATCACCCACGACAATCGCGGTTTCGCCGCGTCAATGCCGAGCGGGTTCGAAAGATATTCACAGTGCCGGTTTGTCACCTCTGCGGCGCGCAGGGATGCCAGCGATACCAACAGTAATGTGGCGATGGTTAGGTTTGAAGTCATCATCGTGTCCTTATCGGCTCATGATCTGACAGGATTTAACGATCTCCGCCCAGCGCCAGTCGCGCTTGACCCACACCGGCAGCGAGCCTTCCAGCTTTGCCTGCGTTTCGCGGATCTTCTCCTTGCGCTGAGGATCCTTGTTGGAATTGTCCAACAGATCCAGCAGTTCCCTTCCGGTCACCGCCTCGGGACCGAAGTAGAACGCGGCATATTCATCAAGCACCGCATCCACGGACTTCTTCGGATTCGAGAACCAGGAGAGGAACATCACGCTGGCGATGTCGGTGTTCCAGCGCTCGGCGTAGGGCCAGCCGCCCTTCATCAACTCAGGATCATAGCTGTTCAGTTCGTCCTGGAGCGTCTTCCAATACGCCTTGTTGACAAGCATGCCGGAGTGGTTGCCCCACATGGAGATGTCAGGAAACACCATCAGAGGTTGTTTAGCCTTGTTGTAATAATCGCGCTCTTCAGCCGTCATACGCGCATATTTATGATTAGGCGCGAGCGCAACCTCAAACCCGGCAAACCATTCCGGCCTTTCCTTGCTCCAATCCAGGCTGTCCACCAGGTTCATCCAGTCCTTGCCGCCAAAGGTCGGATGGTTCAGGTGCCAGGTATCAATCCAGATTTTGGTCTTGGGAGAGATTTCGTGAATCCGCTCCGCCAATGGTCTCGCCACTTTCCACAATCCACGGGTCGGCCACGGCGTGCATGCATCGCAGGCGCAGCCGCCGGCGTCTGCCGGGAAGATGTTGAAAATATCAAGCGGTGACATCGCCTTGAAGACTTCTTCCTGCCAGGCAACCATTTTTTGCACGGCTTCGGGCTTCGACGGACAGAGATACCAGTCCGGGCAGCCGATGATGGGCTTGATCCGCAAATCCTTGGGCGACGACATGTAGGCATCGTTGGCCGCCATGATCAGTCCGGTCTTCATCCCCATGCGGCGGGCGGTGGCGTAAAAGCGCTGATACTTCGCAATCCAATCCCTCGCGATGCTCTTGTCGAATTTGTACTGGCGGGCGTAGCCGGAGTTCAACTCGCTCTTCTCGCCCGCCGTATCCTGGAAATTCTCAAACATTCCCATCTCGAACCAGAAGCAAATAGCGTTGCCGCCCCAGAGCGCGAACTCCTCGATGTAGCGATCCACCTGATCGGGCTGGTTGAAGTAATACTTGCGCGCCCATAGATACATGCCGCGATTCGGCATCTGCGGAGTCTCCGCGATATTAAGGGAAGGCAGTTCAATCTTTCCGTTCAGATAGCGCATCTCGCGCATCAACCGCCCTACCCCGGCTACGACCCCACTGGCGCTCTGTCCGGCCACGTAAAGCTCCGGCTTTCCCGCTTCTACCATGATAACATATCCGTCTGCGCCCAGCGCCGCGACCTCCTTGTAAGTGGCGGCAAAGACCTTGATTTTTTCGTTGGATGCCGTGGTCCCGATCATGAGACGAAACTTGGCCTGATCGGACGAGCCCGCCAGGGCGATGCCGGAACGCTCCTTGAGTCGCTCGGCGAGCAATTCCTTTACCCGCATTTCGGCTGGGCTCGGGTTTGTCCCAAGAACGACCGTCAGTTGGGCGTTGCCGATCGTGAGCGATCCCTGCTGCGGGTTGTCAGCACCCGCGTAAGGAGCTGCGGCGATGCTTGCACAGAGGGCGAGTAGCGTTAGGAATGTTTGGATCAGATTGTTTCGGTTGTTCTTCATTTGTGTGTGTTCTTTCATGTTAGTTTGAATCGTTAAAATCCGAGGGTTTACTTCGGAAGCGGAGGCCGGACGGCCGGATTGGCATTCTTCGCGTGATAGAGTTTGATCAGTTCGGCAAAGGCCTCGTTGCAACGGTCATTCGGCTTGCCGCCGTTGGCTTTGAGCTCGGCGTCGAGCAGAGCGCGCAGATAGAGCTGGCGCCAGCGCCAGGCCGTCTTCGCCTGGGGCGTCAGCAATCCGTGAACTCGCTGCATCGTGGCATAAGCCTGCTCGGCGCCGGGATCGGCCTGCGGCCTGGCGCCTTTCGACGGGAACCAGTCCATCTCGAGCTTCACACCTTCCAACTTGCCAGGCCACCAGCGCCAATGATGGTTCTGCTCCAATGTTTTTATTACGCCAGCCACATCATCAACAACATCCGGCGAAAACTCAAAGGCGATGTATTCTTTTACGGTCTCCGCTGCAGGCCGGTCGTTCCAATAAAACTGACTGTATACGATCTTGGTGATATCCTCATAGATGCCCTCCGAGTACGGGAAACCGCCCTCAATGCCATTCTTCTGGGCATTCCATTGTCCCTGGGCACGGCCGGTGAGCGGCGTGGCGCCGAACCCGCCCCACGGGAAGGTGTTGTGCATGCTGATCTCCGGGAAGCCCACGACCGGCAACCCGCGCTGCAATACCGACGGTCCCGTGCCAGCCTGTCCATCCACTGCGCCCAGTCCTGACATGGCCGGCAACACGTTCCCCTCGCTGACCAGTCCGTCCGCCAACTCCTTCCGCTCGCCGAGCTGCTTCATTACCGATGCCAGCTCCGCCTTGTCCATGTACCAGGTCGAAAGAAAAATCCGGATCCCCGGCATCTTCTGACGCGCGAGCTTGCTAACCTCCTCGACACATTTCATGAAGCCTTTAGAACCCCACGGCTTGCACGCCGCGCAACCGCAGCCCCCCTGGTCGTAGGGCCAGATCCAGACCGAGCGCGGCTTGAGGTCCGCAGCCCAGTCGAATTGCTCGCCAAGAAGTTGCAGGATATATTTCAGCCCATCGGGCTTGTTCGGGCAGACGGCGCACGGATAATAACCGCCCCGGCCACCGCCGGGCGCTGCCCGTATCGCAGCCGGCGAGTTTGCGTAAGCCTCGTTGCCGACGACCACGAGCGAGACATCCATACCGATCCGCTTCGCCGCCGCCATGATGGCATGCAGTCGTTTCCGGAACTCTATAGCCTTGGGATCGTCGAACCCGTTGAAGTGGTGGGCATCATACCAGACCACCAGTTCATTCAATCCCCATAGCGCAAGGTCCTCGACATAACGTCCGATCTCCTCGACAGGGGCTTCATGATAGTAGTTGTGGAAATGGGTGGCAAAATAGATGCCGCGCGCCTGCCTCGTCGGCACAGAGGTGCCGCGCCAAGAGCCTGGTGTGAACCCACCCTTGTCGTAACGGGACGCTCTCAGAAACTTTCCAGCCCCGGCGACAAGCCCTCGTTCGTCATTGCCGACAATCCGCACCCCTCCGCCCGGGCGATCCTCAATCCGGTAGCCTTCTGCGCCGATGCCTTTCACAATGGCAAGCTCCACCGTGAGAGGGGCCACACCCGCCATGACAACCTTAGCCTCGCAGCGCTGCTGAACCTGCCTTGCGAAGACCTTGCCCGTATTCTCCACCACCGCATTTGCATCCGCGGGAAGGTCCAGTCGCAGCGCCTTCACAGCCACAGGTTGGACATCAGCCGCCAGCAGATGCGAACTCAGCAGTCCCAACCCGAACAAAAAAATTAGTATTCCCCTATTCATGCTTTATTATATCCCCTTCATTGGCCGAATGTTGAACGATGTGTTCTATTAAAAGAACCTAACCATCGTGCCGCGCGGCGATGGCGGTGGGGCAATGCCGAAATTGTCCACCGTGCTCGCCATGGTAGCAAGCGTGCCATCCCCCCAGGTGATGTGGGAGTACACCATCGTGTTATGCTGGGCGAAAGTGTAATAGCTCGCCGTGTAGACCGTGGTGCCGTTGACCTTGAAGTCGTAGTAGGCGCCGCTGCGCACGATGTCGAGGCGGATCGGAAACGTCAGGTTGGCGAACGGGATATTGGTCGACGAATAGAGCGAGACGTTGCCGCCGCGCTTCACACGATATGACCAATTCCCGACGTTTGCGTTATCTGTCCCGAGGACGAACTGGTAGTAGATGGGGGAGGTGTTCGTAAGGGTAGGTGCGGTGCCCGCTGAAATAACCAACCCGACCACCGCCCAGTCGGTACCCGTGGCGCTGGCGCTATTGATTGTCAACTCAACTGGATCGGTTGCCCCGCGCGTGGAAGTGTTGAGGCGTCTCATGATGCTCCATCGGTCGTCGCTGCCGCCGGCGAGGCCGAGATCCTGAGTACCGGGGTTCCAGGTGGCCGTACCGACACCTTTGTAATACACTTGGTTCGCCCACTGGGTCGAGATGTTAGGATCCGAAGCGAAGTTGTCGAACTTCACGAGCGTCCACGTCCAGGTGGTGAAGTTCCAGGTCGCGTCATCGGCAATTCCCACGAAGAAGTTGCCGGATTTGTCCGTGATGGCGGTCGCGTCGATCCGGATCGCATAACTCTTGCCCGCCGTTAGATCCGCCGTCGGGTTGATGGTCAGGACCGCACCCGCGACCGACACCTGGCTGCCGCTGGTGATATCGATGGTCGTCTGCGTCGCGTCGGTGAGGTTCTTCAGGGTGATGTTGCCGGTGCCGATGGAAATTGCCTCGCTGAAGGTCACCACGAGGTTGTTGACGGTCGGCACGTTGGTGGCGCTGTTCGCGGGGCTCAGGGATGAGATGGCTGGCGGAATGGTGTCGGAATTTGTGGTTGTGAAGTTCCAGGTGGTTTCATCAGATATTCCGGCGAAGAGATTGCCGGCGATGTCCTTGACAGCCGTCGCGGCGATCAGGATCGCATAATCCCTGCCAGCCACGAGATCTGTTGTCGGGTTGATGGTCAGTTGCGACCCAGACACCGTCACCTGGGGGCTGCCGCTGGTGATGGCGATGGCCGTCTGCGTCGCGTCGGTCAGGTTCGTGATCGTGATGTTGCCGGTGCCGATGGCGATTGCCTCGCTGAAGGTCACCACGAGGTTGGAACCTAAAGCCACGCCGGTGGCGTTGTCCGCCGGACTCAGGGTGGAAACGGTCGGAGGCGTGGTGTCGGTACCGAAATTGTCCACCGTGCTCGCCATGGTAGTAAGCGTGCCATCCCCCCAGGTGATGTGGGAGTACACCATCGTGTCATGCTGGGCGGAAGTGTAATAGCTCGCCGTGTAGACCGTGGTGTCGTTGACCTTGAAGTCGTAGTAGGCGCCGCGGCGCACGATGTCGAGGCGGATCGGAAACGTCAGGCTGGCGAACGGGATAACGGCCGACGAATAGAGCGAGACGTTGCCGGCGCGCTTCACACGATATGACCAATTCCCGACGTTTGCGTTATCTGTCGCGAGGACGAACTGGTAGTAGATGGGGGAGGTGCCCGT
>SESF01027453.1_pt1 | contig 10795 bp, 5 predicted proteins | sample 3171521 | NCBI WGS metagenome assembly SESF01 (sample SAMN10866945, study PRJNA518727) | freshwater metagenome | biome: subpolar coniferous forest; feature: holomictic lake; material: water; isolation source: holomictic Lake 227, 6 m and 8 m depth | place: Canada: near Kenora, Ontario | collected...
TCCACACTCTGCCGTGTCCTGGCGCGCAGCCCGGCCAGAAAGGTGGCAGATGCAAGCTCCGGGAGCGGACAAGAATGTTCAATGGCACCAGGAATTGGAACCTGGTCTGGAGGGTATGCGAACGTTGTTCGCATTGAACGATCGAGTGAGTTGACACTGATCGAGGCACCTGCCAGCATCCAGAGCGATATCAAGAACAACGTGTCACCGATCGCGAGCAGAATCAGAACCGGCTTCCTGGCCGTCGGGCTCATCTGCGCCAGCATCATTTCAACCGGCGCGGGCGCTCCGCACTTTGATTTCCAGAGAATCGTCTTCGTTAAGCGCACGAACCTGCAATCCAACCACTACTACACCGATTACATCAACGGTGGGTTCGAACCCGGGGGGAATCTCTGCCTTCTGGACCTGGAAACAGGACAGACTCGCGAGGTGGTGAGCGAACTGAAGGGCGGCGTGTTCGGGCGTTTCGATCTCTCGTTCGACGCCAGGACAGTGGTGTTCGCCTGGAAGAAAAGCGCCGACACAGGCTATCGAATCTACGAGTGCGGTATCGACGGTGGGGGCCTGCGGCAGTTGACGTTCCCGCCCGCGGAGGAAGCGGAACTGGTCAAGAAGTACCAGCTCGGCTATCACCATGGCACCGACGACATGGATCCCTGCTACCTTCCCGATGGGGGCATTTGCTTCATTTCCACCCGGTGCCAGTATGGGATTCTCTGCGACTCGCCGGACATCTTCACGACAACCGTTCTCTATCGAATGGACGGCAACGGCGGCAATATCCGCAAGCTCTCCAACAGCTCCGTCAGCGAGGCCACCCCCGCCGTAATGAACGACGGGCGCATGCTTTACACGCGGTGGGAGTACGTGGACAAGGGAGCCGTCAGCGTCAAGTGTCTCTGGGCCATGAATCCCGACGGATCAGGCTCGAGCGAGATCTATGGTGCGGACATCGCGTTGCCGCCCACCTTCACGCAGGGCCGTCCAATTCCGGGCGCCGACAACCTGTTTATCGCCGCCGGCACGCCGCATTGTCCGCAAAACGCCGTGGGCACGATCATTCGCATCGACATCAGCAAGGATATCCGCACGCGCGAGCCGATGACTTATATCACTCCCGATGTCGATGTGCGCGCCGAGGGCGGGTTCTGGTTCGATCCCGCCGGCAAATGGGGCCACCGCCTCTTCAAGGACCCGTACCCGATCTCGGAGAAGCTGTTCCTGGTGAGCCTGAACCCAACCGGCGTGGCCGCCGAGAAGGTGAATTGGGGAATCTGCTCGCTGGACGAAACCGGCCAGACGACTTTGCTGTATCAGGACCCGCAATACGGCAGTTTCATGCCCATCCCGGTCAAGCCTCGCCGTCAGCCCCCGGTCATTGCCACCCGGACCGATCCGGACCTCGCGGCGATGAACAAGGCTGCCTGCATTATCACCGATGTCTATCGCGGGCTGGAGGGAATTCAGCGCGGTCAGGCCAAGTACCTCCGCATCAACGAACAGGTTCCCCGTCCCTGGAACGCGCGCCGCTTCTATGACGGCGACGAATACGACCAGCAACACGCCGTCATCAGCAAAGACGCCAGCCTCGGCTTGAAAGTCCAGCTTGGCATCGTCCCGATTGAGTCCGATGGCTCCGCTTACTTCCTGGTTCCGGCGGACCGCAACATCTATTTCCAGGTCCTGGATGCGAACTTCATGGAGCTGCAGCGCGAGCGCACCTATGTCAACTACCGCCCCGGTGAAAGACGTTCCTGCATCGGCTGCCATGAAACGCCCTCGCAGGCTCCGCTGCAGCAGCAAACGGCGCCACTGGCTTTGGCCCGTCTGCCCTCCGAACCCGGCCCGCAACCGGGAGAAGTCGCGGGCGCTCGCCCGCTACACTATCCCACCGACGTCCAGCCGATCTGGGACAAATACTGCCTCAAGTGCCACAGCGGTTCCGCTCCCAAGGGCGACCTGGACCTGAGTGGAAGTCTAACGACCTTCTTCAACACCTCCTACGAGAGCCTCATGCCTGAGCGCCGCAAAGCGCCCAACCGCGACCGCCGCGTGCTCGGACCCATCATTGGGGAGAACCACCCCAAGACTGGTAATATCGATTACCTGCCGGCGAGATCATTGGGTTCGCACACCAGCGTTCTGGTCGCGATGCTTTCGGGGGGCAAGGTTCATCTCAGCAACCCGGCCGACGCCCAGCGCGCCTCGACCCTGGCGGAAAAACACAAAGAGATTCATCTGTCGGGCGAGGAGCTCCTGCGCATCACCACCTGGGTCGAGGCCAACGGCCAGTACTACGGCTCTTATTACGGAAAACGTAATATCAGATACAAGGCGGACCAGGATTTTCGTCCGGTGCCCACCTTCCAGCAGGCTACCTGCCAATAACCACAACTCCATCCTGTGAACCCATTCACCGCTACCACGTATCTCGTCAGTGCCATCTCCCTTGCTCTGCTGAGCGCGGGCTGCTCCCAACAAGATGCCGGAGCGCCGGCCCGGCCCTCCGTGCCGGTGTTTGAAAACGCCTCCTTCTACAAGGACGGCAAGTTCGATGTCGAGAAGGGCAAAGACGCGGTGATCGCGCTGATGAAGTATCACGGCTACCCGGTGTATTCCGGCATGCGCGAGGCCCTGTGGGTCTCCGACTACGGCACGGGGCAATTCACGCGTCTGGGTCTGGCCGCCCGGATGTGGAAGAATAACGAACCTGATCGCTACATGCTGATGGACCTGTTCCTGTTGCCCGGACAGATGCTGCCCGAACATTGGCACCTGGCCACCGGCGACAATCCTGCCAAACGAGAAGGCTGGCTCGTCCGCTACGGCTCCGCCCATATTGTGGGCGAAGGTGAACCCAACCTGGCGCCGGAGGTGGTCGTGCCCAAATGCCACAATGGCGGCGAGGTCACGGTCAAACATGAGGTGTTCGCCAAGGCCGGCGAATTCGCCTCTCTCAACCGCGAGGGAGCGCATCATTGGCAGCTTGCAGGACCGGAGGGTGCCATTGTCAATGAGGTCGCCAATGTCCACTCCGACAAGGGGGTGCTGCACCTGGATCCGGCCATCAATAAGAATTTCCTCGGTAACTAGGGGCGTATGAGCAGCGACACGGCAGTCAGGGGAATTCGCCGGCTTCACGCGGCTGTGCTGCTAGCGATGTTCGCGTTTGGCGCGGCCAAGGTGTCTGCGGTGGATCACCGCTTCCTCGCGGTCGATGAGTCGCGCGCGCAGTTGCACCTTGTGGACCAACGCAACCCCAATCAAAGCTGGACGTTGAAGCTGCCCGAGCGATGCCGCGATTACCAGTTGATTGGAAACCATGAGCTGCTCCTCAGCTCCACCACCGGCTACTACGTTTACAACCTCACCAACCGGGCTTTGGTGAAGCAGTTGCATGATCCGCGCTTCGAGGGAGCCGCCTCCGTGCGCCGCCTGGCCGATGGACGCACGCTCCTCGGCTGCAACCAGAATGGCATCACCCTCTTTGAGCTCGGGCCGGATGATGCGCTGCTCCGCACCGCGAAATTCCCCGAGCTGAACACCCTGCGCTTAATGCGCCGGTCACCCGCCGGCACGCTGTTCTTTGGCGCGAATGGCAACCTGGTCATTGAGGCCGACCTGACCGGGAAGACGCTGGCGCGCTTCACGCTTCCGGAACCCGCCAAACACATTTACCAGATCCTGCGCCTTCCGAATGGCAATCTCCTGGCCGCCGCCGGGTATGGCCATTACCTGGCCGAGATCGATCCCGCCGGCAAGATTGTCAAACGCATCGACGGCGCGTCGCTGCCGCCCGAGACCCATCCCAATTTCTGGTGCGGTTATCAGGTTCTGAAGAACGGCAACACCGTCCTGTGCAACTGGACCGGCCACGACGCCGGCGATAGCACCAAAGCCCCTCAGATCATCGAGTTTGATTCCACCGGCAGACTGGTTTGGTCGTGGCACAACCCCACCCTGGCCGGCACCATTCATGGCGTCGTGGTTCTTGATGATCTCGACCCGACGGTCCTGAACGATGATTCATCGGGCACGCTGACAAAGGCGACGCCCAGCCAGCCCTAACTCGGCGGTCCCGAGCGGGCGGGAGTCTTTCCCACACCAATGCCCCTGGCGGCCATTTATGCAACCGCCGTGACCCCGCGACCGCCCGCGACGCGCGCGCGGTCATAATTTGAGTTCTATTTGAAGCGGAGTATCAATAGTATCAGTTACTATTTATGACGAAGCACGCCCCGTATCGTCCGCCCCTGGTTCGTCAGCCGCTGCCGCGATCCTTCAAGGATTTGACCCCAGCCAAGCATTTTAACCCGCGCACCTTCTTTCGGGAGATGGTCTGGAAGGCGTTGCTGACACGACGCACCGGCAGGTCGCAACGCCCAACCTTTCCCAAATTGACCTTCGGCCAGGTTGCCATCACTTGGATAGGCCATGCCTCCTTCCTTTTGCAGTTTACGGACCTGAACGTTCTCATCGACCCGAACTTCGCCAATTGGCTTTTTCTGCTGAAACGAATCAAGCGCTCCGGTCTAAAGATCGAGCACTTGCCACCGATTGACCTGGTGTTGCTGACCCACGCGCATTTTGACCATTTTCATAAGCCCACGCTCCGCCGGTTGCCGCATCCGAAGATCGGCATCATGCCGTGGGGTGTTGGGGATTTGGCTCACAACCTCGGATTTGGCCGTGTGGTCGAGTTGGACTGGTGGGAAAGCTTTTGCCAGCGCGACTGGAAGGTGACGTTAACCCCCTGCAAGCACTGGGGCGCGCGCACGCTGCGCGATCATCAGCGAGGTTACGGCGGGTTTGTTCTGGAACATCAGGGGCGGCGCATTTATCACGCGGGCGACAGCGCCTACTTCGCTGGTTTCAAAGATATCGGCAAGGCCTGCCGGCCGGAGATCGCGCTGCTGCCGATCGGCGCCTACCACCCGGAAACCTTTCGCCACGTGCATATGGGCCCCGACGATGCCATCAAAGTATTCAAGGACCTGCACGCCCGCTGGCTGGTGCCGATGCACTACGGCACGTTCCGGCTCTCGTTCGAGGACTTGGACGAGCCGCCCCGCTGGCTGCGGCAGCTGGCCGCGGAACAGGGGCTTACGCACAAAGTGCGCATGCTTGAAGAAGGAGTGCCGCAGGTTTTCTAGCGCAGAAACCCAATGGCCAATGCCGCCAGGAATTGAGTGAACACTTTGCGGTGACAGATCTTTCCGTAACTCCGGCAGGTCTTTCTCCGCAGTGCAATAGTCGAAATTGCTCGCAAGCGGCGCATGGATTCCAAGCGGCATAGGAGCGCGGACATTCTGTCCAGTGCCGCTAGCTTTGGTACGCCTCATCCCGAAGGGATGGCCGAGAATAGCCCAACGTTTCAACGTTGGGATTTGGCACCCGAAGGCGGTTTAGTCCCGAAGGGACGGCTGACACAAGACATAGGGCTCATTCAGCCGTCCCTTCGGGACTTAGGCAACCCCAAATCTCGGTTCCCAACGTTGAAACGTTGGGCTTGGGATCGGGTCGGCCCTCTCTGCCTGGAGGCTGAGCTTCGGACCCCAAATCAATCGCAACTAAGGGGCCAGGGGGTCGAGCGCCTTGCGCTCCTGATGCTTTTGGAGCAGGAACCCGCGCCACGCGTCCAGACCCTGCCCGGTCTTGGCGGACGTCTCAAAGACCCGCGCCTTGGGAACAATCCGCCGGATGTTAGCCAGCGCTATGTCGTGGTTGTAGGAGCAAGCCTGGGCCAGGTCCATCTTGCTGATGACCACCGCGTCTGCGGATTGAAACATGGGGGGATACTTTAACGGCTTGTCCTCTCCCTCAGTGACGGACAAAAGAACAATGCGCAGGTCCTCACCCAAATCGTACGCCGCCGGGCACACCAGGTTGCCGACGTTTTCGATGATCAGGAGATCGAGGTCGGTCAGGTCCAGTCGTTTGACCGCGCGGCCCACCATTTCCGCTTCCAGGTGGCACACGGTGCCGGTGGTAATCTGCACAACCGGCGCGCCCGATTCGCGCAATCGTTGCGCGTCGTTATCGGTTGCCAGGTCGCCAACAATCACGCCGGTCTTCAACTCGGGCGCTAGCTTCCGAACGCTCTCGCGAATGAAGGTGGTCTTGCCCGAACCAGGCGAGGAGAGCACGTTCAGCACCAGGAAACCTCGCGCCCGGAAGAAGCCGCGATTGCGCTCGGCCAGGCGGTCGTTCTTCTCCAGAATGGCACGGCGCACCTCGACGGTCCGGCGCGCTTCGCCGCTGACACCGTGTGCGTGATCCGACTCCTCATGGGAATGGGAGTGATCGTGAGTGTGGGGGTGGGGATGGTCATGGTCGTGGTGGTGCCCCGGACCGTGTTCGTGCCCGTGCTCGTGATCGTGGTCATGGGCATGTTCGTGGTGATGGGCACTCAAGCGCACCGGATCTTCTCCGGGCAAGCTGCATCCGCAATTCTCACACATCAGTCAATCTCCAAAGAGGCTAATTCCATTTCCCGGCCGGCGCGGAGTTCTCCGCTCAGACTGTGACAGTCGGGGCATTCGGCAAACAAATCATCGGACTGAAATTCCCGGGTACACGTCGCACACCAGAACCGGGCGGGCACGCGTTCGACGGCCAGTTGCGCGCCTTCGGCCATCGTGCCCGGGGTCAGGGCCTCGAACGCGAATTCCAATGCGTCCGGCACCACCCCGCTGAGCGCCCCGATGCGCAGCCGGATCGTATGCACGCGAACCGCCCCGGCTTGCCGCGCCTGCTCCAGCGCCAGACTCAGCGCGCTCTGCATAATCGACAATTCGTGCATAGGCTCGACTTCCCAAGGTAGGTCACCCCCTTGCGCCTGACAAACGAATTCAGCGGAGCGGCGCGCGTAGCTCGGCACCGCCACCCGGTGGCACCCCGCCTGAACCTGGCTGGAGAGCGGCTTCGGGGAGAGTTGGCGGCTGGCTTGCATAAGCATCCGCAATACTGAGAAGGGTAGTTTTTACCCCCTGGCCGGCCTGGCACCACTCTGGTACCACTCTGGACCTGCCCTAGTACCATAGAACAATCTGCCGCTCCGCCAACACAGCCTGCCGGCTGCTCTGGCCTGCGCGTCGCGACCACTCGCAGCATGAACGCCCCTAATGACGGCGTTCTTTATGCAAGGTGGGAGCCGTAACCATGTTTGCACAGAGGTTCATTTCATCGCCGATCGTGTGGAGCAAACCGCCGTCCGGAGGAGTGTAAGAAATGACGCTTGCATGGGCGCAGAAAGCCTCGTAAAAGCAGGCGAATAGGCGCGTGTATAGCGTGCGCTATATGGCGTGTTGATATTTTCCTGCATACGTCTAAATTGATCTCGTGACTGCGGAAGACATCAAACGGGTGCGGACCAGTCTTGGCCTCTCGCAAGTCGAGTTTGCGCGAGCGCTCGGGGTTGCTTTCACCACAGTCAACCGCTGGGAGAATGGCAAGGCGCAACCGCATAGCGACCGGCTGGCCCGGATTCAGGAGCTGGCTTCGGCGAAGGAGGCCCAGGGGACCTTGGGGTACGAGCTGAATGACGCGATTCCGTCGGCGCTGAATTTTGAGGGTGACCCCCAGGCCATCAAGCTGGTGGTGGATGCGCACCGGCTGCGGAACGGCCACCAGTTCAATAAGGCTTTCGGGCTCGAGCTTTCCCGGGTGGTTCCTCTCCCGCACCAACGGGTGGCGGTGTATGAGCACATGTTGCCGCAGAATCCGCTCCGGTTCCTGCTGGCCGACGACGCGGGGGCGGGAAAGACGGTGATGACCGGGCTTTACATCCGGGAAATGATCAACCGTGGTCGGCTGCGCCGCGTCCTGATTTGTTGCCCGGCCGGGCTGACGTGGAACTGGCAGAGGGAGCTGCGGAATTTCTTCGACCTGGAATTCCGGATTCTGCGCGGTCAGGACTTTCAGAGCGGCGATCCGTTCTCCAATGACCACGGGCTGTTCATCATCAGCGTGGACACGGCGGCGACGGAGGCCGTGCGGGAACGCTTGCAGGACCTGACGGATGGGCGGTTTGACCTGGTAGTCTTCGACGAGGCGCACAAATTGGCGTGGGCGGACCGCAAACGCCCTGACACCAAGACCCGGCGCTATCGGCTGGCGGAGACGCTGGCGAAGTCCACGCATTTGATTCTGCTGACGGCGACGCCGCACATGGGGAAGAAGTTCCCGTATTTCGCGCTCTGGCGGCTGCTGGATGCGAACGTCTTTTCGACGGAGGATGCGCTGGACAGGGTGGGGCCCGAGAAGCGGCGCAAGTTTTTCATCCGGCGACTGAAGGAAGAAATGGTGGATTACCATTCGCTGCCGATCTACAAGCCGCGCCTTTGCCAGACCGTCAAATTCGCACTATCCAAGGCGGAGCGGGAGTTTTACGACCAGTCATCAGATTATCTGCGATGGAGTTTTGAAACCAACCAGTCGCTGAATCGCAATGCGGCAGCGATGGTGGTGGCAGTGCTCCAACGAAGGCTGGCGAGTTCGACCTACGCGATGCGGGAGTCGCTGAAGCGGCGGCGGGAAAAAATCGCGGAGCCCACGAATTACACGAATAACACGAATCAGGAAGGAGATGCGTCCGGATTGGTGAGATTAGTAGGCGAGCTGCTCGATACGGCCACGGCGGATGAATCGGAGCCGACGGAGGAGGGGACCGAAAGCCAGGAGCGGGTGGAAGACCAGGCGCTGGCGCTGGCGCGGCCACAGACAGAGAAGCAGCGGGAAATTGAGCTGCGTTATTTGGATGAAATCATCGCGCAGGGCGAGGCGATCCTGCGGGAGCAATGCGAGACGAAGTTCCTGAAGCTGCGCGAACTGGTGGACGCGGCGGAGTTTCAGCATGAGCGGCTGCTGATCTTCACGGAACATCGCGACACCCTGGAACATTTGCAGCAACGGTTCGAGGCGCTGGGTTACACGGGGCAGATCGCCGCGATTCACGGCGGCATGGACGTGGAAGAACGGGAGCGGCAGCGGATTTTCTTCATGCCACCCGCCGAACGGCGCCGGCAGAACCTGACCAACCCGGACGCGCCCAGCGCGCGAATTATGCTGGCGACGGATGCGGCGGGCGAGGGCATCAATTTGCAGTTCGCCTGGCTGATGGTGAATTTTGACGTGCCGTGGAACCCGGCCCGGTTGGAACAGCGCATGGGCCGGCTGCATCGCTTCGGCCAGCGCCACGACGAGGTGCGCATCTTCAACTTTGTTGCCGACAAGACGCGCGAAGGTGACGTGCTGGCGACACTGCTAGCAAAGCTGGACGAAGCGCGGCGGGAGCTATGCACGGACAAGGTGTTCGACGTCGTCGGGCAGATTTTGGAGACGGAACATCTTGCCATACGAGACCTGCTCAGGGAAGCCCTGGAAAGAGGTTCTGCGGACTGCTCCCAAGCTAGACTGGACGCGGCATTTGCTACGCAGAAACTGCGTGTGCAAGTGGATGCGGAGCGTTCCCGAGCTTCTTCCTTTGGCGACGTTGCGAAACGGCTGGGGCAATTGAACAGCGAGATCGAGATCGAGCGTTTCAACCAACTCCTTCCGGCCTACGTGCAGAATTTCGTCGAGAAGGCCTTGCCCCGACTGGGCTTCGAGATCGAGGGCGACTTGAATGACCGTGCCCGCCTGAACCGGTCGTCGGGCTCGGCCTGGATTGAACCCGTGGCAAGCCACTGGCGCGGGGGTTTGCCGCCTTACATCTCGGTGCGGCGCGACGGTTCGGCAGGCAGCGAGGCCGCGCCGATCGCGTTCCTGCGTCCGGGGGAACCGTTGTTTGATGCCTTTTGCGATGAAACCATCCGCCGGTTTGGCAACGACGCCCGGCGCGGGGGATTCTTCCTGGACCCTTCAGCGGAACACCCTTACTTCGCGGCTTTGTATGTCTGCCAGATGGGCGAGCGGCCGATGCACGGCGGCGGTGGGAAGCCGCGCCTGTTGGAGCGCCGCCTGATGGGATTGCGCTGGGACAACACCGGGGAGTTTGCCGCCTGTGCGCCGAATCATCTGCTGGCACTGGTGGGTGCGCCTCCGGCGCTGGCCTGGAAGGCAGGCGCGCTGCTCCAATCGCCGGTGGACCAGGTGCAGCGGGCGGACGCGCACGCGCGGATGCTGGCGGAGACGAGCTTCTTGCAGCAGGCGCGGACGGCAGTTCGCGCAGAGTCGGCGGCGCGGTTGGAGGACCTCCAACGCGGGTTTGATTTCTCCGCCGGTGAAATGGCGGAACGGCGGGTGGAGTATGCCCGCCGCGTGCGGGACGGGGATGCGCAGGCCGCGCCGCAACTTGAACTGGTGAAGCGCGAGCAGAGCCGGATCGAGCAGGAGAAGGCCGAGACGCTGCTTTACGAACAACGGCGCGGCGATTTGTTGGACATCATCACGCTGGAGCGCATCGCGATTGCGCTGGTGATTCCCGACCAAAGCCCCGAGGCGTTGGAGGGCTACGACAAGAATATCGAAGCCATCGCAATGCGCGTGGCGATCAACTACGAAGTGGACCGCCAGAAGGCAAAGGTGTTCGACGTGTCGGCGCCGTATCTGGCGCGGGGCTACGACTTGGAGAGCCACCGGGCCAGCGGCGAGAAGATTGTAATCGAAGTCAAAGGCCGGGCGGGGCGCGGGCAGGTCCACCTGACGGAGAACGAGTGGCCAACGGCGGCGAACGTGCGGGACAAGTATTGGCTATACGTGGTGACCGACTGCGCGACCGAGCCGCGCTTGTTCCGGGTGCAGGACCCAGTGCGGCTGGCGTTTAAGACGCGACAGAGCTTTACATTGAACA
>SESF01001589.1_pt1 | contig 10794 bp, 13 predicted proteins | sample 3171521 | NCBI WGS metagenome assembly SESF01 (sample SAMN10866945, study PRJNA518727) | freshwater metagenome | biome: subpolar coniferous forest; feature: holomictic lake; material: water; isolation source: holomictic Lake 227, 6 m and 8 m depth | place: Canada: near Kenora, Ontario | collected...
TTTGAGTATGTTTTATTATTCCAAGTAAATAATCGGAAGTCCTCTCTTCTTGAATTATCCTTCGGCATATTTATTTCAACCAAAAAAGTATTATTAGAAAATTCAACTATGCAGTGAGGGATTGCGCTACTACTTCCATATTTATTATAGCAATCCATATTTTTTTCCTTGCGAAGTATAGTTAATTCATATCCATCTTTGTGAATTATAGAGTCGGGATTAAACACCCCTGAATCAGAGTTTACCAACTCTCCTGCTCTGAATATTGTTCTCTTTACACATGGAAGAATTATTTCATTGCTCGGCAACGCCTGCGTTTGATTCGTAACATTATACTCCTTAACGCCAAATAAATCCCGATAATAGTTAGCATACCTGTTGTATAAAAATACGAAATTATCGGATGGTCTTTTATTCCCCGCAAACCCTAATGCCTTATACTGATGCTGAATATATACATCGTCTTGGTTCTCACTTGCAAATTGCATAAAGATAGGACGATATGGTGATTGATGTGGTTGGACATTTGTTATCGAACACGCTATATTAAAACATAATTCATCCGGCTTAGAGTCCCTATATTTCTTAAACCCAAAGTATCCATCATGCCATACCTTTTTAGCGGAAGAAAATAACCCACTCGCCAAAGGGCATTTAGAGAAGTAAATAAACGAAGTGTTTAACTGTGGCATAGGATTCACCAAGCCAAAATATTCTTTCGCTTCTAACGGATCACACCAAAAAGTATAGTCATTTCGCTGAGATGATTGTGACTTAAAGTTATAAATGTCGTTGCAGTAAGCGGTAAATATCCTACCTTCATGTTCATTAAAAAACTCATCTACCCCATTTGACGGAATCATTAAACAGTCAGCGTCTATATTGATAAATTCTGTTGCTTCAGGACACATCTGAGTAGATAACTCATACAAATTAACCTTTGTATAAAAGGCTTTGCCTGCGTTATCTTCTATGTCATAGTTAACAACTGTCTGATAGTCGAAGAACCGGTCAATATCATATTGAAGGGTTTTTGTGCAAACACCATCGGTGATAAGACCAACCTTTTGCTTAAAGTTGTGCGCCTTTATAGACAGGCAACAGGTGAGCGCATACTCTGCCCACTTTGAGTCACCAAGTGCAATTATTGTTACTAACTTCATTTTTCTAAGTATCTAAATAGCCATTCAATAATACCAACGCCAATTATAAAAATCAGCATGATTGCAATCATATAGTCATTTGACAATGCGAAGCCATTAACTTATTCCACGCTTCTTTGAATAAACTTTCATGCCCATCCAAATACTTTGGCTCAACTTTGTTTACCGGATTGCCATTCCCATCGTCAACAACTGTATTTCTCATAGCAAAGTCAGTCCCTGCTTCATTCATTTCAACGTGCGCCTCGTAAATCTTGCGTATCTTCTCATACATAAGGTTTAGGTATACCGCATTCTCACGCGGAAATTTAGCAACGCGCTCACCGAGTATCATCTTAGATACGATGGGATAGTCCTGGACAAATTTGTTTACTTCAGCGTTGCCACAATAAAGGTCAAGATAAGTTGTGTCTATTGTCATTTCGTTTGTTTAATAAGGTTATCTAATGCTTTTCTGAGAATGGCTGCAATGGACATATCTGACTCCTTAGACATAGCGTCAAGTTTCTTCTTTGTGTTCTTGTCAATGTATGTGGATATACCTATTTCACCTTTCACGTTGCAAATATAATGTATTTTACATTAAAGTTAGGAAAAGAAAAACGCACACCGTTTTAAGATGTGCGCCAAACCATGAAAAGCAAATTAATTACCCGAAGTATGTATATGTTCCGCTTATCGTCTGATCGCCAGCTACAGTAAATATCACGTTACTTGTTTGATTCTTGATTGCAACCTTAACAAGTGTAGAGTTACCGGTGATAAGGTGGGTTCTACCATGCTGATAAAGGTCATTTACAATAACTCCCGAAAGGCTTACTTCTTTGTAGTCAATCGCTGTAAGAGTTGTATATTTTGTAAATGTAGTGTTAGGTGAAATGCCTGTAAGCGCAGTTAAAACACCGCTAAGGTCAGGAAGGTGGCTTGATACTGGAAGAACAAACGAGTCAATAAGTTCGCCTTGCTTGTTTTCGCACACGAATAAGAATCCGTCAACCAATGTCCCTGTTTGGTCTGCCGCTTTAGTAGGGATAACATAAGCTACCTGCTCGCTTGCAACGTCAATATAAACGGTGGATTTGCCAGCTTTGGTGTATTCTTGGATTGTTCTGCCGTTAACCTGTAACGCGCCATAAAGAGATATTTGATTTGCCATTTTATTTTTTAATTTAGGAACAAAAATACTAAATAATAATTGATTCAACAAAATTTATTTGATTCAATAAACTATTTTTTATTACATTTGCGCCATTAGAATATGAAATTAGAACTTCGAAGGAACGACATCTTATTAAGATTGCCGTCATTTACAGAGGAAATAACCCGCACAACTACAACGGGACTATCTGTAGCAACGCTCAAATCACAGACATACAATCCAATCTCAGGAGAAGTAATTCAAAATGCCAAAGGTTGCGAGTGGGTGATGGATGGCGATATTGTCTTCTTCCCAATATTTACATTTAGTAACGCAAAGGAAAGATGCTTCGGTGATGATAATCCAGAATATGATGGATACCGACCAATTACTCACTATGCATGGAAAGAAAATGGAGTTTGGTATATGATTATACGAGAAACGGACTTGTATTTCTTGTTTAAGGGCGATATAATCCCGCTAAATGGCTACACATTGGCGCGTCCAATTAAAAAAGAAGAACCGTATTCAAATATTAGCGCGACAGGGTTGTTGTGTGTGGATATTAAAAAGGAACGCCATAAGCCAAACGAGGCTATTGTATTCCGTTCAAGCAATATGGAACTTCGTGAAGGAACTGTTATTCAGACACTTCGCCATTGCGATATTACCGTAGAAGAGCAACTCAACTGCCCGATTCTTCCTGAAGATTTTTTTATCATCGAAACAAAAAACATAATATCATGTATCAAGCAGTAAACAACAGAATCATCATAAAGCCAGACACGCTGAATTCAGAGACAAGTAACGGACTTATAGACACATCTATCGAAAAGTCAAAGATTTTGACAGGGGTAGTTGTATCCGCAGGGGAACTTTGTAGCGGATGGAAAGAAGGTGAGCGTGTTATCTACGCCAAACACAGTGGCATGGAGTTGCCGGATGGGACATTGAACATGACAGACATGGATATTTTCGCTAAAATTATAGAATAATGATAAAAAAAATCGTATTAAACGAAGAAGCAAGACAGGGTTTACAGAGAGGCGTAAATCTTTTAGCAGATGCCGTAAAGGTAACGCTTGGCGCAAAGGGTCGCAATGTGATTATCTCTAAGAACTTCCAACCGCCACACTCCACTAAGGATGGTGTTTCCATCAGCAGAGAGTTTGACCTGGAAGACGAACTTGAAAACACAGGAGCGCAGATTATAAAAGAGGCTGCGACAAAGACTGCATATGACGCGGGAGACGGGACAACAACATCCACAGTTCTCGCGCAGGCTATAATTAACGAAGGTATGCAACTACTTTCAAAAGGCGCAAACCCAATGGGATTAAAGTCGGGAATTGAAAAGGCTGTTAAGCACGTTGTTGCCAAGATAAAGGAAATGTCTATCCCATGCGATGACTTTGAACAGATCAAACAGATTGCTACAATCTCCGCTAATAACGATGCCGAGACCGGTGAGTTAGTCGCTTTGGCATTTCAGAAGGTAGGCAAGGACGGTTTAATTCAAATAGCAGAGACCTATGGCTCTGAGACATTTGTTACAATGGCTGACGGTCTTAAGATTGACAGAGGCTATTCTTCGCACCACTTTATTACCAATCCAAACAAGGGGACTTGTGAACTAACCGACTGTTCTATACTTATCTACGACAAAAAGATTTCTAACTTTAAGGATATCATTGAGTTATGCGGTAAGGTTATGCAGTCCGGAAAGTCACTTCTGATTATAGCCGATGATGTTGATGGCGAGGCGATGGCATCGTTAGTAGTAAATAAAATGAACGGCAAGATTAAAGTATGCTGCATCAAGCTACCATACGGTGGTGAGTTACGCAAGGACCAAACACAGGACATCGCAACGGTGGTTGGCGCAAGAATCATCTCTCCGGAACTTGGACTTCCATTAGCGCAGGCACAGTTATCAGACTTGGGGTATGCGTCTAAGGTTACTATTGATAAGGAGTCTACAGTTATTGTTGGCGGTTCGGGCAGTGCAGAGGCAATAACAGATAGAGTAAAATCTATTCAGTCGCTCATTTCTACCGAAACAAACGAATACAACAAGAAGATACTACAGGAACGCCTGGCAAAGATGACCGGTGGTATTGCTATTATAAACGTAGGCGGGACTACCGAGATTGAGATGAAGGAGAAGAAGGACAGGGTTGATGACGCTGTTAGAGCAACCAAGTCTGCCGTAGAAGAAGGGATAGTAATGGGGGGCGGTGTTTGCCTTATCCGTTGCTCGGAAGGGCTTGAGTTAATAGAGACATACTCTGAAGATGAGAAATTGGGAGTTTGTCTTATTTCAGAAATACTATCTGCTCCATTAAAGCAAATAGTCTACAACTGCGGTGCTGATAAAGAAGTAGTTGAACGCGTAATAGAAGGTTCATCAGATTGGGGCTATGATGCTAAGTCGGGAAAGTTCTGCAACCTTATCGAATGCGGGATTATTGATTCGGCAAAAGTAGAAAGAGTATCTTTGCAAAATGCGTCATCTGTTGCAATTCAGATTTTAACTGCTGATGCTGTATTATACGAAAAAAGAATAAACGAATAAATATGTCAGAAGATAAAAACGAATTGTATGTCGGGTCGGTTAAACTTGTTGACCTTGAAGGAGAGATGGGGTTTAATATGGAACTCGTATTAAGCAAGGTTAATAAGGCATTTGAACGTGCCGATGTGCAGCTTGCGCTAAAGAACTTTCAATCCAAGAACGGGCAAGAGACAAGCATCATGCTTTACGCATCTCCCCTACCTGAAAAGGACCGTAATAAGTGGAGAACACACTCCCTTAAGATCAATACGAAGTATCGTCAGAAAGAAGAACTGAAGTAGAATAGTTCCTTCAGCGCGTGTGCATCGAATGCAGGTGTCATTGAGTTGTCAAGTGCCTTCTTTGCGTTTGCCGGATTATTTAAGTCAAATCCGTTCATAAGGCAGTAAGACGATGATACAAACAAGTCATAAGGATTCAGATTCTCAATATCCACATCCCTAAAGTCCTCTAAAGTCCTGTAGAATTTACAATGCTTCCCACTTCTAATCACATACTGAGCGACAACTCTAAACATTGATTCTATCATACCTGTGTTGGTTGTTGCACCACTCCTTGCCTCATCCTTGTAAACAATTCCAGCATCTGTATTGAATGTTAGCTTCCTCCCTAATTGCAAATAGTTTTCAAATCCATGCTTTTTAAAATACTGTGCCACGTTATCCAAATTGTTTTCCGGATATACCTTAAGTCCCCAATAGACGGCAGACTTCAAAACATCTTCACAGTAGTCTTCGACCAGGTCGGGACGGAATAAATACTCTTCTACAAAATCATCGGTCAGCCATTCTGTTTCTGGCAACCCACCATCAATTAGGTCATTATAATACGCAAATACGTGCATTGCCCCTTTAGATGCATCTTTCATGTTTTTCACATCACGCGAATCGTATTTGAAGGTATCTGATGAACCGCAGAACTTGTCTGTATTAGCAGGACGCGGTTTCCCGTTAGGTGTAGGGATTCTTTTGTTTATAAATGAATCTTCATTTGGAAGAAATACTTTATGAATCCTTGCATCTTCATATGATGTCTCAATAAATTCAACATCTCCACCAAAAAGTCCGTCCTTCCACATATATTGACCGAACTTCATATACTGTAGTTCATTAACAGTATAGCCCATTGTAAAATACTGCAACCTGTCGCTGATAATCTTAGCGTTAAAGTGCGCTGCTTTATTAGCTGATGCAAAGGCTTCTCTGATATTTCTCGGCTTCTTCCTGACTACCTCCTGTTTTTTAAGGTCGTTCTTCTGCTTGCCTATCTCATTGTCTACTCTTTCCTTTCCACCAAATATATAGTCCCTGTCGTGGTGCGCCTTAAGCCACTTGGACTCTTCTTCTGTTGGCTTCTCAACTATAGCTATTCCGAACTTGTTAAACACCTCATTACAGTAGGAAGGGGTAAATGTGGACCATAGCCCGCTTCTTGTTTCTCCGTTCTCGTCAACAGTAATATCTTCTACTTTTGCCTTGTCTGGAGTTCTGTCTGAATCGAAATAAAGCGACTTGAAATACTTACCGCCCTTTTTTTCCAATTCCTCTACGGTAGTTGCAAAAAATGCCTTCCCTTTGATCTTGTTACCTGTGCCATCGTTCTCCCAAAGACATGGCTTAACAATGTTCCACCTTTCGTAAACGTCTGTAGTGGTGGTCTTCCCGCACTCGTCCATCCAATACCGGTGAAGTTTAGAGCCGTCATAAGCCATAGCGTCCGAAGACTCGTAGGTTATGGATGACATCAACTCGGACTCGTCTATACTCTCAATCGCATCGTTCTTCCCCTTCTTGCCTCTTGGGGTGAACTGTAGTCCTTCTTTTTTAGGGAAGGTAGAGTTGGAGAATATAGGCTGAAATATAAACGGGACTCTTCTCCACGACTTCACGATGGACTTAGTAAATGCCTTCTCAGCGTCATTGTCCGTCTTGGACTGAAGACCTCCATGCCACTCGTAGTTCCTGGATATAGGTTCGTAAAGTAAGTTACCCCCTATGTGCGTCTTACCTGTTCTACGCTGAGTGAAGTGGTTCAGACCATAACAGTATGGATTAGGGACAACCAATAAGTCCCAAACGTAGAACAACTCAAGATCGCCTGAGTGATGATAAATATCGCTTCTGAAATGCGGGAGACCAATATCCATGTTCCAAAAGTTAAGGTAGAAGAAGTAGCTTTGCGAGATGTAGGTAGGCTTACCGTTAATCAACTGCCACTCTCCTACAAGTCTTTTATACCAAATCTGCTCAACAATCGAAATAAATTCGGGCGTTGCGACTATCTTATCAATAGCCTCGCTTCTCTTTATCCCACCGAATTTAACTTCCTTATCCAACTTAACCAAGTCATCCGGCAACTTTGTTCTTTTGTATACCTGGTCTTCAGGCTTAAGTCCGTAGTTAACGAACTGCTCTATAGGAGGTGGAGTCTGCAAAGTAACCTCATATGGATACAGGTCGGCAATGTCATGGAATAGCTTTAGTTTCTGCTCAAACTTTTCATACTTGAACTTTGACTTTGTCGGTGAGGCATACCTTTCGTCAATCCTTCTCTTCAACTCAGCCACAACATCCTCCATAGGATACTTGGCTATGTCTTCGGGCGTTATAAGTCTCGCTTCTTCCATTATTTTGCTTTAACAGTCAGCATCATGCCTTCCTTTTTAACAATATCAAGAGTAATCCCCTTGCCTTCCGCATACTGTTGGACCAACAAGTAGTCTCGTTGGTTGATAGTCAACTGCCCGCCACTCTTTAACTGCGCCAACCATATCTTTGAGTTATCCTGTTTCATTTGTATTTAAGTATTACTGATATTAACGAAAATCTATCCCAATTGTATGCCTTTTTAGGGTAATTCTCAAGCATTTCAACATTTTCCACTCCAATCTTCTCCACTAAATGCGTCCTATATGGTATCAAGTTCCCACTTAAATACATATTACACCTAATGCACTGACCATTACAGTTCATCTCGTGATACCTTAAGGCAGAGTGATGCCCCTGACTTAGATAATGACCTGCGTTTTGTATAGCACCCTTCTGACAGCTAATACATCTATCGTCCTTATCTCGCTCTCGTATAAACTTGTTGAAGTATTTCTGAGCAATAGCCTTAAGCTGCGGAACAGAATACTTGGAATACTTCTGTATGGTTTTTGCGTCAAGATTGTTTTCTTTCATTATTTGCTTCGTATATTTTTACATTCTCCGGATACTTCTTCGCCCTGCTACCCATAAAGAATATCTTAGGGTTTATAAAAAAAATGTTCTTAATAGTCGAATAGGCAATAATCCCATTGTCTACTAAATTCTCCACCGCAGACTTGTATGTGTTAACGCTTGATATCTCGTGCGACTTCATATACTTGTCCCTCTCCACTAAAATCCAGTCGTTCCCGTAATCCACCCGATACAGTATCCACAGAAACAACTGCTTGCCGTTCAAAGACAGCCGGTCAACCTTCTCCCGATTAACCACCAACCTAAACACCTTTGAGTAGCTACACCTCTCCAAAGGAACGTCCTCCTCACCAACCCTATTAACTACTATCTCAAAGTCAACGCCAACAAAAGGATTATTCACCAACTTCGTTACGTCAATTTTTTTTGATTTACTCATATTTTACAAATCGTCAAATTATTGATTTTAACTAATCTCACCAAACCCACACCCATACTGCATTACAGCGTTTTTTACCACATTTTTGAGACAGTCTGTATTAAATACAAATACACACTCACTCACTTTTCTTACTCCAAATCCCACCAAACCCACTACAGTCCTGCGTTTCAGCGTATTTTAAAGAACACTTTTTTTGTCAACCGTTTGACGAATGGTGCAAATGTAATAAATAATTGTCAAAATATTGACAGTAATCAGTCCAACCCATCCAACACCCACATACAGATACTCCAAAATTCATTAAAGTCATCGTCAGTAAACGTATCATAATCGTCTCCAATCGGCTCGTCCGGAACAGGTAACTGTGGTGCTGGCTCTCCCATATACCAAAGATAATACTTTTATTAATTGCCATGCGGTAACATTTGTAGATAAATGAAAGTAGGGGGTTACTACCCCACCCCGCCCATCGCTCGCCCATCGCCAAGTCGGTTTATTAACTGCCACGTGGTAAGAATCGCCAAAGGAATCTCTTACCATCTGCCTATCGCGTAATCTAAACCAATCTGTCGTAGGAAACTAATCAGATGAAAACGATGCTAAATCTGCCGTATATAATACACATTATGTCAAGTATCCTATCAGCTATACACATCCAATCAGATGAGATTACTGTCGAAACCATCGCTGAAACTATAGCTGAATGCGTAAGATTATCGCAGATGCCGAAACGACTATTGCCAATGAAAACCTGGCTAATTGCTGTGGTGAATGGTAGTTTGGATGAAGGAGAAAGAGTAAGGATATGTGGTAACCACCATCAATCCTTCTTCCCCTATCGCATATCTGCCAAATCCTTAACGATAATCTAAGACAAACGGATAAACACTATCTTTGCCATCTAATTTAGCCATATGAAGACATTAGAAGACGAAATCCTTATCGCGTATACATCAGCATTGAATGCGTCCAAGATGCAGATTTCGGGCATTAGAATACGACATTTTGAATTGGTCAGTATTATAGACAGCAATGGTAGTGTTAGATGCTGTGACATTGCGAAGATATATGGATGTTCGTTAACTGCATCATACAACAGGTTAAGGAGATGTGCATTGACAGGATTAATCTACAAGGAAGCGAAGAGATATTACGTTAGTGATTCGGGCAAAAGGATGTGTAATGTCTTGCGCGATAATATGAAGGATAAGATTGCAGTTATCAAGGCAAGAATGTTAGCTGAGATACGCAAGCAATTGTGATTCGCTGCGATATGTTTTAGGTTAGTCTAAATCCGTTTATCTCATTGGTAATTTGGACCATTCCCATTGGCGCAGATTAGTTTTAGATTAGTCTAAAGATTGTGATTCTCATTGGTGATTTGGTCCGTTTGCTGCGCTATTCCACCGGTTTTTCATTGGTAGAATTGTATCCGGAAATATTTTAGACTGCTCTAAAAATATTTTTTCATTGGTAAAATGTGTGATTTCCTGGCATTTCACCTATGAGAAATGGTGTTTTAGACTCGTCTAAATTATGTTTTAGATTGGGTATGATTTAGTGAATTGTGCGATTTCACTGCCTATTTCGATGAATTTTTTCTCCTTGATTTTCAATACTTTATGTATGATGCCGAAACATTTAACACTTTTGTTGCGTATATTGTTTGCATAATCAAAAGAGATGCATTACTCATTGCACATCGGAACACGAAATCGTTCTTTACCAATTCCGATATCACGAACAAATAATCGCTTAGACATACACGATATGTTGAGACAGTGACCACAGAAGGGAAAGCCAATTACCGAAACGTGGAAGTAGTGATGAGTAGGACTCTAAACAGCGAAGCGATAAATAGCGGATAACCTTTACCATATAGAAGGTGAAAAATATGGGATGTCAATAGGATAGCGATAACAAGCGAAAGTAAGAGACATTGTTTTGGTGATTACTGAAATCATCCCTTTAACTACTACACAAGATGGTAGTTAATGTGTGTGGGGATGCAGACGATGAGTCTATATACAGATGCTGAATATCGCATTGTAATTGCAAGCAAAATCCTATCGCAAGTTAAACCTTAGCATCTTATGGGACGATATATTCTCCTAGTAAAAGTAAGATGGGCATTTCTAAGATAGGTTTCGCATAAGAGCAAGAAAATTTAAAAACAAACATAGGATGACAAGCGTAATTGGTATTATAAATCCAATTCAGATTGTGACGCAATTTCACACATCCTACTAATTTAATTAACCAACAAAACCAAAAAGAACGGGCGCGTAACGCAA
>SESF01013046.1_pt1 | contig 10793 bp, 10 predicted proteins | sample 3171521 | NCBI WGS metagenome assembly SESF01 (sample SAMN10866945, study PRJNA518727) | freshwater metagenome | biome: subpolar coniferous forest; feature: holomictic lake; material: water; isolation source: holomictic Lake 227, 6 m and 8 m depth | place: Canada: near Kenora, Ontario | collected...
GTTATGATGGCGGGAAAAGTAGCAGTTGTGTGTGGATATGGTGATGTTGGAAAAGGTTCTGCTGATTCACTCAGAGGAGCAGGTGCAAGAGTTATCGTAACTGAGATCGATCCAATCTGTGCTCTTCAGGCTGCGATGGATGGATACCAGGTGATGAATCTAAATAAGGCGGTTGCTCTAGCAAACATCATTGTAACTGCGACGGGTAACGTCAACATCGTCAGTGTTAGACACTTCAGATCTATGAAAGACAAGACGATCGTCTGCAACATTGGTCACTTTGATAACGAGATCGATATGGCTTGGTTGAACAAGTTCTACGGATCTTCCAAATATACCATTAAACCTCAGGTTGATGTTTACAACGTCGATGGAAATGAGATTATCGTCCTAGCAGAAGGAAGATTAGTTAATCTAGGATGTGCGATGGGTCACCCATCTTTTGTGATGTCTAACTCATTTACCAACCAAACCCTAGCTCAAATTGAGTTGTTTACCAACCCTGGAAAATACGAGAACCATGTCTATGTTCTACCTAAATATCTGGACGAGAAGGTTGCTCGATTACACCTTGACCACATCGGAGCAGAATTGACACAGTTAACTCAGGAGCAGGCAGCCTATATTGGTGTGTCAGTAGAAGGTCCATTCAAGAAAGAAGAATATCGTTATTAATCATATGTCATATTATTTCACATCAGAATCAGTGTCCGAAGGACACCCAGATAAGATCGCAGATCAAATCTCGGATGCAGTCATCGACGCCTATCTAGCTCAAGACCCTTCTTCCAAAGTTGCCTGCGAGGTCTTAGTTACCACAGGTCAGGTCATCATTGCAGGGGAAGTAAAGTCTAAAGCAAATGTGGACGTTCAGAAAATTGCCAGAGAGGTGATTAATAAGATCGGCTACACTAAGGGTGAGTATATGTTCAGCGGAGATTCCTGCGGGATTCTAAATGCTTTGCACGAGCAGTCTCCTGATATCAATCAAGGTGTAGACAAGGAGGATCCAACTAAGCAGGGAGCAGGAGATCAGGGAATGATGTTCGGCTATGCTTCTACCGAAACCCCAAACTATATGCCGATGACTCTAGATCTTTCTCACAAGATCCTACAGGAACTTGCAGAGATTAGAAGAGAAGGAGGAAAGATCAACTACCTTCGACCAGATGCAAAAGCTCAAGTGACCATGAGGTACACAGAGTCGGGAACACCTCTAATGGTTGACACCGTTGTTATTTCTACTCAGCACGACGACTTCGATGCAGAGGAAAAGATGTTGGAAACCATCACTAGAGATATGCTTCTGTATGTTATTCCTAGAGTTCTAGACAAGAATCCAGAATATGCAAAGCTGTTTGTTGATGGACCAGCGGGAACTAAATATCACATCAATCCAACGGGTAAATTTGTCATTGGTGGTCCTCACGGGGATACTGGGTTAACCGGAAGGAAGATTATCGTGGACACATATGGAGGAAGAGGGGCACACGGAGGTGGAGCTTTTTCTGGAAAAGATCCTTCTAAGGTTGACAGATCTGCAGCCTATGCAGCAAGGCACATTGCTAAGAATTTAGTTGCAGCTGGATTATGTAGAGAAGTTCTAGTTCAAGTCTCCTATGCAATTGGGGTAGCAAAACCAACATCAATCAATGTTAACACCTACAACACGGCTAGAATCCAAATGACGGACGGGGAAATTTCAGAAGCAGTGGAAAAAATCTTCGATATGACTCCATATGCCATCGAGAAGAGGTTAAAGTTGAGAAATCCAATCTACTCTGAGACTGCTTCTTATGGACACATGGGGAGACAGCCAGAGACAAAGACCAAGATCTTTATGAAGGGCAATCAACCTATTGTAAAAGAGGTTGAGCTGTTCACCTGGGAGAAATTAGACTACGTAGAAAAAGTTAAAAAGGCTTTTAAGCTGAAGTAGTATTACTTGCTTTGAAGATAAGAGACTATCTGGCATCTGTCCAGCATTTCTCTGTTTACCTTGTCAAGATCGTCTGCAGTAAAGATATACTGGGAATCCCCTTGGGTTGCCTTGCCCATCATCACCGAAGCAACTTCAGCAGGAGCACGATCTAAATCAAATCCAACTACAACTTCTGCGCCGACGATGGTGTCTAAATCACGAGGGACCGATCTTCCTAGATCGACGAAGCTGGCAGAAATTCCAAGCTCGGAAAGAATTTGTTGGAACTGGGGTTCTCCCATCTCTCCAGACTCTGTCCAGATGATAATTGGTTTTTCCTTCGTTGTCATTGATTTATCAATAACGTCCCCTAGTTCTGTGGAGCTGACCTTCTTAACTTCTTGAGGTCCGTGAAATTCTTCGAATAATTGAATGTGTCTCATAGTTTATATATCCAGTAGAAAAGAGAATATATAGAGTATGGAACCACATTATATAGCTTTAGGAACCTTTGGACTAATCCTCCTGTATGCCATTTGGAAATTTTCAAGAAAAGAAAAGTGAGAATTTTCATTCTTTTTTTGATGCTGATGCTTCTAGGATCCTCATGTTCAACACGGAGAGGTTCTTTTAGAAGGGTCAAGGGACACAAGGTGTGGATACCTGGGAAGGGTCCAAAATTGAAAGGAAGATACGAGAGGTGTTATAACTTCTCCAACTAACTAATATGACTAGAATTTCTAAATATAAAGACTGGAAGAAGAGAAAAGTGGCTATCATCCACATGCCCGGATCGACCAACGAGCTCGCAGCAGCATTTTCGATGTTGAATATCCCACACATTCTCTACGAAGGTGATGATCCTGATCTAGAAGATAAATTTGCTGCAGATTCAGATCTAATCTGCGGGGTAGCAATCGGAGGTGGATTAATCAAACCAGACCAGCTCATCCCCCAAATTCCAGAAGAAATTCTATCTTTTCCTGTTCCAAAAATGGGAATTTGTCTAGGCAATGAAATTCTAGGGGAATATCTAGGATCTAAATTGGTCAACTGCAATTCTCCTGCAGGAGAATACGGTGAGGTCATAGCAAAATTAAAGCCCAATCTTCTCTTTGCTGGTCTGCCTGACCTCCCAGGAAAACATCCAGTTAGAATGTACCACATCAAGATGCTAGAATCAAATCCTCCTGGGTCTGAAATTATAGCAAGCACTAGACTTACCCACATTGCTGGATTCTTTCACCCGGAGCTTAAGATCTGGGGACTTCAGTTTCACCCAGAAAAAGACTGGTTGAACACCCTTATCATGAAGAACTTTTATAAGTTTTGCTTGACTGATAAAAAGGGGTAACTTCTGAAACCTTTTATTAAATTTTTTATATAAAATTAGATGGGATCTAATTTTCAAGTTCTTAATTTCCCTTCTAGAAAAATACAATGTTAGAAAAAAAATACACTGAGATTGATAGGTGCCGGATTAGCGGAAGCAAAAATTTAGTTACCGTACTATCACTAGGCGAGCAGTACCTCACCGGTGTTTTTCCAAGATCCACCGAAGAAGAAATAACTAAAGGACCTCTAGACCTAGTCTGGTGCCCTGATAGTGGTCTCCTTCAAATGAGACAGTCCTTTAGATTAGAAGAGATGTATGGAGAAAACTACGGATACAGATCGGGACTCAATGGATCTATGGTTAAGCATCTCCAGCAAAAATCTAAAACTCTAGAAAAAATAGCAAATCCAACAGCAGATGATCTGGTCTTGGACATAGGGAGCAACGATGCAACATCATTAAAATCTTATGTTGGAAAATTTAAAAAGATTGGAATTGATCCAACTGGGAATAAATTTAAAGAATTTTACACCGAAGGGATCCGGTTAATTCCTGATTTTTTCTCTGCAGAAATCTTCCGTCAGCATTTTCCGGACCAGAAAGCAAAAATTGTAACCTCTATTGCTATGTTCTATGACCTAGAGAATCCGGTTGAATTCGTAAGAGGAATCGAATCTATTCTCCACGAGGAAGGAATTTGGCACTTTGAACAGAGCTATATGCCTTCGATGCTTAGAACAAACAGCTACGACACAATCTGTCACGAGCATCTTGAGTTCTATTCTTTCAAGGTTGTAAAGGAGATGTTAGAGCAGTGTGGACTGAAAGTGATAGATGTGCAGATGAATTCTATTAACGGAGGAAGTTTTGCAGTAACTGCAGCGAAAAAAGACTCTTCATATTCTTCTAATTCTCCCATCATTAATTGGATGCTGAAACAAGAAGAAGAAATGGGACTAGATACACCTAAACCCTACCGAGAGTTCGAGGAAAGAGTTTATCGGCACCGAAATAACCTAAGGGATCTTATTAGATCTCTGGTAGCAGATGGAAAGAAGGTGTTTGGCTACGGAGCCAGCACGAAGGGAAATGTACTTCTTCAGTTCTGCAATTTAACTAAAGATGATATTCCTTACATTGCCGAGGTAAACGAAGACAAGTTTGGATCTTTTACCCCAGGAACAGGAATAAAAATTATCTCTGAGTCCGAAGCTAAGGAAATGAAACCTGACTATTTTCTAGTTCTTCCCTGGCACTTCAAGGCTTCAATCTTAGAGAGGGAAAAAGAATATCTAGAAAACGGAGGAAAATTTATTTTCCCCCTTCCTGATATAGAAATCATTTAAATGAAGAAGCTCAAAGCACTAATCTTTGGGATCAGCGGACAAGATGGATTCTATCTGTCTTCTCTTCTAAAAGAGAAAGGAATAGAAGTTATTGGATCTTCCAGAACACAGGGGATTAAAGGAGATGTAGGAGATCTATTTTTTGTAGAGTACTTAATTAAGGAATATTCCCCAGATTATATTTTTCATCTAGCAGCAGACTCAGCCACTAGACATTCTCTACTCTTCGACAACCACAGATCTATCTCGACAGGAACTCTTAATATCTTAGAGAGTTCTAGAATTCACAGTCCAGAGAGCAGGATTTTTTTATCTGGAAGTGCTATGCAGTTTGATAACAAAGGGCTTCCCATCGACGAGAGCACACCATTTGCAGGAACTAGTCCGTACTCCTTGGCGAGAATCCATGCAACTTATGCAGGAAGATACTATAGGAATTCCTTCGGGATGAAGATTTTTACCGGATTCCTGTTCAACCACGACAGTCCTCTTAGATCAGAATCCCATATCAATCAAAAGATAGTAAAGACAATTCAGAGAATAAAAGCAGGAGAAAAAATTAAACTTGAGGTTGGAAGTACAGAAGTTAGAAAAGAATTTAATTTTGCAGGGGATATAGTGGAAGCAATCTGGGCCTTAATTAATCAAGATCAGATTTCTGAATGTGTTATAGGAAGTGGAGTTTCCTACTCTATAGGTGAATGGATAGAGTCATGTTTTTCTATAACAGAACTCGAATGGGAAGATCATGTGATCTCCCTAGATAATTTTGTTCCTGAATACCAAAATCTAGTTAGTAATCCTAGTCTCATAAAAAGTATAGGATGGGATCCTAGAACTAGCTTTAAAGATCTTGCACAAAAAATGCTAGACCCTATTTATATCTAGGCTGTAGAACTTTAGTGTCAAAGTCTGAGAAGTACCTTCTTCCCATTTCTAGAACATCACCAGTGTCTAGCAGATCAGCAACCTCGATAGAGTTTTCTAGCTTCTTTGGGCTCATCTCCCAGAACTTAAATTCAAAAGACTCCCAAGTGCTTCCCATGTTAGATCCATAAGAGTCGTTGATGGAGTTCATAATATCTTCAACAGATTTTAGGGTGGATATATCAATGTCCCAATCTTCTGGTTCATCGATCCCAAAGTCTTCCAGGATTAGCTCTGCTATTTTCTCCAACGATTGTCCAACAACTGCAATTGCACTTGCTCCCGCCGAATCGTCTCCACAGACTTTATAGGTGATGTAGAATCCCGTCCAGTCGGACTGGCCGATTGATTTAAGATCTGATGCTAGATCTGTCAGATCCTCTTCGCTGTATTCCTTTAGGTGCTTCATGCTTTATATATCTTAGACTGTAGAATCTAGAATGTGTTTGGCCTTATCGATTGCCCTCTGAAGAGAAGCAAGAGGAGCCGAGAATTTTCCTCCCATTTCGGAAAAGTTTGGATACTTAGAGAATGGGATTGCTTTGCCCTGCTCCTTAAGTCTAGAAAGAGAAGCAACTAAATTCTGCATAAACCCTCTGGTTGGAACTTCCCTCATGACTTCCATCTGAGATAAATCCCCTATCATCTTATTTAGAACCCCCTTAATCTGACGAGCATTGTCGTCTTTAATGAGACTTAGATCTGAGTCTGCTCTTGATAGCTGATCCAGCATGTCCTTCATGTGGATGATGGAGGCTGATTCGTTGATGAATTGAGAGTAGTTGGTCAAATGGTTCATTTTCTATTTATCTATTTTATAGTCCAAATCTAGATTTAGAAGCATTAAAGTTTGCTAAAATCTCAGATCCACTTAGTGCAACATTGTATATTAGAGCCTGTGCAATATTACCCTGTAGATATTCATTTCCTGCTGTTTTTGAAATTTGTATATCACTTGAAGTAACATTATGTCCAACAGGTGTATCTGATCCAGCTAAAACACCGTTTACCCATATACTCCTTGTTGTTCCATCATATTTAGCGACAGCATTAAACCACCCATTTGTTGGTGAAACGGAGATATTTACCGATAAATCATTACCCCACCAATAATTTAATAGTTGATTAGTTGATCCAGCTCTAAATGCGTTTGCTTCATTTCCATTACCAAATGGTCCAATACTCATGAATCCATTACCATTCCAGCCAGATCCAAGTTGGACCCAAGCACTCAAGGTATACGGAGAATTTCCTATTGGAACATTAGAGGCACTTGTTCTATTAAACCACCCATTAGAGACGGTTGAAAAATATCCAGTAGGTCCTGGGTTCCAAGTAATTCCCCCCGAGTTCTGCATGGAAACATCATTGCCATTTCCACTTAGGTCATACCAGGTTGTTCCTGATCCTGAATATGAAGCTGGATTCAGAGCATCAAGATAAACTTTTAGTCCTGTGGTAACCACCGAAGAATAAGAAGTCCAGTAACCATTATTGTTCAGCCACGTCTTTGCATCTGTCCCAGAAGCAAAAGGTCCTCCACCGGATGGTCCGGCTATCACATCTGCTAAACTAATGAATGAAGGATCTGTTAAAGCAGAGGATCTAAAGAACCCTACAGAAGCACTTACATTCCCTAAAAAATTATAGCCAGATGGAACACCATACTTTGGATAATTTAATATCTGCATAGTACCATAAATGTAAGGGCATAATGCAGGATAAAAGTTGGTTAACCCGTTCAAAACAGATCCATTTGCTCCTGTCGTTGGATTTGCCGCTGGGTTATTATTCCAATTGCCGCCATTTACTCTTATCCACCAACGTTGTCCGGAAGAAATTGCAATATCAATAGTATCACCACTTGTCCAAGTAGGAAGACCTGACTGCACACTAGCACCATTATAGTAATAGTTACCACCATCAGAAAACCCAATACTGTTTGTATCGTTTCCAGGATAGCCATTAAATGGTCCTGAATAGTTCATACCAGTTAATCCGACTCCAATAAAATGACCTCCAACACCAACAGATGGGTTAGTTGACGTGTATTGAACACTAAACATAACCTTATCAGTCCCGGATATAAGTGTTTCACCTAAAACTGTTTGTGAATATGAAAATACCTGGTTAGCGGTTTGGTTATTGTTACTTAAAGAGATATCGGTACCTTTATACGTTGGACTCAAAAATAATGCATCATCAGGCACTGGAGTTGGTTGAGTATTTCCCGGAACAGATTCTGCAATCACATACCCAAGATCTTCGTCTGGTCCATTCCACCATTCTAGTCCTGTAGCAGCGAATCCATAGGTTGGTGTTCCTACTGCCAGAAATCCTACTTGGTCAGTCCCGGTTATGCCGGGTCCGATATTATATGCGAAGGGTCTTGCTGTTGCCATTAGTTGGGTTTAATTTTTGTGTATATATCCTCCAGAAGGGATGATTACAGTCCAAATCGAGATTTAGTCGAGTTCCATAGAGAGGCAACTTGACCTGCATCTAGAGCCTTGTCGTGATGTCGTAAAATAAAAAAATTAGAGTCCGTACCTTGACTTTGTTAAGTTGTAATTTGATAAAATGCTTGTTGCCGATATTGGTCCATTCCATATTTTCCAAGAACCAACATACCCTTGAAAATATCCTGAAGCACCTCCTAAATAACTTGATACCCCATCGGCTCTACCCAAAGTTAAATACAATGTACCTGGATTTGATTTTGTCCCATTTATAGTTGAATTTAATGCTCCGTTGATATACAACTTAAGGTCTTTAGTTGTTGGATTGTATGTCATTGCAATATTATACCAAGTGTTTGCGGAGAATGTTGGTCCTGTAATATAACCTGTTGGTGAAAAACTATTCGGGTCAAATACACCACACCTTATAGTTTCAGAAACCAATGCAATTTGAGCGTCCGTCCAACCATTCGGAGGTGTCCCCCCCCATTCACTAATTATAGTTCCGTTGTTTAATGTAGTTGGATAAACCCAGACATTATATGTAAATCCTGTTGAATTTAGCTGAGTTCCAAAAGAGGATGGTAAAACATAGCCACTCGTTCCTCCAAGAGTAACAACTTGGTTACCGTTATATGTTGTTGTTCCGTACCCACCATTTAATGTTGCATTGTGACCTCCCGTTGAGCCATCAGTCCAATTTGAACCAGAAACCCCTGTTGCGGAATCCAAATTCATGACTAATATAGTAGATGAAGGATATGAATTCCAAAATCCATTAATAGTTAGCCACGTGCTTGCTTCAGAAGCAGATCCAAAAGTCTGTGGAGTGCTATAAGTTCTAGCGACATATTGAGCTAAAGTTATAAAAGAAGAGTCTGTGAAGTCCGAAGTCCTGTTGAATCCAAGAAATGCACTCACCCCAGAAACTCGAGTTGGCTGGGTGCCTGCAGGAACTGGATGGGCAATAACGTAACCGGGATCCTCGTTGGGGCCGGGCCAAAATCGAGGTGAAGATGGGAATCCGTTGGTCGGAGTTCCGACTGCTAGATCACCAACTTGAGTTGTTCCTGTGATGCCGGTTCCTAAATTATATGCGAAGTATCTTGATGTTGCCATGCCAGATTTAATTTTCCTTTATATATCTGAGAGGGTGAGATCTCTAGCGATATATACACAAATTATCTTCTCCGTTGCCCAACTCGATTAAATATTCGGCATCTGCCCAGACTTTAGCCCTCAAGAAGGGCAACTTTTGGATTGGGACAGGGGACGTTGGGAAAGGACCAACATCCACTACTAGCTACTACAACGGGATTACCCCACCTTCAGGAGGCTACACAATCTACCTCAATAAGGCTTCTGGTGGTCCTTCGATCTACACTGCGTCTAATAGTTCTCAGCTGATCTCCCTCACCAACTCGATAGCAGGTTCTTCTTATACAACAGCGGCAGACTGCCTTAACTGGTTTGCCACCCAGACAGACAAGATGGTAACCAATATGGACTACGGGAGTATAATAACCTCGGGGCTTCAAATGTCTTTTGACGGTGACTATACTGTTAGCTACAGCCAGGATGGAACTTCAACTTGGTACGACATGTGTTCGAGTACTGCATACAGTAATTCCTATGCAGGTAATCCCTCCTGGGCAAATAATGCTAGTGAAATAACCATCTGTGTTCTGATAGAAAAAATATCCGGCACCATTAATAATTATGCTTATCACCCGATCAATAAATGGAACTCTGGGTACAATGTTAATGCCTCTTTTATTTTATATCAATTTGACAACTACTACGGGAACGACGCAGATGGGTACTGTCAGTGGTATGGATACACGTCGAGCAACGGGTGGACAGGTTTAACCTATGGTTATGGGGAATTCAGACTAGTTCCAGGTCAGACTGCCTACCTCTGCATGCAGTACAACTCCTCTACTGGAGGACAGATGTGGTACAACGGAAATAAAATAAATGGAAGATCTGGTACCAGAGGGACGCTCGGGCCAAGCACTAGTCCACCTAGCGATATGTACGTCTATGGCCCAATCCAGGTTGGACCTCTTAAAGTTCACCAAGCTCTTTTTTACAATAGAGAACTGACCGACGCAGAGATGACCCAGAACTACAACGCAATAAGCTCTAGAATAGTAACTCCCTAATCATGTACACGATAGTCGAACCCTTCATAGATACCCCAGAAGCAAAAGAGGGAAACGTGCCGTTCTTTCTGGTGAAAGACGCTTCCGGGACAACGGTCTACTATGCAGTCACCCGACAGGAATGCGAAAAGTGGATCCAGGAAAATAGCTAAGCATGCCAAACTCGATTAAATATTCGACGTCTGCCCAGACTCTAGCCCTCAAGAAGGGCAACTTCTGGATAGGCACTGGTGATGTTGGTAAGGGCCCAACCTCGACCACGGACTACTACAATGGGATTACCCCACCTTCCGGCGGCTACACAATCTATTTGAATAAAGCATCTGGTGGACCTTCGATCTATACAGCATCTAACGACAGCCAATTAATTTCTCTGTCTAATACCATAGCAGGGCAGACGTTTGCAACGGCAGCTGCAGCTCTGGGCTGGTTTGCTACACAGACCGACAAGATGGTCTTTAATTCAGACTATCCAGCTATAGTGACAGATAGCCTAATTTTAAATTATGATGCTGGATTTACCCCTTCTTATCCAACCACAGGAACAACCTGGTACGATTTGAGCGGAAATAATAACCCTGGTTCGTTAATAAATGGTCCCACGTTCGGTTCTTTAAACAGTGGTTCAATTATATTGGA
>SESF01013553.1_pt1 | contig 10790 bp, 10 predicted proteins | sample 3171521 | NCBI WGS metagenome assembly SESF01 (sample SAMN10866945, study PRJNA518727) | freshwater metagenome | biome: subpolar coniferous forest; feature: holomictic lake; material: water; isolation source: holomictic Lake 227, 6 m and 8 m depth | place: Canada: near Kenora, Ontario | collected...
AGAATTGCTGCCTGCGGACAGGCAAAAAACGATTCCCGAGGAGTTGAACGCTATGCTTCCGCCTGACTACCGCTTGCGAGCAATGCAGGAAGCCGATTACGCGGCCATCGCGGAAATCTGCGCCCGGGTTTACCCGGCGGAGACGCCCTACACGGTGGCTGAACTGGCCGAGCACCATCGCCGGTTCCCCGAGGGTCAGGTGGTGGCGGAGCATGTGCCCACCGCTGCCGTGGCCGGTGTTCATTTCACCTTGCGCCTCCGCTTCGAGGATTTTCAGGTGGACGATTCATGGGATGTGCTCACCGACGAGGGCACCTTTGACGATGATGATCCCTCGGGCCACACGCTCTACGGGGCCGACATCATGGTGAGCCCCGACCACCAGCACCACAGCCTCGCGCACGCACTCACCGATGCGGCACGTGCCATCGTGGTCCAGGAATCGCTCTGGCGGATGGTGGGCGGAAGCCGTCTTCCGGGTTACGGTGCGGTAAGCCAGAAAATGAGCGCCTCCGAGTATGTGGCGGCCGTGGGCGCAGGGACACTGGTCGATCCGGTGCTGACCGTACACCTCAAGGACGGCTGGCAGGTGGTTCGCCCGATCCAAGGCTATCTCCAGCACGATCCCGACAGCGCCGGCTGGGCGGTGGTGATCCAGTGGGTGAACCCGGCCTGCCCGCCGCCACCGGGACTGGAACTCAATTAGTACGCCGTGATCCCAAACGCAATTAATAAAAGAACGCTCAGATGAAAAAGACAATCCCGATATTGGCAGCAATGACGCTGCTGGTTATGGCCGCGGCGAATATCGCTTCCGCCCAGAACAGTTGGTCCTTCGTGATGGTGGGCGACACCCGGGATGCCAACAACACTACCAACGGCATGAGTCCCTATCTGAATACCATGGCCCAGAAGATCGCCTCGCTGAATCCGCAACTGGTGATTGTGGCCGGCGACTTGTGCAATGGTAATTGCCTGGACACCAATTCCTCCCTGTGTCCCACAAACGGCGATTTTTCCAGTGACGCCATGAAGAAGGTCTATGCGCAATTCTTTGTCAACTGGAAGACGGCCATGCAGCCCGTCTTCGACTACACCACGCATACCGGCATCCCGATCTACCCCGTGCGCGGCAACCACGAGAGCAATGATACTGGGCAGGCGCCCATTGAGGTGTTGAAATGGGCCTATTACGAAGCCTTCAGCGCTTATCTGCCGACCAATGGGCCGACCAACGGCCCGACCAACGACCAACGGGGCTTCAGTTGGTCCCTCACCACCAACAACGTCACCTTCGTCGCCGCCGATCAGTATTTTAATTTCGATCCGGGAAGTACCAACACGCCTTGGTCGGGATATCACTATCTGGATCAGGACTGGGTTACCCAGCAGCTAAGGCAGGCCACCTCGCCCTACAAAATCTTCGTTTCCCATGAGCCGATCTTCCAGGCGATTGGCAATGGCACCGGCGAGGCAGCGGTGAATGAGGACGCCCAACATTTCTTCGGCACCAATGCCGCCGCCATACAGACCCGCGCGAATTTCTGGAACGAGATCGGCGACGCCGGTGCCCAGATCTATTTGTGCGGCCACCTGCACCTCGAAGTCATCGCCTCCACCACCAATGACCATGGACACACTATCATCCAATTGCTGGCGGGCAATGGCGGGGCGCCGCCGCAGAATTACATTCCTGGCCCGGAATCGGGAGTGACCCCGCTTTATAACAATGGGAATGTCCTGGTCACCAATGGCTCGATTGTGTCAGTCGCAGGCAACATCGGTTTCGCGCTGGCAACCGTGACCGACGAAAAGATGACGATCCAATACTATTCACTCAACCCGACAAATACCAGCCCGACAACTAATAGTTGGACTGTGGCCGCCTACGTCACCCAGATTGCCTCGGCGAGAGCCCGGCCCACCATCAACCTGCCGTTCGACCCGAGCACCGGCACCTTCAGCTACACCCGGTCGGATCCCGCCGGGACCGGTTTGAGCTACCAGATTGAGAAGGTAACCGACCTGATGAGCACCTGGAGCGTGGACGCCGCGGCGACCCAAACCGTCACCGCCACCACCGGCAACATCCAGACCGTGCAGGTCACCCTCAGCGGCCCCAAGCCCCTCACCGGACCCAAGCACTTCATTCGCATCGTGGCCCAGTGAGGCAATGCTGCGGAGTTTCGGCGGGGTGTCCCCGTGGTGTACTACTTCACCAGCGTCTGGCAGAACTTCTCGATGCGCTCCAGGCCCTTCTCGATGTTGGCCATGCTGGTGGCGTAGCTCAGACGGATGTAATCGTCGGCGCCGAAGGCAATGCCGGGAACGGCAGCGACTTTTTCAGTCTCAAGCAGCCGGGCACAGAACTCGGTGGACTTGAGGCCGGTCCGGGCAATGTTCGGGAAGAGATAGAAGGCGCCCTTGGCGTTGACGCAGGTCAGGCCGGGGATGGCGTTGAGCTTGTTCCAGGCGAAGGTGCGGCGCTGGTTGAATTCGGCCAGCCAAAGTTTGAGATGGTCCTGCGGGCCGGTCAGCGCGGCGACGGCGCCTTTTTGGGCAAAGGAGGTCGGGTTGCTGGTGCTGTGGCTCTGGACGGCGTCAATGGCCTTGGCAATCGGCTCGGGCGCGGCGCACCAGCCCAGCCGCCAGCCGGTCATGCTCCAGGCTTTGGCGAAGCCATGCACGATGATCGTGTGCTCGAAATGCGCCGGGGAGAAGCTGGCGACGCTCTTCGTGGTCGCGCCGTCGTAGAGGAGGTGCTCGTAGATTTCGTCGCTCATAATGAGGACGTTCTTCTCAATGCAGATGTCGCCCAAGGCTTTGAGTTCATCGGGCGTATAGACGGAGCCGGTGGGATTACTGGGGGAGTTGAGAACGAACAGACGCGTGCGCGGGGTGATCGCCTGGCGCAGGGCATCCGGAGTGAGCTTGAACTCGGTCTTGTCGCTGGTCTCGATGATGACGGGCTTGGCACCCGCCATCTTGACCATCTCGGGATAGCTCAGCCAGTAGGGGGCGGGGATGATAACCTCGTCGCCCTCTTCGCAGGTGGCGAAGATGACGTTGAAGCAGGAATGCTTGCCGCCGCACGAGACGATGATTTGCGAGGGCTTGTAGGTAAGGCCGTTCTCGCGCTTGTGCTTGTCGGCGATGGCGGCGCGCAGCTCGGGAATGCCGGCGGCGGGGGTGTATTTGGTGAAGCCGGCAGCCAATGCCTTGGCGCAGGCGTCTTTGATGTGCTGCGGGGTATCGAAGTCCGGTTCCCCGGCACCAAAGCCGACGACGTCCAGGCCGTCGGCCTTCATTTGCTTGGCTTTCGAGTCAATGGCCAGAGTGAGCGAGGGCGACAAAGAAGCCGCACGGCGTGAGATTTTGTAGTTCATATCCTCTAAAAGGATTACCCCCAGCCGACGCGCAGCGCAAGCGGCAAGTGAGGCGTGTAAAAAGCCGTGGTGCTTCGGGACATTGCCCCCGGAACGCCGCCTTCAGGCGGCAGAGGCGCGCGAAATACCACCGCTGCCGCCTTCAGGCGGCATTCCCGTCCACTGCGGCCACGCATTTCGAGGCCATGCCCGGTTGCACCCCAGACACCGCAGCCGGAACGTCATCGCAGGTGCGACATCCGGTTGGTGGTCCAGCCTATGTCGGCACTCTGGCCGGCAGGAATCACCACCGGCAGGCCGGCGCCGTTGAACCGTTGGATGGGCTTGCAGGTGCTGGGATTGCGCCATTTGTGAATCTCCAAATGGCGGGCATCTCATAATGAAGAAACCCAAGCTTACAACCGCTTGACCCAGATGTTCCGGTACTGCACCGGGTTTCCGTGATCCTGGAGCAGCAAACCGGCCGGCTCGCCTTCCTTCTCGTTTACTGAACCGGGAGTGGCATGGGGGAGTTCAAAGTCGTCGTGGATGACCACTCCGTTGTGTACCACCGTGATGCGCGCGTTGGCGGACTTTTTCCCATTGGCGTCGCGCTTCGCGCTGTGGAAGACAACGTCGTAACTTTGCCACTGCAACGGGGGAGCGCACATGTTCACCACGGGGCCTTTGATCTGGTAAAACCCACCGCACTCGTTGTCAAAGCCTTCCAGGCCATAACTGTCCAGGACCTGTATCTCGTATCGGCTCTGCACATAAACACCGCTGTTGGCGCGCCCCTGACCGAACGAACCCGGCATGTAGGGAAGCCTGAATTCAACGTGCAATTGGTGGTCGCCAAACTGTTCCTTGCTGACAATGTCGCCGCCGCCGGCCACTTCCATGACTCCGTTGGTGAGCAGCTTCCAGCCGATGGGATTAGCCGAGTCGCGCTTGTGCCACTGGGCAAGGTTCGAGCCGTCGAGCAGGATCAGCGCGCCTGCCGGCGGTCGCTGGCCGAGATCGGGGGAGACCCGCTTGGTTTTGCGCAGTTCAAAGCTTCCCGTTTGGCGTCCAGTCACGCTGCCTTGGACCGAGTCGCCGGTGAGATTGCCCGACCATAACGATGCCGCGAACACGACTCCTTTTTCAGTTATGCCCGCCACCTGGCTGGCGTTTAAAGGAACGTCATCCAGGAAGCGGAACTGATCATTGCGAATCATCCCCCGCAGCCGGAAAAGATAAGGGCCGCGCTCACTGAAACTCCCCACCATGCGCGCTTCATAATTCCCCTGGTCCAAGGGAATCATGTAAACGGAGACGACCTGCGTTTGCGCGCCAATGGAGACGCTGCCTTGCCAGTCGCCCATGAACGCGTCGGGCTTGTCCTGCGCCTGGGCCGAAACGGCCAACATCGTGGCCGCGAGAAGGATTATGTGTAGCTTCATGCTTTTGAATTTGACGGTATGATTCACAAGGCTGAAGCAGTTTGTCAATCCAAGCAAAAAGAACCACAGATGGACACGGATGAACACAGATTCCGAGGGCCGAGCTCCGGTTTTGCTTCGCCTTGCTTTGGGGCACTTTCTGGTGAACGGATTCCCCCTTGGAAAAGTGCCGTTTTGCGCAGCACTCATCTGTGTCCATCTGTGTCCATCTGTGTCCATCTGTGTCCATCTGTGTCCATCTGTGTCCATCTGTGGTTGCATTGAATTGCTACGGCTTAGAGCGGCACAAGGGAAGTGGTTTTGAGGAGGGAATTAACTCTTTGACCGCCGCGTGAAGTTGGATCAACGGGGATTAAGCCGCAACGATTCAGCGGGGGAAATCGCCCGCCTCGGGCGCCGGGTCCCAGCGCCCGAGGCGGGGCGCTCCCCCCACAGCAACTGCATGGATCGGTTAAGCCTTTGTAAGTCGTTTGCGCCAGCGGCCAAAGCGGACTACCCTAATGCGTATGGAGCGCAGTTCTGAGTTATTTGAAGCGTATCTCAAGTGCCCCACGAAATGCTGGCTTCAGTCGTGCGGCGAGACTTGCGAGGGCAATGCGTACGCGGAATGGCTGAAGGGGCAAAATGAAAGCTACCGTGCCGAAGGAGTGCGGCGCTTGCAGGACACCGTGCCAGAGGGTGAACGCGTTGTTGCGCCGGCCACGGAAAATCTCAAAGGCGCCAAGTGGCGACTGGCAGTGGACTTCGTGGCGCCGGCACCCGCGCCTGCGAGTTCGAGCAGCGTCTCGCTGCCAGAACCAAAACCGGGCGGGACGCCCAGCCAACCCGCGGCCGAGACGCCTGCGCTACAACCGCAGCCCCATCCCGGGTTGCTGGCATCCCGGCTGCACGCGGTCGAGCGTTTGGAACCGGAAGAACGAGGTAAGCCCGCACAGTTCATTCCGATTCGCTTCTTTTACCGGAACAAGCTGACACCGGATGACCGCCTGTTGGTGGCCTTCGATGCGCTGGTTCTGTTAAAATCGCTGGGGCGCGATACGAGCCTGGCCAAAATCAGCCATGGTGATGACCCCACGACGTTAATGGTCAGGACTGCGGACTTGCTGGGGAAGGTCCGAAAACTGGCGGTGAACATGGCTGAAATGCCTGCGATCCGCTCACTGCCGGGTCTTGCCGCGAATAGCCACCAAGGATCTGGGAAACTATCTTGACGAATTCAAACCAAGAATTACCCCCCTCACCGTGACCACACATGCTCACACCAACGCGAAGGCTGCTTCTGGTGAGACGATTTCCTGTCTTCGTGCAAATGTCCCCACTGCCTGCGACAGGGTGAACATCCAGATAAACAGCTACATCACCAACTAAATCTGCTTCTTTCTCACCTCAACGAACAGCAGCGCCGCTGGGTTGCAGCTTATGAGGCAAAACGCCTTGGGTGGGGTGGCCAGACACTCGTATCGCTTATTACCGGCATGAGTCGTGTGACGATTATTCGGGGGCTACGGGAATTGGATCAGGAACTTCAACAGCGTCCCTCTGGTCGTGCTCGAACTCGTGGCGGAGGTCGGCATCCCAAATTGACAGAAAGCAACTTGAAGCTGCTGGAAAAGTTGCTTTCGCAAGGCGCAACGGCACATGGTTGGCTAAATAACCACTGGACTAAGAAACGCGTAGCAAAGGTTATCCGAAAACATCTGGGGGTGGACTTGTGCATGAATTCGGTCCGGAAGGTTCTGAATGATCGACTGGGCTGGACTCTTCAAAAACCGCTACTCCAGTCTCGAGACCGTGACGAGGATGAGATCACGCGCTGGAGAAGCGAAGAGTTCACCCGCATCCGAACCGAAGCCCGCGACAGACATGCCTATCTGGCATTCATTGACGAGTCTGGCTTCATGTTCGCTCCAACTCTCCGCCGAACCTACGCGCCCAGCGGCCACGCACCAGTGGAAACAGTCACAGATCCACATGCAAAAATCTCGATAATCGGCGCTATTACGTTAAGCCCGGAATACCAGCGAATTAACCTGATTTTTGACCTCTCGGCTGATAATGCGAATTTTAACGGACAATCCATCGCAGCCTTCCTCCGTCTCTTGCATGAGCGGGCAAAAAATCCAATCACCGTTATCTGGGATTCAGTGGGCATCCACTTATCGCAACCTGTGGCCGATTACCTCTCCAGAAATGGCAACATTGTTTCCGAGACGTTCCCTCCCAACGCACGGGAGCTCAATCCGGCGGACGGGGTGTGGGGGCATATCAAGTATGGACGTCTGCCCAACTATACACCGTTTGACTTATCCGAGTTGCGGAGGACGGTCACAGCTGAATTGAAGCGTCTGCAAAGACAACCGCATCTGCTGCGCGCATTCATCCGCCGAACAAAGTTGAACTTTGAGGTTCTGACAGTCTGAAAGTAAATTACTGGATAAAGGTGAAAGCCCCAGGCCTGGAAAAGTGTCATAGCGGGCTTGGATGGCGGACAGCCAGCTTCGGTTGCTCTCGATGCGGTCGAACGTGGCGAAGCGTTTGAGTTGCGCCGCAACGGCAGAGTGGTCGGCTACCTCACGCAGACGCCCCAGGGCAAGCCGGATTGGAAAACTCACTTTGGCTGGCTCAGAAAGCAGAGCCGGAAAACCGAGGCTGGAATCCTCAACGAGTTTGAAGCAGATCGCAGACGGCACGCAGCCCGCGAACAGACGTTGGGGAGTCTGAAGTCAGGTTCGTCGCCGACTCAAGTATGCTGGTCCACCTCTACCTGCACGACGGCAACAGCGAAGCTATCGAGCGGTTCCTGGCCGCGGACGCCAAAGTCGTCAGTCTCCCGGCCCTGCCTCGCATCGAGGTGCTCAACGTCCTGCTGCGCCAGGAAAGCCGAGCCGGCCAATTTCTTGCCGACTTGGCCGAGGGCGTACGCCTCCGCTTGGAACCGGTTGACTGGCCCAAGGCCTTTCAGCAGGCCGAGAGCCTGGCCCGCCGCTTTTCCCTGGCCCTTCGCCCAGATGGCCACGACCTTGTTCTCGTAACCGCAGCCGTAGCGATGGGTGGCAGATGGTTCCTCTCCTTTGACCGGCATTCCCGCCAACGTCCGCTCGCTGCCGCCGCAGGCTTGCGGGTCTGGCCGCCCCTGGGAAAAGACGAGAAAGGCCTGGTAAAGCACGCAGCTCAACAAGCCGCCGGCTAAGCGGACTGCGGGAGGTCGTAGAAACGCGCACCTTTCCAGTATTGGCCTGAACGCCTGAACCGCTGCGTTGACGCTGACCACGATTGCTGCCACCATATCGACATGATCGCCGAGACCATTTTTCGGCACATCGCGCAGGCCGCTGGCGCGCCGGACTGCGCTTAACGTCACCCCAAGCCTATGGCAACTGCCCCAATTCAAAAAATCGAGAGCCAGTTCGCGCAACTTCCACGCGAGACGCAGTGGCGTGTGATCGAGCGTTTGGGGCACCGCCTCCGATGCAGCGAGGAGCCTCTGTCTCGCGGCACGTGGGAAGCTGGCTTGGCAGCGATGGCCGCTGACCCGGAAGTGCGGTGCGAACTGAAGCAAATTGAACGGGAGTTCGCGCCCACCGAGGCGGACGGATTGGGTCGGACAACAAGTTGAGGAAGCTGTTCGGCATTGCCTCGGCTTGTCGGCGCAACCGCCTGGGTTGGCTTGGCTGCGTTGGGATTTGAATCCGTCTCACCCTATACCCCCTGTCGGTGGCCAGCCGCCAGCGATCGCTCTTCAAGACTGGCGGCTGAAAGCCTCCAGCGAGCGACGAGCTTCGTCGGCCATGGGCAGTGATTTCGCCTGGAGGAGTTTAACTCCGAGTGCGTCGGCGAGTGGCTGCAGGGCGCGAATGAGGTTCATGGAAGCCAGCTTGACGACGGCCGGCCGGTAGCCGGACGCCGCGATGGATTGGCTCAGGCCGCTGGCAGCGGCTTGGGCCATGGTCTGCTCGGGGGTAGCAATCTGAAATGCCAGGACCAATCCCGTTGCCGCATCGACTCCGAGCGCCGCCTTGGGGAAGTAAGGGCGCGGCGGTTCGCCGATAGGCATCGGCGCGTAGAAGGCGGTCAACTCCCAGGCCGACTGGGGTGGTTGCGGCAACGCGCGTAAAGGCGACAGGTTAAAGGCGCGGGCATCGACCGGCGGATCAGCCGGCGGTGGGACCGGCAGGATGATGTGCCATTCAAATTGATCCAGGGTCAAAGGCTCGGAGACCGCGGCGGGGAAGAATGGGAGCGCGTTCTCCGGACGTGAATCATAAAGCGTGAAGTTGGTTTGTAGCAGCTCCGCGAAACGGACGGACTTCCGCAGGTCATCCAGCAAAAGGCAGGCTTCGGCTGCATCAATGAACCACGGCACGTATCCGGGTTTGTGGCTTTGGAACTCAGGAAACAGCTTGGGTTTGCGGACTGGAGGTTGGAAGCCGATCTGCTGAATGATGGCTCGATCTTGCTTCCGAAGGTCATTCTGCGGGACGAAGTCCGCTAACAGGGCGTCCTGGTAAAAGCGGGCGTCGGGGCTTTCAGGGCCAAACTGGCCGCTCCGGAGGCGCAACAGGAAGTTGGCGCCCACACTGCCGCGGTAACTGGCCAACCCGAAAACCTCGCCTAGGTTCCCCAGCACGGATACCAAGCGAACCCCGTGCTCGTTGTTGATGCCCAGAATATGGGTGTCATGCATCCATTGCCAGGGGGCCAAAAGCTGGAAGCTGGCGGCCGCTGCGTAGAGTTCACGCCACAGGTCGAGCGGGATGATGGGGGCCGGTGGGCCTTGATTGTTCGCCATAATGCAGAGTCTCTGCAAAGGGAGGTTTAATGACCAGGCCGGTTCGCTGCCGCGCGGCTTGATGGGACGATCTGCCGCGCTCGGTCACGTCTGCGCTTTTCGCCGCAACTGCTTCAGACGTTTCAGGTTATTGGCCGGCAGGTGGTAACCCGCCGGAGCAAGGCGGATCGCTTTCGCCAGGACTTTCTCTGCCTCGTCAAACCGGCCCGATTCGGCCAACGCCCAGCCATAATCACTGAGCATGGTGGAGTTATTGGGATCATTGGCGACGGCCTTTTCCAGCCACGGCATGGCTTCACTTTGTTTCCCGGCGCGGCAAAGAGCCCAGCCTATGCCCGTAATGAACTCCTGCTCGGCAGGCCGCGCTTTCAAGGCGGCCTCATATAAACGGCAAACGCCGGCGGCATCGCCCGCGTTCATCAGCCACTGCCCGGCTTTGTCGATGATTTCAATCCAATCCGCCGTGTCTGGTGAAAGCTGCGTCAACTGGAGCAGCAACTTCATGCCTTCCGCCTGCCGACCGCAGCCATATTCATGACAACCAACCGTTAGCAGAGCCGGGGCAAATTCCGGGTCAATAGCTAACGCGGCAAAGCCCGGAGGCCACCGGCGCGCAGGTAGTTGTTCGCCCTTAAGGCGTGCAAACGCTACACCAACCAGATTGTCGGCTATGCTTTCATCATACGCCCATTCCGACGCCTGCCGCCGCTCTCCCGGGGACTCTTGCGTGTACTCGGCTCGGAGGGCGGATAGTTCCGGGTCGCGCAAAAGGAGTTCGGCAAAGCATTGCTTCGCGACGCTGGCAGCTTCGGTTCTGGTCGTTTTTCTGGCCATTCTTGCTCGGTTTATTCTGCCGCAAAGCTGCATCAGGCGGGCAAGGGTTTCAAGCGTTAAGCGGGAGCCGCACCGCGCGAAGGAGGTGTCCTCCAATCTGGGCTACGTGGATTCGAAGTCCGAAGCCCGAAGCCCGAAGGCCGAAAGAAGGCCGAGTTCCGAAATCCGAAGACCGAAACCCAACGCCGAGGGCGGTTTGAATTTGTTTCGGCCTTCGGCCTTCGGATTTGACCCGCGAGTGTGCCGCACAATCTTCTCGGTCGCTTCCCTCTCCCTTTCGGAACGGGAGCAGGCCAAGGTGAGGTGGTCGCCCCTCCCTTTCCCCGAACGACCCCCGGCTACCTTCTGCCAACCCTC
>SESF01006638.1_pt1 | contig 10789 bp, 8 predicted proteins | sample 3171521 | NCBI WGS metagenome assembly SESF01 (sample SAMN10866945, study PRJNA518727) | freshwater metagenome | biome: subpolar coniferous forest; feature: holomictic lake; material: water; isolation source: holomictic Lake 227, 6 m and 8 m depth | place: Canada: near Kenora, Ontario | collected...
CCTCTTGCGGCAAGGCGTCGATCATGTCCGGGCCGCTGTAAGGCATGTCGGCCAGCAAACTGGCCAGATGCACGACCGAACCTAACCGGGAAAAAGCCTGCTCGGTGAGTGGATCAGATGAGCGTTGCAACGCCTGCACGATTTGCATCGGAAAATTCCAGCGGCGGGCTAGTTCGGCGGTAATTTGACCTTCGGTAAACCCCGTCAGCCGCGTTTCACGCTCCCACCGGACGCCGGGCTGGTGCGGCAGTTTTTCGATTTCCCGGAGCAACTCTGGGTCGGCCTGGCCGATCAGCAACTCGCCCAGGCGCAGCATCATGCCGGTGAGCCAGGCTTGCTGGGCATCCATGCCCAATTTGCTGGCCAGCCATTGGGCGTAACCGGCACAGGCCATGTTGCTTTGCCAGAACGCGGTGCGGTTGAGGCCGGGCAGGGTCGGGAGGGCCGCACTGATGCAGGTGCACAACGACAGCGAGCGAACTTGCGCCATTCCTACCATCGCGATTGCTTCGTCGAGTGTGCCAACGCCGCGCGGCAAGCCAAAGTGGGCGCTGTTGGCCAGTCGCAGCAGTTGGGCGCTCAGAACAGGGTCTTGGGCAATGATGTTGCGCACCTCCATCACCGAGGCGTTGTCATCATTAAGTGTTCTGATCAGCGCATGCGCCACCTCGGGCATGACGGGCAATTGGATGGACTCAAAAAACGAGTCAAGGCTGTGCATGGATTCCCCTGTAAACGAGGCGACAAGTTTAATCGGTGACAATTTGCGATCTTTTGAAAGCCCAACCCATGCAATTTGCCGACCGCCTGAAAAATGTAGAAACCTCAGCCATCCGCGAACTCTTCAAACTTCTCGGCAAGCCCGGCATCATCAGTTTTGCCGGTGGTTTTCCGGATCCAGCGCTGTTTGATGTGGACGGTATCCGTGAATCCAGCAACGCTGTGCTGACCAACAACCCCGGCCCGGTGCTGCAATACGGTGCCACCGAAGGCTTCCAGCCCCTGCGCGAAGGCATCAGCGCATTCATGGCCCACAAGGGCGCTACGGTGTCGCCCGAGGGCTTGATCGTCACCACCGGCAGCCAGCAGGCACTGGATTTGATCGGCAAGACCATGATCTCACCCGGTGACAAAGTCATTGTGGAAGCGCCCACTTTTTTGGCCACCATCCAGTGCTTTCGCTTGTACGGTGCCCAACTGATTGGGGCGCCGATAGATGCCGATGGCGTCGATGTCGACAAGCTGGAGCAACTCATCGACGAGCACAAGCCCAAACTGGTCTACCTGATCCCCACTTTTGGCAACCCCAGCGGCGCCACGCTTAGTTTGGCGCGGCGCAAACGTATTCTGGAAATCGCCGTGCGCACCCAGACTTTGATTGTGGAAGACGACCCTTATGGCGAGTTGTACTTTGACCAAGCGCCACCACCGAGTCTGCTGGCCTTGAGTGATGAGGTGCCCGGTAGCCGCGACTGGCTGGCGCATTGCGGCAGTTTCAGCAAAATTTTGAGTCCTGGCCTGCGCGTGGGCTGGTTGATTGCGCCGCCCGCCTTGCTGGCCAACGCCACCATGTGCAAGCAGTTCAGCGATGCCCACACCAGCAACCTGACGCAGGCGATTTGCGCCCACTACCTGACGCTGAATCGGCTGGAGGGCGCCTTGGCCGTCGTGCGCAAGACCTATGCCGACCGGGCTCGTGTGATGGCCGAGTCGCTGCGCCGCGAATTGGGCAGCGCCATTGCGTTCACCCAACCCCAGGGCGGTATGTTTTTCTGGGCTAATTTGACGGGTGCCGAAGGCCAGCCATGCCACGCGCCCGAGTTCGCCAAACGCGCCATTGACAAGGGTGTGGCCTTTGTGCCGGGGGCCCCATTTTTCGCCCATGACCCTGATTTGTCGACCTTTCGCTTGAGCTTTGCGACAGCGGATGTGGCCAAAATCGAAGAAGGCATCGGTCGGCTTGGACAAGCTTTGTAAGCAAATGCGTTGAAGGCTTTAAGGAAGCAGGGCGATAACGGACAATATTCAGATGGACCAAAAATGACGATCAACGCAGGAATGACTTACATCAAGACAGAAAAAGGCCGTGCCGAAATCACCGAGCGCAGTGATGCCTTGAGTGGTTTGCAAAGACGCGTTCTGATCATGGTGGATGGCTCGCGCACCGTCAACGATCTGGGTGCTTTTGTGCGTGTGGGTGAGTTAGACGGGGTGCTGGCGCATTTGCAGGCATTTGGCTTCATCGAGTCGACCGACCACATTACCCCTCTGATGGCGCCTGCCGCTCCCGGCTTTGCCCAGGCGACTGCTGCTGAACCTCCCCGTCCTGCCACCAGCCCCGAAGAATTTCAAAAAGTCCGCCAGCAAGCCTCAGACTTTGTGCAAGAGCGTTTGGGTAGTTCGGGAGCCCCGATTTGTGAGGCCATTGACCGCTGTAATAACCCAGCCGAGTTGCGTAAATTACTCCGGGGCGTGGAGATATTTATTGGCCAGCGCCTGAGCGCCGAAACCACCCAGGCTTTTGCCCGCCACTTTGGTGCCTTGCTGCTTTAAGTGTTGCATCAAGTAGCTGCGCCATGTCAATTCACCCGTGGCAAATTCAGTAAAACTCTTGTGCATGACAACCTGGGCATCGCGTTGAGCCAGAGCCAGACTGGTGGACCCTAAAAATGACAATATTAAATTTGACGCCGCGCGATCTTCGCGTAGTGATTGCACCCGATTCGCTCGGGTTCGTGGAGACCTCCGAGTTGCTGCACCTGCCGCTGCCCTGGATCGGACAGACACGGGCACAGACGGCTGCGCGTTTTGGTCTCGGCATGGGGCAAGCCGACTACAACCTGTTTGTGCTGGGCGAGGTAGGCAGTGGCCGCTCATCGCTGTTGCAGCAGGTGATGAACGAAGTGGCCGCCACCCGAGCCGTGCCGCCTGATCTGTGCTACCTGCACAACTTCAATGCGCCGGAAAAACCACGGGCGCTTCGTCTGCCCACCGGTCAGGGGCGTTGGTTGCGCCAGTGCATGGTGCAGTTATGCAAAACACTGCAAAAAGAAATTCCACAGCGTCTGGAGGGAGCCGATTTCAAGGCTGACAGTGCCCATATCGAAAAAACTTACAAGGACGAAGAATCCAAGGCGTTTGCTGAACTCGATGCCTTTGCCGAAGCGCGAAATTTCACCCTTTACCGGGAAAACGGACGTCTGGTTTTTACCTTGCTGGGCGATAAAGGCCACGCGCTGACAGAAGCACAGGCGCGCTCTTTGCCCAAAGAACGTCGCAACCAGATTGACCAAGCCGAGCAAGAGTTGCGCACCAAAATCACGCGTTTTCTGGACCAGACCCGGCCGCTCAACCGGGTCATGACCGAGGGCTTAGTGGCCTTGCGGCGCCAGTATGTCAAGCCACTTCTGACGCAAGAGTTGCAAACCATTCGTGACGGCATCACGCAGCCGTTCAAGGACGCCGCTCAACTCGGTGCCTATTTTGATGAGCTGATGCGCGATGTGCTCGACAACTTGGGTTTGTTCATTGCGGTGGATGAAGATGACGACCTCCGCCTCGAAGAGTTGGCCGAGTTAATGACGCGCTACCGGGTGAACCTTCTGGTGGACAACGAAGGTTTGACAGGCGCGCCCGTGATCATCGAGAACAACCCCTCGTTTCGCTCGCTCTTTGGCAGCATTGAATATCAGGCGCAGGAAGATGCGCTGTTGACCGACTTCTCACGTATCCGCGCCGGTAGCCTGCTCAAAGCGCATGGCGGCTTTTTGATGCTGCACCTGCGTGACTTGCTGACTGACGAGTTGGCGTGGGAAAAGCTGCGCCGTTTTTCACGCAGCGGTCGCTTGCAGATTGAAGAGCCGGGCCCTTTGTTGTCCCCGATGGCCGCGGTGTCGCTGGAGCCGGAAGCGGTCGATGTCGATGTCAAAATTGTGTTGATTGGCTCGACCGAACAGTATTACGAATTGCAGGAAACCGACCCCGAGTTTGCGCGGCGCTTTCGGGTCAAGGTGGACTTTGCCGAGAGCTTCACCAGCAGCGCCGAGACTTACGCCGCCTCGGCAGTTTTTGTCGCCCATGCCTGCCACAAACTGGGTTTGCCGCATTTTTCTGCCTCGGCCGTCGTGCGTTTGCTGGAGGACTCGCACCGCGAGGTCGATGACCAGTTGCGCCAGAGCGCCATCTTTGCGCACACTGAAGGTTTGGTGATGGAGAGTGCCCAGGTTTGCCAGTCGCGTGCGGGCACCTTGGTGGAGGCGGCCGATGTGGAGCAGGCCTTGCAAGCGCGCCGCCAGCGTCATGACTACCCGGACCAGCGCTTGCAGGAGTCCATCACCGACGGTGATCGCCTGATGACCTTGCATGGCGAAAAGACGGGCCAGCTCAATGGCCTGACCCAGATCGATTTGGGTGATTACCGTTTTGGATTTCCGGTGCGGGTTACGGCGCGTACCTATGCTGGGGATGAAGGCTTGCTTAATATCGAGCGTGAGGTCGAAATGTCCGGCCCCATTCATGACAAGGGTGTACTCATTTTGCACAGCTACCTGTCGGCCTTGTTTGCGCACATGGCACCGCTGGCGCTCAATGCGTCGATAGTTTTCGAGCAGGAATACCACGGCGTCGAGGGTGATTCGGCGTCGTGTGCCGAGTTGTATGTGGTGCTGTCGTCGCTCTCTGGCTTGCCTCTCAAACAAGGCATTGCGGTGACGGGGGCTGTCAACCAGCATGGTGAAGTGTTGCCGGTGGGTGGCATCAACGAAAAGATCGAAGGTTATTTCCGGATTTGCGAAACCGCCGGGCTGGATGGGCACCAGGGCGTGCTGATCCCGGCGCGCAATACGCGTCACCTGATGCTGGACCGCGCGGTGGTGGATGCTGTGACGCGGGGAGATTTTCATATTTACACCGCTGAACACGTGAGCGAAGGCATTGCCTTGTTGACCAGCACCGAGTCAGGCATGGAGGGGTTTAAGCGCGCCGGTGCCTTGTCATTGCCGCCCGGTGGTTACGCTCCCAATAGTGTGCTCGGTCTGGCCCAGAAAACCTTGAAAGCCTATCGACGAGCTTGCCAACTGGCGGATCATCCCAAAGTTGGCAGTAAACATCCCCGTTGAGTCAATGAAACGCAAAACAAGACAGTCGGTAGTAAGCTTGCCGTAGGTGAGTCCGTTAATGCTCGGTCAGCTTTCCCGTGATTGAGACAATAAACGAATATGGTTACAAAAACTTTAATTATTGGCGGTGGTATCGGTGGTTTGGCCGCGGCGCTGGCCTGCTCCCGCGAGGGCACCGAGGTTGAGTTGTTTGAGCGCTCGGCTGAGTTTTCTGAGGTCGGGGCGGGCGTGCAACTCGGCCCCAACGTGGTGAAAATTCTTCATAGCTGGGGTCTGAAAAATGCCTTGGCAGGCGTGGCCTCTTTTCCTGAACGACTGCAAGTTCGCCACGCATTGACGGGCTCCGAGTTGGGTGTGTTACGGCTTGGGTCAATGGCGGTTGAGCGCTACGGCTCACCTTATGCCACGATTCACCGTGCAGATCTCCAAGGGTTGCTGCTTGCCGCCGTCCAGCAGCAAACGTCGGCCGTGTTGAATCTCAGCAGCTCGGTGACTGAGCTGGAGCAGCATGCAGAAGGTGTGTCCTTGCAAACGACGCAAGGTCGCAGGGTATCCGGTGACATGCTGGTGGGGGCTGATGGACTGTGGAGCCAGGTGCGGCGCCAGTTGTTGGGAGATATCCCGCCTTTTGCCACGGGCCATCTGGCCTACCGGGCGATGGTGCCGCAGCACAGTTTGCCCGAGCATTTGCGCTCCCAGCAGATCACCGCCTGGCTAGGGCCCCGGATGCATGTGGTGCAGTACCCCGTGCGCCGTGGTTTGTGGCTCAACGTGGTGGCCATCGTGCATGGCCGTACCCAGGGCGATCCCCAGAATTGGGACCACAGCGCCAACGCGGCTGATTTACAAGGCTATATGTCTCAGACCTGCACGCCGCTGCGGGAACTGATTCAGGCTATTGACCACTGGCGTTTGTGGGGCCTGAACATTCGCCCGCCGATGCAAAGTGCCACTGAGCAGGCGCAGGGCCGGATCGCCTTGTTGGGCGATGCTGCACACCCGATGCTTCCGTATTTGGCACAAGGTGCGGGAATGGCGATTGAAGATGCCCGATGTCTGGGCTTGGCGGTGGGACACAGCGGTCTGGACGTTCCCGCCGCTTTGAAGTACTACGCTGAAAGCCGCTGGCAGCGCAATGCGCGGGTGCAGGCCGGTGCCATTCGCAACGGCAAGGTTTTTCACGCCACCGGGCTGGTGAGTTGGGGTCGCGACGCCGCGATGAAGCTGATGGGAGAGCGTCTGCTCGACCTGCCGTGGTTGTACCGAGGCACCAGATAGTTGCAAATTGCTATTAAATTTGTAGCTACTCGCGCAGTATATACGGGGGCTAGAAGCCTATTTTGTATAAATTTCCAAGATTGCTTGGCGTGCTCAGGTCACGCTGTGTTTCTGGTTGAACTCAGGCCGCTGCCATTCGCCACTCTCCAGCACTTGTTTTAAATGTTCGACGGCGTGCCACACGTCCTCAAAGCCCACATAGAGCGGCGTGAAACCAAAGCGCAGGATGTCTTTGTGCTTATTGCCATCACCGGCTCGAAAGTCGCCAATCACGCCGCGCGCAATCAGCGCTTGCACAATGGCAAAGGCACCCGAGCTCTCACCGGTTTGTTTTGCATGTTCTCGCGTCAGGCACACCTGAGAGCCCCGCTGGTCGTGCGCCTTCGGTGTGGCCAGTCCCAGCCCATGACCGCGGCAACGCTGCTCGACCAGTTCAATGAACAAGTCTGTGAGTGCCAGCGACTTGGTACGCAGTGCGGCCATACCGCCCAAGGCCTGCGCGGCGGAAAAAACATCCAGCCCGCATTCCAGTGCGGCCATGCTCAAAATGGGTTGCGTGCCACACAGGTAGCGGCCAATGCCGGGAGCAGGGCGGTAGTTCGGCGTAAATTCAAACGGGGTGGCGTGGCCCCACCAACCAGCCAGCGGTTGCCAGAAGCGTTCGGTGTGAAGTGGGTTGACCCAGACGAACGCCGGAGCGCCGGGGCCGCCATTGAGGTATTTGTAACCGCAGCCAATGGCGAAGTCGGCCCCCGCAGCTTTCAGCGCGACCGGCACGGCACCGGCGCTGTGGGCCAGGTCCCACACCGTCAGCGTGCCTTGCTGATGGGCCAGCGCTGTGAGGGCTGCCATGTCGTGCATGGCGCCGGTACGGTAGTTCACATGGGTCAGCATCAGCACGGCCACCTGGTCGGTCAGACTGGCGGCGATGGCTTCGGGTTCGACCAACTGCAAGTGGTAACCCCGTTCTTGGCAAAGCGCCTCGGCGATGTAGAGATCGGTGGGAAAGTTGCTGCGCTCGCTGACGATTGTTTTTCGTTGAGGCACATCTTGTGCAGCGATATTTAGTGCGGCGCTGAGCACTTTGTACAAGTTGATGGAGGTGCTGTCGGTGGCCACCACTTCACCGGCATCGGCACCAATCAGGGCTGCAATTTTGTCGCCTAGGCGCTGCGGCAGGCTGAACCAGCCGGCACTGTTCCAGGAGCGGATCAAGCCCTGGCCCCATTCCTGGGTCACCACCTCGGCCACACGCGCCGCCGCAGTTTTGGGTAAAACACCGAGCGAATTACCGTCCAGGTAAATCACGCCTTCAGGCAGGCTGAAGTGGGTTCGCAACGAACGCAGCGGGTCTTGCGCGTCAAGTTGCTGGCAATCAAAAAGCGTTTTCATGACCCAAGCCGCCTTGCGTTGATCAGAGTCGACCGAGCAGTAAAAACTCCATCAATGCCTTCTGAGCGTGCAGACGGTTTTCGGCTTCGTCCCAGACCACCGACTGGGGTCCGTCAATGACATCGGCTTGCACTTCTTCACCCCGGTGGGCTGGCAGGCAGTGCATAAAGAGTGCATCAGGCTTGGCCGCACGCATCATGTCGGCATCGACGCACCAGTCGGCAAAGGCGACTTTACGGGTTTCGTTTTCGGCTTCAAAACCCATGCTGGTCCAGACATCGGTGGTGACCAGATCAGCCCCAGCGCATGCGGCCATCGGGTCGTTGAACACCTGATAGCTGTCATTGGAGCGCAGTCCGGCAATGGACTGGTCTACTTCATAGCCACCGGGCGTACTCACATGCACTTTGAAACCCAAAATTTCACTGGCCTGAAGCCAAGTGTTGGCCATGTTGTTGCCGTCACCGACCCAAGCCACCGTTTTGCCTTCTATCGAGCCTCGGTGTTCGATGTAAGTGAAGATGTCGGCCAAAATCTGGCAGGGGTGAAATTCATTGGTCAGGCCGTTGATGACTGGCACACGGGAGTGCTCTGCAAATTTCTCAATCTTGGTGTGCTCGTAGGTGCGGATCATGACCAGATCGACCATGCGGCTGATGACCTTGGCGCTGTCCTCAATCGGTTCCGCACGGCCCAACTGACTGTCGCCGGTGGTCAGGTGCACCACGCTGCCGCCCATCTGGTACATGCCCGCCTCAAAGCTCACCCGCGTGCGGGTCGACGCTTTCTCGAAAATCATGGCCAGCGTGCGATCCGCCAGGGGCTGGTGCTTTTCGTAGGCCTTGAACTTCTTTTTGATCAGCGCCGCGCGCTCAAACAGGTAGGCGTAGTCGCTGGCATTGAGGTCGCTGAATTGCAGGTAATGTTTCATGGCGGGTTCTCGGCAAAGGCAGGGAAGAATCTTGTTATTTCAGGCAGGATCGCGCAGCAGTTGCTTGATCAAGGGGCACAAAATGCGGACCACTTCATCGGCTTCGGCAGTGGTCATGATCAGCGGCGGCACCATGCGAATCACGGTGTCGGCGGTCACACTGATGAGCAAACCGTTGTCAGCACATTGTTGAACCAGCGCGCCACATGGTTTGGCCAAGTCTATGCCCAGCATCAAGCCCATGCCGCGAATCTCCTTGACCGCTTTAGTCGCCATTTCGGGTGCAAGGAATTTTGCCAGTTCTGCAGCGAGATGTGCCCCGACGTTGGCGGCATTCTCCAGCAAGCCTTCTTCTTCCATGATGCGAATGGTTTCGACCCCGGCACGCATGGCCAATGGGTTGCCGCCAAAGGTGGTGCCATGGTTACCCGGTTGAAAAATATGGGCCGCTTTGGGCCCTGCCACCACCGCACCGACCGGCACGCCCGAGCCCAGCCCCTTGGCCAGCGGCATCACGTCCGGCACAATGCCGGCCCACTGGTGGGCAAACCATTTGCCGGTGCGACCCATGCCGCATTGCACTTCGTCAATCATCAGCAGCCAGTCGCGCTCGTCACACAACTGGCGAACCGCTCTGAGGTAGTCCATGTGCATCGGGTTGACGCCGCCTTCGCCCTGGATGGCTTCAAAAAACACGGCCACCACATTCGGGTTGCCTTGGGTGGCTTGTTTCAGGCTCTCAATGTCGTTGACCGGCACGCGGATGAATCCTTCGACCAGCGGTCCAAACCCGACCTGGATCTTGGGGTTGCCGGTGGCGCTCAGCGTGGCAATCGAGCGACCATGAAAGGCTTTCTCGTAAACCACGATCTCGGGGCGCTCGATGCCTTTGTCATGGCCAAACTTGCGTGCCAACTTCAAGGCCGCTTCATTGGCTTCCAGTCCGGTGGAGCAGAAAAACACATTGGTCATGCCCGATAACTCAACCAGTTTTTTAGCCAGTACTTCCTGGTTGGGCACATGGTAGTAGTTGCAACTATGGATGATTTTGGCGATCTGGTCTTGCAAGGCCGGCACCAGTTTGGGGTGGTTGTGCCCCAAGGTGTTGACCGCAATGCCGCCTAGCGCGTCCAGATACGACTTGCCATTGATATCCCACACTCGGCAACCCTGACCGTGCGACATGGCGATCGGCAGGCGCCCGTAGGTATTCATCACATGGGGCGAAGCGGCTTCAATGAAAGTAGAAGCAGCAGTTTCAGTCGCGGGCAGGGCGGCGTTCATGGGTGTCTAACTCCAGGGTTCAATCAGTTAAGGATAAAACTGGCTTATAAAACGAAAAGCGGCCCAACTAGAGTGGGCCGTTGAACGGTGATTCTAGGCGTATCGTGGCCCTGAAATTCTGACAATTTCAAGTCACAATCTAACAATGTAATTTTCAGTCAGAGTCTTGTATAAGACATAAGATAGAATGAATTTTTGTGCGCTGCAACATCCCGATGGCGCCTACTGATTGGCCTCTACCCGATGCTTTCTACTCCTGCCAAAGAAGTCTATATTTTGGGTGTCACCCTCACAGGTCGCCAATTTCGTCCAAGTGACTGGTCTGAGCGCCTAGCCGGCGTGATGAGTCAATTTCGCCCTGGTGGCCCCCAGCCAGGTAGTCATCTGGGTTACTCGCCCTGGTGCATTCCCACTTCCGTTAACGGCGTCAGGTGTGTAATTGTTCACCCCGATTTGATCGAGTACGACCGCATGGCCTGGGACTTTTGCATGAACTTTGCCAAAGACAACGATCTGCAGGTCTCAAAGGGTGCCCCTGAACCCAAAACCAACTGAAATTACTTTTGTTCTCGCCGCGTCAATTTACGACCCCCACAAAAAAGCCGTCTTGCGACGGCTTTTTTGCTTTTGCTGACAGCGCACCCGTTACAAACGGCGGATTAACTTTTTAAAAAGTTAATCCGTGCGATTTGCCTGAAATCAGGCGGCTACTGCGGCCAGGGCTTTCACCTTGGTCGAGAGGCGGCTCTTGTCGCGAGCTGCCTTGTTCTTGTGGAAGATGCCTTTG
>SESF01025834.1_pt1 | contig 10788 bp, 7 predicted proteins | sample 3171521 | NCBI WGS metagenome assembly SESF01 (sample SAMN10866945, study PRJNA518727) | freshwater metagenome | biome: subpolar coniferous forest; feature: holomictic lake; material: water; isolation source: holomictic Lake 227, 6 m and 8 m depth | place: Canada: near Kenora, Ontario | collected...
GTTTAAACGAAAGGTAGCTGTCAACAGGAAGTAGCGCTGTAGCACATTGTAGCGGGTGTCTTCGATATAGTTCTGATTCGCAGAGCGAGATACACCCTGATTCTTATCAAGAAGATCAAATACAGAGAATTTAATTTCAGCTCTTTTGTTTTTCAGGAAACTCTTTGCCATAGAAGCATTCCAGAGTGGTAGATTAATATTGTATCCGTCTGCCCTACCTGTATTGATGGTGTAGTTGAATGTGTTATTGAAAATGAGTCCCCATGGAAGGTTTTGAGTTGACTCAAGTCCATATATCTGTTGCAAATAATTGCTATTTAATTGAGGCTGCAAACCATATTCTGCCTTACTGAAATTTAATCTTGCACTTACCCTGATATCAATTTTATTTTCCTTGGTGAATGACCAACTTGCATTTGGCCCGAATCCAGCATTTTGTATGGTATTTTTTGCCCCATTTAAGAAAGAGATATTGTTATTATAATTTGAGCCAATGCCAATATCAATTCGTGAATGTAATTTTTTGATGGGGAATCCCATATCAGCATTTGCAAATAAAGAATAAACGCCATCTGCATTCACTGGCATGCTAATTCTTGATCCGTTGCTTTGTAAAATATCAGAATTTACAATAGCATTGTCTGACTTATTAACCGCAATAAATGCAAAGAAATTGCTTTGCGTAAAAGTATTCGCAGTAAAATAATTCATGTTCAGCGATTGCTGATAAGTGCGCTTTAAATTGGGGTTTCCCAAATAAGAGTTCAATGGGTCGCTCACATCTACGATTGGCTGCAACTGAGTAGTGGCAGGGTTTTGAGTAGAAGTAGTATAATTAATACCTAACATCCTGGTACTATTCATTTTGTATTGAAAAGTGAACAAAGGCAATACATCTGTGAAACCTTGTTCAATATTATTACCATTTGTTTTATTGGCACTTATAAGTCCAGTTCTTTGTACAGAGGCACCCACTGTATAATTAAATTTCTTCTGATTACTTCTCCAATTAATACTTGCACCGCCAAATTGAAAGCTGTTTTTAAAATTATTGCTTTGCAAATTATTCAGGTGATCATACTTTCCACTTGATGCATTATAATCCCATGAATTTCGAATGCTGGTACCAATACTGGTATTATAAAATACACTGAACTCCATCAACGACTTTTTCCCAAACGGTTCTGTATAGATCAGATTACCTCCAAAACTATTGGCATTCGAAGCCCTATCATTTACCTGATTGATCACACTGTCTTTTGTTGGCAATCCACTTGCATAATAAGTTGTGTTGGTTTGCAGCGTTCCATTCTGAGTACTATTATTGTAATTCCAATTCAGATTAGATGAAATGGTTCGTCCTTTTTTCGCCAGTTTTTTTCGAAACTGTGCAGTAGTAACCATATTGGTTGCGTCTGAATGAGCTGTCGACAAACTGTTACCACTATTCAATAAAGCATTAGAAGCGGTGATAGACTGATATTGGTTGCCGTTTCGTGTATCGTTTTGTTGCAAGGTTAATTGTGGTACAATTTTAAATGATGTAGTACTATCAATTTTTTGATCGATACTAAAATTGGCCCTTTGCTGTTTTACATCTTTACGAGCAGTTGAATTAGCATAATAATTGAAATTATTTCCTGGGGAAATATTTTGGCGCACAGTTGACCGATCTGTAGTTAGATCAACATCACTCGCAACAATACTTCCATTGAAATCCGTTTTTTTATTCCAAGTATCATTAAAGTTTACTCCGCCTGCTAAAGTATTTGCTATCCCTTGTTGATTCTGACCCATTCCAGAAATGGGTAGTGCATTGTCATCTCCTCCACCAGTACGAATGTTTATGTTTCCGCCCGACCTCATCCCCTTAGATAATTCGCCCGAAAAATTTAAAACATCACCGATTGAAAACCCTTGTCGATTGGTATTATTAGCCATTCCTAAGGCCGACAATTGCTGATCGCCATTGAACTTATTGATATTGGTTTGTGCATCGTATTTTCCATCGTTACCCACACCTGCAGATACTTTTCCAAACAACGATTTATTTCGATCTTTTTTAAGTTTTAGGTTGATGGCTTTTTCAGACTGCCCATCATCTACTCCCGTAAATTCTGCTCTGTCTGATTTTTTATCAAATACCTGCACTTTATCAACTGCATCTGCGTCAAGGTTTTTGGTTGCCAATTTTGGATCACCCGTAAAGAACTCTTTTCCATTCACTAAAACGCGATTAATTTTTTGTCCATTTACTTTTACTGTGCCATCAGCATCCACAGTTACACCGGGAAGTTTTTTTAAGAGGTCTTCCACCACAGCATTTGGCTGCGTTTTAAAATTTTCGGTATTGAATTCTAAAGTATCGTTATTCATCACAACAGGCGCTCTCTTGGCAGTGACAGTAACAGAACTTGCATTTTTAAGATCTGTGAGATCTATATTACCTACATCTAATGATTCACCTTCTTTAACAGATATATTCTGCCATACAGGTACAAATCCAACATAAGAAGCAGAAAGCAGATAACTGCCTTTACTGATATTCTTAAGAATGAATTTACCGGAAGAGTCTGCTCTCGTAAAACTAATTAACGTACTATCTTTTTCGTTTATTAAAGAAACAGTGGAATATGCGAGTCCTTTTTTTCCTACAGTATCATACACAATCCCATGAACTATTGAAGGCTTATTTTGTGCAATTGATAAAAAATGAAAAAAAGATAAGACCGATAAAAGTAAAGCTCGCCGCATTCAGATAGTTTTATCCATCGAAATTACGCCATCGCTAGGTAGTATGCAGTTAATGAAGCTATTTACAAGGTTAATAATTGTTAAAGATTTATAATTCTCCCTCGGCCCATCTCCTCCTTAATTCTTTTTTATTGAGTTTCCCGACACTGGTCTTAGGAATTTCTGTCATTCCAATATATCGATCGGGTAATTGATAGGGTGCAAAATGCTCAGAAAGAAAAGCATTTAATGCATCTTTCTCAACAATAGTTTCATTGCGATATACCACACATGCTAATGGACGTTCCACCCATTTTTCATCGGGGATAGCAATTACGCAGGCTTCTTTAATTTCCGGATGCGCCATCAACGCAATTTCTAGCGCAACGCTTGAGATCCATTCTCCGCCACTCTTAATAAGGTCCTTGCTTCGATCGCAAATATTCATATAGCCTTGCTGGTCTATGGTTCCAACATCGCCCGTTTTAAACCAACCATCTTCTGAAAATGAAAGATGGTTGTCCTGGTATTTATAATAGCTTTTAATGATCCAAGCGCCTCGAATCTCAAATTCACCAACTGTTTCACCATCTCTCGGAGCAATGGTTCCATCTTCCAACACTGCTCTGATTTCAACCCCAGGTAATTCAATTCCCTGCTTCGCTCTTATTGCCAATTTTTTTTCATCACTTAGCGACTCGTGAATATTTTGAAGTCTACTGACTGTTCCTAAGGGAGAAGTTTCAGTCATACCCCATGCGTGAACTCCTTTAATACCAAAATCTTTTTCAAAGGCTTCAATCAAGCTTGGAGGCAAAGCTGAGCCACCAACACCATATTCGCGTAAAGCCAATTTTTCTTTAGGTGGATTTTTTTTCATAGCATCATAAACACCCATCCAAATAGTAGGTACTCCATTTGCTACTGTAATTTTTTCTTGCACTAATATTTGAATGATCGCATCAGGTTGCAAGTGCACACTAGGCAATATCATATCAGAACCTGCAAGAATACATACATAAGGAAATCCCCAAGCCATCACATGAAACTGAGGCACAATCAATAGTACCCTATCAATCACCGAAAGATTAAGAGCATTAGGCATGAGTAATGCAAGAGCATGCAAATAAGTAGATCTGTGGGAATACAATGCACCCTTAGGATTTCCTGTGGTTCCACTTGTATAGCAAAGACCACAAGCATCATTTTCTTCCGAAGGAAACCATTGATAATTGTCAGCATCAACATTCAATAAGTCCTCATACAAAATAATATCAGGAAGACTTGTAGTGAAATTATCTGGCGAATTGAGTAGCACATAATTTTTAACCCCAGTTGTATAGGGTGCAACTTTTTCGAAAAGAGGCACAAGAGTGGCGTCGATGAAAATAATTTTGGCCTCCGCATGATTCACGATGAATATGATCTGTTCAACACTGAGTCGCACATTCAATGTATGACAAATAGCTCCTGCACCTGGAATGCCATAATATAATTCCACGTGCTGATAATGGTTCCATGCAAATGTGGCCACCCTATCGCCCGGGTGTACGCCCAATTTATTTACTAATGCATAGGATAATTTTTTAGCCCGATGATAGAGATCTGAGAAATGATATCGATGCCAACTGCCATTGGGCAATTTGGTTACAATTTCTTTGTGGGGAAAAACCCGATTACCATATTCCAAAATAGAATGGGTGGTTAATGGGAAATCCATCATTAATCCTTTCATAAAAAAGGTTTTGGCGTTAACAATCGTAAAACTATTTGCAAATGGGTAGCAGCAACAAGTTAATAAATTTTGAGAAAACTTAGAAAGTCCATTTTGTATTAACCGGCTGGATTAAATCCCATAAATTTCCGTAGAGGTCTTTGAACACAGTGACGATTCCATAATCTTCGGAACTAGGGCTTCGAACAAATTCTATCCCATCATTTTGCATCCTTTCATAATCACGCCAAATATCATCTGTATAAAGGAATAGAAAAACTCTTCCACCAGTTTGGTTGCCAATTCTTGATGCTTGTTCAGGAGTTGCAGCCTTTGCTAAAAGCAGACAGGTATTGGAATTTCCTGGCGGAGCCACCATTACCCAGCGTTTGGTTTCAGAAAGAACTGTATCCTCTATCAGTTTAAACTGAAGTTTCTGCGTATAAAACGCAATTGCTTCATCATAATCATTTACTACCAATGCGATATGAGCGATCTGTTGTTTCATTTCAGTTTTTTTGAAGGCATGGTTTTTTCAATCATTCTATTATTTTTAACTATGCGAAAGGGGTCTTTTTTTAATCATTCCCCCTTTTGTATCTTTTACACTACTCATAACTACGAATGCATGCGGATCAATTTTATCTAACTCGGCTTTTAATTTATTCAATTCTAAACGGGTAATTACAGTATAAACAATATCATTTTCTTTAGTTGGACCTTTTTTCCCATATCCTTGTCTACCACTATATAGCGTAACACCTCTTCCCATCTTATTGATAATCATTTGTCTGATTTCTACAAAGTGAGATGAGATGATAGTTACCCCTGTATATTCTTCAATTCCTTCAATGATAAAATCAAGTGTTCTAGATGCTGAAAGATAAGTAATGATACTATATAATGCGATCTCGATTGATAGAAAATAAGCTGCTAAAGAAAATATAATAATATTGATGATAAGAATAATATCCCCTAACGTAGTTCCCATTTTTTTGCTCAAAAAAATGGCTAGAACTTCCGTTCCATCAATTACAGCACCACCTCTTACTGCAAATCCAATTCCTGCACCCAAGAACATTCCACCAAATAAGGCTACCAGTAACTTATCACTTGTAATAAATGGAAAATCAACTAATGCTACACATAGTGCAAGACCTGAAATAGCAAGAATAGTTTTAATAGCAAAACTATTACCCATTATCTTAAACCCAAGAAACATAAATGGAATATTGATCGTTATTATCAGTATAAATAAAGGGATTTTTGTAATCGAAGAAATGAGCAATGATATACCAGTAGCACCTCCATCAATAAAATGATTGTTCAATAAAAATCCCTTTAACCCAAATGATGCAGAAAATATCCCTATTACAATAAACAAAAAGTCTTTAAAATAATGAATAATGGTAATTTTCAAATCGCGATAATTCTTAGCTACCTGGAATCCATTCAATGGTTTCCCATCATCCACAAGATTTTTTCCTCTCAGAATGTTTTTAATAATTAATTGTTTCCAAAATGTTTTCATTGAATTATTATTTTGTTAATCCGAACAAATTATCAATTAAAAATACTACCCAAATTGAACAGAAGTCATTGTAAGCGAACCGGCCACTGCTTTATCGTTGAAGTAGCTGATCGAGTCATCTTTTGTTGACAATCCTAAACTATATATCAAGGGCAAATAATGTTCAGGAGTTGGTATCGCCAACAATGCTTCAGTTCCCAGTTTTTCGTATTGGACCAAGCTTTCATGATTACCATTATTGATCAGTGATTTGAAGGTTTCATTCATATGCATCGCCCAATCAAATCCGTATCCTGGAACTTCCATTTTGTCCCATGCGATCATTCTTAAATTATGCACCATATTACCACTACCCATAACAAGTACCCCTTTTTTTCGCAACTCGTATAATTCTTTTGCCAGTTCATAATGAAAACTAGCAGGCTTAGTATAATCTATACTTAACTGTAAAACCGGAATATCTGCATTGGGATACATATGCCTCACAATGGTCCATGTACCATGATCCAAACCCCAGTCATGATCTAACACCGCTTTTGTTGTATGGATCAATGATGCTGTTTCTGCAGCTAAGGCTGCATCACCTGGCGCAGGATATTGAACTTGAGATAAAGCTTGAGGGAACCCACCAAAATCATGAATAGTTGGCGGAAAATCCATTGCAGTAATTCTTGTACCCTTCGTAAACCAATGCGCCGACACCACTAAAACTGCTTTTGGTCTTTCAATTTGTGTGGCGAGTTCGGTCCACCTATTACTAAATTCATTTACCTCAATTCCATTCATGGGCGAGCCATGTCCTACAAACAAAACCGGCATCAAATTTTCTTGGAAAGGAAGATGTTCGGTGAAGTTTTTAAAATCAGAAAGGCTATTCATGTTGATGGTTAAATTATTAATCAGCGCCAATTTCTTGATCAATTCGATGATTAGTATCAATAATAATATTTCTCAACTCTATTCCCTTTTTTAATAAATAAAGAAGCCAATAAAACTTTTCCAATTAGTAAAATTAGAATATAGAGGAAGATCACCTTATAATTCTTATACAAGGTAAAGCTTAAAAGGCTGTATTCATTGAATTAATGTTTAAATAAATACCCACTTAAGGCTAAAAGAATCATTGATTTTATTTCTACCTTTTTGAGGAAAAAATGGTTTTTATCAGGCGATAATTCATTTAAATTAAATATATTTATCTACGGTGTAACCCATAATTGAAACCCAAGTAAAGGTAAACGGTCTTTGCAGTTAAAATTATTTGCAATAAGAAAATGAGTGCATTATAAAAACTGACCCTTCTAATATTGATCTTAATGATAACATTCTCAGAATGACCAATTCTGATGAAAGTTTCAAATTGATAATTCAGAACATTTCTGATATCGTTACGCTTATCGACAGGCATGGTAAATTCATATATAATAACAAGGCTCTTACGCGCATATTAGGATATGAGCCCGAAGAATTGAATGGAAGAAGTATTTTTGAATTGGTACATCCCGACGATCTTGAAAAAATGCTACATCGCTTCAATGAATTGCTAAGTAAGGATGGTATAGGTACCCCAATTGAATATCATTTTCGTAATAAATCCGGGGGGTATTTATTGATGGAAAGTATTGGTAATATCCAATTGAACAATCCAGGCTTTCTCGCCATCATCTTAATATCTCGGGATATTACAGAAAAAAGAAAAGTGGATGATGCAATCAAAGCTAGTGAAGAGAAACTGCGCTCATTAGTACAAAATATCTCGGATATTATTACAATTGTATCAATAGATGGAGATATTATATATCAAAGCGCTTCAGCTAGACAATTGATGGGGTATGAAGAAAACGAACTGAAAAAAAGAAATTTCTCCGATCTAGTTCACCCAGAAGATTTACCCCATCTAATGCAATCATTTCAAAAATTGATAGTAACTGGTGGCGTAAGTGAATTGATAGAATTTAGACTTCTCAATAATGATGGGAATTATTTTTATATCGAGGCACAGGCTACCAATCAATTAGACAACCCAAATATTAAAGGGCTAGTTGTAAATTCCAGAGATATTTCTATCAGAAAAAAAACTGAGGAAGAAAGGCAATTACTTATTAAAGAGCTCACAAAAAATAATGCCGACCTAAGACAATTCTCTTATATTGTTTCTCATAATCTCAGAGCCCCGCTTACTAATCTGCTGTCTACATTGAATTTGTTAGATTACAATACCGTTTCAACGGAACGATCTTTGAAATTAATGGAAGGATTTAAATCCACCACTTTTAGGCTTAATGATACACTGAACGATCTGATTAATATTTTACTGGTAAAGAACAATACCAATATTCAAAAACACAATCTTAGTTTTGAGGCTTCTCTTTCCAAAGTTTCTAAATCTGTAAACTCGCTTATTGCAGAAACTCAAACCCAAATTATCACCGATTTTACTGCTGCGAATTATGTGCAGTTTAACGAGCCATATCTTGAAAGTATATTTCTAAATTTAATCACTAATTCTATCCGCTATAAAAGCAACGAAAGGGCTCCTAAAATTAGCATTACAACAGAAAGACAAAACGACGAAACCATTCTGATCTATCGGGATAATGGCATTGGTTTTAATATGGAATTGGTAAAGGATAAGATTTTTGGATTACACCAAAAATTCCATCACCATCCCGAAAGCAGGGGGATTGGCCTCTATTTAATTCATGCCCAAATAACGTCTCTAGAGGGTCGAATTTCAGTTGATAGTCAAATTAATAAAGGAACTATATTTACAATAGCTTTTAAAAACTAGTACGATGCTTGATATGGTAATGACTGTTGATGATGATTCAATGGGCCAGATGCTCAGTGAAATTATACTGAATGACCAGCAGTTCTGTGAATCTCACGTAAAGTTAGGCAATGGGAAAATGGCATTAGACTATTTCGAAGAACAATCCAAGCTACCCACTAACGAGCAGAAAATTCCCGAATTGGTTTTGCTTGACCTGAATATGCCCATTTTAAGTGGATGGGATTTCTTAGCCCAGTATGATAAGGATTTTAAAAGTTTTCATAAACGCACAAAAATAGTAGTGCTTACCTCCTCACTAGACCCTAATGAAGAGTTGAAAGCCGAAAAGCATCCGCTAATATTTAAATACATCGTCAAACCCCTAGAAACAAAACATATTGTTGAACTTAAGGATGACCCGCTCTTTTTATATTAATTTCAACTAGTAAAAGATAAATAACCTTGATTATTTATCTTTACCGCTATGTTTTCAAAACCAACCATTCACACCGTACTATCTCCCAAACTACTAGATATCTATAATATTAAAAATAGTGTTGTAGTTATTATAGATGTTTTCAGGGCTACTTCAACAATTGCAACCGCCTTATATAACGGAGCAAGTAGAGTTATCCCCGTGGCAGAAGTGAAGACCTGTATTGAGATTGGACAAAAGGTTGGAGGCATTACTGCTGGCGAAAGAGATGGAAAAGTGATTGAGGGATTGGAACATGGCAATTCACCTGCAGAATATCCTCGTTCTTTTATAGCGGGTAAAACATTGGTACTTACTACCACTAATGGAACAAAATTGTTGCATTTGGCTTTGAATAATGGTGCAGATGAAATTATTACTGGTTCGTTCCCAAATATTAGCGCGGTTTGTGAACATTTGGTAAAATCAAAGAAAAATGTGATACTTGGCTGCTCCGCATGGAAAGATCGTGTGAATATAGAAGATGCATTATTTGCCGGGGCAGTAATTAATCAAATTAAATCGGAATTCTCCATTCATTGCGATAGTAGTTTGATGGCTTCCGAACTATATGCAGCGCAACAAAACAAAATGTTTGAATTTATTCGTAAAACTACTCATTGGCACCGTTTGGCTGCTTATGGATTAGAAAAAGATTTAGAATATTGTGTGAGTCCAGATTTAGCCAATATTTTACCGATTTACAGAAATGGTGATCTTGTGGTGGCATAAATAAGACCATTAACAAACATTTCTTCCACATTCTTTTCAATTAGCCCTCAAAAGCAATCTGCTTTCCTTTACTTTTGCAAATTGCCCATTTCATTACCGGAGTTTGGAATTATGGAGGGGGAACTATTGAAAACTTATGGCACTACCTTATTTAATTAAACATATCTATAGCAGCGGTACGGAGGAAGTAATTCGTAGAGGAAAGAAAATTCATGCCTTAGGTAATGTTGATCTACAGGAGTATGACGACCTGATGGGTGCCGTAGTTTTTCGTGTTAAGGATGATGGCTATTCCACTTATTATAAAGTGCATATCACCCAATTCAAAGACCCTAAAACATTATCATTACGTTGTACTTGTCCGTATAATCTTTCTGAAATATGTCGCCACAAAGCTGGGGCATTATTTCATTTACAAGATCTACTGGATAAAAATTTATTGGGCGACAAAGAAACTGTGTATGAGCAAAAGCATACAGTTGTTAAGATGAAACAACTTGATCTCAAATTGATCAGGCTCTTGACTAAGCAAGAAAATTTTGAAGCGGCAGAAAATTATTTAAGAAGTACACGTGCCACTATTCAGGAAGCAAAAGAAGAAAGAGTTTTGGCTACCGTAGAATATGAAAAGGAAGTATATAAAATTCTGATTCAGAAAAATGAAGAACGAAATTTTGATACGAGTTGTAATTGCGATAGCGATACCGAACATCCACTTTGCATGCACAAAAGCATTGTATTATTACAATTGCTTCAGAACTACGGAGCCAACTATTTTGATAGCATTCGAAATTGGGATAAAGAAAAGAATAAATTACTTGCTTTATATG
>SESF01008508.1_pt1 | contig 10787 bp, 6 predicted proteins | sample 3171521 | NCBI WGS metagenome assembly SESF01 (sample SAMN10866945, study PRJNA518727) | freshwater metagenome | biome: subpolar coniferous forest; feature: holomictic lake; material: water; isolation source: holomictic Lake 227, 6 m and 8 m depth | place: Canada: near Kenora, Ontario | collected...
CTGCCCCGCACCGCGCCTCGACGGCGGTGGACCTTAGCGTTCGGAGCGGTGGCTGGGAGATTCATGGGCTCTTCCTCCGCGGCGGCGCCAGCTTCACCTTCAGGGAGAGGACCTGATCGCCGCGTTTGATTTCGAGGTCCAGGGTTTCGCCCGGCTCGGCCTCCGCCACCCAGCGCTGAAAGGACGCACGGAGTTTGATGGCCCGCCCATCCACCTTGACCACCAGGTCGCCCACTTTGAGGCCGGCTTTGGCAGCCGGGCCGTCCTCGTCCACCACGGTCAACCGGCAGCCGTCGGCATCGTCCGCGCCGATGGCGCCGACGTAAGGCTGGGGCTTCGCGGCCACGTGTTTTTCGCCGGGGGCCGATGCCAGCAGGTCCCAGCTATCGTAAAAGGCGGTGACGGCCACATGGTAATTCTCCGCCATGGAAGTGCTGATGGCGCTGTGGATGCCGATGACGCGACCATACATGTCGAACAGAGGTCCGCCCGAGTCCCCGGGGCTGATGGTGCAGTCGGTTTGCAGCGACTCCGAGTCCATCCAGATAATGCGCCCCAGCCGGACGACCAGCGACCGGCGCAGATCAAAGCCCCCGGGATGGCCGAGCGCCAGCACCCAGTCTCCGACGCGCGTCCGCGCGAGTTCGCCCATGTCGGCGTGGGGCCAATGGCCGCGGTCGGTGATCCGCATGAGGCCGGTATCGCTATCGAGGTTCAGGCCCAGGGTCTTGCCTTGGGCGGTCTTGCCATCGGCGAACGTGAAGCGCACGCTGCGGTCCGGTGCGCTGCAAACATGCCCGGCGCTGAGCACGAGGCCGTCGGCGGAGATGATAACCCCGCTGCCGCTGCCGCTGCCGACTTCCACGGCCACCACCGAGGGCGACACGCGCGCGGTCAGGGCTTTGACATGCTGCTCGATGGCCTTGAGGTCGGCCATCGAGGCTGGCGCTGGTTTACCGAATCCGGCGGGCAGGTCCCTGGGGTCGGCCGGGGCTGGCTGGGGCACCGCCGGCGGTCCGGGGGCGGGCGTGGCGGAAGCCGGTTCGGCCTTTTCGCTTGCGGCAGGTGGGGATTGCGTGGCGGCGTGGTCTGGGGTGGGAGCGGGGGAAGGCTGATCCTGGGCCTGGGGTGCCGCAGTTGCCAGCAGCGTCGCCATGAGCCAGCAGGCCCGTCCGGTGCGAAACAAATCGATGGCACGCATGCGGGTTAAAGCACAACCACGATAACCGCGCGGAGCAGAATCAGACCAAGGCCATTCCAGATACTCCCCGGCTTGAGGTCGAACCATTCACTGCGCAAAGCTATCGGCATGTCACACGAGCTGTTCGTCGTTGGTGCGATTACAACAGCCACCTTCTGCGACCCGGGGCGGCAGGTCAAGGATCAACATGTCCGGACGAACTGTGCGGCGGGAGGATAAAGGGAGGATAAAGGGCTGGCTTTTCGCGCGCCCGGCCGGTAAGATGTGTGCCGTGTTTACGCTGGAAGCTGCAATGATTACGACACTTGTTCGTGCTCGCCTGGTGCGGAGCGGTGGGACGAGCGCGCCGGAGGTGAAGTGCGAGCTGACGCCGGCTCCAATGCGAGGGCGATAAGGATATCAACGATGCGCTGGTTTGGCTCTAACAAGAAACCTCAGAGGTTCTACCTGCTCCCCGGCATGGGCGGCAGGGCGCTGCGGCGGAAGCACCGGGTGTTCCTGGGATGGTCGATCGCGTGTGGCCTGGTGGTTTCGGCCCTGGTGGCGTACTTTCTTTACATGATTAGCAGCCGGTAGCCGCGGAGTTCACCCGGCACACGATGCCCCAGCAGGGCGTTGCCGACTGCGATCACGCAGCTAATTGCCGCCGGGTCTGAGAGCCTGCCGCGAGGGTCAGACGAACAGAGTCGTGGGCCGCATCTTCACGCTATCGATGAGTCCCTGATCGGTCAGTTTCAACTCCGGGATCGGTGAGAGGCTCAGGAAGGAGAGACTCATGAACGGCGCTTCCAGCTCGCAACCCATGGCGCGCGCCGCCTGGTTCAAATCTGCAATACGCCGGATGACTTCCTGGAGCGGCCGGTCGGAGACCAGTCCCGCAATCGGCAGGGCGAGCTCGGCCTGTACTTTGCCGTGACTGACCGCCACCTGGCCGCCCTGCATCTTCACCAGCTCGTCAATGGCGCGGGCGATATCGGCGTCGTTGGTCCCCACCACCACGACGTTATGCGCGTCGTGGGCCACCGTCGAGCCCAGGGCCCCGGCTTTGAGTTTGAAGCCGCGCACAAAACCGACGCCCACGTTGCCCGTGGCGTGATGCCGCTCCACCACCACCAGCTTTAGAATGTCCCGTGCGATATCGGGCACCACCTGGCCGCCGTCTGTGCGCGGCGTTTCGATAGCTTGCCGGGTCACGACCTGGTGCGGCACAATCTCGATCACCCGGATATTGGCGCCGCGCTTGGCGCGAACCGCGAAGTCATCCGGCCCGTTGTAGCGCAGGTTCATGGTGCTCCGCGGCCGGTGTACCAGCGCGCGCTGCGGTGCCAGGTAATGGCCCTCTTCGGCTACCAGGATTCCCTTCTTGTAGGTTTGGCGGACGACGGGCTTCTTCAGGTTGTCGAAGACGATGAAGTCGGCCCAGTAACGCGGGGCTATGGCGCCGAAGTTGCGCAAACGGTAATGGCGGGCCGTGCTGATCGTGGCGATCTGGAGGGCGACCATCGGCGGCAGGCCCATCCGGATGGCTTTGCGCACGCTATAGTCGATGTGGCCCTCGGAGACCAGGCCGCCGGCGAGCTTGTCGTCGGTGGCGAGGGAGCAGTTCATCGCGTTGTGGGAATTGACGAGCGGAACCAGCGTGGCGAGGTTTCGCTCGGTGCTGCCCTCGCGCAACAGGATGTGCATGCCAAGGCGGAGCTTCTCCTGCGCTTCCGCCAACTCGGTGGATTCGTGATCGGACTGAACCCCCGCCAGGATGTAGGCGTTGAGATTGCGCCCGCGCAGGCCCGGCGCGTGGCCGTCGATGTTCTTGCCCTTGCCGGCTTCAATCTTGGCTAATTCGCTCTCCGCGCCCAGATAGACACCGGGATAGTTCATCAGTTCGGCGACGCCGGCGATGCGCTCATCGCCCATCATCCGCTTGAGGTCTTCGGCCGTGAGCCGTGCGCCCGCGGTCTCGAACGGTGTGGCCGGCACACAGGAGGGGAGCATGATGAAGAAATCCAGCGGCAGGTTCTTGCTCGACTCCAACACGTAGCGGATGCCGTCCAAGCCGAGCACGTTGGCGTATTCGTGCGGGTCGATCACCACGGCCCCGGTGCCGTGCGGCACCACCGCCCGCGCAAACTCGCGCGTGGTCAGCATCGAGCTTTCCACGTGGAAGTGGCCGTCAATCAGGCTTGGCGCCAGGTAGGCGCCTTTGAGGTCAATGACCTGCTTCGCCTTGTAGTCACCCAACCCGACCACCCGTCCGTCATCCACGGCCACATCCGTGCGGTAAATATCGCCGCTCAGGACGTTGACCAGGCTGGCATTCTTGAAGAGCCGCTCGGCGGGTCGCTCACCGCGCGCGATGCTAAGCTTTTGCTGAAGGTTTCGCATAGCCAAGGATGTTTCGAGTTTGGTGGTCCGGCCAGAAAAAAAGCGTGGTCACGAGGGCAGGGCAGGGCGGCTGTAAAGTCCGGCCAGTTGAGGGCAGATCCTGTTCGGCCGCCCTGAAATTCGAAGGCCGAAATCCGAATTTCTTAACCGCAGATGGCGCAGATATTCGCAGATAGGAAAAAGACAGGGCCGCAGTCTTCAGGCCTGTCTTCCGGCCTGGTTATCTGCGCCCATCTGCGTTATCGGCGGTAACTCAGAGGCTCCAGGATCGCGGAGTACGAGCAAGCGCTTGAGGTTGGCCGGCGCCACCGCCACGTCGAGCGCGGCTGCAGCCTGAAGGCTGCGGGCCTCTGCCGCCGGCGTCCGTGGTGATTGGTGGCGCTGGCTGAGGCACCTGACCGCGCGGCTAAATCCGGCTGCGGACGAAAACGAAATAGACCACGAGCACCAACGCCAGCGCATAGGTCAGCCAGCCAATCTCCCGGCTTTTGCCGCTGAACAGTTTGATGACGGGGTAGCTGATGAAGCCCAGCGCGAGGCCGTCGGCGATGGAGTAGGACAGGGGAATTCCGATCATTGTCAGAAACGAGGGCACCGACTCGCTGTAGTCCTTCCACTCCACCTTGGTGACGTTCTGAATCATCATGGCGCCGACCAGCACCAGCGCCGGCGCGGTAATGGGCGGGTAGCTGCCCACCATGGCGATCAGCGGGCTGAAGAATAGCGCCAGCAGGAACAAGACGGCAACCACCAGCCCCGTCAAACCGGTCCGGCCGCCCTGCTCGACGCCCGCGGAGCTCTCGATAAAGCTCGTCACTGTGCTGGTGCCCAGAGCCGCGCCGGCGACGGTGCCGATCGCATCGGAGAGCATGGCCTGTCTGGCGCGCGGGAGCTTGTTGTTCTGGATGAAGCCGGCCTGCTCGCACACGCCGATCAGCGTGCCGATGGCGTCAAACACCAGCATGAACAGGAACACGAAAATGAACGGCAGCATCTTCGGCGTCAGCGCATGGACCAGGTCCATCCGGAGAAACGTGGGCGCCAGCGAAGGTGGTGCCGCCACGATGCCTTTGGCCAGGGCGAAGCGTTGCATGAGCACCGACCCCGTCACTTCCGGCGAGGAAGCAATCGCTGGCGGCAGGTGCGGCAGGAGCAGCTTGAAGATCACCGCCAGGGCCGTCGCGCCGGCGATACCGCACAGGATGGAGCCCCGCACCTTGCGGACATGCAGCACCGCCATCAGAAACAGCCCGCCAAAGAAGACCAGCAAATCGGGCGAGGCGAAATGGGCGTTCATCTTCACCGCCGTGCCGGGGTCCTTGAGAATCAGCCCCGCGTTTTGCAGGCCAATAAACGCGATGAACAACCCGATGCCGGCGGCGATGCCGCTCTTCAGGCTGGGGCTGACGGCATTGAAGATCATCTCGCGCAATCCCACCAGTGACAGGATCAGGAACAGCACGCCGGAGATGAACACCGCCCCCAGGGCCACCTCCCAGGCATTGGCAAAGCCCGCGGCCACGGCGGCCGGCACCGCGGAGAATACGAAGAAGAAGTTCTCGCCCATGCCGGGCGCCTGGGCGATGGGATAACGCGCATACAACGCCATGATGGCCGTGGCCAGCGCCGCCGAAAGACAGGTCGCCACGGTCACCGCGCCAAAATCCATGCCGGTCGGCTGGCCAAACATCGCGCCGGACAGCACCGCCGGCTGGACGAAGATGATGTAGGCCATCGTGAGGAAAGTCGTCACCCCAGCCAGCAGTTCCGTGCGCGCGCTGGTCTGGTGCTCTGAAAAGCGAAAGACTCGTTCAAGCATAGTGTTGGCAGCCCCACCCCAGCCCCAACAGGACTAGAGGAATACAAGCGGAATACAAGCGGAATACGAGCGAAACACAAGCGGAATAATAGCGACATTCACGCGGCCATCTGGCCCTGCCCGCCATACGGGGTCCGTCTGCTCTGGCTGGGGTGGGAGGCCAACCTCGCCGTTCCTCCCGAGCCCGGCCCTCGACTCCGGGGCAGGGGAGGCGCTATGCTGCTTCGGCACATGCGAAACATCGTCTTCCAAGCCTTGGCGGAGGCCGCCCGTAATAGCGAATCGGTGGCGCTCGGCATCATCACCGGGGTGAAAGGGTCCAGCCCGCAGAAGGTCGGAGCGAAAGCCCTCTTTTATGCGGACGGCCGCCTCAAGGGCACGCTCGGCGGCGGTTGCCTGGAGGCCGAGATACAGTATCGTGCCGTCCAATCCCTGCGCACGGGGCAAGCGGCGACGTTTGATCTGCTGCTCGATCACGATTTTGGCTGGGACGACGGCCTGATGTGCGGAGGGAAGGTGTGCGGGTTGATCCTGCCCAATGCCGAGCAGGCGGGCGCGGAGTTCTGGACCGAACTCGCGGAGAGGAAGCAGACGACGGCCTGGGGCGTCAAAGGTGATTTCTCCATCACCAGTGTCTCTCCGAGCGGGTCGCTCGAAAAGCCGCCAGGTTTTGGAGTGCGCCAGCCCTCTGGCGCTTTGGAAACCGCGGAGAAGCCGGATGAGGCGCAAAAGCACCAGAGCACTGGCGCACTCCAAGACGCCAGCGAGCCAGACGCCGCCGCCGGGGATTGGCTCTATCAGGAAACGGTCACGGCGCCATGTGCGCTGTGGATTGCCGGCGCCGGCCACATCGCCCAGGCGGTTTCGCCACTCGCGCTGCTATTGGACTTCAGCGTGACGGTCTTCGACGACCGCCCCGCACTGGCCAACCACCAGTTCTTCCCGCCCGAAGTCAGTCTGCAATCCGACGGGTGGGAAAAGCTGCTGGCGCTGCCGTTGCCGGGCGTGCCGAGCTTCGGGCTGATCGTTACGCGCGGGCACCGGCACGACGGGCTGGTGCTCAAGGAGTGGATTCACCGGCCGTTTGTGTTCCTGGGCATGATCGGCAGCGCGCGTAAAGCCCGCACCATGTTCGACCATTTCACCGAGGAGAAACTCGCGACACCCGAAGAGTTGCAGCGCGTGGCCTGCCCGGTGGGGGTCAAGATCCGTTCGCAGAGCCCGCAGGAAATCGCGGTGAGCATTATGGCCCAGTTCATCGACAAGCGAGCGGAACTGGTGCAGAAGGTCTAACCGCAGAGAACGCGAAGCTCACTTGGAGCTCAGTGCCTCCGTGTGCCCTGGGCGGTCTTTGCGGTTCGCCTGGCCCGGTTGACGCCGTTCCTGGACGGCCATGAAGATCGCTTCGCCGGTCGCTGGCACGGGGAGCGCCACTTCGCCTCCGGGCGGACCGAAGGCGGCCACGGCATCGCGAATGGCCTCGCGCACCGAAATCGCCAGCATGAAGGGCGGTTCCCCCACGGCCTTGCTGCCGTAAACGACTCCCGGCTGCGCGGCGTTCTTGAGCAGTGCGACGTTGAACATCCGCGGCAGGTCGCCGACGGTCGGAATCTTGTAGGTGTCTGGCGAATGCGTCAGCAGGCGGCCCGCTTCGTCCCAGAGGAGTTCTTCGCTCGTCAGCCAGCCCATGCCCTGCACGAAGCCGCCCTCGACCTGGCCGCGGTTGATGGCCTCATTAACGGACTCGCCCACATCGTGCAGGATGTCCGCGCGCAGGACTCGCATCATGCCGGTGAACCCGTCCACTTCCACTTCGCTCACCGCCGCGCCGCAGGAGAAATAGTGGAACGGCTTGCCCCGCCCGGCCACTCGGTCCCAATGAACCCCCGGCGTGGCATAATAGCCGGTCGCCGACAGGCTGATGCGTTCCGCGTAAGCTCCTCGCACCACATCCCCGAAGCGGACAGTGGTCTTGGGCTGCCGGCCGAAGCAGACCAGGCCGCCGGCGAAGACCAACTTGTCCGCAGTCGGCGCGCGCCCGAGCTTTTCCTGGAGCAGACGCGTCGCGACGGGAGCCAGCCGCGCGCGCAGGATCTCGCAGGCATGCTTCACCGCCGCCCCGTTTAAATCCGTGCCGCAGGATGCTGCCGTGGCCGAGGTGTTGGGGACTTTGTCCGTGCTGGTAGCCATGACGCGCACGTGCTCGAGCCGGAGGCCGAGTGCTCGGGCGGCAATCGCGGTGATGTTGGTGTGCAGCCCCTGACCCATCTCAGTCCCGGCATGGTTCACCTGTACGGTGCCGTCCTGATAGATGAGCACCAGCGCGCCGGCCTGGTTGAGGAGCGAATGCGTAAAGCTGATCCCGAATTTGACCGGCGTAATCGCCAGGCCTCGCTTGTGCTGCGGATGCTCCGCATTCCACCGGGCGATGGTTTCGCGGCGGCAGGCGAAGTCGCTCGACTGCTGCAACTGGCGCCAGATGGCCTGAATCCGGTTGTCGCCGATCTCCTGGGCGTAGTGGGTTGTGTTCGTTTCGCCCTTGCCGTGATACAGATTCCGTTCGCGCACGACCTCCGGTGGCAGGCCAAGCCGGCGGGCAATCCGATCGAGGATCTCCTCCATGACCACCATCCCTTGCGGCCCGCCGAACCCGCGAAATGCCGTATTCGAAGACAAGTTTGTTTTGGCGACCTGCCCGCGAAATTCGACCGCCGGGATGTAATAGGCATTATCGAGATGGAACAGTGCGCGGTCCGTCACCGCCTGGGACAAATCCATCGCCCAGCCGCCATTGGAATAAAGATGCACCCTCGCCGCCAGCAACCGGCCTTCGGCGTCGAAGCCTACCTTGAAGCGCGCCAGAAACGGATGCCGATGCCCGGTCAGGACCATGTCCTGGTCTCGATTCCAGCGCACGCGCACGGCCCGGCCGGTGTGGTGGGCCGCCAGCGCCGCGAGCGCGGCGGGGGGGGTGGCTTGCGTTTCCTTGCCGCCGAAACCGCCGCCAACCCGCCGACACTGCACGACAACCTTATTGGCCGGAATGCTCAAAAGGCAAGCGACGACCGCTTGCACCTCGGACGGGTTTTGCGTAGAAACAGAAACAAACACCGCCCCGTCCTCGCCCGGCTCCGCCCAGGCGGCCTGCGTTTCGAGATAGAAATGCTCCTGCCCTTGCATCTCAAACGTTCCCCTCAATGTCAGCGGCGAATCGGCCAAGGCTTCGCCGACCTGGCCGCGGCGGATGAAATTCGGAGCATTGTGGAAGCGGCGCGCTGCCAGCGCCCGCTCCAGCGTCAGGATCGGCGGCAGCGGCTCGTATTCGACCACCACCTGCTCGGCGGCCGCCCGGCAGATTTCCTGCGACTGGCCAACCACCAGTGCTACCATCTGGCCGTGGAACAAGGCCTCCTTGTTGGCTAGCAGGATCTCGTCGTGCTTCACGCCGCCGACGTTGTTTTCCCCCGGCACATCTTCCGCCAGCAATACCGCGTGGACGCCGGGCATGGCGCGCGCAGCGGTCGCGTCGCGCTTCAGAATCCTCGCATGTGCGTGCGGGGAACAAACGGGCCAGACCGCAAGCATTCCAATTGTCTTGTCGTCCGTGTAAACCGCCTCGCCAGTCACATGTTTGTGCGCGCTCTCGTGCGGCGTAGCAGCCGACGTGCGGAGGCTCTGACTTTCCGGCAACAAAGTGAGCTCCGTCCCCCCGTTCTGCGAGTCGAAGAAGAACTTCTCAAATAAGCCAGTGATCAGTCCGCGCCGGTAATCCGCGCTTCCGCGCAAATCGGAAATCGGAGTAAACTCACCCGCAAGAACCGGCCGGACCGCCCGGACCGTCTCCTCGCACCACCGCTTGCCAAGCAGGGCCTCCTCCGTCCTGGTGGCCCGCGCGGGCAGGGCCGCTACGCCGCCGTAGCCGAGACGCGCATGACGAACGACACCACCCGGGTCCAAATCCACCGTGCAGCACGCCGCTACGGTGCTGATGTCCAGCTCGCGGCGTTTCGACACTTTGTACCACGCGCACTTCCGCGTGAGCCCTGGCTGGGAAGCACCCCGGGGCACAACGATAGTCTTCAGAATCTCCCCTGGCCGCAAAGCGGTCTGGCGGTAAGCGACGAAGAACTCATTGAGCGGGAGCGTGCGTACTTCCATTCGGCCAGGCGTCCCCTCCGTCCCCTCCGTCCCATTCTTCTGTAAGATCAGCACCACTTGGGCATCGAGTGCGAGGAGCAGAGGGGCGCTGTCGCCAATCGGCGAAGCGGTGACGAGATTGCCGCCCATCGTCGCGCGGTTGCGAATTTGGCGCGAGCCGAACACCCGAAGCATGTCCGCCAGCGCTGGAAATTCGCCCGCCATGCTCTCCTCAATTTGGCTGAGGGTGACCGCGGCGCCGATGTGCCATTCGGTTTCGGTGCATTGAATCTCCTGCAATTCCGGAACGGCCTCGACGGAGACCAGCGTGGTGAATCTCTTGCAGCGCTTGGTGATGTCGAGCCCCAGTTCCGTCGCGCCGGCAACGAGCCTGGCATCTGGGAATCGCCCCAGCGTTTGCAGCAGGCCCCCGAGCGAAGCCGGCCGGAAGTATCTCTCCCCGCCAAATTCATACTCGACCTCGCCTAATGCTGCCGACGCCTTCGTCAGACGCTCGGCGAACGAATCCTGGCGGTCCTGCTGGTGCCGCTCCGGAAAAGCTTCGGCGGCCGCCTGGAGAATTGGCCGGTAGCCCGTGCAGCGGCAGAGATTGCCGCATAGTTGATCATCCAGTTGATCCCGTCGCCGAATGTCCCCGCGGTAATAGCCCTCGAAGAGCGACATAACGAAGCCCGGCGTGCAATAACCGCATTGCGAGCCGTGGCCCTCGACCAGTTTCTCCTGGACGGGATGGAGCTTATCGGGCCGCGCGACGCCTTCCACGCTGACGATTTCACGTCCGGCCAGCAGGCACAAGGGGACGAGACAACTGTTGATGGCGCGATAGCAGGGCCGGCCTTGCGAGTCCCGGTCGATGATCGCCACCGAGCACGCGCCGCAATCCCCTTCCGCACAGCCCTCCTTGGCACCGGTCAAACCTGCGCCGCGCAGGTATTCGAGTAACGTGGTGTTGGGGGAGATGTCCTCGACGCGGACGTTGCGGCCATTGAGCGTGAAGGCGATGGCGTTGTGCATAACGGGTAGGTAAACGGTACTCCGGCGCGGAATAGCTGTAAACGAAATACGCAGTGGTATCCGCAACCGGGGTGCAGGGCTGTTTTCTTCGCGGGGTGATTTTACCCCGCAAATCCGGGCCTTTTGGCGATCGCTTCCTGGATACAACGCGGCCGGTCTCTCATCAACACCCCGCTTCAGCGCATGGGCGATGGCCTCGGCGTCGGAACCGCT
>SESF01000232.1_pt1 | contig 10785 bp, 11 predicted proteins | sample 3171521 | NCBI WGS metagenome assembly SESF01 (sample SAMN10866945, study PRJNA518727) | freshwater metagenome | biome: subpolar coniferous forest; feature: holomictic lake; material: water; isolation source: holomictic Lake 227, 6 m and 8 m depth | place: Canada: near Kenora, Ontario | collected...
GCGCAAGCTCCGGCTTTCTCCCGGGCACGCGTTGACTTGCCGGGCACCCACCGCCATACTTGAACCATGGATTTCGACATATCGCATCTCCTGGAACAATGGGAGTATCAGCCGCGCCAAGTTGTCGCCCGCCGATTCAAGGCGAAAGACGGGCGCGAGAAAATCCAACTACGTCTGGATTTGGGCCTGCTGCAAATGAACGCGGAGGGAAGGCCCGACGGCAAACGGCCATTTGGCCATCCTTCCCTGCTCGATTACTACCGGGCACGGCTCCACAAATACGTTGCGGCGCATGATGGCAGCGACGAGGGCTTCAAACTGCAGGGGGAAGATTGTGCCCGGCTCCAGATCGAAGCCTTGCAGTATCATCATCGCTACATTTGCCTGCTGCAGTTGGAAGATTATGCCCGGGTGATCCGCGATGCCGAACGCAACCTGGCGGTGTTTGACTTTGTCGCCAAGCATGCCGAAAGCGAAGACTTGGCCTGGTCGCTGCAGCAGTTTCGCGTGCAGCTCCTGATGGTCCTGACTCGCGCCCGGGCGGCGCAGGCGCTCGAGACCGATGACCACGCGGTCGCCGTTCAGCACGTCGAAGAGGGTCTGGAGAAGATCCGGGCATTTTACCACGAGCATTCCCGTGCCGAAATGGCGGAGACGAGCGGGGAATTGCAATCGCTGGAGAATTGGCTCGAGGAAATTCGCGCCCGACGCCCCCTGTCACCCCGGGAACGACTGGAGCGTGCTTTGCACGACGCAATCAATTCCGAGGACTACGAGCGCGCGGCGCAAGTGCGCGATGCGCTGCGCAACCTAAAGCCGACCGAGTAGGCCGTCGCCGCCGGGCTGCGCTTCATTTCTGCGGGAAGACCTGGTAGAGCAGCAGGTAGATCACTACGCCGGTCACGGAGACATACATCCAGCACGGCCACGTCCATCGGGCGATCTGCTGGTGGCGGTCAAAGCGCTGCCGCAACGCGCGTTGAAGCGTGATGAGCACCAGCGGCACGACGAGCATCGCCAGCACGGTGTGCGTCAGCAGAATCCCTAAATAAATTGGCCGCATCCAGCCCGGGCCAGTGAAAACAGTCGGCCCCCGGTGCAGATGATACGCCAGGTAGCCGTGGTACGTAAGATAACAGGCCAGGAAGAGCATCGAGGTCACGAAGGCTGCCATCATGCAATTCCGGTGCGCCACCTGGTGCTTGCGCCGGACGAAGTAATAGCCCGCGCCCAGGAAAATGGCGCTTAAGCCATTGAGGCAGGCATTGACGGGGGGCAGGTCGGCTGGGCTCATGGCTCGCGATCCAATCGCCTGACCGCCGCCAGAATCTGCTCCTTCACCGCCGGCGGGTCGATGCCTTCGCCGGTGGTCTCGAAAACCCCACGCAGCCGGGCTTGCTTGTCGGCGAGGACAAAGATGGAGCTGTGGACGAAGAGGTCCTGGGGCGACTCACGTTCCTCAGCTTTCTTCTCGATGGCCGTCAGCTTGAGGGAATCAATCGCCAACTTTACTATCTCCGGCTTCGGTCCAGTGAGGAAGATCCAGCGATTGGTGTCCGCCCGAAAGCGTTCAGCATAAGCTCTCAGGACCGGCGGCGTGTCGAAGTCGGCATCGGTGGTCAAGGTCACGAGTTTGGCCTTGCTCGCGGGCGGCAGCGCGTCCTGGAGTTCCTTCATTTGCCGGGTCATTTTCAGGCACGGTCCGGGGCAGCGCGTGAAGATGATGTCGGCGACCCAAACCTTCCCGCGTAAATCGGCCAGTGAAACCGCGCCGCCGTTCTGGTTGGTCAGCGTGAAGCCCGCGATAGAGCCAATCACCGGCAACGGTTGGCCGCGAGAATCTTGTGACTTAAGGCCCGGGAGTAGAAACACCACCATGAGCGTCAGCGCGACGAGTGCCAGCCCCACCCTTACTGGCCATGGAATTCCCCGCACCTGGTGTTCAGAGTCGCTCATGTTCGCGCAGAGTAGATAACCCTAAGCGTTCCGGGTAGCAAGTTCCGGGGCGGCGGGCTCCAGTGGTCGCATTCGGTCGAAGGCCGAAAGAAGGCCGAAACCCGGAGGCCGAAGCCCGAACCACGCTCGGCCTCGGGTTTCGGTCTTCGGATTTCGGAACTCGGCCTGCTTTCGGCCCGCGGACTTCGGGCTTCGGTCTTCAAACCTACCTCTCCCTGAAATGAATACGCTCAACCCCGTGGGCGGCTGGGGGTGGCAAGCGCACTTCGATTGGCCCATAATGCGAATTACCGGAAAAAGGGTTGCGCACAGTGCCCGGATTATGGCTTTATCCCTATTGTCAAAACCGGCGGCGAGGTGATTTTCCTCCCGGAAACGGACAGACTGTGGCACATTGGTTCGGGTCAATACTGTGAATCGCAGACGAATACAGGTTCTTTACTCGGGCAACGTGCAGGGTGTCGGCTTCCGCTACACCGTCAAATCGGTCGCCACCGGCTTCGACGTGACCGGCATAGTCCGTAATCTGCCCGGCGGCGGCGTGGAATTGGTCGCCGAAGGCGCCCGGGACGAATTGGAAGCGTTTCGCCAGGCGATTCGCGAGGCGGGCCTGGATCACTTTATTCGGAATGAAGAGATATCCTGGGCGGATCATGCGGGCGAGTTTCGTGGTTTTGAAATCGTAAGATAGAAGTTACATGAAGTTTGCAATTTTAGCCGACATACACGCTAATCTCGAGGCGTTGACGGTCGCGTTGGAGGATACCAAGCAGCAGAAGTGCACCCATTACGCCTGTCTGGGTGACGTCGTCGGCTATAACGCCAATCCCAAAGAGTGCCTGGACATCATCCGCGAGATGAACATGCCGGTCGTCAAGGGCAATCACGACGAATACTGTTCCACCGACGGCCCGCTCGACGGTTTCAACCCCGCCGCCGCCGAGGCGGTCAACTGGACCCGCAAGCAACTGAGCTCGGTGGATCGCCAGTGGCTGCGCGACCTGAAATTCGTCCGGATGGTTAACAACTTCACCATGGTCCATGCCACCCTGGATGGTCCGCAGCGCTGGGGGTATGTCTTTGACAAGCTTGCCGCCGCCGCCAGCTTCACCTACCAGAACACCTCTATTTGCTTCTTCGGCCACACTCATGTCCCGGTGGCGTTCATTCGCGACAATTTGGTGCGGGGCGGAACCTATTCCAAATTCAAGGTCGAGGCTGGCAAGAAGTATTTTGTCAACGTCGGCGCCATCGGTCAGCCGCGCGACAGTAATCCCAAAGCCGGTTACGTCGTTTATGATGCCGACGAGGGCACCATCGAACTCCGGCGCTTGGAATATGATATCGCCACCACCCAGAAGAAGATCCTGGAGGCGGGCCTGCCGCCGCGCCTGGCCGAGCGCCTCGCTTTCGGCAGATAAGCCCACGTCCGGCTGGCCGCCCCAGGAAATGGCGTGAGCGCCGCTCTCCGCTGGCGGAAACGTCTCCCCGTCGCCCGGCCGGGCGCGCCGTGAAGATCCTCATCCTCAAACCCAGTTCGCTCGGTGATGTCGTGCAGGCGTTGCCCGTCCTGCGCATGATCAAGCGCCACCTTCCCGCCAGCGAAATCTACTGGTGGATCGACTCCCGCCTCGCGCCGCTACTGGAGGGAGACCCGGACCTGGCGGGCGTGGTTCTGTTCGAGCGGCGGCGCTGGGCCTTGCCTCGCCATTGGGGCGAAATCTGGCGCAGCGTGCGCTGGCTACGGCAGCAGGCGTTTGATTGGGTGATCGATCTCCAGTGCCTCATGCGCAGCGGTGTGTTCGCCTGGCTGGCCAACGGGAAGCTCTCTATCGGCCTCGACGAGCCCCGCGAAGGCGCGCGCGGGTTCTACGACCATATCATCCGGCGGCCCTCGGCCCTCACCCATGCGGTGGATTGGTATCTGCGCGTGCTGCCGGTTCTGGGGGTGCCGTTGGATGGGGATGTCCCCTGGCTCCCGCAGCGTGCCAACGTAGCCGATTCGCTGCGACGGCAATGGCCGGTAAACGGGGCGCAGTGGATTGTCCTCCAGCCCGGCGCGCGCTGGCTAAACAAACGCTGGCCGGTCGAATACTATGCCGAGCTGGTCCGGCTCCTGGCGCCCGCGAACCCGGGATTCCGCTTCGCCATTCTCGGCGGCAAGGAAGATCTCCCGCTGGGCGAGGCAATCGCCCGGGTTGACCCCGCCCGGTGCCTCGATTTAACCGGTCGCCTATCCCTGACGGAAATGGTCGAGTGGATACGGCTCAGCGATCTGATGGTGACCAACGATACCGGTCCGATGCACGTCGCCGCCGCGCTGGGCACGCCTGCGGTTGCGCTGCTCGGCCCCACCGAACCCCGCCGCACCGGGCCGTATCGTCAGCTCGATCACGTCCTGCAGCTAAACCTCCCCTGCGTTCCCTGTTTCAAGCCTCGCTGCGCCTACGCAAAACCCTGCGAGTGTCTCCGCGCCCTGCCTCCCTCCGCGGTTTTCGACGCCGTTCAAAAGCGGCTGGCAATGGCCGCCCCGCGACCGAAACGTGGCTCATAGACGTATGATACTGCGCACCCTTCTCGGCGGAATAGTCATCTTGCTGTTGGCAGGGCTGACCGCCCAGGCCGAAGTTCAAGTCACCTTTGACCGCAACCTCGAGGGCACACCCGAATTCAAGTTCAAGCATGTCCCCAGTCCGATCAAGAACGATGCCGCCGCCAAAGGGAAGTTCACCATCGTTGACGGACAGAGCGACCCCAATGGCAGCAACATCCGCGCGCTGAACAATGACCAGGTCCCCCAGGAGGACGACGATCCCCGAGCTAACTTCTTCTTCCAGCAAGGGAGCAAAGGGGGACGGCTGAAGTTGGACCTGGGCAATGTCATCGACGTCAGGCAGGTTAACTCGTATTCGTGGCATCCCGGCGATCGCGCGCCACAGGTCTATAAGCTTTATGCCACTGAAGGGACCGCCGCCGGGTTTAACGCCGCGCCCAGGCAAGGCACGGACCCTGCAACCTGCGGCTGGACACTGCTCGCCAGCGTTGATACCCGCCCGCCGAGCGGTAAGGCGGGCGGCCAATACGGCGTGAGCATCACCGATACTGCCGGCGCGCTCGGGAAATACCGCTATTTCCTCTTTGAAGTCTCCCGCACTGAGACTCGGGACAACTTTGGACATACGTTCTTCAGCAAGATCAATGTGCGGGCCATGGAGCCGCCGGAGCCCGAGGTCCTGACGGCGGCCGCGCCGGTGCGGACCCGGGATTTCGATTATACGCTCGACGTGTCGCAAGCGCCGGACCTCAAGGAATGGGCGGAAACCAGGTTGCGTCCGGAAATGGACAAGTGGTATCCGACCTTCCGCGACTGTCTGGCCAGCGACGGCTGCACGGCGCCCAAGCAGTTCAGCGTGACGATTAAGCCGATGGACGGCGTCGCCGGCACCGGCGACACGACGGTCGAAGTAAGCGCGGACTGGATCCGCTCGCAGTTGCAGCACTCGGAGTGGAATGAGGCCGTCGGCTCAATTCTCCACGAGTTGGTGCATGTCCTCCAACAATATAAGACCCGCGGCAATCCCGGCTGGCTGGTTGAGGGCATCGCCGACTACTTCCGGTGGTACCAATTCGAGCCGGCAGCGCATCGGCCAAAGCTGCGGAACCCGGCGCGAGCAAGGTATTCCGACAGCTATAAAACCACCGCCGGCTTCCTCGAGTATGTGGCGACCCACCATGACCACGAAGTGGTGGTGCGGCTCAACGCCGCCATGCGTCAGGGCCGCTATCGCGCCGAGATCTGGCAAGACTTCACCGGACAGAGCGTCCAGGAGCTTTGGGCCGAGTACGTCAAGTCGCTGACCGCTGCCGGCGTCAGCGCCACCGCCGAAGGTGATTAGTCCGTATGTTTCAAACCCAAGCCGCCGCCGACGGCAGAGCGTGTCGCCCAAGCCGTCGGTGATAGGGAAGCATCTTGCTCTGACCGTCATCATTGGCTTAGACTCCAAGCCATGGCTCACCAATCACTTCACCTGGCTTCCGGCCCCGGATCGACGCGCCGGCATTTCCTGAAGACGGCGGCCGCCGCCGCTGCAACCACCTACTTGGTTTCCGCGAACGCTGAGGCGGCTGAAAGCACGCCGGCCGCAGCCGCTCAAACCAAGGCCATGAAGATTGGCTTCCACACGGACGCCTTCAACTCGGCTTACTGGTCCTTTGAGAAATGCCTGGAGTGGGCCAAGAAGAACGATGTCCATTTCATCGAATGCGGTCTAATTGACGGCGTGAGCTGGATCCATGGTCTGGGCTACCAGCCCCACGTCGCCCTGTATGAGGATCCGCTCATGCTCCGCCGGAAAATGGAGAAATACGGCGTCCAATTTTCCCAAGTGGACGCCGCATTCCCGCTTTCGGGTGAGGACGGGCCTCTGCGCGGGGTGCCTTACGTGATGAAGTCCATTGCCTGGGCGGCACAAGCGGGCGCGCCCTGCGTGGACACCACGGACGGTTTGCACAAACCGGAGGGCCTGAGCGACACGGAAGCCATGGCCATGATGAAGCGCAGTTATCAGCAGATCATCCGCGTTGCCGAAGCGCATCAGATCATCGTGAACATCGAACCGCACGGCTACTTTACCACCAACCCCGAGGCCATGGCCGAGATGCAGGCCTTCTGTGACAGCCCTTACTTGCGCATGAATTTGGACACGGGCAACACGTTCATCGCTGGCCGCGACCCGGCGGCCTTCCTGAAGCGCTTCCTGCCGAAGGTGAGCCATGTGCATGTTAAAGATGTGTCGGAGTCCTTGGCCCGTGCGGTTCGCGGTGGCCAAACCGGCATTGCCGTGAGCCATTGCTCGCTCGGAGCCGGTGTCAACGCCGGCAACATTCGGGAGTGCCTGGTAATCCTTCGCGACCACGGTTATCACGGCATGCTCAGCATGGAATGCGAGGGGCAGGGTGGGCCGATGATCGAGCAATCGCTCGCCTGGCTCCGCGCCACGCTCAAGGAACTTGGCATCCAGGAAGCAAAGCCGTCGTGAAGCCGGCACCATCTGATCAACGCCCAGCACTGCGTTACGGCCACAAAAAGGATCATCTCATGCTAATAAGACGGTTGGATTTCTTTGGGACAGTCGGGTTGGGCCTGGCAATGCTGGTCGGCGGTCAAAGCGGCCTTGCGCTGGCCGCCAATACACCTGCTAAAGCGACGGCTGCACCGAGCCGATACGAAGGCCGATTCTGCTCCGGCCAGGGCGATACCGACTTTCTGCGCCTGATCGATGAGTCATTCGCCTTCTTCAATCCCAACGCGGTCGTGCCGAACCTGACGACGCTCTACCAGCCGGAGTGGGATACCTTCGTGGAAGCGGGCGGTTGGCGTGGCTGGTGGATCCAGAACAGCTACGGTCTTTCCTACGCGGCCACTCCTTTTCTGCAAGAACCGTGGTTCTCCACGATGCAACGCTCCTGGGATCTTTTCTGGGACAACCAGGGCGACGGCCAGCGCAAGGGACAATGGAGTGATCCGGAGTATGCGGGGTACACACTCGTGGCCCCCGACGGCTGCCTGGGTGATTGTGCCGCGCCCGGCAAAATCATGTACAAGCAAGGCGATGGCGACGTGAGAATGCACGACTGGTTCCATGAAGCCACCGCGGCGGGGGTGGTGATGCAGGCTGAGATTTTGCTGGCCAGTCGTGATCGGAAGGCGCTGGCGTATTACCTCCCGAAAATGGAGCGGGCCTGCGATTCCATTGAGCGCACCCGCGATCCCAAGAACAACCTGCTGCTCGTCGGCCCTGCCTGCAACCTCGTCGCGCCCAGTTATGGCGGCGTCAAACAGCCGGATGGGTCTTTTGGCAAGGGCTACCTGGCGGGCCTCTCAATCAACTACCTCGCGGCGCTGGACCGGATGGTGGAGCTGCTTAAGCTTGTCGGCGACCAGCAGAAACTGGCGGAGTACGAGCGCCGACAGACCATCACCCGCCAGTCGCTGCCGCAATTGCTGACACCCGCAGGCTATTTCGTGAAATCCCTCGAACCCGGCGGCGTCAAGCACGGCGTGCTGGGCCAGAAGCAATTCGGCTACCTTGAAGGCGTGGCCAACGCGGATGCCGTGGGACTAAGGGTGGTGGACGATCGAACCGCCGAAAGCATCTATAAGCAAATTGCGGCCTTTCCGGCGATCCGCCCCTTCGACTTCCTCCTCAACAACGCGCCAGGCCTGGACGATACCTACTGGAGCTGGGGGCATACGAATGGACCGGGATTGGAGGATATCAAGCAATTCGGCGATTGGGTCAACGGCGGCGCCTGGGCCACGGTTGAGGGGCGCGCGATTCTGATGTACTACCGCGTGGGTAAGTTCGAGGATGTTCGCCGCTCGGCGGTGCGGGGCATGAAATGGTCCAAGGACTTCCGCATGGACTCCCCCTTCTCTCAGCGCGGCGAGAACACCAATAATAGCTGGTACGATTTCGGCAAATGGCTTTACGGTACTGGCATCAAGGTGACGGCCGATAACTTCGCCATCCCCGCCGCGACAATCCGCGGCCTGTTCGATTACGACTATCGCAGTGACCGGCTCATTCTCCGTCCCCGCGTGCCAGGGTCCATTACCCGGTACACGCAGAAGCAACCGGTCCGCTTCGGTAACAAGAACCTCTATGTTTCCTGCCGCAACGGCGGACCCAAGGTCAAGTCGGCGACGCTCAACGGCCGGAAGATAAAGGTCACGTCGCCGGACGCGTTGGTTCTCGCTTACGATGAATTGCCGGCCGAGGCGCGCATTGAAATCACGACCCAGGGCGGCTGGCCCAAGGAAGCCTCGACGGCGGCCTACCCTGCCGTTCCCGCCCTGGTCCCCGACCCAGACACGAAAATACCCGCTCCGGCCGAGCTGACGGAATCGTTGAAGAAGCCTTTTGCGGTGCTCTCTGCGGTGTGCAAGCTCCTGGCCAGTGTGGCTGGCGCGGACTACGAACGGGCGTTTGTTTCCGCCGCGCTGAGCGCCTGCGAGGACTACCGAATGCGTGCGACGATGGATCCCGGTCCGGGCTATTACCGCCCCATCAACCAGGAGCGCAAAGCGGCTCTGAACGTGTTCTACGAGCAGACCGCCCTCGGCATGTACAACGGCTTCGCGAAGCGGATGGCGCTTTACGCCGAGAAGGGTGATGCGCACCAGAAACATCTGGCGGCGCTCTTTGCCGAGGCGCAGAAGCGCTAGCCCTGATGCATTCAGAGTGATAAGAATTTGCTTTCTGCGCGCCCGCCTGTACTGAGCGCTGCGCGGGTGATGAGGCGCTTTGCGCCTCTGAATTGCTGGCAGCCTGGGCTTGCGCGCCAGCTTTTGGAGTGCGGTGGGTGAGGGGGTGAGGGCACACACCGCTTTCCCTTGGAGTTCCCCACCAGCCACCGCACTCCAAAACCTCGCGGCAGTTCGGACGGTTCAACCTGAATCCGGCAGCACAGAAACCACGGATAACACGGATGGGAAAGGGCTTTGTCAGGGTCGAGAACCTCTTCTGCTGACACCACCCGCCGGGTGAATACCCCTTCCACCGCAATCCCTGCTTTACAACTGCCCCCGTTCCGCCGCAGAGGCGGGGACTTGACTTGGGCGGACAGTGGCGCATAATTGATACATGAGTGCGCAGGCAACGGAAGAGTTTCGGGTGAGAATTAACCGCACCCTGATCAAGCAAGCCAAGCTTGTGGCGGAGGAAATCGGCACCACGCCGGGGGAAGTGGTCCGGCTGCTGTTCCGCCAGATGGTCCGGTGCCGGGCGATTCCGTTTCCCTTGCAGGCGGACAGCCCGGAAAGCGAGGTTCTCGGCTCGCCCAAGCGCCGTTCGGAGCTGTGGGACGCAATGAATGAAGGCAAGCCCCCAGCCCGGTGAAGTTTGGACGGTGGACTTCGGCTACGACGGCAAGGTCCGGAGCGCGTTGGTGGTTTCGGTACCGGAGGCGAATTGCCGCTTGGCCATGACGAGTGTGGTCCAGATAACCGCTCAATACGGTGGGACGCCTTATGAGGTCACGTTGCCCCGGGTCCCGTGGTTGCGCGAGCAAAGCTATTGCAACGCGCAGACCGTACAGCCGGTGGTCTGGCTGGAGTTCCAACGAAAGATTGGACAGTTCGATTTCCGCGTCGTGAAAGAGGTGCGCACGGCGCTCGGACGGTGGCTCGGAACTTAGTGCGTCCGCGGCGGCCGAGGCGGCGAACGCCGAACCGCGCTGGAACCGGAGAACACTGGGAGCGGTGGAGCTGACGGCGGCGCGGGGGCCTCCAACGGCCTGGAAGCCGTCATCTCGGGTGTCTCCGAGAATGACGCGAAGGCGCTGAACGACGCGTTGGATGGCCCCGCCCTCGGCGCCAACCCGGGGGAGGATGATTCTTTGCGGTTAACTCAACTGCCGCATTTACGATTTGAGTCTCCTTACGTCGTCTCCTACAGCAAGCCATTGTAGGAGGCGACGTAAGAAGGCTCAGATCCTGGCAGTACCATTCCGACAGCCGACTGGGCCGGAGTGTCTTTCACACGGCGGCGAGCTAACTGCGACGAGGCAAAAAGCTCCTTTGGGAGCGCCATGTTTATAGCCACAGATGCCACCGGGTCCGCCAAGCTCCAGCGGAGCGGCATGGCTTCGCGTCGACGGCCACACCACTGGAGGGCTGTGGGGCGCAAGATGTCATTCATGCCGCTCCTAAAGGAGCTTGGCCGAGCATCCCGGGTGGGCGTTACTATAGACATGGCGCTCCTGACGGAGCTGGGCACATATCCGTCGCTGAAGGTGCGTATAAAGTGATGTCGAGGTAGGGACACC
>SESF01002315.1_pt1 | contig 10782 bp, 6 predicted proteins | sample 3171521 | NCBI WGS metagenome assembly SESF01 (sample SAMN10866945, study PRJNA518727) | freshwater metagenome | biome: subpolar coniferous forest; feature: holomictic lake; material: water; isolation source: holomictic Lake 227, 6 m and 8 m depth | place: Canada: near Kenora, Ontario | collected...
GGAATAATTGCTGGTCGGTGAGCTTGAACAGCAGCACCGAACCCAATACCGAAACGATCCCAATGGCTATGACCAGCCTGGGATGTTTGAATGCATGGTCCAGGGATTTGTCAAACCATGCCTGCAACACATCGAGGAAAGATTTCTTGCCTGGTTTTTTCGGGTTCCTCAGCCCTTTCTTGATAAATACGAAGTTCAGGTAGGGCACCAGGAACAAGGCGACGAGTATGGAAACCGTAAGAGCGATAGTCACAACCCAGGGAATGGTATTCATGAATTCCCCTGCTGTTCCTGGTACCATATACGCAAGCGGCACATACGCTGCAACAATGGCGAGAGTGGCTATAATAATAGGCGCGACAAGCTCCCTTGCGCTTTTGATGGCTGCATGCCAGGGTGAGAAACCCTGGTCGATCTTGGTCACATGGTTATCGATGACGACGATGGAGTTGTCGACGATCATCCCAAGTACCAGGATCAGTGAGGCAAGGGAAACCGTGTGAAGCTCTATCCCTAAAAAATAGAGTATCGCCAGGGTGATCATCACCGAAATGGGCACTGTAATCCCTGCAACGGAAGCCACACGCATGGGAAGCAGGATCAGGGTCACCAGGATTACTGCCACAATTGCAATCAGGAATTCACGCAGAAAGTTGTTCACCGAATCTCCAACATACTTCGGCAGTTCCGATATCTTGGCGACTTCGATGCCCTGAGGAAGATGCTTCTTGAAATTCTCCAGCACCTTGTCCACATCTTTTCCGTATGCAACGATATTATTTCCGGGTTGCATCTCCAGTGAAAGCAGTATGGTCTTTTTCCCGTTCTGGCGGATGAAATTGTCGGGTTTATCATACTTTCTCTCGATGGTTGCGATATTCTTAAGCCTCACCACGTTGCCGGCGGGATCGGAGTAAACGATCTGCTCGGCCAGGTCTTTTTCGGATTCAAAATTGGGAGGAAAATGCACCGGCATCACGCTCCGCCCGTCGTCGAGCTTACCCGCATAACTCACCATGCCGTTGGCCTGGTAAGAACCGAGCAGCGTTAATGATTTTATATTGTATTCGTTCAGCAGTTCAGGCCTTACATTGACAAAGATCTTTTCCTTCTGGAGTCCGTAATGCTTGATTTTGGAAGTAGCCGGGATCTTGCGGCAGTCCGACTCAAGCTTTTTTAACTGCTCTTCCAGTTCTTTATAGCTTTTAGTGTCGGACGATAAGGTGATAAGCAGTGCCGAGGTATCGCCAAAGTCAGAATTCGCAATCAGAGCAAGCACTCCCGATGGCAAGGTCATCTTAAGCTCGGCCAGCCCGTGTTTAAGCTTGGACCAGAACTGGTCGGCATTCTTGACATTATCGTTCAGTTCCACGAAAATATACATAATCCCTTCCCTTGAATAGGAATAGGTCTTTGCTTTCTTTACTTCCTGGTAACCGAAAAGGTAATTTTCGACTACGGTGGTCAGTTCCTTTTCCACTTCTGCGGATGTGGCCCCGGGGAACACTCCTACGATGACTCCCTGCCTTATGGTGAACTGGGGAAATTCGTTGCGCGGCATCTTGATCAGGGCGATGATCCCCACAATGATGATCGCGGCGGCAATGATCACAACTATGTTGTTGTTGCGCATTGCCTTTTCAATCAGGTTATATTTTTTGCGTTCCATCTCAGTAGGAAATTAAACTGTTGTCACTCAATTTCTCTTTCCCTTCATTCACGATGAGCTGTCCGGCTTCCAGTCCGTCTACCACTTCCAGTCCTGAATCCCGGAATTGCCCGGTTTTTATCACCTGTTTCCGAACACGCTTTGCAGTTGGGTCGACTATATAAACAAAGGCATTGTTTTCATGATCTTTTGAAACGCTCTGGTTCGGGACCAGCACAAGTTCCTTCTCCATGGTTGTTTCCATTTTCACATCGCATACCATTCCCGGTTTCAGAGCCAGGTCGGGATTCTGCACGAGGATTTTCGCTTCGTAGGTGCGGGAAATCCTGTCGGCGACCGGACTTACATTCGCAACCTCCCCTTTGAATTCCTTGTCATTCAGAGCCGAGACGGTGAAGCTGGCTTTCATTCCTTTAACAATCCTGGAGACTTCGTTCTCGGGAACAGAGATCTTCACGTAAACCTGCCTGATGTCAACCAGTTCAATCGGTGCCGAAGAGAGGGAGATCGCCGACATCCCGGGCTCGGTGTTGCGGTGTCCAACCATACCGTTCACAGGTGCATATAAACTGCATTTGTCAAGGTTATTTTTCGCGAGGTTAAGCGATGACTGTGCCTGCTCGAGTTTCGACTCCATTTCAACCCATTTGATCTCGGGAAGGCTTCCCTGGGTGTGCACGGTTTTAAGCCTGTCATAGGCATCTTTTGCCTGCTGGTACTGCGAAAGCGTGATCTCGTACATATTCCTTGCATCACTCTGGTCTATGGTTGCGAGCAACTGTCCTTTATGAACTATGTCACCTGCATCGACCAGCACGTCCTGCACTGTTCCTGTTGTCTGAAAATTAAGAGGGATGCTCTGGTAAGCTTCTATCGTTCCACTATACCGTAAAGCCGTTATGACCTTCTCTTTTTTTACTGTAACCGTGGTTACTGCCACAGGGTTCGTACCCAAAAGGCTTTCTTCGTTTTGCCTGGAATTGCAAGCGACAAGCATCATTATGGCCATCGCGGGAATGATCATCTTTTTCATATTTCTGAATTTTTCACGTTATTTCTTACTTATTATGATTTCGAATCAGAATGCAGGATGCGGGATGCAGGATGCGGGATGCGGGATGAAGGATGCAGGATGCAAGATGCAAGATGCAGGATGCAGGATAAAAGATGTATGGTTTACGAGTACCTTCAACGTACTGAACGATTGGTATGTAACATACTGAACGAATGGTATGTATTGTCACAAAAAAATTTATTTCTTAAGGAGGTAATACAATTGGTTAAGCTGGTCTTTCATTGATTTTATCGCCGATTCCACAGATAAGGTCCTTACCAGGTCACCGGCCATGCCAATACTTAAGGAAAAATATTGCAGGGCAACCACCTTTACATTGATATCGCTCCTGATCTCGCCCCGCCTGATCGCATTTTTGAGAATGATCTCCGCACTTTTCAGGGCATCATCGATAACATGCGATTTGCTTTCGGTAAATCCTTCATAATGCCTGAAGCAGTCGGCAATGAGCGACAGGTAATTGACCAGGACGACCTTTTCCCCTTCCTCGAAGAGGGCTTTCAATATCTTATGCGTATGATCTATGCAGGCACTGGTGTATTCCTTCATTGTGACATTTTCCTCATCCACAACAATGCTGGTGACAGGTAAATGCCTGTCTATCACAGCACGGAAAAGTTCTTCCTTGTTCTTAAAATGATGGTACAAGGCACCTTTGGTAAAACCGATGGCTTCGCTGATCATGCTGATGGACACAGCCTCATAGCTGTGATTCAGGAACAGCTTGTATGCTTCGTCGATAATAAAATCTCTTGTATCTTTCATGATAAAAATACTGAACGATCGGTATGCAAAGGTAATACTTAATTTATTCCAGCCACAAAAAAATAAAAAAAATTTCCTCATTCTGTACAAATCTCATCTGCCCGGTTTCGCTTGATACGGTTTGTCCACACAGTCAAAGCTTTTACAACATTACCGAATGCTGCAGAAAATGGGCCATTGTTATGATAAAACCTGTTGCGTTTTTTATCTTTGTAATGATTTAAGGACAACGACATGAACAATTTCATCAATTGATGGGATCGGGCACCTTGCTTCCAACACATAAAAGCACGATCCGACAGCAGGGTCGGCATTCCATTAAAGTCGTTGCTGAAACCTTAATACCTGAACGCCTATGATCACAGTTTTTATCATTTATCTTGCCTTTACAATGGGGATCGCCTGGTGGTATTCACGGGGCGGAAAGACTCATGAAGGATATGTTCTCGGGGGAAAGAAATTTTCAGGAACTGCACTGGCCCTGTCGGAAAGGGCTACGGGGGAATCGGCCTGGCTGCTGCTGGGGCTTACGGGATATGCCTATTCTGACGGACTGAGCGCCATATGGGTTGCTATCGGATGCGTCACCGGCATCATTTTTATCTGGTTCGTGATGGCTGGAAAGCTGCGCGCTGAAACCGAACGAAGCGGTTCCATGACCGTCTCAAGCCTCATCGCAAAAAAGATCCCGGGCTCTGAACGTTCCATCGGCATGCTCTCGGCAATGATCGTCGTCTTTTTCTTCGTTTTCTACATTGCCGCACAGTTCAGCGGTTCGGGAAAAGTCCTGAATAAAACCTTCGGGCTTGATCCTTTCTGGGGGATCATCATAAGCTCAGTCGTGGTTACTTTCTATTGTGTAATGGGCGGATTTATAGCCGTGGTGGTCACCGACGTATTCCAATCCATCCTGATGATTCTTACCCTTGTCGTATTTCCTGTGATTGCCGTTCTGGTCGCAGGTGCCCACGATATACATATCATCCAGTCAATACATGAGGCCGCACCGGAATACCTTTCTCTCACGAAAGGCTTGGGTGGATCGTCGGCTGTGGTCCTGGTATTGAGCGGACTCAGCTGGGCCCTGGGTTATACCGGGCAGCCGCAGCTATTGACAAGGATGATGGCGATACGGGATCATAAGGGGGTGCAGACTGCCAAATGGGTTGCGACGATCTGGACTTTGTTTGCTTACCTGGGAGCGATCCTCATCGGATTATTCGGAATTGCTTTCGTTCATAGCGGATTGCTTGGATCTGAAGCGGGGAAACTTGCCCAGGATACCGAAAAGATACTGCCTGTGATGGTTGTTGCACTGGTCAATCCGATTCTTGCAGGGGTACTGCTTTCGGGGGTGATCTCTGCCATGATGTCAACAGCCTCATCGGAACTTACGGTGTCTTCGGCTTCCATCACCGAGGACATCTATTCAAACCTGAGCAGAAAAAAGCAATCCGCGAAGAAACTTCTGTATCTCAACCAGGGCATGACCTTTGCTGTTGGCGCAGTTGCCATCGTATTGGCTTTCGTGATGCAGGATACAGTTTACGGACTGGTGTCCTATGCCTGGTCAGGAATCGGGTCTTCGTTCGGCCCGGCCCTGCTGCTTCTGCTTTTCTGGAAAAGGTTTTCGCGTGCAGGGATCTTTGCTTCACTGATCTCAGGAACCCTGTCGACAGTTATCTGGAAGAATTTCTTCGAAGTCCAGACTGGCATTTCAGAAAGGCTCGCCAGTTTCATATTCGCATTCCTCATGGCTGTGTTGTTTTCACTGCTTATACCGGAGAAAAAGCGGGAGCAGGCCGGAAGATAGGATGTACGATGTATGATCTACCCTCACGATTTACCCTCACGATTTACCCTCACGATTTACCCTCACGATTTACCCTTACGATTTACCCTTACGATTTACCCTTACGAAGTACCGTGACGATGTACGATACAGGATTATTTGTTGGTGATACCAATCCCTGAGGGGCGCTGGAAGGCTGCGAGTCCGAACTCGGGTAGCACGGCAAAGATATGTTCAAACAGGGCTGAGCTGGTGTTTTCGGCGTTCACCCAGCCGGGCGGATTGTAAAATGCATAGATCTCAAGAGGCAGTCCTGAATCACCCGGGGGCAAATGACGAACCATAAGGGTGTTCTCCTGGTTAATGAGGGGCATGGATTTCAGGTAATCGGTAAGATAAGCCCTGAAAAGCCCAAGGTTGGTTGGCTTTTCACCAATTACAGTATGGTCTCCCTTAAACAAGCCTTTTGTTTTCAGTTCTTCAATAAGAACAGCATCTGTAAACCGGATCGTAAGTATATCGATGTTCAGGGATCGCTTCAGCCTGCGGCCTCCTGCATCGCCCATGCTTCTCCAGTTCTGGAATGTATCGGTGATCAGCGTATAGGTGGGAATGAAGCTGACCGAATTATCGAAATTCCTCACCTTGACAGTCACCAGGGAGATGTCAAGAACGGTGCCGTCGGTACTGTATTTGGGCATGGTGATCCAGTCACCGATCTGCAGCATATGATTGTTCGAAAGCTGCACCCCTGCCACAAATCCGAGAAGTGAATCCTTAAAGATCAGCATGATCACGGCCGACATTGCGCCCAGTCCGGCAAGTAATGTGAGAGGGGACTGGTCCATCAGCGAAGATATGGCCAGGATGCCGGTGATGACGTAAAGGATGATCTTCCCAATCTGTATGTAGCCCTTGATGGGTTTAGCCGAGGCCATCTCATAATCCCCGTAGATCTTATACAGGGCATTCAGGAATGAAACGCCAACAAGCAGGAATACTGCGGTTTCACAGAGCTTCAGTATAATCCCTATTATCCTGACAGCCTGAGGATATTCAGCGATCGTAAGCCCCAGCGAAACCTGCAGTATCATCAGCGGAAGAAGCAGGGCCAGGCGAGTAAAAAATTTCTGTCCGTACAAATGGTCATCCCATTTATTCTCCGACCTGTCGACCATCCGTTTAAGCACCCTGTTGATAAGGAGTTTTACAACCTGGTATATGACCATGGCGATCAGGAGGATCAATGCAAGGGAAGAAAAATCAGCAATGTAGTTTGCGAAATTATCCGCGAACCCCCATTTCAGCAGCAGGGACTTAAGACCGCTGCCCAGGGTTTGAACATTTACATCTGTAATCAGCAACATATCTCAGTTTTTAAGGTATGATGACATTCAGTGAAAGAGGCTGGATCTTCAGGTGAACATTCTTCCCGGCAACAAAAGGATCGCCGTCGACATGCCCCGATTTGCCTTTTTTCCTCACCAGCCTGACTTCTTTCGCCTGTATGATCTCGACATACGGAGTTTGGTCAAACTTTTTCATGAACAGCAGCGGAGCCAGGAAAACGGTCTTCCAGTATGGCACCTTACTTACGATGCAAACATCGATAAACCCATCGTCGAGCTTTGCTTTCGGGTCGATCGACGTATTGTTCCCGAACTGGCTGGAATTCGCAAAACTTATCATCAGGGCCTTTCGCGTGATCTCCTCCCCGTCGATCACCATAGTGTAGGTCCTGGGTTTGTAATGTGCGTATGCGGATGTAGCTATATTAAAATACTTGCGGAAGCCTCGCTTGCCTGATTTTGCAAACTCTTTGGCAACTTTGGCGTCAAATCCGACCCCTGCAACATTCACGAAGAGATTGTCATTGAGTGTTGCAGTGTCGATATACTTCGTTTTAAACTGGTTCAGTATGCAGATGGCTTTTGCCGTATTCATCGGGATCTTCAGGTGCCTCGACAAGCCGTTCCCCGATCCGGTGGGGATGATCCCCAATGCGGTCTTACTGCCGACAAGGCCCTGGGCCGTTTCGTTGATCGTGCCATCGCCCCCCACCGCAATAACGGCATCCAGTCCCTTTTCCACAGCATCTTTGCTGATCTCGGTGGCATGTCCGGCTCTTTCGGTATACATGATGGAATAGTCGAATGCCGTGGTGTCGAGATATTTCTCTACCTGCTTCTCAATTCCCTTTTGTTTACCTACCCCCGAAATGGGATTGACAACAAAAACAATTTTCTTTTTCCCGGTAAACGACGCTTGTTTCATTCGGCTAAAAGCCTGTTTTCAATCAGTCGGTTATTATATTGCTGTATAAACGCCTTCATGAATCTCTCCAGCTTATCCCTTTCTGCTCTTTCTGAATTCAGCAGGTTGATTTTCTGTAACGGATCCCTGTAAAGGTTGAACAGGTGAGTGCTCCTGCTCCCGTCGAATTCGATGAGGTACCTGCTCTTCATCATTCCGTATACCCCGCTGCTGAAATGGACGGAGAAATGCGGGGTCAGGCTGTCGAGGAGATTTGTTCCATATGCTAGGTATTTGCGATCATATCCCAGGTAACTAAGGACTGTGGGCATGATATCGGTTTGCTGGGCCGTTATTGCCGACCTGCCTTTAAGCTCATCTCCCGGCTTATAGAATAGCAATGGGATGGCATACTGTCCGGCAGTGGTCTCATAATACGGATAATAGCCTTCGGATGTATGATCGGCGGTGATCACAAAGAGCGTATTCTGGTACCAGGGCATATGCTGTATCGTATGGAAGAATTTCGAAAGCGAAAGATCGGCATACATTATACTTTGCTGTATGGGAAGGTTGCCAGTCCTCAGGATGTTTGAGTACTTGGGCGGTACGAAGTACGGATGATGTGATGAAAGTGAAAAAAGGGCTGCGCAAAACGGCTGCTGCATCCCGTTGAGTTGCCGGGCTGTGTATTGCATGAACTCCTCGTCACGTATCCCCCATTTGCCATCATAATCGGCTTCATTATTATACTCGTTGCGCCCATAGTATTTTTCGAAACCCACCAGGTGTGTGTAGGAATCAAACCCCATGGTACCGTTGGTTCCCCCATGAAAGAATGCAGTACTGTAACCCTTTGTCTTAAGCAAACCGGCAATGCTGGTATATTTACCCGAGGCATAGGAAGTCTGGATGAAGGATTCATACATCAGCGAAGGGATTGACGATAATACTGCAGGGATCCCCTGTATGGAGGTTTTCCCGTTTGCATATGCATCGAAGTAAAGCCCATGCCTGATCAGTGAATCCATAAAAGGTGTAAAACCCTGGTACCTTCCGTTGTCAAGGTCCTGGTTAAGAATGCCTATATGCTCCCTCGAAAAACTCTCAAGAATGATGATCATCACGTTCATCTTCCTGAAATTCCCTTGTTTCCCTTCGTGAATTGGAGTAAATATTTTACTCAATTCCTCCTCGCTTTTGAACCAGTTTACCGGTTTTATCTGCTCATTGCCCCATGTGCGCAGTATCGAGAAAGGCGTATTCAGCACCAAGGGCACGTTTCGTGCCGTGGTATATTTCGCAGCGGTCACCACGTTGATCGGCCTGAGCTGCCATCCGCCCCTTATCCCGATGACGCTGAGCCCCGCCCAGACCAGCATCATAAAAATATTTACCGTGTAATAGGCAAAATCCCCTCCCTTCAATTTCTGTCCCGTGCTTTCGACCCTGAACCTCGACACCACGAAGATCATGAGCGCGGTATAAAGGATCCATGAGATCATGATATACCAGAAATCTTTCAGGAACTGCGGAAGAAGTTTGTCGAAGTCCCCTCCTACCTGCAGGTAGGTGAAAATATCGGCTGTAACCCGTTTCAATGTAAACCTGAAATAAATGATATCCACGAAATTCATCATCAGGGCAAAGATGTTCGCAAAATAAAAATAGATATCCGCAGTGATGAGATATCCCTTCTTCTCCCTGAATTTAAACGGCACAAGGTACATTGCGATGAAAGGAAGGTTTACCATGAGTATGGCTGCAATGTCGAAACGGGTGCCGTTATAAAAGATCTTCAGTGCTTCCATCGAAGGCACACTGGAGAAGTACTTGAGATTGAATACAAAAAAGATGGCCCTCGACAGGAAGAGGAAAACTGTCACGGTGAGCAGGCGCAGGAACAGGATCACATGGATGTTCCCCCTGTAAATGCCAAGCCATTTGAATCCTTTGCTTTTACCTTTCTTCGAACTGCCTGATGTCTTTCTCCGGGCCATTGGTTTTTTCTATGGGGTGCAAAGGTAGGAAAGGATTTACGAATTACGAGTAACGAATTACGAGTGACGAGTGACGAATTCGTAATTTCTCTCTATTTTTGCTGTTAATTCAATAACACTTTAAGCGCTATGTCAGAAGTTGCAACTACCGGTAACAAAGGCAAGGGAATCCGCTCGGATTGCTTTGTCACACTTGAACTTACATCAGGGGGTGGAGTAAACCTCAATCTCCAGTCAAAGGTCGGGGTAATGTATGGAGAGTCGATCAGGAAGCTGGCCCTTGAAATGATGAAATTTTTCGGGATTAAAAACGCCAACCTCGTTATCGAAGACTCCGGGGCTTTACCCTTTGTTTTAGCAGCCCGTATTGAAGCTGCGATAAAAAAGCTTGTCAAATCCGAGAAAGAATACCTGCTTCCTTTGGAGGAAACGAATAATTACTCCACAACCCGCGACCGTAACCGTTTTTCGAGGCTTTACCTTCCCGGTAACAGTCCGGCCCTTATGATCAACGCCGGGATCCATCATCCTGATGGGATCATCCTGGACCTGGAGGATGCGGTTGCCCCTGACAAAAAGTTTGAAGCCCGTTTCCTGGTCCGCAATGCCTTACGCACCGTTGACTTTTACGGAGCCGAGCGGATGGTACGTATAAACCAGGGGGCACGAGGGCTCGAAGACCTTGAATACATTATCGCCCACAACGTAAACCTCATCCTCCTGCCCAAATGCGAGCACCCCGAACAGGTCCACGCAGTAAATAAAAAGATAGAGGATGTAAGATGCAAGATGCAGGATGCTGTTCATCTTGCATCCACCATCCTGAATCCCGCATCCCGCATCCCGCATCCCATCTGGATCATGCCCATCATCGAATCAGCCCTCGGGGTAATTAATGCTTATTCAATAGCTTCGTCTGCTGATAACGTGGTGTCTCTGGCCATAGGTCTGGAGGATTACACGGCAGATCTCGGAACGAGACGTACGGCCGAAGGCACGGAGTCTTTCTTCGCCCGCAGTATGGTGGTAAACGCAGCCAGGGCTGCCGGTATCCAGCCTATCGATTCGGTGTTCAGTGACATCGCCGATATGGAAGCGCTCAAACAAAACGTCCTCCGTTCGAAAGCCCTCGGCTTTGACGGCATGGGCTGCATACATCCCAGGCAGATCGCGGTGATCCATGAGAACTTCGCTCCCACATCCGACGAAGTCGCAAAAGCAAAAAAGA
>SESF01021095.1_pt1 | contig 10776 bp, 10 predicted proteins | sample 3171521 | NCBI WGS metagenome assembly SESF01 (sample SAMN10866945, study PRJNA518727) | freshwater metagenome | biome: subpolar coniferous forest; feature: holomictic lake; material: water; isolation source: holomictic Lake 227, 6 m and 8 m depth | place: Canada: near Kenora, Ontario | collected...
GCGGGACTACTCCGAAAAACCCGGAATGGTTCTGCTCAATCATTCCCAATGCGACACAGGCTTCCAGCCTGTTCCTTGAATGGTGGCGCGGCCTGCACCCGAACAGGCTGGAAGCCTGTGTCGCGGTTCCCGACCCCGCGAATAAGCCAGGTGTATTTCCATTCTGCGTGGGGGGCGTGGCCCATGGGAAATGCACATCCCGTCCAAAAACTCTGCCCTGGCGACCTTTGCGGGCCTGGCGCGAAATCCCACTGCTTTTTTCGAGGGTAAAATTGTGGAAAGCTCCAGTCATTTTGCTAAACTAACGGCAACCACCCACGACCAATCCGACGAAACGCGCCACCCACCCCCCGATGAAATTCAGGTTTTCCCGCAAAAAGCAGGTGGTTGGAATCGATCTGGGCCAGGCATACCTCAAGGCGGTCCTGCTCCAGTTGAACGTGAAAACCGGCGAGGTTTTGGTTGAAAATTACGCAACGGTTCTCCGCAACGAGCCGGAAGTCCCCTTGGAGGAAGCCCTCCGGATTCTTTGGAACAAGTTGAAAACCAAATGCCTCGACTGCGCCGTCGCTCTGTGGCCGGAAGGCGGATCAGTCCGCGTATTTGAGCCCGCGACCTCGTCCGATCGCATTCGGGAACTGATGGAAGCGGAAGCTCAGCCCAGCCAGCCGAATGACTTGGTGGTGGATTGCGCGCCGACAGGCTCGCCAGAGAAGCCCCGGTCCATCGGATGCGCCATGCCCCGCGCGGCCACTGCCGAAATCGAAGCCGCCTTGAAGAAGCTTAAAAAACGCTTGAGCATCGTGCAACTGGCGCCCATTGCGATTTTTAACGCCTTCGTCGTATCGCACGAAAAAGTGGCCAAAGAGAAATCATTTCTGCTCGTGGATATCGGCAGCAACACCACCACGATTCTCGGGGGGCAAAAGGGAGGACTGCGGTTCAGCCGCACGCTGGCCTGGGGGACGAAAGCGATCGAAGAGAATTTGATTTGCGAGGGCGGGCTCGACCCCGGCGAAAGCCTCGAGAAGATTTCCGAAACCGACGATATCAACCTGAACGCCATCAAGCGGTCCATGCAAGTGATCGCGCGCGACATTGCGCAATCGCTGCAATACCTCCAAGGCCAGAGTGGCTCTTTTATCGAGCAGGTCTATTTATCGGGCTGGTTGAGTTCGCAGAAACACCTGGTAACGCTGCTCCAGGAAGAGGTGACCCAAGGCTATAGCCATACGTCGGTCAATGAACGGACCGGGAGCGAGCTTACGCAGTGGAATCCACTCCGGAGTTGCACCGCCACCGATCTCGCCCTTTCGGATTTCAAATTGCTCACCGATCTTTCAAGACTCCCGGCGGCCAGCGGCGCGGCTTTCCAATACCTGCTCTGAGATGATCATCCGCACCAATCTCCGTGCTCCCACCGTGGAGCAAGCTCGAACGCCGGTCCTGACGCCGATTCGCAAGGCCGCCATCGCGGGGATCTTGCTCGGGGTGACTCTGCTTGGATACTGGCTGGTTCTCGATCACGAAGTCCGGGCTCTTCGGCTTGAATTCGCCGCGAAAACCGCCATCGAAAAGCCGCTTAGGCAAAATCTCGAACTCGCCCGGCAGCGGGCCATCGCGCTTGCGGAAAAGCTCCAAAAACGCCAAACCATTCTGGGCTATCTGAAGGGCCGCGTAAACTGGGCGCCAGTCCTTGAGCGCATCTACAGCGCCGTTCCCGAAAACGTGCAACTCAGCGAACTCAGACTCACGCACAACCCCAATGGCGCGTGCGTGGCGCAAGTGGCGGGGCGCGCCGCAGGGGAGCAACCCCGGATCGAAGCCGACAAATTCCGGGTCATCCTGCTCGATACCTTGCGCGAGTTCGACAATTCCCCCACGGCAAGCTTCATTGCCCTGGACGATTCCGAGCAGGTCGTCCATCGGAATCGCAAAGAAATGGCGGTGGCCGTTTTCTCCATCCAGGTTAAGTGGGTAAATCACGCCAATGCAAACTAAGGAAAAGACACAGCTCATCGCCCTGGCTGCGATCGTGGTCGTTACCGCGATCCATCAATTCTTTACCTGGGTGCTGACTCCGTTAAGCTCCGAGCGGGCGACTCTGACCCGTGACTTGGCGAGCTTGAAGGACCAGGCCTCGAGCGAGGCTGCCGAATTGAGGCGCTTGACCTCCGCTGAGGACGCGGAGAAGGCCAACGAATGGATGGATTATCTGGCTGGACGGGCCGTCAAAGAGGTGGTGGAGAACCCCGTTCTCTCCTGCCCCAACCTGATCCAAGGGGCGTTTGCCGGAACTGGGATTCTGAAATGTCCGACCAAGCTGACCTATGTGCTGCCGTTCAACGCCATCCCGTCCGGCATTCTCTACGGGTGGACCGCCATGCCCGCGCCGGTGAACCCTCTGCGACTCGGGGTTGCGGTTTGCGATTTGGAACGCAAGAACCGACTCGCGCAAATCGAGAGCCTGACGATTGCCACGTCCGGCACCGATTCCGCGATCCAAACGGCGGAACTCGTCGTCGCAATCCCCGTGAAACCATGAGCCTAAACCTAGTGTTTACTGAGGACCAAAGGTCCGTCCCATACCAGCCTGGGGCAGCGCCCCAGGAATACTCGCAAAACGAATCAGGGCTGAAGGCCCGTGCTATTTCGGGCGCGTGGCGATGGTTCGGGCCTTCAGCCCTGGAGGATATAAAATCGAAAACCTGGGGCGATGCCCCAGGCTGGTATGGGGCCGCGCCGTTGGCGCTGAAAATGCACTTTCTCAAACAAGCGGTATTCATGCCGAGCACTATTACCTCTGCGCCTCTGCGGGAGAACAAGATGAGAGCTCTCTTCATCGCTGCCGCGCTATCGTTGGCTCTAACCGCCAACGGAATTGCCGAAATCTATTCGGTCGCGGAATTTCCCAATCCATCCGAATTCTCGCTCGAAAAAATCACCCGCGATCCTTTCAGTTCAATCGATCAGAAAGACGAGCCAAAGCCCGCTGAGTCGCAACCGATGGTATTGCTCAGCGGAAAGCCCGATGGAATCGGACCCGATTTATTCCAGGTAAGCACCATCTCCATTGCGAAGTTTGCGATTGCCATCATCAACCACAAGGCATTCGTAGCGGGAGATAGCTTCTCGATCAAAGCCGCCGAGCGGGTCATCAAAGTCGCTGTCGCCAAGGTCAACGACGGGGATGTCGTCCTCGAACTCGAAGGGCGCAAACTGACCGTGCCGCTGCGCCGGAAGTAGCGAAGTAGCCGAGCCGATTTACCTATCTCTGCACGTCCTCGAACCAGCTTGCCACCGCAAACCGGGCAATGCTAGCACCGCCCGCCAGCGCTTCGTCGTAAATGACTCGCGTATTCCCAATCAAGGTGGCTGTATTACCCACCAAACTGCCGACAAACGTGCTATTCCCGCCAAGGGTCAAATCATAAGCAGGAGCGTAAACGGTTCCAATAAACTTGCTGTTCCCGGCAAGCGTCATGGAACGCGTCGTTCCATCTGTTGGAGTGATTCCGTAAATCGAAAGAGTTGATGCCACGTTGTTCTTATTTACGATCCCATTTCCAGTAGTATTAATATTTCCACCAACGTATATTTTCACATTGACGCCGTTGACAATCGAAATTGCGCCATCCGTACTCGATCCGCCACCTCTCGTATCCATGTCTCCAATGACGTAGAGCTCGACATAGCTCTGCGACTTATCATTGCTACCGTTATTTGTCTTGCCGAAATCAAACGTGATCATGTCGGAACCGCCAGCCAGGGTGACGCTATCCGCCAAGTACCGGGCTGGACTGGCTTTACTGCCAGCGGTGAGGACGATGGCAGATTTGATGATCTTCGATCTTGTAGCATACGTGAAGGTGCTGGTTGGCGCAAGTACCGAAGCGATCGGTTCGTAGAAATTAGGATTCGAGACCCCCAGAACGTTGGCGATTCCGGTAATCGTTTGTCCGACTGTTCCTCCGTTTGTATTAACATCTCCATAAATCGTGGCGTTACCAATGCCTGCAAACTGAGAGTCGGTGGCGACATCCGCACCCAAAACAGGAGAAGCTAGCGGACCGTTATTATTGTTCAGATTATAATAACCTTCGATGGAAAAGTTTGGCAATTTGTCGGTCCCCGAGCGCAGCGGATCTGAGGAGTTGAAACTGTCCACCACGATATTATGGTTATTCATGTTGATAGCTCCCTTGGTCAGCAGCGCCAAATCCATCGTCGATACCGGTCTTAACCACACGCAGAGCTTCCGGGTCGCGGACGCGTTGCCCGAGGAACCCGACTTCATGTTGGTGAGTTTGCGAAGTACAACATCCCGGGCGTCCGCCACATAGGATCTGCCGCCTGAAACGGTTCCGGTCCCAGAGGAGGTAATAAGAAAGTAAGGCTGTTGGATGGTCGATCCCGAGAGGCCAACTCCGTAAGAATACGCTGTAATGTTATAGTTGGCTTGCGGGTTTGCATTCGAATCTCCGGAATGCCCCATACCCACTGTGCCGCTACTGACCGAACCACTCCATGAACTCCCTGTTAACACGGTCGAAGAGGTCTGCTGGTTAAGATAGGGAAGGACCTGGTTGTTCACCTGAGCAATCGCCTGATGAACCCCGGCTTCAGCGGCAGTTAGCGATTCCTGCCAGGCCCCGGCTTGATTGATCGCGGCCCGCCCTTTGGACACTTTGGTGATCACAAACCCCGCCAGCGCGGCGAGAACCGTCACGATAAAGAGGGCACAGAGCAGGGCGCCGCCAGAACTGCTTTTCCGATAAGTTGAGTTCATGATATTTGGAACTGGTTACAGAGATTTCTCCCTGAGATATACAGTATCTTTGGTGACTACTGGGGAGGCAGTCCGGTTGGACAAAAAAACATTGGCTGTCGCGGTAAGTTCAATCGAGTTCGCATTGCTCATGGTAACCGGACTGTTCGAACCGCTCTTCAACACATAAGTGAAACCGACGCCATTACTGAACGACGCCACCTGCCGGCTGACGGTATAGCTGCCAGTGGAGTCCGTCCACTGGAATTGCCGAACGATTTCCACCTCACTATTATTCCCCGTCGGTCGTCGTAAATAGCTGGCCGTGCAAGTATTCGTTACGCTTTCCAGGCCGGTCTTGACGTCGAATGAAAACCCAGTGGTGATCGGAACAGCCGGATCGCCGGCAAATGCGCCGGAAGTCTTAAAAGCGGGAGTCCCACCGCTGGCCGCGTATCGCATCGGAATGACGCATGCAAGATCCGTGCCGGAAACGCTGACAGGGGTCGAGCCCGAGGGGAGTGAAAAGCTGGTGGCGTTTCGCAGATCCACCGCCATGGAATCCAATACCCTCTGTTGGGAAACCCGGATCGAGTTCCAATTTAAAGAAAAGGTCAGCCCTTTTTGCAAGGTGATATAGGCCGTGAGCGCGGCGACCACCATGACGATGCCGACCGCGCCGCCCACCATGACTTCCACCAATGTAAAACCGTTTTCTCTTTGAAATTTCATAGCAATTACAAATCGGTTTATTTGCCCATCGCTGCGGGACTAATTATCGCGGACATCTCCCGGGAATGCTGACCAGAGGGGTCCTTCCAAGTCATCCCCGCAACGACCTTTACGGTAAGCTGATCCTTCATCGTACCCGCCGAGCCGGTGATAACCGGAGTGGCCGTGCCGTTCCGGGTCACGCTAAACGAGCCAGTCGTCACAATCGCGGGCGGTGTGGACGCTCCAGCCGGCATCGACAACGTCCCCGAAATCAAAGGCGTGACGGTGATTTGCTCCGAAGTCAACTCGGGAAGGGCCGCAACGGTAGCGTCGATGGGCGTTGTCAGGAGATTCGCGATGTTTGAGGGGACAGCAAGATACGACCACCCGTAACCTCGTATTTGATCCAGCCTTTGCACAAGGTTCTTTGCAGCAACTGCCGCGCCGTCCGCCCGCTTTACATTTTTGAGTGTGTTGCAGTGAATCGCGTAAGAACCCAGCAAACCGATGGCCAGGACCGCGAGGGCGAGAGTAATCTCCAGAAGCGAGGCTCCGGAATGCTTACGGGGACTTTGCATTGTGCGCTCATATTACCATCGTTGCAGCCAAACTCAAGAGCTATCCCCTGCGCGGAAACGCGCAGGGGCGGTGCGGAATGGGAAACTTACCTATTGGGTTTCGGCTGTTTCCTGAGCGCCAACGGCGCGGCACCATACCAGTCTAGGCCAACGGCATAGGTCGTTGCACCACAAAGATCCTAGGGCTGAAGGCCCGTCCCATTCCGGGGAGATGGCTCGGGCCTTCAGGCGAGGCAATAGCGCAAAGCCTCCGCCCCAGGCTGGTATGTTGCCGCGCCGTTGGCGCTGAAACACAAAGCGTTAAGCGCGGCGAGGCCTGAGCTTTTTAACCCCTACAAGCGTGGCGACTCCAAGCAACAGCGCCACCATCGACGACGGCTCGGGGACAGCGGTCCCTTCCACCTTCATCATTTGCGGTTCACTCGTAAAGACAGAAGTAACGCCGCCGGACGTGGATACTGCTCGGTTCGGTTGAACGCCCACTCCGCCAGGAGTGGAACTTTCTGTGAAATTCCAACTGGGAACCGCTATCGTGCCACTCGAAAAAACCTGCATTGAAACCCAATATTTCGAGTTGGGATCCAGCACAACGCTCTGAAACAAATCAATCTCGCCGTTGGTGGGAGCAACCGTGTAATCAGCATAAAAAATTGATTTATTGGGCTGGTTAATCGTTGAATCGTTATCCCAAATGTTAATCTTGATATCCGTGGCAGCGGAAATCCCGGTGGCCAACGAAAGGGTAATTCGGTCCAAGGCATAAGCAGAATCGTCGGTTATAAACTGCTGGGCCAGAAAATCTCCCGACATAAACCCCAGCGGGCTCGCGTCTGTCTCGTCAAGCGTATCAAAAATCTCAACGCTTAAAGCTTGAGTGGTGCCTGGGCAAGCGACAACCGCAAGCGCCGAAAGAATCGAGAGGAGGGATGTCTTCAGTTTCACGAGATAAACCTATTTCTTATAATTTTAGAAGGCAATCCAATTCAGTCTATCGCTAGCCCGGAATTCCTACGTGAATGTGCTTATGTTATCACCAATCCTACTTACCTTCCGGGCGCAGCAGTTTCTGGAAGTAGTCGGCCGCGATCCGGCGCGCGTCGAGCGGCCGGTAGGGGTGGGCCACCAGCAAATGGATGATTTCGCTTCGCGTGCCGCGGAGACCGAGCCGGGCCACACGCAGGCGGCCTCCAAAAGTCCAATCGTCGAGGCTGGTCCGGCCAATCAAGGGGATGTCCTCGGCCACGGTGAAGAAGAGATGCAGCGGCTCGCCATGGCGCTCGAAATATTCGTGCTTGAACGTCACGGCTCCGCCCGGGAACGCCACCTGAAGGTCAGGAAAGGTGGCCATGAGGTTGAAATCCGCCGCCGGCAGACACGCCTCGGGTTTATGGATGTTGTAGATGCAAGCGGGCTGAGCGCCTTTGTCAAAATCCAACCAGTAAAAAGTCCACGGGGCATTTTGCGAATCTTTCCACCCAAGCGATAGCGCATCGGAATAGCGGTAGTTTGCCTTGATCACTGTGGAGATCGGCATTTCCGCCGCGCCGGGGATGGCCGGTTTGCGGCTGGCGACCCAATGGATTCTCGTGGTTGAACCGGGTCGGCCAGCGGCCTCGTGAATTCGAAACCACCCCTCAGCCGCGGCTTCCGTGGCGACCAGCCAGCCGAAAACAAAGAGGACGGGCCAAACAGGGAGACACGGCGGCGGAGCCGGGGCGGGCGGCGGCATTCCCCGACGAGGGGCAGACGGCACCGGCACGGGGGTCGGCGCACGCCGAAGCAGCCAGCCCAATGCCGCCAATCCGGCCATGAGAAGAAGTTGGGCGCCGATCCCAGCGCCATCGTGCAAAAGCGCCACGGTTTCGATGCGACCGGACCAAACGGCGGTGGCGCAGAGGAAGACCATCCGAAAGACGTTGATCAGGATGGCCAGGACGAGGCCTCCAAGCAGCATCGCGGGAGCCCGAATGCGCCCCATCCGGAAAAACCCCGCCCAAAAAAGCGAGGCCATGAGCGCCAGAATCAACGAGCGGATTCCGCCGCAATCGTCCGTCACTTCGATCGGCCCCACGGCGGAATAAAGCGTGCGCCCAACATCCACAGCGGCAACTCCAAGGGTCCAGAGACAATCCGAACTGATCGTCGCGGTCGCGGGAACGGCGGATTGAGTAAAAAGCCGCTCCAGGGAGGTGGCCCACGGCACCGCGGTCAAAAGAAAACAAGAGGGTAACCAGGTTTTTAGAAGCAGGGGCTTGCCCCCCATCCGATATGAGAACGCAAGCAGGGCGGCAACCCCCCCCACCGAAAGCGCCCAATCGACCATTCGCCAGTCCGGGTTGGCGATTTGGACGATCCGAAGCGCCGGCAAGCAGGCCAGATAGAGAAGGATGAGAGCCGTGGCGAGCCGTGGAAACCGGGGGGCGACCGCGGCGGAGGCGTCCCCGAGTCGCTGCCAAAGGAGGTAGCCAGCCAGAAACGGGACCCACAGGCCATAGCCGTAAACCGGGTTATGCAGCCAATATTGGAAGAGATTAAGCCCCGGCGGAACAATCAGCAGGGAAGCGAAAACCAACGGGGAATACCGATCCAAAGGGCGGTTCATGGGCATTTTGCGTGAAGTTCAATACAACATCCGGTCAGGTTTTCACAATATACGCAAATTTTCGTAGCCAACGCGGTGCGAATTTGATACAAACGATCTCAGAGGCCGTAAAATGACGCAGTTTCTTCTGAAATTCACGCTAATTTTGCTCGCGCTCCTCCTGATCAGGGGGGAGGCGAAGGCCAGTGCGTGCACCTTCACTGCGGACTGGAACCTGGCGGGCACCAAAGTCACGCTCACCAATGGAGCGATCTTTCAGGATTTCAATTTCGGTTCGGGTTCCGGCACCTACACCGATTTGTATCGCATCGATACGAACACCGCCCTTGAAAGCGGTTATAATTACGACGGGACTGGCACGCCGCCATTCGACCAGAAAAATGGCGTCGGCATTATTCATGCAGATTTGGCTGATTTGCCCGTCATCACGATTAAAGACGCCGTCACGCTTGTAGAAACCCAGTATGTCCAGGTGACCATTGACCTGAACCAAAACCAGAGCGGAGCCAATCAAATCAAGCTGCTTGATTTCAGGGTTTACGTGAACTCGGACCCTAACAACACCAATACGCCGGTGTATGTGAACAACGCCGCCAACCTCAGCCAGCTTGGGAGGCTTGCCTATGGGATGAGTCTTTCGGGCACGGACACAAATCAAATCATCATGACGCCGAAGTCGGGCAGCGGCACGACCGATTTCCAGATCGACATCCCGCTAAGCTATTTCCGCTGGCCAGGGATTAACAACACTGACAACCTCTACTTCTGGATGAGCTACGACCAGAACAATGGCGGTTACGAGGAACTCGGCTATTACAAAGGCGCGACCGCAACTTACGGGAGCGTGGTTCCCGAAGCTCAGACGGTCTGGGGCGGCGTTTCAATTGGCGTCCTCCTCCTGGGGGGATTTCTTCGCCGCCGGTTCGGCGCGAAAGAGAACGCGTTCGACGCCGCGGGGAGCTCTTAGCAACCGGCCAGAACTCCAGCGCGCTCTGCTGCCTCTCAACGCGGCCCTCAGGCCGTGGCTACAGGACCCGGCCAAAATGGCCACGCTCCTTTCAAAGCTCATCCTAACTGCCATAGGAGGCTTCGGATTCCACCCTAAGTTCCCGCTCGATTTTCGCCGAACCCAGCGATTCTCGATCGATTTCCTTTTCCCTTCCCGAATCGCAGGTTATTTTTAACCAATGGATTCCACATTGCCGCACATTGTTCGCGAGATTCTCGATTCCTACCGGACCGTTGGAGGAATCAACAACATCGACGGGTCGAACCTCCCTTCCAAGCGCGCCATCGCGGTGATCTGTGAGGATATCCTTCAACTCCTCTTCCCCGGCTTTCACGACCAGGAGCCTATTCATTCCAAGGAACTCGATTCCGCGGCAGCCTTTTGGATCGGCTCGATCGCCCACCGGCTCAGGGATGAAGTTTGCAAAAGTCTGCGCCTTGGCGAGCCCGATTGCCCGGTAGCCGCTGCCGAGCGGGTCGTCGTGAGCTTTCTCAAGGCGCTGCCCGCCATCCGCGAACTGCTCCGCAGCGACGTGGAAGCGGCCTTCGAAGGCGACCCGGCGGCCAACACCTACGACGAGATCATTGTCTCGTATCCCTTTCTGGAGACGATCGCCATTCAGCGTTGCGCCCACACGCTTTACCGTGAAAAAGTGCCGCTCATCCCGAGGATCATGACCGAGTGGGCCCATAGCCGCACGGGCATTGACATCCATCCGGGAGCGCACATCGGGTCGCATTTTTTTATCGACCATGGAACCGGGGTGGTGATCGGCGAAACGTGTATCATCGGTTCCCACGTAAAGCTTTATCACGGCGTCACCCTCGGGGCGAAAAGCTTCCAGAAAGACGAGGAAGGGCGCATTCTCAAAGGCGGCAAACGGCATCCGAACGTGCGGGACAACGTCACGATTTACCCCAACAGCACCGTGCTCGGGGGGGAAACGGTGATCGGAGCCGGCTCGACCATCGGCGGAAACGTCTTTTTGCAGCATAGCGTTCCGGAAAACTCACTGGTCTATTTCGAAGAGACACAGCTCAAAGTGGTCGCCAAGAAAACCCGGACGCCGGCGCATCCATCGGACGGCGTGGCGCATGTGGTTATG
>SESF01021264.1_pt1 | contig 10768 bp, 9 predicted proteins | sample 3171521 | NCBI WGS metagenome assembly SESF01 (sample SAMN10866945, study PRJNA518727) | freshwater metagenome | biome: subpolar coniferous forest; feature: holomictic lake; material: water; isolation source: holomictic Lake 227, 6 m and 8 m depth | place: Canada: near Kenora, Ontario | collected...
AGGCCATCTATGATTTCCGCGGTGGCGACCTGCCCACCTACCTGCAGGCACGGGACCAGATCCTCGCGGGCGGCGGACGAAGCCTTGCCCTGGACGTGAACCACCGTTCCTCTGAGGCCCTCATCGGGGCCGTCAACCAGATCCTGGAACAGGAAGGTAGCTTCTTCACGCCGCCCAACGTTTACCCCGATCCAGTTTCCGCCGGCCGTGCCACCAGCCTGCAGGGAGCCGATGGGGACCTCCCCCCTCTCCAACTCCTGAAGGTACCGGTCTCTGGGAAGGTGGGTCGGCTCCGCAATCAGCTGGCTACAGGCATCGCCTCAGCCTTCCGGAAGCTGATCGATGAGGGGGCGCTGTTCGATCCCGGAACCGGGGATCCCCTCCGACCACTTCACCCCGGCGACCTGATGGTCCTCACCTACACGACCGCAGAATCCGTGCTCGTGGCCAAGGCTCTGCGGCGCGCTGGACTGCCCTCCATGTTCTTCAAAGCCGACGGGCTATTCCAGAGCCGGGAGGCCTTCGAGCTCAAGGACCTCCTGAGTGCCGTGCTGCGCCCCGATGATCCTGGCGCGCGTGGCCAAGCGCTGTTGACCCGCTTCTTCGGGTTCAGCCTCGCCGAGGTGGAGGCGTGCTTGGACCTTCCCGCCGACCATCCAGTCATGGCCCGGCTGGAAGCCTGGCAGGACCTCGCTCAGCAACGACGGTTCCCACGCTTCTTTAACGCCCTCCTGGAGGAGAGCGGCATCGTCCGCCGACTTCTCCTTACCGAGCAGGGCGACCGCTCGCTCACGAACCTTCGCCACCTTATCGAGCACCTGCTCGCGGAGGCCACCGCCTCTCACCCCGACCTCGAAGACCTCGTGCTTCGCCTCGGTCGCTGGATCCGCGAGGAGGACCTCCCTTCCCAGAACGACGCCCCCGGTGTCCAGCGAGCGGAGGGGCAGGCGAGAGCCGTGCGTATCCTGACAATCCACAAGGCCAAGGGCCTGGAGGCACCGGTCGTGGCCGTCTTCGGCGGCTACAGCCTCCGGCCCGAGCGGGCTGGGGAGGGCCATCGGTTCCATGGTCCCGGGAACGAACGGTGCCTCTTCCTCGGGAGCACCTCGGCCATGCCCCCTGAATCGCGAACCCAGGTGCTCGAAGAGGCCAAGCAGGAGGAGGAGCGCAAGCTCTACGTCGCCATCACCCGCCCGAAGGTGCAGCTTCTGCTGCCGGTCTTTGAGCTCGGAGCCGAACCGCCCGACCCCAGGGGCTCCTTCGACGCGGAGGGCCATCCAAAGGGCGCCTACGGCCTGCTCAACCGCCGGCTGCGCATCCTGCTCGAGACGCGCCCCGAGACCTGGACGCCCTGGGCCATCCCCTTGCCCGGCGCGACACTTCCGCACTCAGAAACGAGCGATCTGTCGGTGCCTGAGACGCTCGCCCTGCCTCCGAAACAGGTCGGGCCGGACTTCGCGAACCTGGCGCGGCGTGGCCGCCCGCTTTGGATCTACTCCTACACCTCGCTCTCCCAGGCCTTCGGCGAGACAGCCCGTTCCTTCAGCCAGGAAGACGACGCTCGGGCCGCGGACGAAGTCGAAGTGCCCAGGCTGCGCCGTCAGACCGGTGGCCTCCCGGGCGGTGCCGCCACCGGATCAGCCCTGCATGAGATCCTGGAGAAACTGCCCCAGGGAAGCCTCAAGACCTCATCGCCCTCGGCCTGGAAGGCGACCCACTTGCCGCTGGCCGAGTCCTGCCTTCTGAACCAGGGCCTAGACCCTGGCTTCGCGGGCGATGCTCTTCAGCTGGCCCGGTTGGCCTTGGGCACGCCGGTTGAACTCCCGGAAGGCCCAACGGTGGCCCTCGACGACGTCGCCACGAGACTCGTCGAGGTCGGCTTCCAGATGCCCTTCCCGGGCCACCCGGACGCCCTCGAAGGCTTCATCGACCTGCTCTTTGAGTGGAACGGGCGAGTCTACGTCCTCGACTGGAAGAGCAACACGCTTGATGACGGCGACTATGGTGCCGCGGCGCTGAATCAGCACATGGCCGCTCACTATGACCTGCAGGTGCGCATCTACACGATGGTGGCACTGGCTTTCGCCGAGATCCGGGACGAAGCCGACTACCAGGCCAGGTTCGGCGGCGCGGTATACGTCTACCTGCGCGGTCTTCCGGCCGGGGGCATCTGGACCCACCGGCCGAGTTGGGCTGAGGTGCAAGGCTGGCGCAAGGATCTCAGCGCTCTTCGCATCGACGAGCTCGCCATTGCACGCATGGAGCGGGGGATGCATGGCTAGCCGCACGGGCACTCAAGAAAAGCCGCCGCCGGGGACGCCCCAAGCCTGGAGGGAGACCCTCCTCCGCCTAGGGCATGAGCCCGAACTGCTCACCCTCGCACAGAGCTTGGCCCAGATTCCTCCGGAACTGGATCCAGAGGATCGCCAGGCCCTTGCCTTGGTGGCCCTGCTTACCCTCCTTGCCGCCAAGGAAGGCCACACCCGGTTGCCTCTGACTGGCCCCGGCAGCGAAGACACGCAGGCCCGGACAGCTCTCTTCGCGGCACCTGAGACGACCTTGCCTGGATTGCTGGCCCGGCCTGGTCTTGCCATCGCCTGCGCGGCACCGGGGAGCACCGGGACGCCCTTCATCCGGACGGAGACCTGGCTGGCTTCCGCGCGCCTCCACGCCGCCGAGCAGCGTCTGGCATCCGTCCTTCACGGCACACTGCAGCGCAACCCCTCCGGCTGTTTCCGGGCAGACCTTCCCCTACCAGACTTCACAGACCTTCTTGATGCCCCCGTCATGCTCTCGGGAGAGCAACGGCAGGCCGTCGGCAAGGCCGTGGCTGGACCCCTCACGCTGATCACGGGCGGGCCAGGCACCGGCAAGACCTCCATCGTGGTGGCCATTCTCCGCGCAGCCCTGCGGGCTGGCCTGGCCCCTGAGGACATCGCCCTAGCCGCACCGACAGGAAAGGCGGCCCAGCGCATCACCGAAAGCCTTCAGGGCACCCTCGAGCGCCTCCAGACCCGCAACGGGGAGGACCTGCGTCTCCTCAATGCCCTGCCAGAGGCCCAGACCCTGCACCGACTGCTTTCCTTCCTGCCTTCACGGCAGGCATTCCGGCATCACCGGAACAACCCCCTGCCCCACCGCCTGGTGGTGGTCGATGAGAGTTCCATGATCGGCCTCGAGTTGATGGACGGTCTCCTCCAAGCTCTCGGACCGGATACCCGCCTAGTCCTGCTGGGCGATGCGGAGCAGTTGCCATCGGTTGAACCTGGCGCCGTATTCCGCGACCTGGTGTCGGCGCTGCCCGGGACCTCCCTCCAACTGAGCCACAGCTACCGCATGGACGCCGCCAATCCCGCTGGCCGGTCTGTGCTACTCACGGCCCGCGCCCTGCGGGCCGGTGATCAGGCCGCCATGGATGACCCCGAGGCCTTGATGACGCGAAGTTCCTGCGCCGATTTGACGGGACAAGGCGCCGAGCATGTCGACGTGGATGAGCAGGCCCTGAAGGCTTTCCTGGCGGTCTATCTGGAACAGGGGGTGCTGGGTCAGGCCGGATTCCGGGAGGCCTCCCAGAGGATCTACCGATACGACGTCGGGGCTTGGGCCGAAGGGGATGCGGCCGCGCTGGAGTTGCTCTTCCGAACCCACGAGCGCGTCAGGGTGCTCTGCCCCCTGCGTGAAGTTCCTACCTTGCGCAGCACGGCTGGCCTGAACCTCGCGCTTCACCGCCTGGTCCGCAAGGAGACAGGTCAGGCGCTCGACCGTGATCTTGCGGTCTACGCCGGCGAACCCGTTATGGTCACCCTCAACGACTACCAGCGAAGCCTCTTCAACGGCGACCAGGGGATCGTGGTCAGGGCCCACCTCGACGGAGGGGTCCACCAGGCTGTGGTCTTCCGCACGGCCGGCGGCTTCCGGTTGCTGCCCTACCGCCCCCTGCAGCCGCAGCTGGAATTGTCCTGGGCGCTGACTGTCCACAAGTCCCAAGGCTCGGAATTCGACCGGGTGGTACTGGTCCTACCTCCTCCGGACAGCCCCCTCCTCACCCGGGAGATCCTCTACACCGCCCTCACCCGTGCCCGCACCAGCGCCACCATCCTGGGCAGCCGGGCCAGCCTCGAAGCGGGCCTGCGCCAGACCAGCCTGCGCTTCACCGGACTCACCGAGGCCCTAGCATCAGGCACGTAATCGTTCGCGGTGCATGCCGGGAAACCAATACCAATCACCAGCCTGAACCAGAAGGCTGGGTCAGAAGAGCCTCGTGTCATACCTGGTCGCAAGGTGGGTCAAACGCTTCGGCCATAGCGCGGAAGCGGTTGCCGACACTTCCGTCAGAGCTTTCCCCAGCGCTCTTTCAACCAGGTACCCACAGCAAGTGTTCGGCCTTTCACCAGGTCTATGTTCGATTGATCGATGGGTGGACATCGTTTGTCATCCCTATGGCCGGAGACTCGGTGCATGGACTCTTTCTATGAAATGACACCGACCAATCGTAATGAGGCACCCATTCTCTCCTTCAAGAAGGTTGCCCCATGCGGCCACTGACAGATCAGGACCATGAGCGCATGGACAACCTCCACCAGCAGGTCCGCATTGAAACGGACCTGAAACGACAGATCGAGCTCGTTGACCAGATCGCCGAGATCCTCGGTTATCCCAAGGTGGACCCGAGGGGTCCCTGGGCAAGGCAGCTGGTGCAGTTCATCTGCGCCGGCACCGACGAGGAATCAACCTGGGCGGGATCCCTCCAACGGAAGCGGGAGGAGGAGGCCCAAACCCTGCGAACACCCCAGCAGCAGGTCAAACCCAAGGCGTGAAATAAAAATTTTCTTAAAATATCAAATTAGCATTTGATGCTATAATTTATAAACAGTCCTAAGGCCAATGCAGATAGCATTCATTTGGAGGATCTAAAATGCCAAATATAAACTGTAATATCTTTAATTTCGAAAATTTAGCAGCACGTTTTTTAGATAACCCCTATGAATTTTTTGTAGAAAAGGACGTTCAAAGATTTGCCGAACTCAAAATTCTGGAGGGTAATGATTTTGACAGGAGACTATTACACCAAGAGTATCCTATGCCAGTAAAAAACAAACGAGAAATGACTGAATATTCTAGACAGGGAAGACCTCATTTAGATATGGCAGTATTAAATTCACGTTTTTTTACTCGGGCAATTACTACCGACTGGCATCCCAATCTGCAGGATAACAAGGCTTCATTAGCACTAGGCATTATCGATAAACCATGGATTGACTGCGGGGTAGAATTTAAATTTTTCAGGTTCGCAGCCACGAAAACAATTAGTAAGGCGTCTGGTCTGACTAGTTCAAAAATTAATGAACTCCTTTGGGACCTTGAAAAGCTGATTCACTATTCACATGCAAAACAAAATGAAAACCCACTCATCCAAGAGGCTTGGATAGCTATTTTTGAAGAGGTGGGTTCTGAGTCGGAATTGCCCGGAATTTACGATACGTCAAAAGTTAATTTTCACAATATTAAGAAAGGCCTTAATAAAGAATTTAATAGAGATCATAAAAAAATATTACTTGATAAAATAGAAAACATATTTTCTAGCGAGGAGATAAAAAAGGATTTACTAGAAAAAAAATGGATTACTTCCAAAATTGAGAATGTAAACTTAGGCTATTGCTGGAGAAAGGCCGAAAAAAGAACAGATATAAATTCGATTCCTTGATAATTAATTTCTTAATTCAGATTTAAAGCCTATACCTCCCACCACTCCCCATCCCCATGCATCTCCACCCTTGGATACAGCTCTGCGTAACACTCAGGCTGGAAGGTATGCTCAGGCACCAGGGCTTCGGGGTTCATGGTTGTCGCGAAATGCTTGAGGTCGGCCGGACTGGCGTGGCCAGAGGTGTGCAGGACCTCCAGGGGGACGCTGTTGGTGTCAACCCAGTCCTGGAGGGCGATGCCTGAGTCCTTCTTCATGTAGCCCGCCCACATGGAATAGAAGAGCTTCGCACCCTTCAGGGCATCGGCAGTGACGAGGTCATGCTGGTCGGCATAGCGCATCAACAGGACGCTCTTCGGCGCCTTGGCGGCCAACTCATGCGGGAAGATCCGGTGTTTTTTGTGGCGATCCAGGAGCTCAATCCACTCTGGGAGACTTCCTGATTCCCCGATCAGCCATGAGTCAGGATGGGTCGGGACGCATGTCAGAAATTGTCGACCGTCCCTCGCGAGACTGTGGCTATAAGTGCCTTCTGGCGCGGGCAGGATCTAATAAGGTTTGGTTTGTCAGCCATTGTCACCCCTGCCGCCCTATCTTCCTCCTGGGGGTGGGGCATGGGGAAGTCAGCGGAGAAGACGCTCAAGGTTGAGGCCTCCTGCCCCGGGCTTGAGGCCTACCTCCTATCGCTGGAAGCGGTGGGTATGCCGCTACATCAGATTCTCCCCCTAGCAGAGCAGGAGGGGATGCCCGTTCCCGCGATGGTCGAATGGGCGGACGGGTTCCTCCAGAGGGTCGCCTACGTCGATGAGCCAGCGGACTCCGTAGTGCTGGTGTTCGGCTGTGTGAGTCACTGGGAATCCCTGCTGCCTCTGGTCGAGCGCCAGGGGGCCGCCCTGCTGCAGGCCCTGCTCATGGGCAGACCCGGCCGCCTCGAGAGTCTGGCCTCCCTTCGTGACCGTGATTACTTCGCGACCTTCCGTAGCCGCGTGCTGCACCGCCTGGGCTATCCGATCTGTCTCGCCCAGTCGCAACGGCTCAAGGTCCGCGCACCGAAGCACCTCAAGGACGTGATGTCCTGGCTGGGTTCCGACAGGCCCGTGCTCGCCTATGAGCTGGACCTCCAAGGATTCCAGTCCGCCTCCACTAGTTGGGGAACACTCCATGCCCCCCTCCTGGGGCTCCGGAACGGAACGAGCCCCGAGAAGATCGAATGGAGATCTGATCCGACTGATCCCATCTTCTGGAATCGACAGGCTGCCCTACATATCCAGCAGGTGGCGGGACTCCGGTATCTGGGCGGAACCACCTACGGAGATGTCACCCTGAAAACCTGCCCCGACCTGGAGGAGCTAGACGGCCCGTGCGCCACGCTGAAGGCAGAGGATTGCCCAATGCTTAAGCGCGCCTGGGTGGGAACCCACTCGCATGGGTTGTCCCTGAAGCGCTGCGAGGCTCTGGAAGCGATCCAGCCTTGGAGCATGGAATACTCCGAGAGTCCCTCCTTCGGAAGCGAGTGGATCTTCGAGCTGGAGGCCATCGAGGTCATTGCCTGCCCGCGCTTCCGCAGCCTGCCAAGGCGCCTGCATATCAAGGATCGCCTGCACCTCCAGGGAGTGGGCGCCATGGAGGACTGGCCCTGGGACTTCCAGGTGGGCGGAGACTTCCTGGTCTCGGACTGCCCCGGGATGGAAGTCCTTCCCGCGGTGGAGGTTCAGGGCTCCCTCATCATAAAGGGCGCTTCCGGGCTGCGCAGGCTCTCGCCAGGAACCATCATCGCCAAGAACCTGGACCTCCGAGCCTGCGCCCAGTTCGAGGACTTTCCCAGAGGCGTGCAGGTCGGAGGAAACATCTACCTGCCCGCGCATCTCAACCACCGGCGGCGGCCCCACACCAATGACCGCATGGAAGCGTGCGAGTTCCTGGAGACACCACTGCCCGACCTTTATGAGGAGCTCCGCATCCTGCTAAAAGTGCTCCGGTTTCCGATCCTGATTCCCTCGCCGGACCTCGTGGCCCATAGAGGTCTCGCAGAGGAAAGCCTCGGCCTGTTCAAGACCAAGTTGGCTCAGGAACCAAGGTTCGAGGCTCTCCTCCTTTGGACTGCTTCAGAGGTATGGCGTGAGTTGGCGGAGGAAGCCTGGGCCGCCTCGAATCCCCTGGCCTACGGTCCTAACGAGTCAGACGAGGACATGCCCATGGCGTGGTTCCTGGAGCGGATCCGTGAGTAGCCTTCAGGGGCCCATCGCCAGGATCGAGCTTGTCCTGAACCGGCTACGCTGGAAGTATCTCCAGGCAATCGCCCTGTCGCCGGCCCTGCGGGAGTGCCCCGCGCAGGCAGTCTCGTTCGCGTTCAATCCGGCCTTCCTGAGCCTGGCTGGGTTGGAGCAGACCCCGCACTGGCGGGACATGGGCTTTGCCACCCGCGCCCGATATGAACTGGGTTGGGACCAGGAGAGGGAGGACCTCGCCTCGGCCCTGGGTGCGCTAACCCGATGCCAGGACCCCAAGATCACCTACGCGGAAGCCCTCGCCCTGAAGCCCGGCTTTCACGAGGCCTGGATGCATGAGGCTTTCCCTGAGGATGCCCAGGAGGGCCCAGGCACCCCAAGAGGGCGGGTGTTCGCGATCCTGCGGGGCAGTCAGTTGGACCTCATCGATCTGGCAGGAGGCTACCCCGCGGATCTGAGCGACCCGAGTTGCGTCCTTGGCTTCGCCCCATGCGCTATGACCGAGGGCCCCTTAGTGCGCCGGAGGCATCAGGGGGTGTCCTACTTCGCCGAGTTGAAGCGGGTCGGCATCATCTACTCCATCGCCGCGCGGCAGGAGGTCCTCAAGAAGTCATTCCAGGTCCTGGATGCCTGCCAGCGGCTGCGGAACGAGAACAGTGCCGTCGGCCTGGCGAGACTCATCGAGGAAACGGAGGCCTTCGTCTACGACCCATCCTGCTCGGGGCCGCCCGCCAGCCGACTTTAAGGGGTGCTTCCAGCAGGGGGACCTTCCACCCTGCCCTTCAGGTGGTCGCCACCTCCGGGAGCCCCATGTCCCCACAGCTCCGCTAATCATTGTCGCGGTTCATGTCCGGCGGACAGTGCACGCTGAGGCTCTGGAGCGATTGGTTCCGCCGGGAGCTAGCCACACCTGTGGACTCCAGCAGCCAGGCCCGCTTCGATGAAGGTAACGAGGTCGGCGAGCTGGCGCGGAAGCGTTTCTGGGCGTGTCACTATATTAGCTTTGATGATAGGCATGGAGCCAGCAATCGAACCGGCCTTTGGTTGTTATCCATAAATATCTCAAAATCAATTATATCCGATTCAAGGTTGAAGGTGCTGGCTAATGTGGAACAAATGGCATTCAATTTTGTTTGATGAGAGTGCTTATCGTCGCTATCAACAGCGATGAAAGCGATTGCAATGCCTTGTGTATTCTCAGAGTGCTGCGCAGCCAGCACTGCCTTTGCAATATCGATTAGATAATCTCGTGGAAACCCCTTAAGTTCACCCACCCATTGATCCAAAGTCCCGCCGGCCACACTAACGCAGGCCTCTGCTGACCTGAATCGCTTTATCTCGATCATAAGGGTTGCGCCCTTCTCAGCCGCGATATCACATTCAAGCCCAATCTTATTTGGGTAGGACTTGGGAACATCAATATTGAACCCGTTCTTTTTTAGGAAAATCTTCAAGGTATTTTCAAAAACCTTTTCCCTCCAATTGTGCTTGGATGCAGAGTTCATTCTTTCTATTAAAATCGAGAGGAATGCCTCTTTCTGGGAATTCAGTAGTGATACGAGTTGGTTCATGTTGCGGACTCCAAGCAGGTGGCAAGAGGTCAAACGAATGGAATATTTAACACGATCTGTTCCGAGGAGAAGAACATTGGTTAATTAGTATTATGCCCTCTGAAAATATGCAATTAAATCGTCCAAACCCGATGAATCAACTAAGGCCCCTCGCCACCCACGCCGCGATGCGCGGCATCCAGGCGTCGAACTGGTGGGTGCCCTCGGCGTCGAGGTGATGGGCTACTGCCATCGGCAGGGCCTCCAGGTGGTCGGGCGTGACCAGGGTGTCCAGGCCGCCTTGCAGCACGGCCCAGCCGGGGCGGGTTGCGAGGTGGGCGAGGATCTCCTGGGGTAGCCGCTTCCAGGGGCTGCACACGGAGCGCCTCTGGGGGACGTCCAGAAAGGGCGCCAGCATGCCACCGTAGCTGAGGCCCACCACCAGATTGACGTCGGAAGGGCACTCAGCCTGGGCCTCCGCGAGTGCCTTGCGGAAGTAGGCTTCGTCGAGGGGACGCTCGCCTGGCGCATTCACCGTGGGCAGGGTGGGCCGCAGGAACCGGGTCTCATGCCACCCCAGGAGGCGCAGTTCAGCCTCCAGCAGGCTCACAGAGCCCTGGCCGGACCCTCCCATGCCATGGAGCAGCAGGACAGTGTGTGGCGCATTCATGGGCAGTTCCTCCGTTGGCAGTCAGGAGATATTTTCAGGTTCAAATTGTCTTAGGAACGGACGACTTCGTGGATTCAGACAGGGAGACAACTCTGCACCCCCAGATCCTGGCACCTCCACACAAGCCCCGAGGTGGAATCCTCATAGATGGTCCGTAAGAGGGCAAGGCTCGCCCACAGCCGGTTACGAAGCCACAGGGTTGAGCCAGAATGAGGTGTTCCGTGGTGCCGACCTCAGGCGACAAAGTCATCCGGCCCAGAGTGACCCCCAATGGCAATGACGCCCTCATTGTTCAATCCCTCGATGACCGCGAGGATCTCCTGTCGGCACTTGTGGATGTCACGGACCCGGACCGGGCCCAGGAACTCCATCTCCTCCTTCATGAGCTCCACGGATTTCGAGGACATGTTCCGGAAGAACTGGTTCTTCACCGCTTCCTCGCAGCCTTTGAGGGCTATCGTGAGGACCTTCTTGTCCGCGCGCTTCAGGACCTCGGTCAGGGCGGCATCGTCGAGGAGCAGGACGACCTCAAAGTAGAGCCTATTCTTCTGAAGAAGCTCGCCCAGCCCGGGTTCCACCTGGGAGACCTTCTGTCCGATAAGCTCGGCCAGCTCAG
>SESF01031073.1_pt1 | contig 10764 bp, 5 predicted proteins | sample 3171521 | NCBI WGS metagenome assembly SESF01 (sample SAMN10866945, study PRJNA518727) | freshwater metagenome | biome: subpolar coniferous forest; feature: holomictic lake; material: water; isolation source: holomictic Lake 227, 6 m and 8 m depth | place: Canada: near Kenora, Ontario | collected...
TGATGAACGAAACACTACTCAATTAAACTGTTTGACTGGAAATTTCTTCTTAGACAAGATAGAATTAAAAGACAGGATAGTTAGGTTGAGCAATGAAATAGAAATTGATCGGGACTTAAACAGCGCGATTAATATTTATAATCGATTTATGCACAATCATCTTGCGGCACTGACACCGCCTCTGCCTTTGGCAGACGTGCTTATTAGAAATAATAAGAAAACTGATAAGGGTATCGATTCTAGTGAGGAATTGCTAGAACCCACGACGCTTTAGCGAGTGGAGTATGTCAGAATTTCTTTTTTTGTTTCCCATTCGTATTCAAATATATGAATTAGTTTTATATTAAGTTTTTCACATTTTTCGGTCTTGTTAATGTGATAGAATTTATTTTTGTTTCCCATACATTCAGAATGCCATATCATTCCATTAAATTCGATTGCCAAGTTGAATTTTGGCAGATAAAAATCCAACTCCAATCCATCCAATATTTTTCTATTATGAGTTATTATATCATTTTCGGGTATTCCTATATCTTTTAAAAACTCCAGAACTTCTATTTCTGGCTTAGAAAAATTTGGAGTAAATGGATAACATATTAAACATCTTGGCACCTTTCCATCTTCCACTCCTCCAATAAATTCTGCATTACACTTTAAACATAAAAACTTATACTCTTCCTTAGATCCAAAATATTCTTCCTTGGAAAACAATGGTTTTACTTTGTTTTCTAATCTATCAGTAGTTATTAATATCTCGTACATTTTATTATACCACGTTCGTTTTGCATTTTCTATTACATCTTTATTCTGCGTTGGTACTTTATATCCATATTTTAATAGATTTGTAGTATATATTTTTTCTTTTAATTCTGGCGATTGAAGACCAATTCCACCAAATTTCTCCAAAAATGTATTTTTTTGTTTATCTTTGAAAAATGAAGATTGTATTGGATACTTTACACCATATAATTCCATATTAGTGGTTCTAAATTTCTCTCTATTATTATAATTTTCATCTCCATATCTTTCCAATTTAGTCTGCTTTCCTTTTTTTATATTATTAAACCATTCATCTCCATATTTCTCCGATTTAGTTTGCCTCATTTTATTTACATTAGTATAATTCTCATCTCCATATCTTTCCAATTTAGTCTGCTTTACTGTCTTGGCAAAATCTGGAAGATATGATGAATGACTCACCCCATATTTTTCCATCATGGATTTCTTCAATGAAATCATTCTTTTTTCACATGTTTCCGGACTGGCGTTTAGTTTTAATAAACATTCATTGGAACATGTTGTCTTTTCCCGTTTTTTATAAATTTCAAATTCCTTATTACATATCACACATTTTCTAACTTCATTGCTTACTCGATGTCTGTTTTCGGCAAGACATTTATATGAGCATCTCTGTCTATATCCTTTATGCAGTCCATCAAATTTACATAAATTATTACAAATTTCGCATTTTCCACAATCATCCCCATATAAAAAATGATACAGCTTTTCTCCAAATGTATTAAAATTATACAATTTATCTATTTCAATATATAATTCGGAATGATGCCGTCTTAATTGAATAGTATAGTTATCTGTATTTTCTTTTATAAACACTTTTAATTGGTCTTTATTCATGTGGACAAGTATAGTCTAACCCAACAAAAACGTCAAGTTATTATAAAAAAAGACCACTCTAAAGTGGTCTTTTCGTGTTGTATATGATTGATTATCAAGCAGTTGGAAACGAGGCCCCTGTAGGTAATATATTAAAATCAAGTATTATGAACTCTGCTGATTTTACAGGTTTCAACCATATCTGTCCATACAATATATTACGGTCGATTAAATCCGGAGAATTATTATTCGAATCCATTAAAATTTGAAATGCGTAAATTCCGCTACGTTGCTGTACACTTTCTAGGTATGGATTAACGATTGCCAAGAATTTATTTCGAGTTGATTGTACGTTTTGTTCGAACACCAAAAATCTAGCAGTACTTGCGAAGAATTTTTTGATTTCGATTAACAGTCTACGGACATTGATACGATCCAGAGCTGATGGATGGACTTGGAGAGTTTTCTGACCCCAAGCGACGATGCCTTGACCTGGGAATGCGGCTATTGGGTTTACTCTACCTTCGTATAGAGTATCACGTTCTACGTGAGTTGTTCTATCTGTTACTTGCACTGCCTGAGTAATTCCTCCACGGTTAAGACCTGCTGGAGCGAACCATTCTGCGGCTACTCTATCATTAGCGGCATAGACACCTGGCATTACAACGGATGGAGGTACGGTTACTATTAGGTTAGTATTTGTATCTTTGATTTTTATCCAGGGGTAATAGGTACCTGCATAATTTGTATCAAATTGTTGGGCAAGGTATACGACTTCATCGATTTGGCCAGCGGAAGGATTACCAGCGTCGGCGTATAGATCTAGGATATAGAAGCAATCTCCACGAGTTTCGCACATTTCCACTACTAGGTTAGTGACATATGAGTGTAATGAATAAATGATACCTGGAGTAGCGATAAGGTTGATATCAAATTCATCTGCATTGCCGAGGGCACCTATGCATTGTTTATAGGCAATTGATCCTGCGGTAGTACTATTTGCACAATTTAGTCCTTGAGTATTACCTGCTACGATATCGCCGCCGAGGTTTTCTGGAATTGATGGAGATTGTCCATCGAATCCGCCTTGGAATCCGAAGATGAATTTACGCATTTTTACATATGTAGTTTCATTGGCGGCGTCATATATTGCTGGAATTGCATTACTTCCGCTGATAAATGATCCAATACCCACTCCATTGGCAGTGGTTTCATCATCCAGTGCGAAGATAGTATTACTACCTGGTGATGCATCTGCTTCCAGTGCGAAGATAGTATTACTACCTGCTGATGCACCTGTTGGTACTGGGGCGAAGTATTGACTATTATCTCTCCAGTGTTCTTGACCTGTTGAAGAAGTAGGGAATAATGATGCTAATTCTGAATCAGCGCCAGTGGGAGGGCCATCGAAGTCAATACCGGATGCATATTTACCTGGATATAGTCCATAGACAGAAGCTTTAGTAAAGGCAATAGGATTGCACCAGTTGCCGATTGAACCATTTACGGGTACTGCATACATATCAACTGCATACGGAACAGCGGCAACTGGGTATGGATTAGTTGCCATTTCGATACGGATGAGTTTACTTAGATTTACATAAGTACCGAACTCAATAATTTTACCATTAAAGTTGATATAATTATATCTATCGCCGATTCTACGGGCGATGAAGTCTGGAGAAGTTGGATCTAAGTTTAGTCTATTGAATTGTTCTAAGATTTTGACTTTACGATCAACGTCACTATATGCCCGAACTGTGAGGGTAAATGTTCCCCAGTCACTTCCAGCAACAGTACCAGCGAGTTTTACCTGGCTAATTTCAATTTTATAAGAAGTATTTGTATAAGTACCATCGGCAAGAGTAAGTGCTCTAAACAATGGGAATCGATGAAATTCTGCACTATTATTCCAAGGGGATATCTTTTGGGATAGTACGAATGGAGTATAGGCATTTGTTAAGCTAAATTGCGAGTCACCATTTAATAGATCAAGAGACCATCTATCGGTAAAGTTTAGGGGTTCACCAGTCCATGATCCAGAAGGCATTACGTTACCGTGAACGTACCATTTACGTGGATTATTAGCAACTACTGCAATATCGTCTTCGAATATTTTATAGAGATATGCCGCCTCAATTTTTGTGCCTTGGGCATGTGTTGCTGGATTTCCAGCGCGGGGATCATGACCAAATACATTTGTAATATATTTCGGAAGAGTTGAATCCAATGAGAAATGATACAATCCGAATCCACCATCATTTGATTGAGTTAATGCTAAATCAAAATCAACATTTACTTCGATGCTGCCAGATGGACCAGGACTATAACTCTGAGTAGAACCATAAAATCCAGGAGCATCAAGTTGAGTATCTGGCGGAGCATTTAATGTATTAGTAAGAACTGCTAACACTTTATAGGCAGAACCACTAGTTACCCATTTTCCTAGACATGGATCATAATAATTTCCTGCACCTGGAGTAAATGTTCCATTATAAGCTCCAAATGCTCCGCTTATGCATCCAAAAATATCAAACATCGGGCGATTGCAGAGATCTAACGATTGACTAACTACGACACATTGATTTGCACCATTATATATGTATACACCACCAGATTGTTCTGGGGTGAATGGATATTGTGTAGAATTCCATAGTGATCCGGATGGTACGATTGAACCAGATAAAGAGCCAGAAGCAATAATATCAGCAAGAATATCAGATCCACTTAATGCTGGATTATAAGTAAGTGATAATTTAGTAGTAATATCCATCTTTCCAGTTATAAATCCATTGATGGGAGTATTGTTATAATAAATACTTCCACTATTTGAAGAAGTTAATGGATTTGCTGTTCCAGAAGAAGCAGTTAATACTAAATATGCCGAGGCCGATTCAAAATGAATAGATCCTGTATATGCGGTTAATCCAGGATACGTATCTGTGCCAGATCCAGTACCATTAAGAGTTACACTCGAAGCAGTCAATTGCCCCGTAAATTTTCCAATATTATATTTTGCCGTAATAGAACCAGTAATTGTTCCAACAACACTTACTGCTCCGGATATTGCTCCGCTTACTTCTGCAATAGCTGTATTGTTAATTGATCCACTAAAATATGATGAACTGAACCATAATGAACTGCCACTAATTGTTCCATATGCCGTGGAAACTGATCCTGTAAGAGAACCAGTAAAAATACCTTTAAAAGAAGTCGCGGCAACATTACTAAATAAATTTCCAGGATCATAAGTAGTAGTTGAATATAATATCTGTGAATTAGTGCGAACATAATATGCCGAGGAAGAATCAAATGTCAAATCAGATTGCTTCGGATCAATCCATCCAGCATCATATGCTCGTCCCCAATCCCCCTCTTCTGCCCACACTACCCACGGATACTTCTGATGATAACCAGTCAATGCCCCAACACGACAAACAGTCACAAATCCTTTTTCCTGAAGATAATTCTTCGCTGTATATGGCCCATATAAAGTACCATCGGCAGTACCAAATTGTGCCTCCAAATCAGCAACACTGTTTAATGTCGTCGGCGTGAATCCTGGCCCCTTCGCAAATGGAGCAACTATCACACCTCCTATGTCTGCTACACCTTGCGCAATACCCGATTGATCTATTTCCTTTAAAAACGTTCCAGGGCTTACGATACGGTTGTTGGGTGTGTAGGTTCCAGCGTCAGTAATTGGCATTGTCTTGTCTTTCTTTTATACACCTACTGGTGTATTTTTGGTTGTTAAAAGTATCTTTCATTATGATAATCATCTTATTCCCCCATTGGGTTATATATAAATATCCCTGGATTTTTAGAAACGCAAATTATTTAGAAATAAGTTTTAGATCATGGAACATATCTCCTATCGATTTGTTTTTTAGGAAATTATATAGATATTTCGAAGAATACCCATATATTTTGCAGAATTTCTTCCGGTCAAGTATATTTTCTATATGATCATCTGGAAATTGGAATTTCACATTTTTATATGTTTTATTCTTATTATTTATGGCATCTTCTAGAGAAGTTTCTGGTAATCTCCACAATTTATAATGTTTATATTGTCGGTTTAATACGCGTTTTATTCCGGCAAAATCCAAATTGTATTTTCGACAGAACTGCAATGTAGATTGAAATTTATATAACTCTCCATCGGGTGACACCAATTCTTTTAGTTTGGGGGGATTATAAATAAAACTAGGATCGATATGCCATCCTTTATGGTGTTTCTTTTTATTATCGATTATGTCTAGAATTCCTACCAGTCCTACATTATAATCTCGACAAAAATTACAAAGACCGTTAATTCTTACAACTTCATTCGTAGGGGATATGATATCCATTTTGATTGCCTTTTTGCTGCCATTTTCTTCATAATACTTTAACATCGATTTTCGTTGTTTTTGAATTCGTTCCGCCGTCATAGACTCTCGGCATTTTTCCATCTGATTTTTCTTACATTCTTTATCTAACCACCATCCATTTCCTGATCGTATTTTATTTTGTTCGTCTTTTGATTTAGCATTAAACCATACTTTCATTTTCTCCGAGTGTTCTTTTTTCTTTTCTTCGCTCCAGAATTTCTTTACAGATACTCGTTGTTTTTCAATTTGTTCTATTGTTACGATATGGCCTCTTGTTCCATTTCCGCCGTTGGTACAATTATAGCCATTTTTTACGGCGTTATAATATTCAATTAACAATATTTCAATTTTGTTTAGATATTTTTCTGGACATTCCATTAATCTAACGACTCTAAAGTTATTCATTCCATATTTTTTAACCGCATTAAACAATTTGAACATATTTTGATCCCGATTATTTCTAAATCCATTCATTTCATCATAAATCCGTTTATAGAAATTGATAGTTTGGCCCACGTATATTTTTCCATTAATTTCGTTTATCCATGCATATATTCCGGAAATTTTAGAATTCCATTTGATTTGCATTTTTTGTTTATGCATTAGTAGGGGTAGGTTTAATATTTTTTCATTTGGCATAGTAGTTCTTTCTATTATATCATATGGGTATAAATATACACTTATTGGTACAAAAGTCGATATATTTTAACCTTCCTCCGAAAGAAATCCCTCTCCTTTAGGTGAGGGATGAATTTCGGAAATATAATTAATAATTTTTGATGTTTCGTAATTATCAACTATATGTATAAGTAGAAAATGAAATTTACTTATAAATACAGAATGTTTCCGACAAAAAGCCAACAATCCATTCTAAATGGACAGTTGGAAACTTGTAGATTTCTTTATAATCATTTACTTGAAATTAGAAAAAATACTTGGGAAAAAGAAAAAAAATCAATGTCCTGTTATGATACCCAAAATCTAATTCCTAAATTAAAAGAAGAATTCCCTCAACTCAAATCTGTTTATTCACAAGTTCTCCAAAATGTAAATGTAAGAATTGATTTAGCATACCAAGGATTTTTTAGAAGATTGAAAAGTAACGAAAAATCTGGATATCCACGCTTTAAAGGAAAAGGTAGATATAAATCCATTTGTTATTCACAATATGGAAATGGTTGTAAATTAGAAAAAAATAAATTATCTATTTCTAAAGTAGGAGATGTTTTTGTTAAATTACATAGACCAATTGAAGGTACACCGAAAACAGTTACTATAATAAAACAACCGACAGGTAAATGGTTCGTTTGTATTTCTTGTAAAGATATTCCTAAGAAAATAAAGAATTTCACCAAAACAAATAAAGAGTGTGGAATTGATGTTGGAATAACTTCGTTTGCTACTTTTGATAATGGTAATAAAATCGACAACCCTCATTTCTTTGAAACCGAGGAAAAACAGTTATCAAAGGCACAAAATAAGGAAAAATGGAAAGCAGTAAAAAGAATACACGAAAGAATTGGAAACAAAAGAAACGAATTTCTTCATAAAATAACCAATGATATTCTTAAACAATATGATTTCATATCTATCGAAGATATTGATGTAAATTCTATTATAAGAAAAAGATGGAATAAAAAGCGGATATATGATGTAGCGTGGAGTAATTTTGCAAACATACTTTCTCATAAAGCTGAAAATGCTGATAAGATTGTAGTAAAAGTTAATCCAGCTTACACCAGTCAGACGTGTAGTGATTGTGGCACAAGAACAATTATGGAGGAAAAGGATAGAATATATAATTGTTCTTGCTGTGGAATGGTAAAAGATAGGGACGTGAATGCTGCAATAAATATTTTGAGATTGGGAATACAATCTCACGTTATTATATAACGAAGAAGCCCCTGCCTTTAGGCAGGGGAGTATTCACTATATTATTTTTATTTAGGATGCCGCGATTTTTTTCTCAGTAGGAGTAAAGGTACCATCGGCGAGGTTAAGGTTACCTTCACCGAAGGTTTTCACTATTTTATCTAGGACACCTTGGTCTAATTTTTGGATATTGGACCAGTCTTCTTTGAGTTTCTTTTCTTTTTCGACGAATTCGTTGACTAGGCGGTCCAGTTGCATTTTTTCTACTTGGAGGTAGCCGAGTTTATTTATGATTTCCTGATATTTTTCTTGGAGCAGGCGTATTTCCGCCATAGTGGAGTCATCGATTTTGATTGTATTACTCATATTATTTTTCTTTTTATTTTTGTAACCCAGGATTGTGGGAATTGCTATTATTCGAATATATATAGTTCCAAATATAGAAACAGTTTAATTATTTCATCCGTAATATGCTATTTTTTTAAGTGCTCCGCCAACAAGAATCTGGATATATCCTTCAATACCACCTGTTGGAGCAGATACAGCAGCAGGAATACTTAAATAGGAAGCAGTTTTTGCCATTGATGCGGTCATGACATATGTTGTATTATTTAAGCCGGTGGCTAGTGCGGCAGTACTGGCATTAGTTGCAAATGCTGCGGTACCATTTAGTGATCCTGTGATGGATGTACATACTATATTTCCTGCTACTTGCAGTAGCGCATTTGGATTTGTTGTACCTATACCAACGCTACCACCTGCTGGATTTAACGCTATTGAACGAACAGATACATTCGTTTCAGTTGCTTGAATATATCCGAAAACATCTCCGGAGGTATTTACTCCCATATACATTTTACGATTTGTATCTGTTTTACCAGTTAACCACCACTGAGCAGTATCCGCATTAGATGCCCACGCAGCATCTCCGACCATAGATAGCAATGCACCGGGAGATGCGGTACCAATTCCAACCTTTCCATCAGATTTAATTCTGACTTTTTCTGTTAAAGTTGGAGATGCAACACTTCCATTACCTGTATAAAATACTAATGAACCACGAACACCTACACCACCAGCATTTTCATTCCACGAATTTTCCTTTAACATTTCAATTTTAGCACCGTCACGTTGAATAACTGTTCCATTATAAGCACACCCATCAAAAACTAGAGAGTATGCAGTTCCTGCATCATTTGCCCCAACAAATCCTGTAGATCCTCCGGATAACCGAACTAAAGATTCGGCAGCAGTTGCTGAGGCAGCATTTATTTGAAGTTTATTAGTTCCTGGATTAACTACACCGATTCCAACTTCTCCGGTTGTGTTAATTTTTGGTACTGTCATTATATCTGTTGAAGGATTATAGGATAATAGAGTATCGGTATATACCGGTATATTTCCTGCTGAGCCAAATGCCAGCGGTATATAGAATGACGCATTTGTGGTAGTTGTTGCTACTAATAATGCATTTGTCGATGTTGCGGTTGTTGCTAGTGCTGCAGTACTAGCATTAGTAGCAAAAGATGCTGTTGTTGAATATGCCGCCGTCATATTGTATGTTGTATTATTCAGTCCTGTAGCTAGTGCAGCGGTACTAGAATTAATGGCCCATGATGAAGTTATAGGATATGTACTTCCTGTATTTAATATTGTTCCATTGCCGCCTCCATTTAGTGCAAAAGAAGCAGTTGTGGCCCATGAAGAAGTACCACTAAAGTTTGTTGCTTTGAGTGTATCAGTACTTGGTTTATATGTTAGATTTCCTTTGTGTACGGAATTATATCCTGGGAATCCTCCATCATATTGAGTAAATACCACTGGTTGAAAATCAGTTCCAGCATCTGTATCGATATATATACTTGAAGCATTTGTTGCTAGTGCAGCAGTCATATTATATGTTGTATTACTTAGTCCAGTAGCTAGTGCTGCTGTCGAAGCATAGGAAGCAGTTTTTGCATATGAAGCACTTGTTGCAAATGCCGCCGTCATATTATATGTTGTATTATTCAATCCAGTAGCTAGTGCTGCTGTTGACGCATTGGTTGCCCACGAAGATGTAATACTATATGTTCCGGGAGAAATACCTGTAGCTAGTGCTGCAGTACTAGCATTTGTAGCAAAAGCTGCTGTTGTTGAATATGCCGCCGTAGTAGAATAAGCAGCAGTGGTAGCATAGGCGGCGGTTGTTGCAAATGCCGCAGTCATATTATATGTTGTATTACTTAATCCGGTAGCTAATGCTGCTGTTGAAGCATTCAGTGCATAGGAAGCAGTTTTTGCATAGGAAGCACTTAGTGCATAGGAAGCACTCGTTGCATTTACGGCCCAAGAAGCGGTAGTTAATAGATTTGGTCCAGTTGTTGACCATGATGCTATAGTAGTTACTCCATTAGTACCAATTAACAGTCTGTTTTGCCAATCTAAAGATGGTTGAGCAGATTGATCTAATAATTGATCGGTATCAAGATTAACAGTGGATCCATTTGCTAATGTCCCTATTGTATGTGTCGTTAAACTGTTAACTGTATAAGCATTCGTTGTTACCAATGCCGCCGCTGTTAATGCATTCGTGGCATAGGATGCTGTACCTAACAATGACCCAGTTATTTTCGAACCAGCAGTGGTAGAAATAATATAACCAGAAGCAGATATATTACCGAGTACTTCAAGCTTCTGACTGGGTGTAGTAGTCCCGATGCCGACGTTTCCCGCATTATAATATACATTTGATGCCGAAGTAACCCACGGAGTTGAAGCGAATGCCGAAGTAAGAGCAAAGGAAGCACTTGTGGTATTCAAACTATAAGAAGAAGATATTCCATAGGATGCCGATGTAGAATTATTTGAATAACTGGCACTTGTGGCAAATGATGCGGTGTGATTATATATTGTTTTATCA
>SESF01012038.1_pt1 | contig 10762 bp, 23 predicted proteins | sample 3171521 | NCBI WGS metagenome assembly SESF01 (sample SAMN10866945, study PRJNA518727) | freshwater metagenome | biome: subpolar coniferous forest; feature: holomictic lake; material: water; isolation source: holomictic Lake 227, 6 m and 8 m depth | place: Canada: near Kenora, Ontario | collected...
TAAGTCCATTCGAGATGGGCTTTCTTTTGATTTTTTCATTGATGTCAGTTAGTAAAATATCTTGCTCCATTTTCTTAAATTTATTAATCCCATATATCACGCTCGCGTGGTCAATAGGATATCCGTAACGTTCGCAGTACCGCTGAATGTCAGCTATCTTTATGCCCGCCTTATGGCATGCAAAGTAAAAGTGATGCCTCGCATGAGAGCATGCTTGCCTCTTGGTATTACGGAACATGTCCAACTTTTTAATTCTATGACGATACAAGACCTTGCGTGCAACCTCGTCAATTAGTTCTACTTCTCTATACCACCACATTACATATTGTTTATAAGAATTAAAAATAAAATAAATACAATGGCCGTACAACCCACGATTCTAACATAGAATCTATCTAGTTCAGACTTTGACTTCATGTCCCCATTGTTTAGCGATGGCCTCAGCCATACCCTTGAAAGTTTTACTGCGCAACGTTCGTCTCTGCTCGGGAGTCTTTGCCTCACTCAAAGCTTTGTAATACCACATAGGTTGGCGCTTAATTTTACCGCTCCTCCCATCGACCCATTCAAAAAACTCACCCTTACCCACCACATTCGTCGGCTCTAATAAAGGCAATCCCTTGAGCCAAAAGCATGTAGACTTATTAGCCTCATCGCCAAACATCCAAGGTTGTACGATTTGATCGGGTTTGCGCCATAAACTAGATAGTGAACCGATTGGATTCTCGATTACAATTTTAGGGATGTCAGTCGCATATAATCGCTTGACAAAATCAATCGCATCATCCCTATCCTTAGCCCTATTAGGATATTTTGGATGAGGTCTTCTCCCCTGGGCGGGAAGATGTTTGTCATCGGGATGGTAGTACCATTGCGTACCGCTCTGCGAAAGATAGGTACATGGTGGATGAAATATACCCATCTTAATTTCGGGATGGTCACAAATTACTTGGAACACATCGCCTTGGATGTGCCATTCGGGATGACCTCCCGAACATGGTAACAAGTCACAACTAAACGCACGGATCCCCAAGAACCTTAACTCTTTTGTAATCGCTTGCGACTCTTCGCATCCGACTAAAACTTCAATCTCTTTTTGCATTGTTATTTGATTTAAAATTTCCCCGAATGATTACGTTGTGCCTCCTCTAAAATTTGCTTTTTCATATAAGTCCGAAATATTTTATCGGCCTCGACCTCTTGCTTAAAAGTATTACACTTTTCGCAGATGTCACCATCAAACCATAGGTCATGTCGACCTTGCAAATCTCCACATTCGTAGCATGCCCAGATGTCTTCTTCTCGTGTCATGTTATTTATCATTTAAATAATTATTCTCATCACCAATAAATCCTTTAATATCAATATTGAAAACATTATCGGTATCTATACAATGATATCCGTTTTCATCTAGGAATGTGCCATATATGGTAACACTTCCCTCAAACCCCTCATCCTTGAGAAAGTTTATGTCGTATACCTCCCCATCATGGGTATCAAACCCATGCCAAAAATCACCGACATCACCTTGAGTTAAGTCAAATGTGAATGTTTGCCACCTAAAAAATAAGGTAAGCGTTTTGTCAAAGTAATTAATAATTGCGTAATTTTTCATTTTAAAATTGAGTTTAAGTGTTAGTAAAAAAATCCTTGATATTGACAATCATCAGGTCTTTTGTTTCGCCAAGGTCGATTTGGTTTAGCAAAAAGATTAGGGTATAACGTTCCCTCTTCATGATCAAAGTATAGTTCAATTGCCCGACTCCGCATACGTTGTTCAGTATCCTCTTGGATGCCGTTCATTTCGGCCATAAGCACAAAGAAATCCTTATTACAGAAAACACCATAGCCACCATAATTTGGCTCATGATATTCGTTCCCTTTATTGTCTACCATGTAAACATCAAAGGTCGGTCGCTTACTATGGCAGTTGCTAATGCTTCTGCGCGTGTCTTGAGTTTTAAAAGAAAAAAATCCCATTTGATTAAAAAGTTAGTCTTGATTTATTTGTTTTATTAATTTTTCTTGCCAATGACTTGGTAATTCCGTACAAGGAATAACTATTTCATTACCTCTGCAATCATTAATTGCTTCTTGCTTATCACCAAATAAGATAATATCGCCATTAGTTTCCCATCGTAACGGGTGGTCATTTGCTTTGTCATAAATGACATAGTCTGTTTCGAATAATGCTTTCATTGTATTAATACGATTACCTAAAGGATCGAGAGGTTCAAGGGTTATTTCTTTGCAATAAAATTCTTTAAGTTTTCTTTGAATGATTCATGGTCAAACAATTGTTCTATAGTCTCGAATTCACGATGACCAAATTTGATAAAATGACCTTTTATGTACGAACGTCGAGACCCTAATATGAAATCAGCCTCTTTATAAATTCTTACATATGTCCAACATAGACTATCAGTAATACCATTACCACGGGTTCTCAATCGCCAAGTAGACGGGTCAGAAGATGATGGTACTATTGTGAGACCCAACTCCTCAAACATCCAATTAAATTTATCATAATCTTTAGCCATTTGGTCTTTAATTGCCTCCTTGCCAGCTTTATCCAAAGCGTTTATTTCAGCAACACGCTTCTCATCTTTTGCCACCTCTTCAAGTAATGGTTTAAAGATATTGTCGCTATGAGTACTATAAGTTTTGTTAATATTGGTGAACTCGGCCACCAAATTTTCAATAATTAATTCTTGATTTTGCGTTAAATTTTTCATGATTATTTATTATTAAGATTGTTCAAAAAATATTTCTTCTAATTCAATACGATGCTCATCGCTTACAAAACTAAATCGCTCCATGAACTCATCGAAAGGATCCGGGTCGTCGAGTTCCGACATTACAACCGAATTGACATACTCATTCCACTCCATTGACGCGTATTTACCCTCCAAATATGGCAGTTCTATTTTATAGATAAGTTCTCCATTTTTGTATGAAAATTTGCAGTAATAATCACATCCAATCTCTTCAGATTCGCATTCTATTAGCACACTAAATTTCAAACTTAATTCCTTAATGTAATCCACGGGTGCTACCCACCTAGACTCAAATTGGTAATCAGATACATTTTCTCCTAAATCATACCAATTTGTTTCCCATTTGTTATCTACTTCCAAATTAAATAATCGCAAGTTGTCCGACTCTCCGTAAACACTTGCAAAATTCAAGCATGTATTTGCCATGTCTCTATGAGTTTATAATGTTATAAATTTCCTCCACGCTTTCAGTCACATAGTTTGTAGTGACCATCGCCTCGCGACTTCTGATTACCGAAGCCTCAAATTCGGGCTTGCCATATGGCTTAATGGTTTCGCGCACTACATCGATAATACTATCCACACCAATCAAAATTGGTGAGCCATCTTTTTTAGTTAATTTTACTATTCGCTTTTGCATATTAAATTGTATTTAAAAAGTTGAAAATTGATTTACTAGCATTTGTAAAACGCGCGACGTAATCACGCAAATTGTCATCTGCATCCGTAAAAATTGAGGACTCGATTTCGACTTTGCTCGCACGATCAAAAACGCGCACGATAATAACACCACCAACCGAGGCGATGATATGGAGCGAAAAATCGCCCGAATTAATAATTTTTTTGCTCATTTGAAATTTGAATTAAAAAATCGATTACATTTAAAATTAAGATACCTCCGCAAAGAAAAGTCCAAAAACCCGCGGGTTCATTGACCTCTAGAAACAATCCCAGCACAGCGCATAAACTCAAAATTATTCGTTTCATATCGCGTGAGTGTGATAGTTATAAATTAAAAAATCCTTTAAACTTTGGTCGGTCCATAGCGGACCTTTCGACCCGCTGACATGGATAAAATTTCGGCCCTCGACATGCGTGACCTCTAGGCATAACGTCACCCCATCCTCTCGCTCGAGGTGATAAGTTGACGTTTTACCCACGCGCTCCAATAATATTAATTTTCCCTTTTGGATAGGGACGACCCACTGCGAGCCGTCCATATAATTGCCTCTAATTTCTATCATGATTTGACCTTTTTAAACTCATTATATAATGACTCTTTTAGAAACTCTATACGTGCGAACACGTCACTTTTATTATTTATCGCATTTATAAATTCCCGCCCGTCATAAAGGCCATAGACCGCTGAATCCACGCGCGCCCGTAGAATCATATCACTATAGTTTTCGACGTGGTGATATATGTCGTCAATAATCGAGTGAGCCATATTTCGCCACAAAGCTAATTGCGTTCCGATATCGCCCGCCAAATTCATTACATTAATTTCGTCGATTACGCGCGTATTGTCCCCGTCCTCAAATTCATATTGAGAGGATAAACAAAATACCATTTTCCCCCAATCGCTCTCGAATGATGGCGAGCAATACAACTCAAGCAGACTTTTAGGGTCATGGAAATAGACCGCATTTGTTTGATTGTCATGGCCAAATTGCCAACCATTGTAGTCGGGTTCGTAATATATTTTGTCATCCGTCAAAAATAAAGCTTCGGCCTCTTCGTGAGTCATTCCCGCGATTTTTTCCTCGATGCTCAAAGGCATATCCAAATGAAAAAAAGTGCCTTTTCTTGTAATTCCCGAATAGAAATTAGCCCATAAATAAGTAATAAAATCCTCGGAAAAATTAGAGTTTTCCTCCTCTCTATTAACGAATAATACATTTCGGCCATTTTTTAAATTGTCTTTAACTGCTTGTTCAAATAAATTTTTCATCTTAAATGTGGCCGAGTTTAAGCCCTCGGCCAAGGCTTTAGATTATATTATTTAACTACGAATCCTAGTGTATCTTTTTTGGCGCGACCTTTGGCCTTTAGCCCGAGGATGACAGCGCCCGAGGTCAGCATTAGGTCGTCCGCGCTATCGCCGTCGATTACCATACGCCCCAAATAGGTTTTTGGCATTGGGTTTTTGTGGTCAAATACGACCGCGACAGGCACGCCATAGGTTAGGGCCTCGAGGGCCTCGAGGGCCTCGGCCTCGTTCGTCTCGGCCCGCGAAAAGGTCAATTTGTAGGACGTTCCCGCGTATTTTTTGACCTTGCCAAGTACCTTTGTATAATCGTAAAATTCAAGCATTGGAAAGTCCTTAAGGATATCAATTCCGACGCGGTTATTAATTACAGCGATTAAATCTAGGTCCGTCGTGCCGTTTAAACGTACGGCGATTTTTTGGCCTTTCTTTGTGGCCTTGGCATTCAATAGGCGCAATTCATTTGCGACGCGCTCGCAAAATTGTTGCCTATTGTTTAAATATAGCTCCGTTCTATTTTTGCGGGCTTCTTGGATTGAATTGAACGCCCCGCGCCCCGCTGTAAACAAGCAAGCTAAAATACACGATTGTGTCGCATTGGGGCATAAGTTCACGCCTTTACTATTTTGATTGTACGGACTCATGTATAATATGTGAGTCTCTAAAAAATTTTTTGAAGTTTTGGCGTTCGTATCGCCTTTGGAAAGTAATTTTTTCATGTGTTTTTTATTTTGCGTTTATTAATTTTTCGAAAACTATGTATTTATTTTTAAACGGCCAAAAAAAATGTAAAAAAAATGTAGAAAAAAATAGGATCTAAATTTGCGAATTTAAATGAGTTTATAAAAATTATCCCATTTAAAACGTCGATTCAATTACGCCAGGGCTATTTGGTCCGCAAAAATCTAGAAATAATGCAATAAAAATAGTGTTGAATTTTTTGCAAATATAGAGCGCGTAAATTCAATTTTTGGATATTGCGGAAATTTAGGCGAGGCTAAAGCGAAAACCGGATCCACCTAAATTTATTTTTAGACGCGCCTAAAAATTTGCGTTTGTAATGGGTAATTAGCGATTTAGCTAATTAAATGGATAGCTAATTAACTAAACTCAATGCCGTCGGGTCAGTGATTAAACAATTAGGCAAACGTCTAAATACAATCGGTAAACGCGCGCGTTATTAAATATTTAGTCAACTGTCTAAATGCAAGGCCGACCATATCACCCACAAAAAAAGCTAAAAAATCCTAGCAAAAAAATCCAAAACCGACCCCCCCTATGACCAAATCCCGCGTTTTCCCCGGATCCCCCGGCGACTCAGATGTGGTGGATACCCCGAACCCCTATTTTTCTAATAAATTTTTTAACTTTGTGTATGGGATCACAAAGGTACACGGGCCGTAATCAGTTGGTTAAGCGACTTGCTTCACAGGTGGGGTCTATGGATATGGCTATAGGCTTGCTTAAGAAGCGTGGGCAGATGACTTCGTCTGGTAGGTTAACTGCTGAGGGTGCTAGGCGTAACGAGATGACTGCACGTGAGCGTGCTATTGACCGGGCTAGTGGGAAGTCTGGTCGTGATAAAAATGAGTATATTTACAATCGTATAACTAACAGTGCAACTTTAAAAAACAAATAAAAATGGCAAAGGGTAAAATGATTTCAGAGTATGGTGGTAAGGAGAAATATTCTTCTAAGTCACAGATGGCAAAGCATGAAAAGGGTGAGGGTAAGAAGGTTGAGAAGATGGAGAAGAAGGGTATGTTTCCGAAGATGAAGAAGAAGTAATTCTTTTTATTTTGCTACAAAAACTAAGGACTTGGCTATGCCAGGTCTTTTTTATGTACAACTTAGTGTATGATTACATGAACAAAATAAAAGTTTGCTAAAAGTAAGAGAGCTTTAACTTATTGATTATTAGTTAGTTATCTTCTTCTATTTATTATTTAAGTAAACTTTAATTCTTTTTAAAGAGAAAAATAGAAAATATATATTTATATAAGAAAGTAATTATATATATAGACTTATGCGAGAAAATTCTTTGCTCAAGTTGGTAATGTATGCAAGTAGCATAATATAACTTGTTGATAATATGCAAGTTAAGTAATACCAACTTATAAATAAAGGGGGCAAAAGCGTACATTATTCATATCTTTTTGCATTTTAACTTTGTTTTTATTACATTTGTCACATGATTAATAGACAGATGAAAGAATGGCTTGATAAGATAGAGTTGCCCGTGGGAGAGCGGGTGCTGACGGCTAGCTTACTTGCTTCATTTTTGGCTAGTCCCCAAGGGGCAAGAAAAGATTATTCGAAACAGCACTTTAATAATATGTTGCGTGAGTATGCCTTTGATCTTGGCTACACAATTAATGAGGCGAACTCGACAGTTGGCAAGTACATGGTATTCAGTAAGGATGGGGAGGATGAGGCGAAGCCATTGAGAAAGATTTCGGTGGACAGGTTGATACATGACACGAATGATTTGTTTTTTGAGTGGAGTGCATGCGTGCCTGGTGGGGAGAGGATCCGGCCAAAGAAATTTAAAGTAATGTTTGTGGAAGAGAAATTGGGTGGGTATCTTTACTACCAGGATAATAGGGGGAGATTATGTTTCATGTCTGCTCAGTTATTTAGTAAATGGTTGGATAGGCTGAATCACTTTCGGAATGGTAGGCCCCCAATAGAGGGGAGAGATGGACAAGGTAAATGGTTAATTTTAATATAAGATGGTAGTCAAAGAAATTGTTTTTGGAAAAGAAGGCAGAGATAAGTTAATCTCTGGGATTGACAAGATAGCTAACGCGGTTGGGTCAACACTTGGAGCACGGGGACGGACGGTGCTCATTGAGTCGGAGCATCATGTGGGTGGTATCACGGTGACTAAAGATGGAGTGACGGTGGCAAAGGCGATAAACTTAATGGATCCGGCAGAGAACTTGGCGGTGATGGTCATGCGGGAAGCATCTGAGAAAACGGCTAACGCGGCGGGTGATGGAACGACGACGAGCATGGTGCTTGCGCAGAGTTTAATCCACATGGCGATGAAGGAGATGGAGCAGACAGACAATGTGACACAGGTGCTTCGTGATATCCAGTCGGCATCAGCCAAGGTGATAGATGAGCTAACACTAAAGTCGGTTGAGGTGACTCCGGATAGACTGATCGATGTGGCGACAATATCGGCCAACGGGGACGCTGTCATTGGAAAGATTATTGCAGATGCATATAACCAAGTAGGGCTGAACGGAGTGGTGACTGTAGAGGCGAGTGCTAATGCGGAGACATACTCAGAGGTGGTGAGCGGGATGAAGATAGACAGGGGCTTCGCGAGTAAGTATTTTGTGACGGACCAAAAGAAGCAAGAGGTGGTGATGAAGGATGCATATGTGCTGGTGACTGATCAGCCAATTAATAATGCGAACGACATATTGCCAATTCTTGAGTTTGTGCTACAAGGCAACAAGCCATTACTTATTATTGGTGAGGTGGAGGAGAACGTGATGAACGCGTTCAATATGAACAGGGTGAAGAAGGGGATGAGGATCAGTACAATCATCCCGCCAAGCTTTGGCTATAAGAGACACCAGGTGATGCAGGACATTGCGATTGCATTAGGGGCTACATACTTCTCTGAGCAGACGGGTGACAATCTTGCGATGGCGAGTATTGACGACTGTGGTCGGGCAGATAAGATTGTGTCTGGCAGATTTAATACACTTATCTTTGGGGCCCAAGGTGATGGAGAAATCCGTTCTAAAGAGTTAAAAGAGCAGATAGCGGTGGAAACAAGCAACATTGAGAAAGAATTTTTGAAGGAGCGAATTGCTAATTTAGGTGGGGGTGTTGGCATCATTTACGTGGGGGCTGACTCAGACATTGAGCAGAAGGAGAAGAAGGACCGGGTGGACGACGCGGTGTGTGCTGTGAAGGCCGCACTGGAGGAGGGCATACTGCCTGGTGGTGGTGTGGCGTTAAAAGATTGCGCGATGGGTATTGATGCGATCAATAAGGGTGAGCAGATATTAAAGAACGCGCTTGTTGCTCCGTTGTCTAAGATATTATTCAATGCTGGGTTGCTAGACATGAGTTTTGCTTTAGATTTAGAGAAGGAGGGTGTGGGTGTAAACGTGGTGAACGAGACGATCTGCGACATGATGAGCGTTGGGATCATAGACCCTGCGAAGGTGACAAAAGAAGCATTAAAGAACGCCGTCAGTGTTGCTACAACATTGCTAGGCACAGAGACAGTTATCACAAACGTGAGGGCTTAATAATTTTATCTAAAGCGGGAACAGGTATCTGAACAAGGCGATTATGTCACATTTTGTAAAAATTACAACAGTAAATGAAGGTGTATTTACATTTAGCTGGATTGACCAAGATGCAATCAAGCAATTATCTCAAACCTCTGGTGCACAAGCAGAATCAAATGAAGGAACTTGTGTGTTTGAAGATGGAACTATTATTTCAATCGTTGGATTTAACGAGACGATTCAAACATTAGCGTAATGAAATTAATTGGGAAGTACGTACTAATCGTTCCTCAAGAGGAGGAGACTAAATCAAAAGGTGGATTCTTAATGGGAGCCCAGGATCAGAATGAGTTGCGTTATAAGAAAGCCACGGTAGTGGCTATCGGTTCAGACGTGGCGAGCATGAAACCGGGTAACTTTATCTACTTTGATAAGGCCGCGGGACACACGATACGAATCAATGATGACCTATTCACTATTGTGAAGGAGGTTGATGTTGTCGTTGTTCTTTAAAATCCTCATTGGTCCGTTTGGCGACCCGATTAAACTGACGTTCGGAAAAGGTCTTTGGATTTTTAATTAATTCAATGGCTTTTTCTCCCGTTAGTCGGTCATACACATCGCGCATCATCGCGCGACCCTTCATTGACACTTCGTATAAGGCTCCACGAGTCATGGTGGCCTCTCTAAATACGCTGATATATCCCATTGTGATTAGATTCTTGCGTTTATTTTGCGAGAATGGGAGAAATTGGTTGTATTGCTCCATTGTTTTGAGGTTAAATATACCTTCGGAGTACAAAAAGCACATCATTTCAAAATAATGGGTGTTCATATCATACTTTTTCTTGACGTATTGGCGTATAATACCATAGTATTTTAGAAAATCTTTTGGTATTTCGGCTCTTTTAACTGGGATAAAGTCTTTTGGACGATATACCTTTGGTACCATGTATGTTTTGACTGACATTTTATTTGATTTATACAAATTTAGTTATATTTGCCTAAATTTTAAATAATAAACTGATGCAAAAGTTAAAACCTACTAGCAAATTGCCTAACATGCCACAAAAGCAAAAGTCTTATCCATTAATTGGTGAGCCTGAGATGGCAGATGAGTTAAATAAGATTGAGGCATCTCGTCCAAAAGGATATAGAGGATCAGCAGTTGTTAACCCTGCTGCTAAAGGACGCGATATGCCATTGCCATCTTCTGATGGGTTATGGTCAAAAATTAAAACATTTATAAAGTAATGAAAAAACATCCAGGATTTAAAGCTGTGGCCGCAGGGATTGCTGCCAAGCAAGGTATTTCAACAGAGCGTGCTAGTGCTATTGTAGCAGCTGGTGCCCGCAAAGCAGGAGCAAAAGCTATCAAGGCTAACCCTGCACTTAAGAAAGTTTCAGGTGTAATGAAAAAGAAATAATGGCAAAGCAAGAACAAACCCCAATGACAAAACCAATGCCCCCTCAAATGATGGGCATTAGTAAAATTGTAGCAGGATCAAAAATGATTGACCTAGTTAAACAAGTAGCAGTTCGTAAGATTTCTAAAAAAATGTGTTAATATGCCAAACGTACCATTAAGTACCCGATTTGTAGGATTTTCTCAAGCAGCAGATCTTCAGGAAAGAAAAAGCGCAAATATAAACGCGCTTTCTCAGCCTGTGACTATGCAAGACCTAGTAAATACAACTACCGGAGGATCAAGTTCTACAGGAATACCATTTGGATGGTAT
>SESF01020584.1_pt1 | contig 10762 bp, 7 predicted proteins | sample 3171521 | NCBI WGS metagenome assembly SESF01 (sample SAMN10866945, study PRJNA518727) | freshwater metagenome | biome: subpolar coniferous forest; feature: holomictic lake; material: water; isolation source: holomictic Lake 227, 6 m and 8 m depth | place: Canada: near Kenora, Ontario | collected...
GTTATTTTTGCAATAAGTAATGTATTTCAATACTTTGCCCCTTTGCTTCCGGGTCTTCAAAATCTGGATGGAAATAGTGCAGCATTTTTATTTAATCATTTTAACTTAGGAATGCTTGGCTTCCTTTTGCTGGTGTTTGGCTTGTTGCAACCACCTATTTATATTGTCAAACCGCTTAATTTGGAAGAACGCAAAGAGGAATCTCAAAACATAAAATACACCCGCTCCGGATTGTGTAAGGAACAATTGAACAAAATAGGACAGACGATACAACACTATATCGAAACACAAAAACCCTATCTGAATCCGGATTATAACCTGGAACTGATGGCAAAAGACCTAAACATTACCCGACAAAATCTGTCGCAAGCCATCAACGACGAAATAGGGAAGAATTTTTATCAACTGATAAATGAATTTCGGGTTTCAGAGTTTAAAAAGTATCTGAATGATCCCAAAATGAATCATATTACTTTTCTGGGACTGGCCTATGATGCCGGTTTTAATTCCAAATCATCTTTTTACCGCCTTTTCAAAGAAATAACCGGTGAAACACCTACCGAATACCGCCAGCGTATAAAAAGAGAGTTGTAAAGCCCTTCTAAAGAGATATTAGCCTCCCGAAAATTATTTTCGGGAGGCTTTTTTGTCCCATCCGTTCGGTTGGGATGTCCTACATATTTATTGGGACGATTAGATTTTTGTTTGTCCGTAACATTGCAGCGTGAATTTACACAAATGCAGATTATTTGCCTGTGCAAATCCAATAGTACAAACTTTAAATTAAAAAGAATCAAACCATGAGATCAAAAAAAATCAAAGTAGCATTCGTACTACTATTAGCAGGATTTTCAGCTTCGGCTACAAATCCAACTCCTCAGCAACCAGTGTTGGTCAGTAAATCAGTGAAAATGATTACTGTTGATGGCTTACAATTCAAAGACCTGAACCAGAATGGCAAACTGGACAAGTATGAAGACTGGCGTTTGCCTTACAGTGAACGGGCAAAAGACTTATTGTCGAAAATGAGCCTGGAAGAAAAAGCAGGTATGATGCTTATCAGTACTACACGGTTAGAAAACGACTGGTCGTTTGAAAAACCAAGAACCAACCTTCCTATTACCAGTAATTTCAACGAAACGGATTTAGTGATGAAACAAAACATGTTTACCGGTTTGCCTATGCCGGTAGCACAGCTTTTTGCTTCCGCAACTACTAACGGTGTGAAAAACTTACACCTCCGTAACTTTATTCTTCGTGCCAATGCAGACACGAAAATTTTGGCCGAATGGGGAAATAAATTGCAAGCTATGTGCGAAGGTGAGGCACTTGGCATTCCTGCTATTGTAACTTCCAATCCTCGCAACCACATAACACATGATGCTTCGGTTGGATTAAGTGTTGGAAAAACTGCTTTCTCAACCTGGCCGGGAGAACTTGGCCTTGCTGCCATGAGAGATCCACTATTGGTACATGAGTTTGCTGACATTGCCCGTCAGGAATGGTCGGCAATTGGTATACGCAAAGGCTATATGTATATGGCTGATTTAGCTACCGAACCACGTTGGGGACGAGTAGAAGGCACTTTTGGGGAAGATGCGACATTAGCAGCACAAACCATGCGCGAAGTAGTATTAGGTTTTCAAGGACCCAAATTGAGTAGTGGTTCTGTTGCGCTGACAGTAAAACACTTCCCCGGCGGTGGATCAGCTGAGAATGGACAAGATTCTCACTTTCCCTGGGGAAAAAGAGAAGTAATGACTGATAAAACCTTACAGAATAACCTGATTTCCTTTAAAGCAGCCATCGATGCCGGTGTATCTTCTATTATGCCTTATTATTCGTTACCCGTTGGCACAAAATACGAAGGCGTTGCTTATGCTTATAACAAAGGAATCTTGCAAGACTTATTACGCAAGGAACTTGGATTTAAAGGTATCATCAATTCCGATACCGGTCCTATCGACATGATGCCTTGGGGTGTTGAAGAGTTGAACGTAACAGAACGTTACAAGAAATCACAGGAAGCTGGTGTCAATCTGTATTCAGGAAGTGGTGACCCAACCGAATTATTGAAAGCAGTAAAATTGGGTGCCGTAAAAATAAAAACTATTGACGAATCGGTTTATTTATTGTTGCTGGAGAAATTTCAACTTGGTTTGTTCGAAAATCCGTATGTAGATGTCGATAAAGCCGTTAAAATTGTAGGAAACGCTCAATTTCAGGCACGTGCCGATTTGGCTATGCGCAAATCTATTGTGTTATTGCGCAATGAAGCGAATATCCTGCCATTGAAAGCCAAAACAAAAGTGTATTTCGAATCCCATTACCCACAAAAAGGGAATCCTAACGGCACACATTTAATTGTTCCGGCAGTAAATAATTGGGATGTGCAGTTTGTACAAACCCCAGATGAAGCAGATGTAATTCTATTGTGGATGAGTCCGGGTGCTAAATCACTATTCGATTCAAAAGGAGAGCCTATTTACTTGTCATTGTCGAAAAACGGTATCAATACCTGCTATATCAATTGTTTGACGTCAAAGAAGCCAACTGTTTTAGTGATGAATTATAGTAATCCATGGGTTATTGACGAAATTTACAACAAGGAAAGCGTTAATATTAAAGGGGTGATTGCCACTTTTGGTACAACTGCCGATGCTCTGCTGGATATAGTAACAGGGAAATTTAACCCATCAGGGAAAATGCCTTTCACTACTCCGGTAAGTGAAGCTGCTGCTCAAAATAACAAACCAGATGTTCCCGGATACGACGAAGGACCAGCATATCCATTGTTCAAATTTGACGAAGGAATTAGTTATAAATAATCATTTATAAAATCTACAAATACAACAAAATCATGAAAACAAACCAATTAAAATCAGCTTTGATTTGCTCTTGCCTTATTTTTAGCGGAGTATTATTTGCGCAGTCAACAGTAGTAAAAAGCGATACTACAAAGCTAAAATCGGTTCAAACCATAGCGGGACCCGGAAATGAAGAAAAAAACAGGAATGTAACCGATAATGCTTCGTCTCTGTCGAGTCCGAGAGATTTGAATATCGGCCTTCCCGGAAGTAATGGTGGTATAACCATTGTAGAAAACAATTTGCCAGTTCCATATTATTACTGGCCGTTTATGCCCTTCAATGTGTGGCGTGCTGATGGCAGTTTTGATAAAATGGGACTATCGAATTTAGCTTCTGTTTCCAATGTATTAGGTAAGGTGGGCTATGCAGTAACCTCTTTCGACCGTTTTGGAACAGATAAGGTTCATGGAAATGTAGGGATCACTACCAATGACTTTGGCTTAGCGCGTGTTTCAGCTTCTATTGCCGGGCCTCTGGGGAAAGGATGGTATTATACTGCCAGTGGTTTCTTCAATGCAGATCCGGGAAGTTACAACGCTAAATTTATGCCAGATGTTGACAATACCCAAATTTTTAAAGCAGGTCTTACCAAACGCTTTAAGAATGGCGAAGTCAGTATATTGTATAAGTTTGCCAATTCGATGAGTGTCGTAATAAACCAAAATCCTTTTTACTATCACTCTGATGGTTCTGTAACGGCAATACCCGGTTTTAAATTTGGATTAGACAGCTATCTGCCTGCTGATGGACAAATCAGAACCTATAACATGCTCACAGGTACACTACAAGATCAAAATTTGAAAAATTTGTATAGTGTATCGCATACTATTGATGTGGTTGGTAAAAATAATTTGGGTGACGGTTGGAATTTGGATTACACCTTGCGCTATATGACCGGAGAACCTAATTTGGATATTGTTCAACCTGCCGGCACAATTTCAACCGGAGCTTTTTCAAGCCTGAAATATGCTGATAACGGACAATCATTCACTGACAACAATAATTTAGGTCAGGTACAAATGTTTATTGCGTTGATGGATCATGCCAAAAACGTATCCAATTTAATGGGTGTTTTTGATTTGAATAAAAAGTTTGCCAATCAAAACATACACTTTGGACTAGATCAGTGGTATGATAATGTTAACCAGTATACTTCAAGCACAACCATGTTTTTGACTGAAATTGCTCCCAATCCCAGAAAACTGGTAGGAGTCGGTGGAGTAAATACAGATTCATACGGATTTTTCAATAATAATGCCAGCAGCGAATATCACAATGGCTGGGAAAACAAATTAGCACTGTATTTTACTGACGAATGGAAAGTAACTGACCGTTTGCAGCTGAATCTGGGGCTCCGGTTGGAATCTCATATTATGAACGGTGATTATATGCTAGACACACAGGATGCCAAGCAAAACCGCAGCTGGTTAAACTCAACAGCAGGTGTAGCTAATAACTATTCTTATGAAGGTCAGCCAACTACAGCATTTCACAATGGTTTTTTGCATAAAAACGGAAGTTTGAGTGCGGTTTATAAAATCGCCAAACCCTTTGGCTTAACCGGAAGCTTTATCTACAATGAAAAACACGGACAGCTAGAAAATTATTCGGGTGCCGGTGATGGAACTCCCAAAGCCAATGCGCTTTCGCAAACTATTTTTGCACAAGGCGGTATCTACCTGAATCTGGATAAATACCTGAGTCTGGTTTCGCAGGTTACCTATGCCAATCGTAGCAATGTGGCTTTCGACCGGACTTCTATTACCAATCCGAATACCGGAGAAGGTGTGGTGTACGTAAAGAATTACGGTGTGAATACGCTGGGATGGACAACCGACTTTATTAGTAACCCATTCAAAAACTTCAGTATCCATTGTATGCTTACTCTCCAGAATCCAAAGTATGAGGATTATGCATTTGATATTAACTGGACGAAAGCGTTGGTAAACGGTGTCGTTGTGGCTCAAAATAATACCGAACATTATGACTTTTCAGGCAAAGGTGTAACAGCATTATCGCACACATTGATTGAAATCGAACCAACTTATACGATAGACAAGTTCAAAATCTGGGCACGTGCCCGTTATTTTGGAGAACAATTTGCCAATGTATCTGATGCGCTGATTTATCAGGGAAGATGGGAAACTTTTGTTGGAGCTGATTTTAATATGAATAAGAAAAGTAAGTTCGCATTAACAGTGATTAATCCGCTTAACCAAAAAGGTGTTCAGGGAAGTATCTCCAATTCTGATTTAATTACCGATGCTTCTAAATATGAAGGAAAAATTATGGGTGCTTCCTATATCATTCCGTTTACGGTGCAATTGGGATATACTTATAACTTCTAATTTTTAGATTTGCTCTTGTTTTAGACAAGGGCAGATCTAAAATGTATTTAATCAGAAGTTTAGTTATGAACAGCCACTTTTGTTATGTTCTGATAATCAGGCTGTTGAATTGTTCATAACTCTGTTCAAAAGTTGTTTGCAAAAACGGGCTAAAAAACTTGCAAATCGCATCTTCATTATAGTATATTTGCAGCATGAGTTTCGACTCAAAACACAAAATACGTGTTGAACGTTCTTTGAAATACTGATACATCAAAAAAAGTCAATAATTAAATATTAACTCCAGATTCAGCGGAGCAAATTTATTTTATGTGAAGAACGAACTGACTATTAATACAAGTTATCTCCGTAATTGTTTACGCAAGTGAGCAATGAGATGTATAACAATGCTAATGGTTTTACGGTCTCTTACTAAAATAGAATTCCCAATGAGTCAGACTCTATAAATATAATTATGGTGCGTTTGAATAAAACGTAACCCTGTCTCTCAGACAGGAAAGCCGGGTAGTCGGGGAAGGGAATTCAATAAAAAGTAATTCGTTACTTATATTTATTTCCGGTCACAAAAGTAAAAACAGCAATGTTTTGAACTTGTTTCAAAAAATTTCGGGCGAGCAGTACAAAAAAATTAAAAGTCGCGGTAGTTTGGTATTTAATAATTTAAATGAGTTTATAATTGAACGAATTTTATTTTTTGGTAATACTACCAACAGAGTAAAACAGTCGAGAGTAAATGAACTGTATTAGTAAAAGCTTAATAGCGATATTAAGATTATGCTAATAAGATGAAGCTAACGAAGTCAGTGGGTCTGAATGCAAAAAATTTAATACCGGAACACAGGAAAAGCCGAAACCGCTGTAATAGGGGGTAGACGTTCGACCGACGTGCGAAGGGATAAATTGTCGGAGAGCTAAAGGGATAGGCAACTATCCACAGTAGCGAAACCGTAAAAAGCCTCAGAGTCAACCAATTTTCAGGGTAATTTTGCAATAATAAAGTGACTGCAAAGACACATTTATTGTCAAAATCTGGAGCTATGCAAATAGTGGTAAACCCGGAATGTCGGAAATGATAACAAACAGCAACTCATCCACCGCTATTTTTATTGGTCAAACAATGAAAATATTGATACAGAATTTCAATTTCTATTGACAGGTGATTTGAGTGCTTTGAGTAGAAGTGATTCGACTGTAAAACCGTAAAGGAAGATAAAGCGAAACACAAACTTTGCAGCAACAGGTTTAAAAAAACAAACGAGCAATCGTTTGAAAACGAATCTGATACAATTTGGTTATTGTCAACAAGTGGTTTTGAAAGAAACTGCATACAACAAGCCGGATTTAGTAAAGTTAAAAACGAATCAAAGTCAGATGTGGCTGCAATAAGCAATCTGCGGAGTAGGAGAGAATGGACAAATTGGTAAAACAGTCTGGAAAATTAATCCGAAGCGGAAAGATACAGCAGTAATATGGAAGCTAACCGCTGGCATATTAAAACAGATCCAAATCAAACTCATGGTGGCTAATTCAGTATTAAAAGATTTCAACATAACATTTGTGTTCAAAAGAGGGTGCCCCTAAAAGGCACCCTCTTACTGTTTATATACCACCCACCATACACAAATACGTCATTTTCTTGTATCCTGAATACTCTAGATTCTGTATTGAAATACTCATTCCAACAAAACTTATTTGTGTATTTACTGTTTGTTGTAGTAAATACGGCTCAATGATAAATAAACCAATCCCGCAACTTGACGGTCGCTTATTATATTACGCTTTCAAGGCAGGCGGTCAAAGAATTCTCCAGCAACAAGCTGAAATAAATAAAATCAATGTTTTTCCCGTGAACGATAAAGATACCGGTACTAATTTAGCATCCACTATTCGTTCAGTGTTAGATAACACAACACCACACAAATCCTATAAGAAAACCCTGAATGGAATTGCTGAAAATGCATTGATGGGTGCACGTGGAAATTCGGGGATAATTTTTGCTCAGTTTCTTTATGGGATGAATCTTGGAACAAGTGAAAAAGGTATTATTTCGGTTTCGGAGTTTGTTGATAGTGTGCTGAAATCAATTCCATTCATGTACGAGGCTGTTGCAGAACCGGTTGAGGGTACTATGATTACAGTAATTAAAGAATGGTCAGAATCAATTGCCTCCAATCCAAAATCAACAGATTTCCGTAAATTTATTGTAGAATCGCTCGAAGCGTTGAATAAATCGTTGGAAGAAACGAGGCATAAGATGAAATTACTTCGACAAACTAATGTGGTTGATGCTGGTGCTAAAGGCTTTGTCGTTTTTATAGAGGGAATTATTGATTTTATACGTAGCAATAATATTCGAAAATTCGTATCACAACCAAACGAAACTTTAGTTTTACTACACGATGAAGAACAACACGAGGGCGAAATAACGTTCAGGTATTGTACTGAGGCAATTCTAAAAAATCTCAAGGTGACAAAGTCTGAACTTCAGAATCTTCTGAGAGAAGATGGCGATTCCGTAGTTGTGGCCGGTTCTGAAATCCTTACCCGAATTCATATTCATACAAATGACCCGGCTGAATTGTTTTATAAATTGAAAGATGTTGGAACAATTACTTTTCAAAAGGCCGACGATATGATTCAGCAAAATGAAGCTGCCACTAATCGGAAGTGGAATATTGCGTTGGTTACAGATTCTACCTGTGACTTATCGCAAGACTTAATTGATTTTTATCAGATTTATACCCTTCCGTTGAATATCAATTTTGGAGATAACCATTATCTTGACAAGGTAACCATAACGCCCGATCATTTCTACGACTTGCTGGAAAGTAGTCCTGATTTTCCCAAAACGTCACAAATTAACGAACATAGCTTTGTAAATCTCTATTCTCATTTGGCATCCCATTATGATGCGATTATTTCTATTCATCTTACTTCACAGTTTAGCGGAACCTATCAGAATAGCGTAAAAGCTGCCGAAAAAATATCTTCTGAATTCAATAAACCGGTATATTCAATTGACTCTAAAACACTTTCAGGTTCGCTTGGATTATTGATTCTACGAGTTGCAAAGTCTATAGAAGCAGGTTTATCACCTTCTGAAATCGTAGAATCCGCGAATAAGTGGAGATCTGATGCCAAGATATTTGTCAGTGTAAAAGACCTGAAGTATATGATAAAAGGTGGGCGCGTTTCCAAACAAAAAGGCTTTATAGCTAATCTGATAAACGTAAAACCTATTGTGTCGATGGACGAATCCGGGAAGTCCGTTTTATTCGGGCAGGCTTTTAGTCAGCAAGCAAATATAAATAAAGTAATGAAGCATATCCTGAAAATTAGTGTGGGAAAAACAGTGTGGAATTATATTGTGCTGCATGCTCATAATGAGTCTGGTGCAGAGATTTACATTCAAAAAATGTTTGAACTAACAGGCAAAAGACCTGTTTCAGTAGTTGATATCTCTCCTGTTATTGGAATGAATGCCGGGAACGGAACAATTGCAGTCGCTTTATTGTTTGATTAATAAAATTAAAAAAATATATATGATTCCATTAATTGTTCAGGGTTTTCTTCTGATTTTAGCTATGATGTCCACTTTATGGATTGTCAGTGTAATTCTCAAAAATGCAAGTATTGTTGATCTTTTTTGGGGCTTGGGCTTTGTAGCTGTCAATACATTTTATTTTATTAATTCAGATATTACAGTAGCCAAAACAATTCTTCTGGTGCTCGTAACCATTTGGGGGTTAAGGTTATCCATTTATTTGGCATGGAGAAATATTGGTAAAGGAGAAGATTTCAGGTATAAAGAATTTCGAAAAAAGTATGGAGAGAAAAATTACTGGTGGATAAGCTTTTTCCAGACATTCCTCCTACAGGGTGTTTTGATGTGGATTATTTCAATGACATTATATGGTGTGAATCGTTATTCAACTTCTCACGAATTGAGTATTATTGATTACCTGGCCGTATTTGTTTGGCTTGTTGGGTTTATATTCGAAGCTGGAGGCGATAGGCAATTAGCACGATTTAAATCAAATCTATTAAATAAGGGAAAAGTGCTTAATAGCGGTTTTTGGCATTATACACGCCACCCCAATTATTTTGGCGATTCTGCGATGTGGTGGGCTTATGCCTTGTTTTGTTTGTCAGCAGGTAGCTTTGGCTTAGTTGCCGGGTCAGTAATTATGACATTATTAATTATAAATGTATCCGGGGTTGCCTTGCTCGAAAAATCATTGAAAGTTCAAAAACCAGAATATGCAGATTATATTAAGCGGACAAGTTCATTTCTTCCCTGGTTTCCCAAAAAATAAAAACAAAACTATTCTATGACATTCATTCTTAATAATATCTGGTTAATACTTTTTGTTGTATGGGGCTTACCCTTGAGCATGTATCGTAGTAAATTCCGCAAAATAGTTTATCAAACCGATAGTTGGATTATTAATATTAAACCGGTTTTTCTGAAAGAAACCAAAGCTTTAGTTGGAAATATCTATCCTGAGAATCATTCTTATTTGAAATTCAGGAATTTTTACCGCTTTTATCTGGCTTTGTATTCCGTGTTGTTTCTTCTCTATCTTTATTTTAAATGAGAATTATAGTTGAAATATCGCTGATATTGTTTGCGTATCTTCTTGGCTCAATACCATTTGGTTATCTTTTTATACTTAAATTTACCGGAAAGAATATCCGTAAGTTAGGAAGTGGGAACATCGGCTCTACAAACGTTCGACGTGTAGCTGGAGCTAAAATTGCGTTTTTAACTCAAGTTTGCGACATGTTGAAAGGGCTTTTACCGGTTGGAGCAATACTTCTTTTACAATATACAAAGTGCTATACTTTTAGCGAAACATATATTTATCAGATTGCATTCGCTTCGATTTTGGGTCATAACTTTAGTTTATTTTTGAATTTCAAAGGGGGAAAGGGTGTAAATACAACTCTTGGAGCTTCCATTTTACTCAGTCCGATTACCGTTCTAGTTGCTGTTTTAGTTTTTTATATAGTTAAATGGAGTACCAAATATGTGTCTTTGGGTTCCATTTGCTTGTCCATAACATTTCCGGTGTGTGAATTTATGATTCATAAATCGACTATGCTTTTTGTGTATTTCCTTTTTTCTTCAGCTCTCATTATCATTATGCACCTTCCAAATATCGCACGGTTAATAAACGGGAATGAAAATAAATCCCAAAATTGATTTATTTTATCCTTTGAATTAAAAAAATAAATCAACAAATAGTGCTCAACTTAGTAATTTCTCTGCTCAAATATGATAATAACGATACGCTTGTTGCTTATTTTTTATTGATAATTCAAATTTGGGATTGAATTCCAGTATATATTCTAACCAAAAATTCTTGATCGCCCCGATTACTTTCGGATAAAAATTGCTTTTGAAAGATTCTTTTTTCAGTTTATAACAGCAATTATTCGACAAATGTATTGGTGATTAAATAATAATTTAAAAATAATTTCATTGTGATTCAATTTATTATCAGCTGTTTAAATAAATAGTATATTTTACAGCAGAATTAT